>FWWL01001436.1_pt1 | contig 56916 bp, 47 predicted proteins | sample 2228331 | NCBI WGS metagenome assembly FWWL01 (sample SAMEA103939775, study PRJEB20133) | metagenome
GAACGCAACCGCCACATTTCCTCGATCTGGTTGCGGATCACCGCATTGCGCGTCGCGGTGGCGATCAGCATGTGAAAGGCCTGGTCGGCATGGGTGCTGCCGCCGGGCATCAGGTTCTCGCGCTCGATCTCGGCGACCAGGCGTTCGAGCTCGTCCAGTTCATCTTCACGGATGTGCACCGCGGCAAGCGCCGCCGCTTCGCCCTCGATCAGCAGCCGTGCCTCCATCAGCTCGAAGGCGGTCACGGTGAAGCCCGGTGCGTCGGTTTCGCCCGGCAGCTTGCGCACATAGGCGCCTGAGCCGATGCGCACTTCGATCAGCCCCTGGACTTCGAGTGCGATCATCGCTTCCCGAACTGCGGGACGCGAGACATTGTACTGGACCGAAAGCTCGCGCTCGGCGGGCAGGCGGTCGCCCACGGCATAGCGGCCCGCGACCAGGTCGGAAAAGAGATCCTTGGCCAGCTTCTGGTAGAGCCGCTCGGGCGGCGGCGCCGCCTCGATGGTGGGGGCGTTCTTTCTGGGTCGCGCCATGCGCAGCAGCTCCTGATCAAAGGCCTGACCAATTGGGAACAATCGGCCGCGAACAACCCATGCCACAGCCGCCAATAAAACGACAAGGCCTAAAGCGCGGCTTGGAGTTTGCGCCGCAGCGTCCGGCTTCGGCTCTGGTCGAAGCCGAGAGACAACGGTGGCTGAGGATTTTCTAACAGATTAACAAAAATAGGTATGACCAATTATGTTGCATTTGGTGTGCCGTGCGTTACCAATGACGGCAGATGACATCCAGAAAGGGAGAGGCGTATCTCATGAAGATACAATCGGCCAAGGTGATCGTGACGTGTCCCGGGCGCAATTTCGTGACGTTGAAGATCGAGACCGATCAGGGCGTGTACGGCATCGGCGATGCGACGCTGAACGGACGCGAGCTATCGGTCGTCTCCTATCTGGAAGACCATGTCATCCCCTGTCTGATCGGCATGGACCCGCAGCGGATAGAAGATATCTGGCAATATCTCTATCGCGGCGCCTATTGGCGGCGCGGCCCGGTGACGATGCGCGCGATCGCGGCGGTCGACATGGCGTTGTGGGACATCAAGGCGAAGATGGCGGGCATGCCGCTTTACCAGCTGCTGGGCGGACGCAGCCGCGACGGCGTGCTGGTCTATGGCCATGCCAATGGCAGCGACATTGCCGAAACGGTCGACGCGGTCGGCCATTATATCGACATGGGCTACAAGGCGATCCGCGCACAGACCGGCGTGCCCGGCATCAAGGACGCCTATGGGGTCGGACGCGGCAAGCTCTATTACGAACCGGCGGACGCCAGTCTGCCCTCGGTCACCGGCTGGGACACGCGCAGGGCGCTGAACTATGTGCCCAAGCTGTTCGAGGAATTGCGCAAGACCTATGGTTTCGACCATCATCTGCTGCACGACGGCCACCATCGCTATACCCCGCAGGAGGCCGCGAACCTGGGCAAGATGCTCGAGCCCTATCAGCTGTTCTGGCTGGAAGATTGCACGCCTGCGGAAAACCAGGAGGCGTTCAGGCTGGTGCGCCAGCACACCGTCACGCCGCTGGCGGTGGGCGAGATTTTCAACACCATCTGGGACTGCAAGGACCTGATCCAGAACCAGCTGATCGACTATATCCGCGCGACCGTCGTCGGCGCGGGCGGCCTGACGCATCTGCGCCGCATCGCCGATCTCGCGAGCCTTTATCAGGTCCGCACCGGTTGCCACGGGGCGACCGACCTGTCGCCGGTCACCATGGGCTGCGCGCTGCATTTCGACAGCTGGGTGCCCAATTTCGGCATCCAGGAATATATGCGCCATACCGAAGCGACCGACGCGGTTTTCCCGCACGACTACCGGTTCGAGGCGGGAATGATGTATTGCGGCGAGGCCCCCGGCCATGGCGTCGATATCGACGAGGCGCTGGCGGCGAAATATCCCTACAAGCCCGCCTATCTGCCCGTCGCGCGGCTCGAGGACGGGACGATGTGGAACTGGTGAGAGCTAGCGCTCACGCTGCTGAAGGCACTTTCCGACCGGAGTGCTTCAGCAGCGCCCAGAGCACCACTGCCGCGATCAGATCGAGCCCGGCCAGCGCGGCGAACAGCGGATCGTAACCGAACGTATCCGCACTCTGCCCGATCAACAGCGTGAACAGCATCCCGCCGATCCAGGCCGACGTCCCGGCCATTCCGCTCGCGGTGCCCACGGTCTTCCTGTCGAACACATCGGCGCACAGGGTGATCAGCGCGCCATTGAGCATTTGATGCGCAAAGCCGCCGATGCAGAACAGTGCGATCGCCATGCCGGGTGAGGTTGCGAGGCCGATGCAGGCCGGGCCCACCATGCAGAGCGCGCCGATCGTCATCGTGATCTTGCGGCTGGCGATCAGCCCCGTGCCACGCTTCATCAGCCAGCCGGGTAGCACGCCTGCGGCAAGACTGCCGAAATCCGCCGCGAGGAACGGCAGCCAGGCCCAGAGCGCGATCGCCTTGAGGTCGAGATTCCAGGCCGAGACCAGATAGAGCGGGATGAAGAAGTTGAACGTCTGCCACGCCGGTTCCGAAAGAAAGCGGGGCGTCGCGATCGCCCAGAACGAACGGCTGCGCAGTACGTCGCGCTTGGTCGCGGGCTTGGATATGACATCCTCGGCGCGCCCCGCCTCGATCAGCGCTTTCTCGCCTTCCGACAGCCGTGGATGCTCGGCCGGATCGCGATAGCCGAACCACCAGAGCCCCGCCCAGACCAGGCTGAGCACGCCGGTGACCACGAACGCTGCCTCCCAGTTCCACGCAAGAATGCAGAAGGCGACCAGCGGTGGCGCGATCATGTTGCCGACACTGGTACCCATCTGGAACAGGCTGGTGGCCAGCGATCGCTCGCGCGGCGGAAACCAGGTGGCGACCGTTTTCGCGCCGGCGGGAATCGCCGCCGCCTCGGTCGCCCCGAGCAGCGTGCGGAAAAAGGCGAGGCTGGCCCAACCGGTGGCAAAGGCGTGCGCCATGTTGGACAGCGCCCAGCCGATCGCGAACAGGAAGAAGCCGAGCCGGGTGCCCAGCGCATCGAGCACGGTGCCTGCGACGGTCTGCATCACCGTATAACTCGCCTGAAACGCGAGCACGACCCAGCTATATTGTTCGGTCGTCATCGCGAATTCGGTCTTGAGCGTGGGGGCGGCGACCGAGAGCGTCGAGCGCGCGAGATAGTTGAGGATCGTCCCCAGGGTCACCAGTCCGATGATCCACCAGCGCAAGCGCCCGGTCCGAATTGTGTTCATCGTTCTGCCTTCACGGAAAACGCGGCCGGGCGCATGGCCCGGCCCAGGGGAGTTGCTTGGCCATCGTCAGCCGACCGGTGCGCCGGCGGCACGCGGCCGTCCGGTCGGCAGGGAAGGGCGGAAACTGCCTTCGAGCACGGCGACCAGATAGCGCGCGGCGCGGATGACATAATCGTTCTCGTCATCGACGATCGCCTTGATCGCGGGCAGCACCGGGCGCGCGCGCTCGTCGAGCGCATCAAGCGCGTTCAGCGCCATCAGCCGCTCGGGGATAGGCCTGCTCGATGCGATGGCCTGCTCCATCACCGGCAGGGCGATCGATGCATCGCCGATAGCCGCAAGCGCTTCGGCGGCCGCGATACGCACAGCAGCCGAAGCGTCGCGCGTCGCTGCGTCTGCCAGCGCGGCCTTGGCAGGCATCGCACCTTCACCCAGAACCACCAATCCGGTTGCCGCCCAATAGCGGATCACCGCATTGCTGTGCCGCAACAGCGCAGCCAGCCGCTTGGCGTCGCGCGTCTTTCCGCGTGCGGCGCTCGTAGCCACGGTCATGATCCGGCGCAGCGGGTAATTCGCCTCGCTCTGGGTCGCCTCATAGCCTTCGCCCGGCTCGCCTTCGGGAATGAAACCGTTGTCGCGGATACGCAGCATATGTGCGTCGAGCGCCTTGCGAAAACGCGCCAGCCTCGCGCCATGTACGGCCAGCCCCGCCAGATTGCTCAGCTGATAGGGATCGGTCTCAAGGTCGTAGAGCTCCTCATACGGCTTGCGCCCGAAAAAGCGCGATTGCTCCGCCGTCAGCGTTCCGGCGATCCGCGCCTCGTCCCACGACTGATAGCCCTTCGCGATCCATTCGAACGACGAATAGACGCCCCAGGGGCGGTGGGGCATGTAGTTGCGGATATAGCGATAGCGCCCGTCACAGGCGGTGCGCACCATGTCGTAGCGCTCGTCCATGCGGTCGCGCATGCCGAAGGCATAGGCGGAACGCTTGCCGATCTCGCTGCCCAGAAACGCCTGCCCATGCATCTGCGTCGGTTTTGCCGCCCCAGCCAGCGAAAGGAGTGTGGGCGCAAGATCGACCAGGCTGACCGGATCGGCCACAGTGCTGCCCATCGGCACGGGAGCAAGATGCTGCCACTTCGGTGGGAAATGCGCGATCAGCGCGACGCGCAGCCCTTCCTCGTAACAATAGCGCTTGCTGCGCGGCAGCACCCCGCCATGGTCGGAATAGTAGAAAACGATTGTATCCTCGGCGAGACCGTCGGCTTCAAGCTCCTTCAGCCGTGCGCCGATCTCGCCATCCATGCGCGCGATGAGGTTGTAATAGCTGGCAAAATCGGTCCGCATCGCCGGGGTGTCGGGCAGATAGGGCGGAATGCGGATTTGATCGGGCGAGACCGGGCCTTCGACCAGCTTGGGGCCGAACAGCCGCGATTCATGCGTCGTCATGTGGTTGAACACCGCCATGAACGGCGCGCCTTCCGGGCGACTGCGCCAATGCGCTGTCGCGCTCGACTCGTTCCAGATGCGCTCGGGCTCGACAGCGCAATTGTAATCGGTCTTGTCGTTGTTGGTGCAATAATAGCCGAGGCTGCGCAGATATTCGGGATAGGTGCGCATCACCATCGGCAGGTTCGCCATCGCGCGCATGTGCTGGGCAGGGGCGTTGCTTTCCGGATGACAGCCAGTCAGGATGCCGAAGCGCGACGGCGCGCAGACCGGCGCATTGGCATAGGCACGGGTGTAGAGAATGCCCTTGCGCGCCAGCGCATCGATATTGGGCGAATGCGCGATCGGATCGCCATAACAGCCCAGGAACGGGCTGTGATCCTCGCTCACCAGCCACAGGATATTGGGCAGCGCGCGGCTCGTGTCTGTGCCGCGCGCGAGCGCTGGCGCCGACGCCGCCATGCCGCTGGCCGCCAGGGCCTTGATCAGGCCGCGTCTCGAAACCATGGCCCTGTCCTCCCGGCCGTCAGCGCGCCGGGCTAACGGAAATGGCCGAGACCACCGCGCCACCCTCGCCACCGCTGAAATCGAGCTTCAGCCCGCCGCGCGATATCGCATCGAAGCTGTGCGTTACCGCCTTGAGCGATCCGCCCGCAGCCTTGGCCGGGTTGAAGCCGGTCAGCACCGGCTTGCCATCGGCGAGCACCGTGATGCTGCGCGCAGCGGCCTTGGCAGTATCGGCTTCGGGCTCGAACATGTGCAGGGTCACCGTCCAGCGGCCGTCGGGCAGCGGCAGGTCGTACGTGAAGGCACCCTGACGGTAGGAGGCGTAAAGCTCGGGATCGCTGCTGCCGGTGACGTTGCTCGGCGCGACCCTGGTGCGGCCCGCCATGCGCAACTCTGACGCCTTGCCGCCGGTGAAGAAATTGTCCGAGCCGAAGCGCAGCCCGGCAGACGTCGTCAGGCCGGTGAGATGCCCGGCCCGCACATGCAGGCCCTTCGCGGCATCGGGCGCGGTCCAGCTGAGGCTGTCGGTCAGCGCCTTGCCGTTCCGCTCGGCCGAGGCGGTGACCTGATTGTCGCCGGCGCGCAGCCGCACTCCGGGCCAGACGCAGATGCGATCGGGGCAGTCCACCGTGCCAACCGACTGGCCATTGACCGTCAGGCTGGCGCGCGGCGCATTGCTATAGGCGCGTACGTCCAACACCGGATAGGCGCGGTCGACATAGCGCCTGCCGGTCAGATACAGCACCGGCTCATCGGACCATTGCGCCTTGTAGAAGTAGAAGGCGTCCTTGCGCGTCTTGCGGTCATGGCTGACCAGACCCTTGTCGTTGAGGTCATAGGCCTCGCCTTCCTCGCGCGACGTCGAGGCGAAATCGAACATGTTCCAGATCCAGCTTGCCGAGAGAAACGGGGCCTTTTGCAGCGCCTTCCAGTTCTCCTCATGCACCCAGGCCTGGAATTCCTCGGGATGGGGGCGGCCATTGGCATTGACCGGACCGCCGAGCGGGTTGTCGGTATGCTGGGTGAATGCCCCGCCTGCGCCATATTCGGTGACGGTCATGGCCCGCCCGGGATAGCGCGCATGCAGGTTGGTCAGCGCACGCGACAGGTCCTCGGGCTGACCATAATACCAGCCGAAATAGCGGTTGAGCCCGACGACATCGGTTACGTTGTTCAGCACCTGCGCGCCGGGCCGGACGAGGGGCGAAGGCGTGCCCTCGCAGCAATCGGCATAGAGCGTCGGGCGGCTCGGGTCTTCGCGCTTCGCCAGCGCATTAAGCTCGACCAGCATGTCGCGCGACTTGGCCGGCGCGCCCTTGCCGCCCTTTTGGAGCGCCATGATCGCCGCGCCGATATCGATCTCGTTGCCCACCGACCACAGCATGATCGAAGGATGGTTGTAATTCTGCCGGATCAGTTCGGTAAGCTGCGCGCGCGCATTGGCGACCAGTTCGGGCGCGGGCAGCGATTCGTCAAACGCGGACTGGTGGACGAAGGGCAGTTCGGCCTTCACCACCATGCCGTTGCGGTCGGCCAGATCGCTCCATTCCTGCGCGTGCTGGTAATGCGCGTGGCGAACGGTGTTGACGCCCATTTCGGCCATGATCGCCATGTCGGTGGCATGATCCTCCGGGCTCAGCGCCCAGCCCTTGCCCTGCCAGTCCTGATGCCGCGATGCGCCTTGCAGCCGCATCGGCTTGCCGTTGAGGATGAAGCCCTGGTCTGCATCCCAGGCGAAGCTGCGTACGCCGAGCGGCTCGGTCACGCTGTCGATCACCCTGCTGCCCTCGCGCAGCTCGACCGTCACGGAATAGAGATAGGGGTCGGCGCGGCCCTGCCAGAGACGGGGGTTGGCGAGGGAAAGTGGCGTGGTCAGCTCGCTCGCCTGGCCAGCCGCGAGGCGGACGGGCGCAGTCGCACTTGCCACGGTGCGGCCATCGGCATCGGCAATGCGTGTAACCATTGCCAGTTTGCGCGGCTTCGTCCCCGAGTTGCGCAGTCGCGCCAGTACCGCGACCTCGGCCTTTTCCGCGGTGACGCTAGGCGTCGAAACATAAATGCCGGGTCCGCCATGATCCATCAGGTCGACCGACGCGGCATCGACCTCGATCAGCGAAACGCCGCGATACAGCCCTCCATGGACGAAAAAGTCGCCGCCCAGCGGAATGACATGCTCGGTGCTGCTGCCTTGCTCGGGCTTGCTGTTGTCCGCGCGCACGACGATGATGTTCGACCGACCCGGTTTGAGCACATCGGTGATATCGAACCGGAAGCGCGAGAACGCGCCCTTGTGCTGGCCGACATGCTGGCCATTGACCCAGAGATCCGCGATCGCACCGACGCCGTCGAACTGCAGGATCGCGCGCTTGCCCTTGGTAGGCACAAGCTTGTCCAGCCGCAGCCTGTACCAGCCCGTGCCCTGACGCACGTCCGTGTCTTCGGCGCGCTGGGCTGTGTAATTGCCCATGCGGTTCCAGCTGTGCGGAAGGCGCACGGGCTGCCACTCACGGTCATCGAAGTCCGCGCCGGTCACGCCATCCGGTGCCTCGCTGAACTGGAAGCGCCAGCCATCACTGAGCGGCGTCACCGATCGGGTGGTGCCCGCAGCCGTACGAACTGGATGGGGCACGGTGCCACTCGGGGCTGCGTCTTGTGCAAGGGAAGGGGCGGAGATGCACATTGCCGCCACGGCCAGTGCTGCGCCAGCCAAGCGATGCATCGCGCACGGTCCCATGCGGCGTTCCCTAGTCATTGCACCACTCCCTGATTATTGGTTAGACCAAATACGATCGCCACGAGGGTGTCAACCTGAAAAGCGGAGGCACAGGCGATCGCCGACGCTTCCGCCTTGCTTCGGGCATAGACCCGTCCAAGCATCGCGAAATTCTGGGTAAGCCGACAAAATTTGAAGATTTGCGCAATCGGTTGATGGTTGCTCCATGCGGCAAGGCGGCCATACGACTGCAGATGACAGGCTGCGTCGACCCTCGAATTGGTCAGATCACATCCACTCGGCTGTGCTGATTTCAGCCTCATGCCGCTGGTTGCGCCGTCCAGCCAGGCGCCGAAGTGATGCGTCAGCTTGAGGTGGAGCCCGCGGCCGCTTGCGTTGAACGGCGCAATGCAGCTTCAGGCCAGAAACCGGCGAAGCATGTAGCCTATTGTTCCTCGACCGGATAGCCACGCGACAGCCACGGCCGAACCTATGGAGGAGCTTATTGTGGCTAAATGTCTGAAAAGTTTGGTGGACGCACTAGGGCTCGAACCTAGGACCCGCTGATTAAGAGCGGCAATCAGCGGGTCTTAGGTAGATCCAAAATATCTCAATATCATTGATTTTCAATTGTATAGGTGTCACTGTGTCTCAGTGAATATCGGGGTATTTCGGGTCAAATGTTACCTAAGGTAACACCCCGCAAGGTACACCAAGGAGGCACCGATGGTTTCAAAGCCGGTGGGTCTGACCGACGCAAAGATACGAGGGCTGAAAGCGCCTGCTGAAGGCCAGGTCGAAATAAAAGATGCGATTGTCCCTGGTCTGCGTCTCAGGGTTGGGGCGTCTGGCGCGCGAACGTTTCTTTTGCGAAAGCGGGTTGCTGGCGTGGTGCGGAATATTACCATTGGCAGGTATTCCGATCGGTTCGGTCTGATGGATGCCCGCAAGAAAGCGCGGATTGTGCTTTCCGATATAGAAGCAGGCGGTGACCCTTATCAGCACGTTCCGAAGCCGACGCGGGGCGCTGCGGCAGGCACGCTGCGCGGTATGTGGCCAGACTACAGGGCCGCAAAAGCCGACCGCAGGTCGATTGCCGAGATAGAGCGGGTTTTCAACCGGCACATCCTACCGACGTTCGGGGACCGGATGCCCGAGACGATCACGCGTGCCGAGATCACTCGGTTCATAGACAGCATAGCATTAGAGACTCCTGTGATGGCGCGTGGCGTCCTTGGCCAGTTCTCATCTTTTTACGGGTGGGCTTTGCCCCGACTCGACCGACTGCAGTTCAATCCCTGCAGAGACGCTGGGCGTCCGCCACCGCCAAAGGCGCGTGACCGGGTTCTCGAGGTGCGGGAGGTGGGACTTCTGTGGAATATTCTCGGCGAAGAGGGCCCCCCGTTCGGACCGGCTATCAAACTGCTGCTGCTGACAGGGCAACGCCGGAACGAAGTGTTCAGCGCAGACCGGTCAGAATTCGATTTCGAGACCAGGCTCTGGACGATACCGGCAAGCCGCTCGAAAAACGGGGTCGCGCATCTCGTGCCACTATCCGAGCCCGTCGTCGAACTGCTGAAGGGTATTTGGACGCTCAGTGACAACGATAAGCTGCTCGCCTCAAGGGGGGACACCCAAACTGGTCCTAGCGGATTTAGCAAGACAATGGCGCGACTGCGACGAGCGATGACAACACAGGTGGGAAGGGAGACAGCGCACTGGACGTTGCACGATCTGAGACGAACAGTTGCGACCGGCCTGCAAAGGCTGGGCGTTCGGTTGGAGGTCACAGAAGCCGTGCTTAATCATATCTCTGGTTCGAGGGCTGGGATTGTAGGGGTCTATCAGCGCCACAATTACTTCGAAGAAAAGAGGGCGGCGCTCGAAGCCTGGAGCGAAGAGGTGGTCAAACTGGGAACATGCCACCCTCTCGATCCAGACTTGCCGCCGGTCAGGCAGCGTCGAAGTTCGGATACTATGGTGTCCTTGGGCAAGGCGAGGGGCGGTGGAGCAAAGAGGCTGGGTGCCACAGCGCATTATGGAAGTGCTGATCAAAGGCCTTGCGAGCCGGATTGACAGTAATCGCCTCTGTCTTGGCCCGGTTAAACACTCACTTCAAAAAGCAAGTGCGCTGGCGCAGTATTCTCATTCCTCCTCTGGTGGAATCTCGGGGGGATCCAAATGCGACATGATCTGGCCGGAAAGAATGGGATCGAGCTTGTCCGCTTCCGCCAGTGCCCATTCTTCCCAATCTGAAAGTCGCTGGTTGCCTATATCGCCGCGATGCTCAAGCTCACGCTTCACCTTGGCAACGAGGGCACGAAGATCCTGCGACTGGCGCAGCAGCTCACCGCTCAGGCGCAAGCATGCGATCCGCTGCTCATTGAGCTCGCGAATGTGTTCGAGCCTTAGCCTCGCTCGTTCCTGCCGTGCCGCTTCCTCGCGCTGTTCGCGCTCGATGCGTTCCTGTTCCGCTCGTATCTCGGCCTCTGCAAGCCTGCGACGAAACGCAATTTCTCCTGCCACGATGAGGGACACAGCTATATCAGCAATCTGGGACTCCAGCTTGCTGTCTGTCCGATCCTGCCATGGGGAAAGACCGGGTTCGTCGCAGCAGATATAGAGCGGCGTGCTGGCAGGAAGCGATGGGTCGGGTACGACTTCGCCGTGCCGCATCCGGGTCGAATGCTTTCCGAGGATCCCGATGCTCAGGCTTAGCCGAGTATCTCCAATCATGATTTCCGGTCGAAATCCGCGGGGACGCTGGTCCGCTAACACTCTGGCGTCGTGGCCGCGCCTGGCGAGTGCGCAAAACAGGGCATTCAGCAACCGCATCTGGCGCTGGTCAACCGGATTATCGAACTCAGGCTGATAGAGGGAATACCACGTTTCCTGGGCCGCCTTTTCGCGGAGTCTTGCCTCTTTGCGCATGATATCATTGAAGGCGTGATGGTAGCGGGAGAGGTCCTTGGCGACCGTCACTTTCCCTATGAGCCGAGCCTCGCGCTCGCGCAGCTGCTCGAAATCATCGGGCACTTCAGCCGATGTAAACGGACCAGCGGAAGGAAGCGGGTCAGCTTCGGGGACATATGGTTTGAACCTCCGGTCGATCAGCAGCCGACCGGATCCGCCCGGACGCCGGGCAGGAGGCGTGGGCGGAGCGGGCACTTTCTGCCCCGCGCGCACGCGGTTCCAATGGCCTTGAGGCGGAGTAGCTACGCCATACCGGTGCAGCATTTTCTTGAGCGCAACGTCGCTGATTCCGATCTTCGCTGCCAGCTCCCGCATTGGCGCAGACCAGGCAAACGCAATCAGGTCCTCGGGCAAGGCACGATACTCATTCCGCCAGTCCCAGCTCGACATTCACATCTCTCAAAAAATGCTTACATAAATTCTTCGCAATACTAAATTCTTTAGCCAATATTACCTGCGTGTTGCAAATTCCGGCAGCTCTTTTTGTAATCAATTTTATGATTGCAAGCTAAGTGTGACAGATCTGGATCTGACCTAGATCTGAATCTTACAAATCAATCTACATATTAAATGAGCTAATAATTTCATAATTGTGAGATTACGGGTTTAAAATGCTTAATCGATCAGGTGCTGGCTGCGACTTGATTTTCTCTTATCTTAAGGCGGTTGGTGTGAGGCACCCGATCCGGCCATTTAGGCGGCTTTTTGACTGTTACTCGCCTGCTGCATTGCCATTGTTGCTGTCGCGTTCAGAAATTTGTCTATGTCGGCCTCGCTCATGACTTCGAATAACAAGCCGCCACCGTTGCGGTTGAGGACCTTCATGAAATGCCGGAAACTGGCCTCTTCAGAGGTTATCCAAGGTTCGGCTAGCATAATGCGGATCATGCCTTGAGCAAGCCGAGGCCTGCTAGTTGTGCGCGAGCGCTCGACAAAGTTGAGCCTGATATCCGCCCGCTGCAGAATTACGGTCAGTGCTTGTTCAAGATCGCCGGATCCGGCGGCTATTTTTGCAACCCGCGCATTCCACCAGAGGCGGCCTAGTGCATTATCATCCCTGATTGAAGTCAGGCCCGTTCCAAAGAAGTGGTTCAGGACAGCTTTGTCAAAAGCTTCGCCGGAAACTCCTGAAAGCCAGCGTGCTCTCGCATACTGAAGGCCTTCAACGTGAGTCAGCCTCGTCCAGACGCGCCCTTCGCGGGCAATCGCCGGGGTCATGCCGGGAAGGGCTTCAAATACTTTAAGCGAATTCTGGACTTCAACTTCCGGCGTTGTTGACGATATGTCGAGACTGGCAAGTGCCGCCCCGTCGAGGGAGACGGATGCCGCCTCGATCGCCCATCCGTTTCCGAACTCCAGGTCAAGAAAGTCGCCTGCTTCATAACGGGCACGGTTGGCGGTAATCTGCTCCTGCAGGCTGTCCATAATGTCCTGTGAAAGAAATTTAAGTTTGCTCACGACTTGGCCTCCGCAATTGTTTCAAGCCGGCTAAGTGGCATTTCGAGCAACGTCTGAGCATCCTCAAGCAGACTGCCCTGGTAATCGATGTTCGCAATCGTGCATTTTGCAGCAAATGGCTGCTTCCAGCGTCGGTTTTCATGCGCGTCAGGGTTTTCCCGAAGCGCATCAAGGACCTCCATCACAGCGGGAAGATAAACTGAACTTAAGATAGCGGCCTTTGCTGGAGAGTGCCGAAGCGAGTTGATCATTTTAAATGTCTGTTCTCCTGCAATAATTGTGATTTTCTCATCATCCAGTTTTATACTGATCCGCCCTTCAGGCTGCGAAGAAGATGCAACGAGTGCAAAGATACTCTCCATCGGCGCCAGCTTCGCCTGGCCGACACTCAGGACCTGCTCGTCATCAATTGCAAGAATTTCTCCGGTAACCAGTTGCAGAGGTAAGGTGAATTCCGGGTGGACATTGTCCGGTTTCCATTCCTGCAGGGGTTGAGAAAGCCAGATGACCGGACGTATCGTGACCCGGTTGAGAAGCGAGCCCTTCTCAAACTCTACTGTGCCTTTGGGCCAGCCCAGTTCACGGAGATCAGAATAAAAGGTGTCACCGCATCTGACAAAGATTCCGACCGTCGCAAGTCCATTCTCGACCAGTTTGCGGATTGATTCCTCGGTAAGCTCTATGTTGTACCGGATGCTGACCTTTCCGGTCGCGAGGATTTCCTCGACCTCAGTCTCCAGAGAAAAAATCCCTTCGCTGAAGTCGCCGGTTTCAGGTGTCAGTACCGGGTGGGCGAAGCGCATATCATCCGAAAACTTCATGTTGCTGCCTCCTGCAATTCCGCAACAGCAAATACTTCAACCGGCCCTGGATAGGGCGCGTCAAACGTCACCTCGAGGGATACTCGCTCTCCTTCTGTGAGATCGAGTGCTACCTTTCCCTTGCATACAGCGCCCACGCTGGTGGAAACGACAGAAAGCGGTTCTCCGGTATTCAGGCCAGTGGCTTCAAGCTGCACGACCGCTGCGCCAGAAACGGAAGGCGTGAACCAGACAGTCCTCTTTTTTGCATCCGCGTTGCCGGAAGGAATTGCGGTCCTAAGGCCCGTGAGCTTCAGCGGAGGGACCTTTCCGGTCGTGCCGCTGCCGCCGGTTCCGGCTCCCGGCCCTTTCTGGTCACCAGAGCGCTTACCACCTCTGGCCTGCGATTCTTTTTCCCCGCCACCGCCATCTTCGCCGGCATTTTCCTGCCCTCGCTGAGCTCTTGTTTTGGCTTTTCGTGCCGGCTTGTACACGTATTTTTCGGGATCATTTTCAGCGTCCGGGTCGGGCGGCTGTGTGCCGCTTGCAGCTTCGGCAAAGAACCTTGCCAGCTCGTCGAGCGTGATCTCCTCATCTTCGTCGATTGAAGCGGTCTGTTCAATCTGTGCGCGGAGGTCCTTGATGAGCTGCTTCATCGCGCTCTCAGCAGCTTGCCGCTTCACAGGATCGGACAAGCGATTTGCAGAGAAGCTGTCATGCCGCGGATTCTCGATCGACTTCATGAGTTTGCTCGCTGAATCAGCGACAGGCTCGACAAAGGCGACGAACTCACGCGTGCCAACAAATCTCTGGAGCTTATCCCCGAACTGCTGAAGCTCTGATGTGATCAGCATTCCGTTGCGGACGATACCCACACGCTTAGGGAGGCCATCCTGAACCAGAATACGAAAGCGCATTTTACCTAGGCCGTGAACGTTCTGTACGATTTCCTCTGCGTCAGGCGAGATGAGACACTTGAATAGGTCACGCGAGAAATCGAGCTGGCTTTTCTGTCCATCCGCTTCGGCTGCTGATATAATGCGGGGGTCTTCAAACATCGCTCCTACGGTGTTGTGGTTAAGCTTGATCTCACCACCATTCACTTCGAACGCCATTCTGTCCCGGTGCAACGCCGCAAAGAAATTTGTCAGCAGAGAGTAGGCAATAGACCACTCCCAGCCATCGCTCTGTCTGAATCCTGCACAGAAAATGCTTGTGCCGATCTCGTCCCGGCGCATCCACTCCGGGACCATCGCCGGATCTTCAACAGCGACATATCCATCTGGGTTTCCCCAGTAGCCGGTTGCTCGCCTCTTTTCGCCGTTTGTATCGACGTGAGACACCATACGGCACTTCCCCTGCGCTGCAAACCGCAGCTCTCCAGCCGTGTCTCGGTACACTGTCGAATAGAACACCGTCTGAAGATCGGAAATTGCGAACGACGCATTCTTTCCAATCCCGAATGATCCGCCGGACGTCTCTGTCTTATTGTTGCTGACTCCTGCGCCCTTGAGCAGCGAATGGAATGGAGTTCCCTCATCGCCCGAAGGACCGGCTAAGCCCTTCGTATTGAAATCACTGATCCTGAGGACTTTGATGGTTGTGTTCTCAAGCAGCTTCTTTGCCTGGGAAAAGAAGTCCTCGTCCTTCTCCTGTTTTGCGTCATCGAGGCATCGTCCGACAGTGTCTGTCAGGACCCCAATGCCCGGAAGTTCTGCAGTTGCGACATCAAGGACGTCAAACGTCAGCCTCACGGGGTGGCTGATTGCGGCATCAGCGCTGTTCTGACCGGCTTCCCGGCCGCAGCTGGCATAAGGATTGTCTCGAAAGGTTTCGATCCCTGCGTCGCCCAAGCCTTCACTCTCTCCCGCCTGGTTAGGCAAAAATTCCAGTACCGCGTCAGCCATTTCCGTTCCTTTCCTGAGCGCTGTCAAAGCTTGAAGAGAGTTTCCCCACTGGTTTCTGCATCCCCAAAGCGCCCCTTGGCAGTGTCGATTTCCTTCTGAAGCGCCCTGAAAATCTTCTTCACATCCTCATCTGTCGATAAATATGCGGATCGGTTGGACAGATTGCCAATCAGTCGTATTTCTCTGAGCGCCCGGTTTGTCCGCTGTTCAGCAAGTCGTACAAAATTTTCACGCTTCTTGTCCATATCGTGCCTCCCTCAGGGGTATATACATCGTACATTTACGAAATGTAAGACATATTTCTGATATGTTGCCACAGGAGAGTCGAGCGCGTTTGATCTGGCTGGCTGCTCCTCGGATTCGATGGATGCCGCGCGCTCTGCATTGTGGCCAGCTTATTCTCCACCCGGAGTTCGTGAACCTGTATCCGCACGATTATGTCATTCTTCACCGGCCCATTTTGGACCAACAGCTCACGGCCCGGCCGCTAGGATGAAAGGCAGATCGATTCGTGGCGGTTATACAGTTGTTGCAGGTCGCCATGGTTTACGCGGAACTGGCTGCGGCGCTTTATGACTGGCCTGTGCGTGGAAGCATTTTCGACCTTGATTGCAGGATCGTAGTACACAGCGCCTTTGGAAAACGCCCGGAGGAACAGGAGGAAGTCAGTCTGCTCGCACAGTAGGATGCTGGGACCGTAGCTGTATTCTGGCGGAGGTGCCCTAAACAGAGAAGGAACATAGGCCGCCTGGGCGTGCTTGCGATTCCAGTGCGCCATCAATCCCCTGAATGACCAGGAGGCTGCTATCTCTCCCTTGCTATCGACGAGGCTAAGCTCCCCGTCGAGGTCAGTCATTTTGTCGGACAGCCTGTCATATCCTGACATTGCCATTTGCAGACCAGTGAGGCCATGCAATCCCCGCGTGCAGTCATACCTGCCACCAAAGTTTATACGATCAGCCTTTCCTGACTGATCCGGATAGCCGAACCGTTTCATGAATTCGATGATGCCCACCTCACGATATATTCCACCGGTAGGCTCCGGTGTCATCAGAGTGACGGGCGATTTTGGTGCGAACTTCACGAAGTCCCGCACCCCATACTGCTTCACCTCCCAGCCCATGAAGTCGGGCTCAGCATAGCCATTCGGGGTAATTCCGAGCTCGGCTTCAAGCGTATAGCCGCCGCCGTTCCTTGCAGAGTATGGCTGCTTTGAGCCATCGGCTGCCAGTTTCTGCGAAGCGATCCAGTTCATATCGCGGATTCTGCGAAGCTCCCTCAGCAGAAGCGCTTTCGGACTGTCAGCCTGATCCGCATAGAGTGGCAGTTCAAGGAAGACCCCGATTGTCGGCCAGTCGGCAGACACAATCTCTGCAGTAACCGGGTGAGCGGCATCGGCTGCATATCCCAGAACATGTCCGTCGTTCGTGATGCCAAGGACCAAAATACGTCCAGGGTCACGCACGCGCATGATTTCAGATGGTGCTGCCAGACATCCTCTCAGGAAACCTGACATACGAGCCTCGGGATATTTCGGATAAAGGATCAACCCCGTGTCCGGCGCGCTGTGACGACCTGCCTCGTCGATCCAGAAAAAGCTGACCTGTGCTTTTGCCCGGTCACGAACCGCTCCAGCTAACGCAGAGCCATCGCTGTATATTGCCCCATGGGGAATGATGTTCAGCGCAGAAAAGTCGCCCCCGAGATAGACCTGATTTTTTGAGTTATCATTGGGGGCTAGCTTTTTTGCATAGATGCGGGTGGCGCCATGATGCCGCATCAGATCAAGCAACTGTCCGAGTGATGCGACCAATTATTTGCCTCTGATATCAAGCGACTTTTCGCCTGATCTTATCCATGCAACAAGGCGATGTACAGTCTCATCAAAGTTCAGTTTTTCATTGCCTTTGAGGGAGCACTCCCAGACCACGGCATGACGCCAGCCTGCTTCATCGAGAGCCCGCAGCGCCTTCTGATCCCGTACAGCATTGCCGTCCAGCTTCTCACGCCAGAAGTCAGTCCTGCTTTGCGGCCACCGGAAAAGGCTGCATTCGTGGCGATGCCAGAAGCAGCCATGGATGAAAACGACAGCACGGAAGCGGGGCAGAACAATATCCGGCTTCCCGGGCAGTGACGTGACATTCAAGCGATAGCGAAGGCCAGCAGCATGCAGCGCTTTGCGGATTCGGATCTCGGGTTTTGTGCCGGCTGCTCTGATCGCTGCCATGTTCCGGCTGCGGGTCTCAGGGTCATGGACATCAGCCACGTGTCAGGCAGCTCTGCGCCGACTCGATGCACTGATCAGTGTCTGAATATGCGGCTGCATGATCCGGGCAACCGCCTCAAAAACGGGAACGGCAACCGAGTTGCCGAACTGCTTATAAGCCTGAGTGTCAGACACCGGAATACGGAAGTCGTCGCCATATCCCATCAGCCGCGCACATTCCCGCGGAGTGAGCCTGCGGGGATTGGCCTTTTTCCCCTGATATACAAGGATCTCCGATCCATCCTTGTAGTAGCGTGCAGACAGGGTGCGCGCGACGTCGTCGGGTTTGACCAGCCCGAACCCGAACCCGTTGCCAGCCGCCTTGTGCTTGTCGGCATAACCCTGAAGATACTGCCACAGTTTGTCTGTGAGCGTGTATTTCCCGTTCACTTTCGCATCCGGTCCAAGAGTGTAGGGGGGTTCCGGTCGTTCGGATCCGTCGCCGGGATGCAGTATGCTGCCCAGCCTGACGCTGCCCTTTGCCGGGAGCCGGAGATCGTCCCAGCTGAACGGCACATCTTCCCGGAACCCGACTATCACAATGCGTTCGCGGTGCTGCGGAACAAAATGCTGGGCGTCGATAACCTTATGCCAGACCCTATAGCCGAGTTCCTCTGTCAGCGCCTGCAGAATGACCTGGAAAGTCCGGCCCTTATCATGACTGGTAAGGTTCTTAACATTCTCGAGCAGAAATGCAGCGGGCCGCTTCGCCTTTATGATGCGGGCAACGTCAAAGAACAGTGTGCCCTGCGTTTCATCAAGGAAGCCGTGTTTGCGGCCGAGCGAGTTCTTCTTCGATACGCCGGCGATCGAAAAAGGCTGGCAGGGAAATCCGGCCAGCAGAACATCATGATCCGGAATTTCATCGGTGCCAATCGTCGTGATGTCGCCGTAGGGCGGGTGATTGTCACGGAAATTGGCAGCATAGGTTTCCTGAGCAAATTTGTTCCATTCGGACGTGAACACGCAGTGCCCGCCAATTGCGTCAAACCCCTTCCGGATCCCCCCAATCCCGGCAAAAAGGTCGATAAAGTTGAACCGTCCGGAGAAGCCTGCAGGCACGTTTGGTCCCATCGATCCAAGCAGCTTCACCGCCGCATCCCGAGGCTTCCCGATACCTGCCTCCCAGCGCTGTAGCTGGCGTACGCTGTATCCGGTGAGGTTGGCGGTTTCGTCGAGCGACAGACCGGCGCGGATGCGCATGGCGGCAAATTCGTTGAGCATATTTCCTCTGGGTCAGTTTGTGACGTGGTGTCGTAATCTGTCCCATTTGGCAAGGGTTAAATCGCCTGCCTGTTTCTAATTTGTTCGCCTTGCACCATGCCGATCGGCAGGTGCTGATGCAAGCTCTCAGAATACTCTTCTTGACAGTAATTGCCGTTAGGAAGTGGATCAGCTTCCTGGCAGACTGACCTCGTAGAACATCGGGTTCCGCAGCCATTCCTCGATGGCTGATTCCCGCCATCCACAGCATCGCTCGGCGAGCTTGACCTGCTTCGGGAACGTGCCCGCCTGCATCTTGCGGTAGAGCGTCGCTCTGGAAAGCCCCGTGCGATCGAGCACGGTATTCAGCCTCAGGAACCTGTCGGGTGCGTGGGAAGCCATGGCCATACTCTCCATCCTGTGATGTGATCTGCCCCTGCCTGCGATGAGATTGGCGATGCGCCGCTTCGCGTCAATCGAACGCCATGCGGGTGCCTCGCAGGCATTGGGGCAGGGGAGCGCTGCGCGCCTGTTTTCGGATGCTGCGGCGTAAGCAGATTATTTCTGCTCACAGCGTCTCTTGATGTCTTGGCGCTTTGGCAGCGCGTCTGCGGACGCCGCTGCGCGGCGGCGTTTGCCCCGCTCGGGCGGGTCACCGGGGGCCGTCAATCGCCTCTGGCCACGCCAGGCCAGCGCGCAACCCGCGTTGCGGGTCCTACACTCCGTTGCGGTGCCTGCGGCATGCGCGCTGCCCGTTGCAGCGTGGCCGCCCTGCGATCTCTCGCCGCCCCCCAGCGCCCCTCCCGGGCCGGGTTACGGTGGGAAGGAGACAGGACAATGGAACACAGCACTATCCGACAAAGCCTCTACAGCGAGGTCACGTCACGCATCATCGCCGAGCTCGAGCAGGGACGGCTTCCCTGGGTGCAGCCCTGGGATACATCGCTCTGCGGTTGCACCATGCCGCACAACGCAGCAACCGATCGGCGGTACTCGGGCATCAATGTCCTCATCCTCTGGGCCGAAGTGGTCTGCAAGGGTTACGGGTCGCAGCGCTGGCTGACCTATCGTCAGGCGCAGGCCGCAGGCGGCAATGTCCGCAAGGGCGAGAAGGGTACGACTGTCTGTTATGCCGACAGGTTCACGCCCAGGGCCGAGGCCGAGCAGGCAAGGGGCGAAGACCGCGAGGCCCGGACTGTTGCTTTTCTCAAGCGGTTCACCGTGTTCAATATCGACCAGTGCGAAGGCCTGCCCGAGGACATGACCGCAGCCCCGGTTGCAACCGATCCTGTGCTTGCCGTTGCCGAGGCGGATGCCATCATCAAGAAGAGCGGTGCCACGTTCAACATTGGCGGCGATGCAGCCTTCTACAGCCCCGCCCATGACTTTGTGCAGGTGCCACCCCAGGCCGCCTATCACGAGCCCATCAACTGGTATCGCACCGCGCTGCACGAGCTGGGCCACTGGACCGGTCATCCGAGCCGTCTGGATCGCGATCAGAAGGGCAGCTTCGGTTCTGCACCTTACGCCCGCGAAGAGCTTGTCGCCGAGATGGCAGCTGCGTTCACCTGCGCATCACTCGGTATTGCACCCACCGTCCGTCACAGCGATTACATCGCATCCTGGCTTTCGGTTCTGCGTGAAGATGAGAAGGCGATCTTCCGCGCTGCCAGTGCGGCCAGCAAGGCGGCGGATTATCTGCTGGCTTTCACGGAGGACGCAGCATGAGCGCGCGTCTTTCCCGAGCCGAGCGGCGGCAGCTTCGCCGCGCTGAGCGCGCCGTCGATCATATGTCGCCAGTGGAGCGCGAGATCTTCCTTGCCATCCGTGTCGATGAGCTCAGCTATGCCGAGGCTGCGGCTTTGCATGGCATCACCGTTGCCGAGGTCGAACAGCACCTCGCAGGTGCTCTGCGCATACTCGACCGGCACATGCACGAACGCCACCACAAGTGGTGGCAGTTCTGCCGATGAGAGCCAGCTTCGACCTTGCCAAGTGTCTGTCATCTCTACAGGGTGGCTGAAGTCATGCGCACCGATATCGATCATCTTCCTGCCAACAAGCAGCGCGAGCTTGAGCGCGTGAAGCAGATCATCTTCGAAGAGTTCGAGGACGCGCTGGCGCTGGCCACGAACAGGTGGAAGAAGAAGGGCCGGATCGAGAAGCTGATCCTGTACGGCAGCTATGCGCGCGGTGGCTGGGTCGATGAGCCGCACACGGCCAAGGGCTATCGCTCCGACTTCGATCTGCTGATCATCGTCAACGACAAGCGGCTGACCGAGCGCGTCGACTATTGGCTCAAGCTGGAAGACCGGCTGATCCGCGAGCTTGCCATCGACCGGACGCTGCACACGCCGGTCAACTTCATCGTGCACACGCTTCAGGAGGTGAACGACGGTCTGGCGCACGGCCGGTATTTTTTCATGGATGTGGCGAAGGACGGCATCGCCTTGCACGAGGCCGACGACCGCGCGTTGCATACGCCCAAGCCGAAGACGCCCGAGCAGGCGCTGGCGATGGCGCGGGAGTATTTTGACGAGTGGTTTCCAAGCGCAATGGGTCGCGACAAGCTTGCCAAATACGCCGTCCAGGAACGGCTATTCAAACACGCCGCCTTCGAGTTTCACCAAACCGCTGAAAGCCTCTACCACTGCGTGCTGCTGGTCTGCACTTTCTACACGCCTCACGTGCATAATCTCGGCTTTCTGCGCACCCAGGCCGAGCGCATCGATATGCGCCTCGTTGACGCCTGGCCGCGCGACACGCGCATCGATCGCGCGCGGTTCGAGAAGCTCAAAGAGGCCTATGTGAAGGCGCGCTACTCGAAGCACTACCGCATCACCGAAGAGGAACTGCTCTGGCTCGGCGGCTGCGTCGAAGAACTGGGCCGCGCCGTCCACTCCATCTGTTCCGAGCGCATTGCGATGCTCGAACAGAAGGTCCATGCATAATCTAGAACCGAAAGGGTCGATCGATGGAAGATACAGATACTCTCGTGGCGCTCACCGCCGACATTGTCGCTGCCCATGTCAGCAACAACAGCGTCTCGATTGCCGATATCGCTGCGCTCATCGGAAGCGTCCACGCTTCGCTTTCCGGCCTTGGCGAGGCACCGGAAGCAGAGCCGCAGCCCGAGCAGAAACCGGCGGTGTCGGTCCGCGCCTCGATCAAGCCTGATTATCTGATCTGCCTTGAAGACGGCAAGCAGGTCAAAATGCTCAAGAGCTATCTGCGCACAAACTTCAACATGACGCCGGAAGAGTACCGCGCGAAGTGGAACCTGCCCAGGGACTATCCGATGGTCTCGCCCAACTACGCCGCGCGCCGCCGCGAGCTGGCGGTGCAAATCGGGCTCGGCAAGAATGGGCGCGGCGGCAGGCCCAAAAAGGCTGGCAGCAAGTAAGGTTCAGCTGCGCGGGAAAGTCAGGTCGATCCGTCACCGGGATCTGATCCCTGACTTTCCGCCAGCGCGCTGCTGATCATCGCCGCCAGCGTCTCTTCAGCGCGCGCCCGCACGCCAGCATCGCTCGACAGCAGATCCTGCCGCACCCATTGCGGCGCCCGTTCGAGTACGCGCAGCACCAGCTGATTGATGTCCCCCGTCATGGGGCGAGCCTATGCGCGATCATCTGCTTTCCGCCAACTGATTCTGCGCGAACGCCCGCGCGCCTCGTCTGCGCCAGATCAGCAGCTGCTGGTCGCGGTTCTCGCCTTTGAGTTTGGTCGCTGCTTCGATCAGGAGGCCAAGGATCACCGCGCGATCGTCATCGGTGAGCTCGATGAGCTCTGCCTTTGCGATCAGCCCGCCCAGCTCGATCAGCTGGCGCGTGCGCTCTCTGCGTTTGACCCGCCAGCTGCGCATGTCATTCCGTGCCCGGTGCGCCAGGAGCCGGTTGCGCGCCTGGATCGATCGCTTGTGCGCCGCCAGTATCCTTGCCAGCTGATCGGCGAGCATTGGTGCTGCCCTGAAAGAACGCAGCGCCACGCTTGCGCCAGGCCTCCTTTCGCGACGGATCATCGTTGCCGATCGCGGCGAGCAGGACGCCAGCGAGAACTTCCGTTCCAAGCGTGTCGGCCCCGGTCGCAATGACGAGCTCGCCCAGTTGGACCTGTTTGCGGTATCGGAGCTGCTTGGCCTTGTCGCTGAGGGCCTGAAGCTCTGCGTCGTAATCGCGGGGTTTGCGCATGGGGTTCGATCCTTCTTTGTCATTGAAGGACCAACCAGCTATCCCTCTCACATCCCCAAGACAACAGGCTGGGTCATCGTGAGACCCCGTCAAATCTGCAGCGACCAGATCGGTGGAGGGCGCGCTTATACGTCGTGCCGACGTGCGCAAAATGCCGTAAATGGTACGTCGCCATGGCGATCTACCACTTCTCGGCCAAGACCATCTCCCGCGCAGCCGGATCGTCTGCGCTCGCCGCTGCCGCCTATCGCGCAGCCCAGCGGTTGCACGATGATCGGCTCGGGCGCACCCACGACTTCACCAACAAGGCCGGTGTCGTCCATAGCGAAGTCATGCTGCCCGAAGGGGCCAATGACGCATGGTCCGACAGGGAAAAGCTCTGGAACGACGTTGAGGCAGCCGAGGTACGCAAGGACGCGCAGCTCGCCCGCGAGATCGAGTTTGCTCTGCCAAGGGAGATGACGCAGCAACAGGCGATCGAGCTGGCGCGCAGTTTTGTCCAGGCCGAGTTTGTCGATCGGGGCATGATCGCCGATCTCAATGTGCATTGGGATATCGGCGCAGATGGCGAGGCCAAGCCCCACGCGCATGTCATGCTGACCATGCGCGAGATCGTGGTTGGCGAGGATGGTGTTGCCACATTCGGCCCCAAGGTGCGCGACTGGAACCGGACCGAGCTGCTCACGCACTGGCGCGAGGCATGGGCTAGCCATGCCAACCAGCGTATGGCCGAGCTCGATATCGATGCGCGCATCGATCACCGCTCGCTCGCCGCACAGGGCATCGACCTGGAGCCGCAGTCGAAGATCGGGGCTGCTGCCTCGCGCATGGCAGGCGAAGGGCTTTCGCCTGAGCGGCTCGCCGAGCATGTCGATATCGCGCGATCGAACGGCGAGAAGATCATCGCCGATCCGAACATTGCCCTCTCTGCCATAACGCATCAGCAGGCGACGTTCACCACGCGCGACCTTGCGATGTTCGCGCACCGGCACAGTGTCGACAAGGAGCAGTTCGACGCGGTGATGTCAGCGGTGAAGAACGCGCCTGAGCTCATTGCCCTTGGCAAGGACGGCAAAGGCAGTGACCGGTTCACCTCACGCGAGATGATCGAGACCGAACAGCGGCTCGAGCGCGCGACCATCCGGCTTGAAGCGCGGCGCAGCCATCCTGTGCCCGATCGCTATCGTGAGCTCGCACTGCAGAATGCAAAAGCACGCGGCATGGACCTGTCGGCAGAGCAGCGCGGGGCGCTGGAGCATGTCACATCGGCCAAAGGCGTCAGCAACGTCATTGGATATGCCGGAACGGGGAAAAGCGCGATGCTGGGTGTTGCGCGCGAGGCATGGGTGCGAGCCGGCTATACGGTGCAGGGCGCTGCCCTGTCCGGCATTGCAGCCGAAGGGCTGGAGCATGGCTCGCGCATCCCGTCTCGCACGCTTGCCAGCCTGGAGCATCAATGGGCTCAGGGAAGGGAGAAACTCACCAGCAGACATGTGCTCGTCATCGACGAGGCTGGCATGCTCGGCACGCGGCAGATGGAGCGGGTGATATCCGAAGCGGAGGGTGCTGGTGCGAAAGTCGTCATGGTCGGAGATCCGCAGCAGTTGCAGGCGATCGAGGCAGGCGCTGCGTTCCGCGCGGCGGCTGAGCGGCATGGTGCGGTCGAGATCGCATCGATCCGGCGGCAGCAGATCGACTGGCAGCGCGAGGCAACGCGTGAGCTGGCGACTGGCAGGACGGGTGAGGCGCTCGGGCGCTATGATGAGGCAGGACACGTCCATGTTGCCGAGACGCGCGAGGCTGCGCGCGCCGAGCTTGTTGATGCCTGGGATCGGGACCGACAGGCAAAGCCAGATGCAAGCCGCATTATCCTCACGCACACCAATGACGAGGTCAGGGCGCTGAACGAAGCAGTGCGCGAAAAGGTTCGCGCCAGTGGCGATCTGGGCGAGGACGTTGCGCTCAGGGTCGAGCGCGGCGCGCGGCAGTTTGCCGATGGCGACCGGATCATGTTCCTGAAAAACGAACGCTCGCTGGGCGTGAAGAACGGATCGCTGGGCACGGTCGAGAGCGTGAGCGCGCTTCGCATGTCGGTGAAGCTCGACGATGGCAAGGCGGTGGCGTTCGATCTCAAGGACTATGCCCATATCGATCATGGCTATGCCGCGACCATCCACAAGGCGCAGGGGATGACCGTCGATCAGGTGAAGCTGCTGGCAACACCCGGCATGGACAGCCATGGGGCCTATGTCGGGCTGTCACGGCACCGCAGCCAGGTCGATCTGCACTATGGCAAGGACGACTTTGCCGATCGCAAGGCGCTCACCCGTACGCTCGGCCGTGAACGGGGCAAGGATATGGCCAGCGATTACGCGCAGCAGCCGGATAAGGCAGCGGAGCAGCAGCCGCAGCGCGAGGTTCGCACGGGACTCAAGGTCAGTCGCAATGGTCATCTCGCCGATTTGCTGAAGGGCTCGTCAGCCGCTCCACAGCGCGAGCCAGTCGCACGCGTGCAGACGAAAATGGCGATGCCGGAACAGGCGACCGGCAAGCAGGTGTTCGACAAGGCCGTGCAGCGCTTTGCGCGGGTGGCGCAGGACATTGTTGCCATGCGCGACAAGGGGCTTCAGCCGCTCGCCTCACAGCGCACCGCGCTAGACAAGGCTGGCGCGGAGCTCAATGCGCTGAGACCGGACAGCTTTGGCGATCTCCGCAAGGCGGTGAACAGGGATCTCAGCCTCATTCCAGAAGCAGTGAAGGGCAAGACCGATCGGGCGATCCAGGCGATGAAGCAGCAGGCGAAGCTGCGCATCGAGGCGCAGCGCGTTGCCGCCGCCAATGAGCGCCGTGCCGATGCGTTTGTTGATCAGTGGCAGCGGCAGTCAGCGCAGTATCGGACGCTGCGAAAGAATGGCAGCGCGGCGGCTTCGGATAAGGTGCGTACGTCGCTGGTGGGCATGGCCAAGGGGCTGGAGCGCGACCCGCAACTCGAGTCGGTGCTGGCGAACCGTCGTCCGCAGCTGGGGCTGGACGCTATAAGCACAAAACCGCTGTCTCAGGACCTCCAGAAATCGCTCGGCCGCTCGCGCGGGCTCGGCATGGGGATGTAGCTTTGCGGGATGGACGATACTGAGCTTGCGCCCACCGCTGACGAAATCCCCCTTGAGCAGGCGCTGGAGGCGGTTGCGCGGCGGCTGGCCGGCGTGACCGCATCGGTCGATGGCTTTGCTGAGCGGCAGCAGGATTTGCTTGGAAGGGATTACAGCGAGGATTTGGCGCTGATCCACCAGAGCTGCGAGGGTTTGCGGCAAGCGATCGGCTCGTTGGCGCAGAAGCCAGCGCTGGCGCTGACGCCGGAAATGATTGCTCGGCAGATCGAGGCAGCAGGGCAGGGCGATCGCAGGGACGCCAATCAAGCCCTGGTAGCTGCTCAGGGCAGTCTGCAAAGTTCCATCGCCGCGCTCTCCAGGGTGACGGGGTCGGTCAGGGCAGCTAAGCGCCAGAACCAGATACTGGCTGGGGCTGCTGGCTTGGCTTTGGTTCTGGGCTGGGTCGGCGGATGGATTGTTTCGCCAGTGATCGATTGGCTCGTGCCGGAAGCCTGGCATTGGCCTGAGAAGCGCGCTGAATCAGCATTGCGCCGTGGCGGCTGGGAGGCGGGGGAGAGGCTCCTTCTCGTGAATGATCCGGGGCGCTGGAGGGCCATCAAAGCTGCGGCGCGAATATCGGACGCCAACAGTCACGCGATCGCGAAGTGCGCCAGCCGTGCGGAAGAGCGGAAACTGAAAAGTGTCGGTTGCTTGATCGAGGTCAGCGCCACTGATTGATTTAAGGGCCTAGCGAAAGTGCAATTTTCCGATGCGCGGTGCAAGTAGCCCACCGCTGTCCGATTGAGAGGACTAGGCTTGGGACTTCACCGCCGTTCACCTGCAACATGTAGTACGGCAGCTCTTATCAGAAGCCGACAATCAATGCGCCCCTACTGACATTTAAAACCGTCAGAAGTTGGACCTACAGCAGATAGGCGTTCTAGGTAATCAAATGCAGCTGACCGGCATGCGGCCCTTTAGCGAAGCCGGGACGACCTATAAGTGGCCGTACTGGCTAACTGAGATAATTTTCGTGTAGCCTCTCCCGACGTCGTCAGCTCCTCTCACAGCGTTAAGACGCCGCCAAACGCTCTGCCAACAACGACAGAAAACCCAATGTGATCGCTGGATCTACTGTGTCATATTTCAGCTGCCGCATGGCGTAGGCGTAAGCGCACGCCAAAACTGCTTGATCACTACCTCCAACATCATGCGACCATTCTCGACAGGCAACAATCGTGTTCCTCAAGGGATCACTCTCGGCGAAGATGTCGATGTTCGGCCATTTTTCAAGATGATCGATCAGTGAATTGCGAAGACCGAACTTTTGCGCATCGGGGTGGAAAAGCAAACTAAGTTCGAGTGCAATTGGATCGAGGCAGGTGAAGCCTGGGCCGGCATCACCAAAATCGATCAGGACCGCGCCGCCATCGCTCTTCACAAGCACATTCCCGCAATGCAAATCCCCGTGTATGCAGCTCTTACTTATGTGAATCTGTTTACTCTCGATGCTCCTAAGTTTCTCGATGCCGAATTTTAATACAACATCCTCTGTGTCTGGATCGTCTATCATCCGCGCGCGGATTTCAGATAACGGCACCATGTCCGCAGTTGCGGCCTCGGACCATCTCTGTAAAGCTGCCCGAACATTTCCGACCACGATGGCTCCTATTTCACTGTTGTGCGATAACCGCTCGAAGAGCGACAGGGTATCGTTGTCTGTCAGAGTATAGAAAATGGCACCGTGCTGGCCGACGCCATCCGTTATAGAGCAATAAATTGGTGGACACGCACCGATTCCAAGTTTTCGCACGTGGCGCTCATATGCCGAAAGCTCAGTCGCGATGACTTCGCTTGGACCTAGCTTTCCGGCACAGATTGCCTGCGGCCGGCGAGCTAGGTCCATAGCAGTCGCTTTCACCACTTTGGCGTCTGAAAGCCCGCCATGTAGGAGGCTGACGTCGCAGGCGACCCCATCCGCCGAGCGCGCGAACGTTTTAAGCATCTGGGTTTGGACTGGAGTCATGCCGAGCTCCTTGCCACGCGTATTCATCGTGATGGCATCCATTGCAGCGAATGAAGAGGCCAAATCCCGAATACGGGCGAGCAATTCCGACACCTCCTCCTTCAAGAAGAAGCTGACCGTTTCCGTGCTTGTCGTTGCCCCCCACAGCATGACTTGATTGCCATACTTCGCCAGACCTCTGCTGAACTTTTCTACTTCCTCTCCCGTGAGGATAAAAATCGGGGTGCCAGGCCGCGATGCTCTCGCCTCATGGAAGAGGGCTTGCCCATGGTCGGCTACAGGCGCATCGCTGTCTGGAGTGGGTAGTATAGACAGGTCGAGAATGATTAGATCGACAAGACCGCTTACCAGCTTCTCACCCGCCGTTTGCTTATCGATGACACGGTCGATGCTCGAAACGCCATCGATATCCAAGAGAGCCAGCGTAAGATCGTCGGCAAAACCATCATTGTCTTCAACGAATAGAATTCTCATGACTTCCGAACCACCTTAATTCCACGCGCGCGCCACCCTCAGGCGCGTTCGACGGGTAGACATCACCCTCCATAGCTTGCATTGCCTGTTTTGCTGTGGCTAGCCCAAACCCGATATGTTCATCTTTGGTACTTTCCCCCAACTTGACCAACGAAGCTGGATCGCGTTCAAAGCCGGGTCCGCTATCAAGGACAGCGATCCAATATTCGTGACCGGCCCAACCCCAGTTTATTGTGATCGACTTTTCACCTTGTGTTTGTGATGATACAGCTTCAACCGCGTTGCGGATGACGTTCGCAAGAGCAAGCTTAAATAGGCCGGGATCAATTTCTGCCAAAAATGTTGGCGGTCCAGCGAAATGGAAAACGTCCGCCATGCCGTCAAAATCAGCGCAGGTTTGCGCGGCCTCCTCAGCAAGATTGCACTCGACATACTTGGCTTGGCCTGCGGAAGTCTTCAGATTTCTTATTCCGCTGAGCAGTGTTGCGAGCGAATCTACCAACGGCTTCGTGCGGCTTGCTTCATAACCTTGAATCTCATTGGGGATCGTGAGCCGGAGCCGACCGATGATCGTCGCTAGCTCGTGAATAATCGTTCCGGAGACTTCATCGATTGCGCTCGCGCGCAACTCGGCCAGCTGACGAAGAGTTGGCTCGCCGTCAGTCGAAGTTGCAGGCTCAGGAGGACCAACCTTGCTGAGCGATCGCTGCAGCGCCTTTTTGATCCAGGGGATTGTCTCTTTTCGCAAGGCAGCACGAATTTTACGCCTATCACCGCTGATAGCATGAAGAGCGAAAAAGCGAGCGGCTTTGAGCCGCTCGTCCATGTCAGCCGATGCGAGAGCCGTGTGAGCCTCGTCCCGCGTCATTCAAAAATCGTGCTCTTCGTAAAAAGCGGCCCTATTCGTGAATGCGTCACGGCCTCCTTCCATGACATTCGTAATTGCTTCCACCGCCCGAAAGTCCGTGAGCTTCTCGCAGACCTGCACAAATCCATTCCGACCATCCGATGTCATTTCAATCACCAAGTCGGCATTGCCCAGCACCGGGATGTTGGCGTTATGTGTCGAGATTATAAGCTGCCCATTAGCTTTGCGGTTGCGAATGGCTTTGATAATCGTGGTGGCGATATACGCGTTGTCGAGGTGATCCTCTGGCTGGTCGATTATCAGCGTTCGCGAGCCATGCTGAAGTACTATAGAAAGCACTACTGTACATCTTTGACCAGCTGATAGGCGCTCAACGTCCTTGTAGTCGACGCCATCCAGCAACGTCATTCGAACATTGTCCTCGATGGTTACGGTAACGATATCCGCCGCGCCGACCTCACGGAGATGGCCAAGCAACCTTGCAGCCCTATCTTTCGGAATACCAGTGATATCGGCCAAGGTGACGAAATCATTCGAATCTAGGAAACGAACGAGTTCTTGAGGGCTGACATTTTGTGTCAACAGCGGCACAAGATCATTGTACCGCATGCCGCTCCCGCGCAAGGCTTCAGTCAGCGCTCGATTATACTCAGCATATTGGCCATACCGCTCAACGCTTATCCGAATTTGCGGAGACAGTGCCTTTGTGAGTTCTGACGCGACCTTAGTCCGCTGATCAAAGCGGTTAGCGCGAACGGCGTCAAGAGCTTTGATCCGTTCGTCTCTCCGCACTCGTAACTGTGCAATCCTTTGGTCGCGATCGTTAACCACTTTCCGCTTTGATAGCAGTTGGGCGACTTCGGTTCGTAGCTGCGACAGCTGTCGTGCCACCGCACCGGCGCCAGCAACGGTCTGCTCCACTTCTGTACGTATCGACCGAGCTTGGGCCTCGGTAGCCATACGCGTTTGCACCAGCTTCTCTCGCTCGCCTCTCGCGCGTGCCGCCAAAGCCTCGAACCGACGGCCGAGCGCTGTCGCTTCTGCAACTAGGCTAAGATAAGGCTGACGTAACCCAGACAGAGGGTCATTTCCGTCGAGATCGTCCCATTCCTCAGGCCCGAAATCGTCAGCGGCAAGTTCGCCAAGTGAGTCGGTCCAACTGGTGGAGGCCGCCTCAAACCGTTCAATCACGCCTTCTCGCACCGCGGAATCGGTCACAACGGCATTGGCTTGGGTAAGTCGCCTCTGCTTTTCCTCAAGATCCGCTGAGGTCGCCCGGTGCTGCGCTTCCTGAGCCTCAAGTTGCCTTATCCGCTCTTGACGTTCGGAAAGGCCGTCTAGCCCTGCCGCTAGCGCTGCACGCTCGCTTTCGGCAGTGGCGATTTCCTTGAACGCGGACTTGATCGCGGCGATCGCAGCGCTTTCATCAGAGGCAAGCTCACCACCGTTTTCTATGAAGCTGTCCAGAAGTCGAAGCCTGCCGGCCTCGCTCAGGCCTAGGTTCTCGATTTCAGTCTGAGAAAAAATGAGCGGCTTGTCGAATTTCCCGTTAGCCTGCGGCGCTACGTCGCCGCTGCCTCGAGATACCGTCACCGTGTTGAATACGTCATCAAGGTCAACGGTTACGACACCATCGTCAAGAACGGCCGCAGCGTGCTCGGATGATCGCTTTGCAGCATCAGGCGTGTGATTCCTGGCCCCGAGAGCAAATCTGATCAGCTCGATAACGGACGTTTTGCCTGTACCTCTCGCGCCGATAAGAACGTTTAAGCCGCTCGCGAACTTCACGTTGAAGCCGTCGAGAAAGCCTCCTTCAATTTGTAGTCGTTCGAGTTCCACGCTAATGTCGTCTCCGAAAGGCCTGTCCGCACTCTTAACAATTTATGTCGCCGAATTCGACCGCCTTCCGTCACCTTGTGGCTTGCAAGCCACCATGCCTTTGTGCCGCAATTCCGGCAACCGGCAACCGGTATCTGTTGGGCGAATGACCGCTTCTGGGACCAACTCTTGGCACCTGAATGACCAGTTATGTAGCACGTGCGGCCGGCTGGTGAATGTTTTCGGCGCGTCGCGGCTCGGCACAGGTCGAAGATTCCGCTTTTTCCGACGGAGCGTATGTTGGGTCGGATGCTGCCGAAATCTTCGCGGTCATACTCTGTCCACAACTCGGTAAATCACCAGCTAGGCAAAGATGCCAGACTCTTCAAAGCGAGCAAACTCAAACTCGAAAAATTCCATCGAGGATGTCAGTCGAATTTGGCCTTAGGTTGATGCTTCGAGCGTCCACTGGAGAGCGTTCGCCAGCAGTGGTGCACCAACTTTTTTCAGAGCAGATGTTACCTGGGGCGTTACCTACAGTCGTTAGCCGCCGATATGTCGCAAAAGGATATCCAGCAAACGTCTGAAACTAAAGAAAAAATGGTGGACGCACTAGGGCTCGAACCTAGGACCCGCTGATTAAGAGTCAGCTGCTCTACCAACTGAGCTATGCGTCCATCCATCCTTGGCAGGTTCGCTCGAATCAGCGACCGCCGGGAGAGCGCTGCCTATATAGGATCGGACGGGGATGGAAAGAGCTTTTTTGGCTTTTTTGCAGAATTTTGTGGTGGGCGCAGCGACGACTCGAGAGCCTGGGACGCAGGGCCCTTTCTTCGTCGCTCAAGCGAGCAGTCGACCGCCGCCGCCGCCCTGCCTGGTGTTGCGTTCGATGCCCATCAGCAGGCCGATACAGATCATGATCGTCATCATCGACGACCCGCCATAGCTCAGGAACGGCAGGGGGATGCCGACCACGGGGGCAAGGCCCATCACCATCAGCATGTTGATGGCAATATAGAAGAAGATGACCATCGTGAGGCCGCCGCCGGCCAGCTTGCCGAAGCGGCTGGGCGCGTTGAGCGAAACGGCGGTCGACCAGCGCAGCAGCAGGGCGAACATCACGATCACGAACAATCCGCCGATCAAGCCCCATTCCTCCGCCATCGTCGCGAAGACGAAATCGGTATGGCCCTCGGGCAGATAGTCGAGATGGCTCTGCGAGCCCTGCAGATAGCCCTTGCCGCCGATGCCGCCCGATCCGATCGCAATCTTGGACTGACTGATATGATAGCCGGTGCCCAGCGGATCGCTTTCCGGATCGAGGAAGATGAGCACGCGGTTCTGCTGATATTCCTTGAGCAGGAAGAAGAAGGCGAAGGGCACGAAGGCCGCGCCCGCGAGGCCCGCACCGATGAACAGGCGCAAGGGGACGCCGGCAAGGAACATCACGGTAACGCCCCCGGTCATCACCGCGATCGAGGTGCCAAGGTCAGGCTGGGTCATGACGAGGAACCAGGGCACGCCGATCAGCACCAGCGGCGGCCAGATCGCCGACCAACTGCGCGCCTGGCCAATAGGCAGCATCTCGTAGAAGCGCGCGATCGCCAGCACCACCAGCGGTTTCATGAATTCGGATGGCTGCAATCGGATGAAGCCCAGTTCGATCCAGCGCTGGCTGCCGCCCTTCACCGCGCCTGCCAACTCGACGAGCAGCAGCAGTACCGCGAACAGCGTATAGGCAGGGAAGGTGCCCCATTTGACGAAATTCTCGCTGAACAGCCGGATGACCAGCGCCATTGCGAGGAACACCACGAAGCGCAGCGCATGGATGCCTGCCCAGGGCGAGACACTGCCCCCGGCTGCCGAATAGAGCACGATCACGCCGAATCCGGCAATGGCGACGGTAATGAAGATGATCTGCCATGGCAGCTCCGCCACCGGGCGGGGAACAAAGGCGAGCATCAGTCGGCGGCCTCTTGCGGCGGTGGCTCGGGCACGCGGCCCTCGGCGCGTGCGCGGAACGAGGCGAATTCCGCCGCCATCCGCTCCTGGATGTTGCCGCCCCAACCGGCCTCCATCGAGAGAAGGCTATCCATCGCCTTTTGCGGATCGAACATATAGGTCATGAAATCCTTGGCGACCGGGGCTGCGGCGCGCGATCCGCCCAGGCCGTGCTCGATGACCACGGCAGCGGCATAAAGCGGTTGCTCGACCGGCGCGAAGCAGACGAACAGGCCGTGGTCGCGATATTTCCACGGCACGCCCGCGCCGCCTCTGCTGCCAGAGCCGAGCCCACGCACCTGCGCGGTGCCGGTCTTGCCCGCCATCGCGATTCCCTCGAGCGGCAGTTTCGAGCGTGCCGCCGTCCCCTGGCTTACCACCTGCGCCATGCCCTGGTGCGCGACCGCGAGATGCTCGGGCGGATAGGGCAGGGTGGGGGCGACCTTGTTGTCCGGGATGAGATGCGGATAGAGCTTGCGACCCGAGGCGAGCCGCGCGACCATCACTGCCAATTGCAGCGGATTGCAGATCACATAGCCCTGGCCGATGATCGCATTGAGCGAGTCCGATGCCGTCCACGCCTGCTTGAACTTGCGCATCTTCCATTCGCTGTCGGGAATGGTGCCATAGCGCTGATTGAGCCCGGCGAGGTTGAAATCCTCGCCCAGACCCATTTCGCGCGCGACCATCGCGATCTTGTCGTACCCAAGCCTGTGCGCCTGTGCGTAGAAATAGGTATTACAGCTCTTCTCGATCGCGCGGACCATGTTGACCGGGCCGTGGCGGCCCAGGCACTGGTAGAAGCGGTTGCCGAGCCGATAGCCACCGGGGCAGTTGACCGTCTCTTCGGGATCGACGCCATGCTGCAGGCACGCGACAGCGGCCATGGGTTTCAGCGTCGATCCGGGCGGATAGAGCCCGCGCGTCGCCTTGTTGAGCAGCGGCACGCGCTCGTCCTGCGACAGCATCGAATATTCGAGCCGCCCGATGCCGTCGGAAAAGCTGTTGGGGTCGAAGCAGGGCATCGACGAGAAGGCGAGGATGCCGCCGGTCTGGCAGTCGATCACCACCGCCGCGCCCGATTCGCGTCCCATGCGGCGCGCGACGAATTCCTGCAGCCCACCATCGATGGTGAGTTTCAGCGGCTTGCCGGGCACGTCCTCCTGCACGCCCAGTTCGCGCACGATCTTGCCGCGCGCGGTCACCTCGACCTTACGCGCGCCCGGCTTGCCCTGAAGCTGCGGCTCGAAATATTTCTCCAGCCCGTCCTTGCCGATCTTGAAGCCCGGCGTGATCAGCAGCGGGTTCTTGTTTTCTTCATATTCCTCGGCATTGGCGATGCCGACATAGCCAAGCAGATGGCCGACCGCCGCGCCCGTGGGATATTGGCGCGAGAAGCCGCGCTGCGGCGCGACCCCGGGCAGGTCGGGCAGGCGCACCGAGAGCGCGGCGAAATCCTCGTAGCTCAGCCCCGCCGCGACCGGCACCGGCTGCAGCCCGCGCGCGTCCTTCATCGCTGCGCGCAGATCATCGACCTTGTCGGGCGTCATCTTCAGGATGGTGGCCAGCTGGTCGATGGTGCCATCGACATCGCGCACGCGTTGCGGGATCAGGTCGACGCGAAAATCGGCCTTGTTGTTGGCGAGCGGCTTGCCGTTGCGGTCGATGATCCAGCCCCGGCGCGGCGGAATGAGCGTCAGGTTGACCCGGTTGCTCTCCGACAGCATCTTGTAGCGCTCGTTCTCGACCACCGAGATATAGGCCATGCGCGCCGCCAGGATCGCACCGACCAGCCCCTGCGCCCCGCCGATCAGCATGGTGCGACGGTTGAACGTGATGTTCAGCGAGTTGCGGGTGATCAGCTTGCCCGGACGTATCATGGCTGCTCCGTCCTCAACGCTTGAGGCGGATATGATCGAGCCGCGCGACGAGGCGCAGCACCAGCGGATAGGTGAAGATCGCCAGGATCATCTGGGGGTACAGCACCGAAAGGCGCGTGTCGCTGACAAGAAAATTGTTGATCGCAAGGCCTCCTGCCAGCCCGAATATAAGGCACAGCGCGGCGATGAACCAGTCCTGCCAGTAATTGCGCCAGATATAGCGCTGCTCGATTAGATCGAGCGCAATGAGGATGATCGACCAGAGCAGCACTGCGCTGCCCACCGGCTGGCCGCTCATGATATCGTCGAACATGCCGAACGGAACGCCCGCCCAGACCGGCCAGATGCCGGGGCGCAGCAACTGCCAGCAGATCAGCACGACCAGCCCGAAGGGCGGCAGCACCGGCGCGGATGCGACGATCGGCAGCAACGGGGTCATCGACCCGATCAGCACCGAGGCGATCGGGACGCCGGCCTTGCGAAAGGCGGAGGGCTCGCGGTTCAGCCGCGCGCGATACGGCGCGTTCATGGCTGGACCTGGCCTGCGGGCTGGGCTGGCGTCGTCGATGCGCCGGGCGCGGGCGTCGTCGCTGGTGCGGCCGGCTCTGGCACCTTGGCTGCCGGCTTTTTCACCGGCTCGCTCTTGCGCGGCGCGGATAGCGGCGCGGCGGCCTCGGTGTTCGCAGGCGGCAGGCCGCTCGCCTCGGGATCGACCAGCTCGGGTTCGTACATTTCCTGCACGATGACGAAATCGGTGCCCGCCGGGTTGGCAAGCAGCTTGCCGATCGCGCCATCGCCGGTCAGCTTCTCGATGATCGCGACGGGCACGTTTGGCGGATAGATCCCGCCATTGCCAGATGTGACCATGACATCACCGACCTTGAACGGGTTGATGCCGATATCGATCAGCTTGATATCCACCCGGCCATCGCCGCGGCCTTGCGAAAAGGCGACGATGCCGTCACGCGCACGGCGGACGGGCACGACATTTTCGGCATCGCTGAGCAGCAGTACGCGCGAGGTATTGGGCCCGGTCTCGAGCACGCGGCCGATCAGCCCGCGCTGCGCGCGCACCGGCTGGCCGCGCTGCACGCCCTGGCGCGATCCGACATCGAGCGTGGCGAAGCGGCGGCTGCTCGAGGCGCTCGAATTGATCAGGCGTGCGGTGGCAACCGGGCGACCCTCCTGCTTGATCAGTCCGAGCAGACGGCGCAGTTCGCGATTTTCCTGCTTGAGCGCGCGGGCCTCGATCAGGCGGATGCGGTTGCGCTCGACCTCGCGCTGCAGCTCGGCATTCTTGGACCCAGCGTTGAAATAGGCCGCAACTTCGCGCCAACCGTCCTGCACGCCAACGCGCATGCCGGTGAACAGGCGCGCGGGCGGCGCGCCGAGTTCTGCTGCGACCGAACGCACGGCGGAAAAGGCGGCGGGGTCGAAATGCGACAGCGCGAGCAGCAACAAGCCGGCAAATGCTCCCGTGAAGGCGAGCAAATACCCGGTGAAAATCTGCAGCTGCGCCTTGCGGGAGAACCCGGGGCGCCGATTGCGGGGCGGCGCCATGCTTTAGTCGCCCGTCAGGCGGTCATCAGCACGCCGCGGAAGATGGGGTCTTCCATGGCGCGACCGGTGCCGATGGCAACGCAGGTCAGCGGATCCTCCGCCACCGAAACCGGCAGGCCGGTCTCTTCGCGCAGATGCGCATCGAGGCCCGCGATCAGCGCGCCGCCGCCGGTGAGCACGATGCCCTGGTCGACGATATCGGCGGCCAGTTCGGGCGCGGTGTTTTCCAGCGCGATGCGCACGCCCTCGACGATGGTGCTGATCGGTTCGGACAGCGCCTCGGCGATCTGGCCCTGGTTGATCGAGATTTCCTTGGGCACGCCGTTGACGAGGTCGCGGCCCTTGATCTGGATGGTGTGGCCGATGCCGTCGGGCGGAGCGACCGCGATGCCGAAATCCTTCTTGATCCGCTCGGCGGTTGTTTCACCGATCAGCAGATTGTGGTGACGGCGCACGTAAGAGACGATCGCTTCGTCCATCTTGTCGCCGCCGGTGCGCACCGAGGTGGTATAGGCAAGGCCACGCAGCGAGAGAACCGCGACTTCGGTGGTGCCGCCGCCGATATCCACGACCATCGATCCGACCGGTTCGGTTACCGGCATGTCGGCACCGATCGCAGCGGCCATCGGCTCGACGATCAGCATCACCTGGCTCGCGCCCGCGTTCGACGCGGCATCACGGATCGCGCGGCGCTCGACCGAGGTGGAGCCCGAGGGAACGCAGATCACGATTTCGGGATAGCTGAACATGCTGCGCTTGCCGTGCACCTTCTGGATGAAGTGCTTGATCATGTGCTCGGCGACTTCGATGTCGGCGATGACGCCATCGCGCAACGGGCGGATGGCTTCGATCGAATCCGGGGTCTTGCCCATCATCATCTTGGCATCGACGCCCACGGCCTTGACTCGCTTGATGCCGTTCAGCGTTTCCAGTGCCACCACCGAAGGCTCGTTCAGCACGATGCCCTGATCCTGGACATAGACAAGCGTATTCGCGGTGCCCAGATCGATCGCCATGTTGTGCGAACCGAACCGGAAGAGTTTGGAGATGAACGACATGCAGACTTTCCAGAACTAAATGGAGGGAGCGGCTGACGGACCGTGATGTGTGCAGATATCCCGGGGCGGAGGCTAACCCGTGCGCCCGGCCAGACCAAGGCAGAAAAATGCTGGGAACTCGGGAGTCGCGTCCAAGCCGCGCTTGGGCTAGAGGCGTGTCCATGTCAATACGAAGGCTGCCAAACGCCCTGATAAACCGGATCGCAGCAGGCGAAGTGGTGGAAAGACCAGCCAGTGCGTTGAAGGAGCTGGTCGAGAACGCGATCGACGCCGGCGCGGACCGCATTTCCATCGCGCTGACCGATGGCGGACTGGCCGGGATCGAGGTGATCGACAATGGTTGTGGCATGGCGGCGGACGAGATCGCGCTGGCGCTCGAACGGCATGCCACGTCGAAGCTGCCCGATGATGCGATCGAGCTCGTGACCACCATGGGCTTTCGCGGCGAGGCTTTGCCCAGCATCGCCAGCGTCGCGCGCCTCTCGATCGCCAGCCGCACCGCCACAGGCGATGGCTGGCGGCGCGTGGTCGATCATGGCGATGTGGTGGAAGATGGCCCCGCATCGCTGCCGCCCGGCACGCGCATCCGCGTCGACAGCCTGTTCGCGCGCGTGCCCGCGCGGCGCAAGTTCCTGCGGTCTGCGCGCAGCGAATATGCCGCGTGCAGCGATGTGGTGAAGCGGCTGGCCATGGCGCGACCCGACATCGCTTTCAGCCTCGAATCGGATGGACGGCGGGTGTTCTCGGTCCAGCCGGGCGAGGCGCGGCTGACGCGCATCGCTTCGCTCACCGCGCGGACCTTGGCGGATAATGCGGTACTGCTCGACTTCGAGCGCGAGGGCGTCAGGCTCACCGGCGTGGCAGGGCTGCCGACCTATAATCGCGGGGTGGCCGACCACCAGTTCCTGTTCGTCAACGCCCGGCCCGTGCGCGACCGGCTGCTCATCGGCGCGGTGCGCGCCGCCTATGCCGAGATGCTCGCGCGCGACCGGCACCCGGTGGTCGCGCTGTTCCTCGAGGTTGCGCCGCAGGATGTCGATGTCAACGTCCATCCCGCCAAGACCGAGGTGCGCTTTCGCGATGCGGCGATGGTGCGCGGGATGATCGTCTCAGGGTTGAGGCGCGCGCTCGACGAGGGCGGTTTTCGCGCGGTGCAGCGTCCGGCCGAAGGTGCCCTTTCGCGCTGGCAGAGCGAGCCGGTCGCGCCGCCGCCGCTGCGCGATCCGGACATGTTCAGCGCGCCTGCGCCAATGATGGCGGCTGCCCCCCAGCAGGAACCTGTCTGGCTCGCGGCATCGGGCTTCGCCGAGCGCAGCCAGCCGTTCATGGCGGCCGCGCCGATGGGACGCGCCGAGCCGGCCGCGCAGCCGGTGCCAATGGCCGAGCGTTATCCGCTGGGCATCGCGCGCGGGCAGATCGCCAAGACCTATATCGTCGCCGAGGCCGAGGACGGGCTGGTGATCGTCGACCAGCATGCCGCGCACGAGCGGCTGGTGCTCGAACGGATGCGCAAGGCGGCGGACGGGGGCAGGGTGGCGGCGCAGGCGCTGCTGATCCCCGAAGTGGTCGAGATGGACGAGACCGCCTGCGACCGGATCGAGGAGCGCGCGGCCGAGCTTGCCGAATTCGGGCTGGAGGTCGAACGTTTCGGTCCGGCTGCGGTGCTGGTCCGCGCCACGCCTGCGCTGCTGGGGGGCGGCGATGTGCACGGCCTGGTGCAGGATGTGGCCGACGAACTCGCGAGCTTCGATGCTGCGCTGTCGCTCAAGGAGCGGCTCGATCTGGTCGCCTCGACCATGGCCTGTCACGGGTCGGTGCGCGCCGGGCGCGTGCTATCGGTCGCGGAAATGAACGCGCTGCTGCGCGAGATGGAGGTCACCCCGCATTCGGGCCAGTGCAACCATGGCCGCCCGACCTGGGTCAAGCTGGCGCATGGCGATATCGAACGGCTTTTCGGCCGGAAATAGCCTTTAACGGCGCCCGAACGGCGGCGGGCTACCGCCCAGCTGCTCGACCATCTGGTTGAACTCGTTCAAGCGGATGACGCGTTCGAGCTGGAAGCCGGCACGACCGCCGAGCGACCAGATGAGGTGCGCTTCGATCCGCCCGATGACGGGAAGTCGGACAGTGATGCGCTCGCCCTTGGCCAGCGGCATTTCGCCTTCGGTCATGAAACCGTTCGCGGAAATGTTGACGATATGCGTCTTGATATCGCCCAGATGCCGATGCTCCGCGATCGTCGGATGACTGACGACATGTCGCGCCGCCTGGCGTTTTTCGACGACGGCTAGTTTCGCACCCCTGGACATATTTTCCACCCGTTGAAGCATGTTTGCTGAAGGTCACCTTCGAGCAAATTTACCAACAAAGTGTAAATGGTGCCACCGGTTACTTGGGGCTCGGCATGTCAATCCTCGGCCAGCACAAGTCCATGCTTCTTCTGGCCCAGGCTCACCTTGTCACCGGCTTTAACCATGAATTCAAAGGATTGCACCTTCTCGCCATTAACCCTGACGGCGCCCTCCTCGATCTTGCGCTTGGCTTCCTTGTTCGATGCGGTGAAGCCGAGCGCGGTGTTCGCCTGAACGATCGACATCCCTTCGGCGGGAACGCGGATGCTGGGCAGATCGCCGCCTGCCTGACCCTGTTCGAACGTCGCGCGTGCGGTTTCCGCTGCAGCTTTCGCAGCTTCGGACCCGCGGCACATAGCGGTCGCCGCATCCGCGAGCACCTTCTTGGCTTCGTTGATTTCCGAACCTTGCAGCGCTTCAAGCCTTGCGATCTCGTCGAGCGGCAGGTCGGTGAAAAGCCGCAGGAACCTGCCGACATCGGCATCCTGGGTGTTGCGCCAGAACTGCCAGTAATCATAAGCGGGCAGCGCATCCTCGTTGAGCCAGACCGCACCCTTCTCGGTCTTGCCCATCTTGCCGCCATCGGCGAGTGTGATCAGCGGCGTGGTCACACCATAGACCTCGGTGCCGTCGACACGGCGCGCCAGCTCGATGCCGTTAACGATATTTCCCCATTGATCCGACCCGCCCATCTGCAACCGGCAACCGACGCGGCGCGACAGCTCCAGAAAATCATAGGCCTGAAAGATCATGTAGTTGAACTCGAGAAAGCTCAGCGATTGCTCGCGGTCGAGTCTGAGCTTTACCGAGTCGAAGCTCAGCATCCGGTTGATCGAGAAATGCTGGCCGATGTCGCGCAGGAACGGGATGTATTCGAGCTTGTCGAGCCATTCGGCATTGTCGACCATGATCGCGTCGGTGGGACCGTCGCCAAAGGTCAGGAAGCGCTCGAATACGCGCTTGATCGACGCGACATTCGACGCGATCGTGTCGGTGGTCAGCAGCCGCCGCGCTTCGTCCTTGAAGCTGGGATCGCCGATCTTGCCGGTGCCACCGCCCATGACGACGATCGGCTTGTGCCCGGTCTGCTGCAGGCGGCGCAGCAGCATGATCTGCACCAGCGACCCGACATGCAGCGACGGCGCGGTCGGATCGAACCCGATATAGCCGGGCACGACCTGCTTTGTCGCCAGCGCGTCGAGCGCGGCTGCATCGGTCAGCTGGTGGATATAGCCGCGCGCATCGAGCAGGCGGAGCAGATCGGAGGAATATTGGTTCATGATGGCGGCGCGCTTAGCATCGATAAAGGCAGGCGAAAAGGATGCTTGTCACCCCGGTGCGGGCGAGCAGCGCGCATCGTCGCAAGGGATGATCTCGAACGTGCAGTGCGACAATGCGGGCATGTCGCCCAGCAGCGCGCGATAATGCGCGGGCGGACGCGGGAAATGCGTGGCGAGCGAGACGATCAGCGCAAGGTGCCCGGTGCCGACCTGCCATAGGTGCAGATCGACGACGCGATTGTCGGCATCGGCCTCTATCCGCTGACGGATCTGCTGCGCGATCGCCGGGTTGGCTTCCATGTCGAGCAGCACGCGCGACGACTGGCGCACCAGCCCTGCCGCCCACCACAGGATGACGGCTGCGCCGACGATCCCCATCAGCGGGTCGAGCCAGGCCAGGCCCAGCCACAAGCCGCCGCCCAGTGCGACCAGCGCCAGCACCGAGGTCAGTGCGTCGGTCAGCACGTGGACATAGGCAGCGCGAAGGTTGTGGTCATGATGATGGGCATGATGTGCGTGATCGTGATGGCCGTGATCGTGATGGCCGTGATCATGGTCATGGTCATGATCGTAATGCCCGTTTTCATGGCCATGTTCGTGGCCATGATGGTGCTCGTGCCCGCCAAGCAGGAAGGCGCTGGCCACATTGACCGCCAGGCCGATCACCGTGACGATGATGGCGGCGCGATAGTCGATCGCGACCGGATCGAGCAGCCGGTGCCCCGATTCCCAGACCATAAGCAGCGCGACCACGCCCAGCAGCAGTGCGCTGCTGAACCCGGTGAGCGATCCGACCTTGCCCGTGCCCATCGAGAAGCGCCGGTCATCGGCATGGGTGCGCGCAAAATGATAGGCATAACCTGCAAGACCCAGCGCCGCGACATGGCTGCCCATGTGCCAGCCATCGGCAAGCAGCGCCATCGATCCGGTCCACCAGCCGCCAGCAATCTCGGCGATCATGGTGACAGCGGTCAGCGCAACGACATACCAGGTGCGGCGCTCGCTCTCGTCGGCGCGGGCCCCGGCAAAGACATGATCGTGCGTCAGTTTCTCGAGCGCGGCATCGTGATGCATGGCGACAGTTCCGCAGATGACAGGGGTTTTGCCGGATATGCTTTCCGGCTTGTCCGTCCAAACTGTCAGCAGCGGGCGCTCAGCGCAAGAGCGATGGCGTCAATCCTCGGCCAGAGCCTTGAGAAGCGCGCGTTCGAGCGGATCGAGCGCGCCGTCGGCCTCGACCATCGCCTGCAGCCAGCTGTCCTCTTCTGCGCTGATGCCTTCCTCCATGACCGGCAATGGCGTCGTTGCCGCGGGCCGGGCAGGGGCATCGCCGAGCGACTGGAACATGCGCCCGAAAAAGCTGCCCATTCCGGCCTTGGTATCGGCCATGAACGCATGGAGGCGCATCGCATCCTCGCGGCTCAGCGCACGGAAGCGCTGGTCGGTCATCAGATGCAGCCGCATCGCTTGGACGAACAGCGTCTGCCATTCGGGCGCGTTCTGGCCGGCAAGCGTGGCGTCCTTGATCGCAAACAGCAGTTCGGCCTCTTCGCGGCTGATATGCGCAGGCGCCTGGCCTCCGGTCGCGTAGAGCACGCGGCGGAGCAACCGCACCTCGGTGGTGCCGATGCTGCCCGGCGTCAGACCTCCGCCGCAGCGCGTCGGACCTTCGCCGTTCAGGACGGCGAAGCGGATCTGGTCGAGCGCATAGCGCTTCAGGCGTTCGGGTGCGTTCTCGGCCTTTTCCAACACCTTCACCAGCAGTTCGAGCTCGGCCAGCGTATCGACCCGGCCGTCCTGATCGATCGCCGCGATCAGCCAGTCGGCATTCTCATCGCTGACATAGCCGCGTGGCTCGGCCTGCTCGACGACATAGGCCGTGATGGCCTCGACAAAGAAATCGACCCATTCGCTGCTCGGCGCGCTGCTGGCACGGTTGAGTTCGAACAGGATGGCGGCCTCGTTCGCGCTGATCCGGCCATCGGGCCACACCACGCGGCGCAGTGCGAGCGTCTCGTCCGGCCCAAGCGCGCGGCTCTGGGCGATCATCGCGGATACATCGTCGAGCGGTCTGGTCATGGATTGGCGCTGCCTGCAATTTCGCTTCGCGACAGACACTATCGCACAAGGCTTAAGAGTGGGTAATCAGCAGGGCGATTTCACTCTCCGCGTGGCGGCATCGGAAAGAAGGACGAGGTGCGCGCGATATAGTCGGCATAATCGGGGCGCGTCTTCTTCAGGCCGCGTTCCAGCATCGCGGCGCCGCTCCATTTGACCAGGGTGAAATTGAGGAACAGCGGCCCGATCAGGCTGGCGAGCGCCACGTCCCAGCCGGTCGAGGCGGCGACCAGCCAGATGCCCCACCAGGTGCACGCGTCGCCGAAATAATTGGGATGGCGCGTGTAGCGCCACAGGCCGGTGTTGAGCACCTTGCCCTTGTTGGCCGGGTTTGCACGGAATGTCTCGAGCTGCGCATCGCCGATGGTCTCGAACGCGATGCCGACAAGCGCGATCAGGCATCCGAGCAGCGCCAGAGGTCCCAGCTCGCCTCCGCGCCAGATCCCGACCTGCGCGGGCAGGCAGACCATGAACAGCAGCGGTCCCTGAAGCAGGAAGACCTGCAGCAGCGCGGTCTTGGCAAAGCTCCAGCCCTTTTTATCCTTCGCCGAAGCGATGATCTTGGCATAGCGCGGATCGACGCCATTGCGCCGCCAGCGCACGAACAGGTGAAGCCCCAACCGCAGTCCCCAGATCGCGGTCAGGGCAAGCAGCATCACCGCCACCGGCGAGGCCGCGCCGCTCAGCCAGAAGGTGGTGGCCGCGAGCAGCACCATACCCATCGGCCACACGGCATCGATGAACGATACGTCCTTGATCGCGACGGCAACGCCCCACAGCACGATCATGACGCCGAAAATCAGCACCAGATTGTGCAGCAACAGCGGAATGGCGTCGGTCACGGGGCTCACAGGCGGCTGTCCTTGATGATGTCGGTGCCCGCGCGATCGGGGTGGCGCGGGGTCACGCTCTTGTAGAATTCCATGATCTTCTTCATGTCCTCGGCATAATCGCCGGTGGGCATGATCGCGGGGCCCAGTCCGCCGACCTTGCGGCCATAGTCCATCAGCCCGCAGACCAGCGGCACGCGCGCGGCGAGCGCGATCTGGTAGAAGCCGGTGCGCCACTGGCGGACACTGCCGCGCGTGCCCTCGGGTGCGATGGTCAGCATGAATTCGTCGCGCCGCGCGAATTCCTCGACCATCTGCTGCACCTGGCCGCGATTGTAGCTGCGCTCGACCGGCACGCCCCCCATGTCGCGCATGAACCGACCGAGCGGCCAGCGGAACAGCGAGGTCTTGGCCATGAAATGCGCCTTGATGCCGAGATCGCCGGTCAAGCCGAGGAAGTAGAGGAAATCCCAGTTGCTCGTATGCGGCGCGGCGATGATGACGAAGCGGCGCGGCTCGGGCACCACGCCCTCGGCGCGCCAGCCATGGCTGCGATAGAGCAGCAGCAGCAACCGGCGCACGATGCGGGAAAGAAACGTAGGCGGACGGTCATCGGTGCGCGGTGGCCAAGCGTCGTGCTGGATGTCCATGATCGTATGTGCCTGCCCCCAGTGCTGAACCTGTGCCAGCTACGGGGCAAACACTGCATAAGATGCGGCAGGCTGGCAAATGTTATTGCGCTGATCTGGCGGCGTCATCCCGAATCAAGTCCTCCAATCGCGCAATCAGCCTGGCACTGTCGCCTTGCACGACCAATTGCTTGGCGCGGCCGGTAGCGCCGGATTGCACCGTCACATCGCGTTTGCGAACTTGCAAAGCCGTGCTGATCAGCGCGATCAATTCTGCATTGGCGGCTCCATCGACGGGCGGCGCGGCGATCCGAAGCTGCAAGACCGGCCGCCCATCGGCGTCCTGACCGACGCCCGCCACCATGCTGCGGCTGGCGCGCGGCGTCGCTCGCACAAACAGCAAGACCCCGCCCGGCACGGTGCGCCAGGGCGGGGCCTTGTGATCTTGCGAAGCTTGTGACGCAGGCAGGGGATGTCAGCCCTTGGTTGCGGCGATCCAGCGGTCGATCTTCGCTTCCAATACGCTCATCGGCAGTGCACCGGTGTTGAGCACCTGGTCGTGGAACTCGCGCGGGTCGAATTTCGGGCCCAGTTCCTTTTCGGCCTTGGCCTTCAGCCGCTGGATGGTCAGCGCGCCGATCTTGTAGGCCAGCGCCTGGCTGGGGATCGCGATATAGCGTTCGACCTCGGCGGTCGCGTCGGTCTCGCCCATTGACGAATTGTCGAGCATGTACTTGATCGCCTGTTCGCGGGTCCATCCCTTTGAATGGATGCCGCTGTCGACCACCAGCCGCATCGCGCGCAGCATCTCGTCGTCGAGATGACCGAAGCGCTGATACGGATCGGTGAACAGCCCCATCGGATAGCCCAGCTTCTCCGCATAGAGCGCCCAGCCTTCGGCATAGGCGGTGTTGCCGCCGAAGCGCATGAACGCGGGTAGCGCCTCGTTTTCCTGTGCCAGGCTGATCTGGAAATGATGACCCGGCGCGCCCTCGTGCAGGTACAAGGTGGTCATGCCCGGGGTGGTGCGGCTGGGCAGGTCATAGGCGTTGAAATAGAAAATGCCCGGGCGGGACCCATCGGGATTGCCCGACTGATAGCTGCCGCCCGCCTCGAACTTCTCGCGGAATTCCTCATAGGGGCGGATTTCCAGCGGGGTCTTGGGCAGCACCTTGAACTGGGTCGAAATGACCGCATCGACCTTCTTGCCGATATCGTAATAGCCCTGGGTCAGCGCCTCGCGGGTCGGCATCTTGAACTTCGGGTCGGTGCGCAGATAGTTGAAGAATTCCGGCAGCGTGCCCTTGAAACCGACCTCGGTCTTGATCGCTTCCATCTCGGTCAGGATGCGCTTGACTTCGCTCAGCCCCAGATTGTGGACCTCATCTGCAGTCAGGGGCAGGGTGGTGGTCTGCTCGATCAGATAGGCGTAAAGCTTGTCGCCGCCCTTCATGTACTTGAGGCCGACGCCCTCGCGTGCATCCTTCAGATACTCGTTGGCGAGATAATCGCGCAGCCGCTTGTAGGCCGGATAGATGTCGTCGGTGATCGTCTTGGCATAGGCTTCGGTGAAACGCGCCTTGTCCGCCTCGCTGAAATCGGCCGGAAACTGCTTCACCGGGCCGAAATAGGGGGATTCCTCGGGCTTCTGCGCGAGCTGCGTGTCGAGCTGCTCGATCACGTTGCGGATGGTGAGCTTGGTCTCGACCACGCCCGAGGCCTGGCCCTGCCTGAACCGCTCGATCGAGCGATCGAGCAGGGTCACGAACTCCTTGTGACGCTTCAGGTTGTTCTCGTAATCGGCGACGGTCTTGAACGGCGCAGTTCCGGTGCCCGATGCGAAATTCGGGTAGAATGTGTGAAAGCCGAAAAAGTGGTTGATCGGCCGGACCACCGTCAGCGGCAGATAGTCGGCGGACAGACCCTTGATCGTATCCTTCTGGTTGCGCTCGAAAATGTCATAGGCCAGCTGATTGGTTGCGGTCAGCTTGGCCCGATCGATCTTCGCCAGCGCTGCCAGATTGTCCTCGGCCGCCTTGCGTTCGCCATCGAAATAAGCGTCGGTGACATAATCGCCGAGCCGATCGGCATAGCGGGTATCGCCGCGGAAGAGGCCGTTGAGCGGGTTGCGCTTCAGGCTCGCTTCGTCGTCGGCGGCAAACAGCGCGGTCAGCCGCGCATCCTCCGATTGCGGGGCAGCCTGGGTCGCGTTTTGCGCGAGCACGGGCGTGGTTGCGAGCGGCGCGGCAAGCGCGGCACTGGCCAGCAACAGCATGGTCTGGCGGAAGGATGGCATGTGAAGAAATTCCCCGTTTGTATGAGCGCGCCATCGGCCCCTGACTTGGGACGGGAGCGTATACGATGCCGCTAACACGCGATTAACCGTGCGGCAATCGTGCCGTTATCCGCTGGTCGAACCGGAGCTAGCGTTCGTGGAAAGCCAGCACGGAAAAGCGCGATGAATTGATGCGCTCGATTAACATGGATCAACTTATCGATGAAACTTTATGCCACGCCAATGGTTTGATGTCCCAGAAGCCGACCGGATTGGCCCGGTCCCCAGGAAGATGACAACGCTATCACCATGACTGCCCGTATCCTCATCATTGAAGACGAATTCCTCGTCGCGCTCGACATGCAGGTCGGGCTCGAGGATGCAGGTTATGAGGTCGTTGGCGTCGGCGATGACTGGAAATCGGCGATGCGCCTGGCTGAACGGGCGCCGACTGTCGCCCTGGTCGATATCAACCTGTGCGATGGCGCGACCGGCCCTTCGATCGGTGCCTGGCTCGGCAAGGAGATCGGCTGCACGGTGATTTTCGTGACGGCCAACCCGCGCCAGATCGATGTCCCGATCCCCGGCGCGCTGGGCGTGATGATCAAGCCCGCGGACAGCCGCCAGGTCGTTGAAGCCGTCGATTTTGCGCTGGCCGCGCGCGATGGCGGGCCGACGCCGACGCCGCCTGCGGGGCTGACGCTGCTTTCACACTGATATCCGTCGGGATCGGCGTACCAGGCGTCGCAAGTCAGACCGGCGCTCCCTCGGCGCGCTTCAGCCTGCCAGCCGAAACGCGCATGTCGACGCGCAGCCCCTGTGGCAGCCAATGACGCTCGATTGAGCCCGCAAGCTGCTGCGTGATCGCAAGCTGAACGAGGCGCGTACCGAACCCGGTCGCTGCCGGCTCTCCCGCCACTGCGGGGCCATCCGTCTCGATCCAGTTGATCGAGACCATATCGTCATCCTGCGCGACCTGGATCGCAACCGAACCTGTGACTGATGACAAGGCGCCGTATTTCGCGGAATTGGTGGCGAGCTCATGGAATACCAGCGCGATGGGGGTGGCGCTGCGGTCGTCGATTTGAGGGTCGTCGCCGCAGATTGTCAGCCGTCCTTCGCCCAGGGCGGGATAGGCCGCCAGGATTTCGGTGAGCAAGCCGCTGAGCGAGGATTCGATGGTGACAGGGCGCGACTGTTCGCTGTGGGGCCGGGCGAATTCGTGCGCGCGCCCCAGCGCGGCGATTCGATCCTGCAATTCCGAAGCCATCGGTCGCAATTCCGGGTTCTGCCGCGCCGACATGCCGATCAGGCCGTTGATGACCGCAAAGATATTCTTGATCCGGTGGCTCAGTTCCCGGCTGAGCACCTCGTTTTCCTCGGCGATCATCTTGGATTGATGGATATCGGTGCAGGTTCCGATCCAGCGGACGATCTCGCCCTTGGCATTGCGCAACGGGAGCGCGCGGCCCAGCGTCCAGCGATATTCGCCGCTATGGTGGCGCAGCCTATAGTTCACCTCATAAGGTTCGCCGGTGGCCAGCGAATGCCGCCAGATGCTCCACGCATGGTCCTGGTCGTCGGGATGGAACATACCGTTCCAGCCCTCGCCGTCGGTCGATCCGGCGGGAACGCCGGTGAACTCGTACCAGCGAGCGTTATAATAGTCGTGATAGCCATCGGGCAGGGTCGACCACACCATCTGCGGCATCGCGTCGGTCAGGATGCGGAACGCGGAGTTCATCCGTTGCAGCGTGTCGCGGGCATCGACGACCCCGTTCTCTCCGTTGTCAGCGCCGTTGGCGCGAGTAACCTTGAAGGCGTGGGCGAGAAAGTCGAGTTCAGACATCGATCAGCTTTCTAGCGGACCGACCCGCCAAAGTGCAATTTGGGTGCCTCGACTATCCTCGAGGCGATGGGAACCAGCTGGAATCGAGCGCACTAAAGCGATCTACGAACCGGGCGAGCTCGATCAGCTTCGGCTCGTCAACCAATGTGACGGTGCTGCGGTTCCGTGTGATCAGTTTTTCTTCGGTCATTTGCCGGATCAGCCGATTGACGTGCACCTGGGTCAGTCCGACCGCATCGCCGAGATCGCTCTGGGTCAGCGGAATGCGGATTACCGAATTGTGCTGCCCGCTGACGGCGCGCATCCGCGCGGCGATCGACAGGAACAGGTTGGCAAGCCGCGCCTTGCCCTCGCTGCGCCCCAGGGCGCGCAACCGGTCGTACAGGTCAATGCTTTCCATCTGGCTGATCGAGAAGAACAAGGCGGCAAGGCGCGGATGCTCGATGAACGTCTCGCCCAGCGCGCGGCGCGGGAAGCGGCATGCCACCATGTCGGTCGCCGCGACGATGCTCGACGGCGCATCGCGAAACGCGATGCCGGACGCGCCGATCATGTCCCCCGAAAAGTGAAAGCGCAGGATCTGTCGCTTGCCCGCGGGCAGCCTGCTTTCCGAAAGCGCCCAGCCTTGATGCACGATCAGCAGCTCGGAAAGATCATCGCCTTCCTGCCAAAGCATGCTGCCCGACGGATAGTCGCGAGGCTCGCGCTCGAGGCTGGCGACAGCCTTTTTCTCGGTGGGGGTAAGGTCAAGATAACGGTTCAGCCGGACAACGAAACAACTGTCTGACATGGTCGGGCTCCTGCAGATAGGGGCGTCCAGCCGACCCGCCGAACCGCCCCGTCAATTCAACCTGGTCTCATACTCGGCACGCGTGCTTTTAGGCGTGCAGCTACAAATATCCAGCAAAATCAAGTTATTAACATATGTTATATTTGCGATGACTCCCGCAAAAACCAGGTACGCGCCAGCAGGGTAAATGATCCTGAAAATCAGCCATTGCGTGTCGCGGCCAATTCCATAGACTTGACGCAAACGTAAATTCAGAAACGAGAGGATCGCTTGCCCATGCTCACCGAGAGCCCGACCAGCCCCGTCGCCGCCAGCCAAAGCTGGAGCGCGCCGGAAGGCTGGCCCGCCCTGTCGCTGAAACAGATCGAGGCGATGCTGTGCGCGCCCGGCCAGCCGTTCGAGATGGAGACGGTTGAGGTCGAGGGCGTGCCCACGCGTTGCTGGAAGAACGCGCCGCCAAGCCTGGCCGCGCTGGCGCAGATCGCGCGCAGCCATGGCGACAAGACCTTCCTGGTCTATGAGGGCGAGCGGGTCAGCTATGACGCCTGGTTCCGCGCGACCGCTACGCTCGCGCAGCATCTGCAGTCGGCAGGCATCGGCAAGGGAGACCGTGTAGCGCTGGCGATGCGCAACCTGCCCGAATGGCCGGTGGCCTTTTTCGCGATCGTCAGCATCGGCGCAATCGCGGTGCCGCTCAATGCCTGGTGGACCGGGCAGGAACTGGCGTACGGCCTCAAGGACTCGGGCGCAAAGCTGCTGATCGCCGATGCCGAGCGGCTGGATCGCATCGCGCCGCATCTCGCTGAACTGGACGCGCTCCAAGCGATGCTGATCAGCCGGAGCCAGGGCGAACTGGGGCATGGGGCCAAGGCGCTGGAGGACGTGATCGGCGCGCCGCCCGCCTATGCCGAGCTGGCCCCGGCCGAGCTTCCGCCAGTCGAAATCGCGCCCGACGATGCGGCGACGATCTTCTACACTTCGGGCACCACCGGCAATCCCAAGGGTGCGCTCGGCAGCCATCGCAACATGACAACCAATATCATGACCACGGCCTATGCCGGGGTACGATCCTCGCTGCGCCGGGGCGAGGCGCCGCCCGCGCCCGAGCCTGCGGTGATGCTCACCGTCATCCCGCTCTTCCACGTCACCGCGTGCAGCGCGGGCATGACCGGGGTAATGTTCGCCGGATCGACCCTTGTGTTCATGCACAAATGGGATGCGACGCGCGCGCTGGAGATTATCGAGCGCGAGAAGGTCACCGCGACCGGCGGCGTGCCGACCATCGCCTGGCAGCTGATCGAGCACCCGGAACGCGACAAGTACGATCTGTCCTCGCTCAAGTCGATTTCCTATGGCGGCGCGCCGTCCGCGCCCGAGCTGGTGCGCAAGATTCGCGAGGTGTTCGGCGCACTGCCCGGCAATGGCTGGGGCATGACCGAGACGATGGCGACCGTGACCAGCCACACGGCCGAGGATTATCTCAACCGTCCTGACAGCTGCGGCCCTGCAGTGCCGGTAAGCGACCTGAAGATCATGGACGCCGATGGCCAGACCGAACTGCCCGTGGGGCAGGTGGGCGAGCTCTGGGCGCGGGGCCCTCAGATCGTGAAAGGCTATTGGAACAAGCCCGAGGCGACAGCGGCGACCTTTGTCGATGGCTGGGTGCGCACCGGCGACCTGGCGCGGCTGGACGAGGAGGGCTTTTGCTATATCGTCGATCGCGCCAAGGACATGATCATCCGCGGCGGCGAGAATATCTACTCGTCCGAGGTCGAGAACGTGCTCTATGACCACCCTGCGGTGACCGACGCAGCGCTGATCGGCCTGCCGCATCGTACCCTGGGTGAGGAGCCGGCCGCGGTGGTGCATCTCGCCCCCGGTGCCGAGGCGAGCGAGGCGGAGCTCCAGGCCTGGGTGCGCGAGCGGCTCGCCGCGTTCAAGGTGCCGGTGCGGATCGTATTCTGCAAGGAGACGCTGCCGCGTAACGCGAACGGCAAGATCCTGAAGAAGGACCTGGCAGGGCTGTTTGGCTGACGTCCCGCGTCCGGGCTCTGGCGGCAGAGCCCGGACAAATCATCAGGCGAAGACGCTGGCGAGTTCGTCAGTATCAGGGCCTTCTTTCGTCCCCCTCAACTCTGCATAAATCGCCGCACTACCAGCAGCGGCCATTGCCGCGTTGATCGCGAAGGTAACCCCTGTGGCGATAAATTCGCCAAGCCCGCCGAGCATCATCAAGAGCCCGCTGAAAAGGGTGACGATGCCCGAGAAAATCCAATAGACCCAGATGAGTACTGTGATCTTGGACCGCGCATCGCATGTCAGTTGCCTGCTTCGACGCAAGGCTCCCAGAACGCTGACTTTTTCTATGGCCTTGGCGGGAAGAGCTACAATCCAGAGGACGTACAGAACGTGCAGGACAATTACGGCGACGCCCAAGCCCAGGATCACCCCAAACCCAAAACCCCAGGCCCATTCTTCTTGCCTCTCGGCACCAAAGGCCCACGGCAGGAAGATACCGGTTCCGGGAATCAGGATGGCAATGACCGCCAGCAGCACCAAAGCTAAGGTTCCGGCCAGTGCAATGCTTCCAGGAACCTGCCTGACCGCACCCTTTACGGTATAGCGAAGATCGGCGGAGCCCCCCGTCGCCGTTCGCATCGCGATGATCGCCACCAGCGCCTGCAAAGGGGCGAACAGGACGATGACCACGATCGCCGTGATGCCCATCCACAGCATTTCCTGAGCGGGCACCGCTGCGATATCGCTCGATCCGTTGCGCCCAAAAACCTTGATCGCTGCCAGTGGCAAGCCAAAGAAAACTAGCGAAGCGCCGAATACGAGCCCTAAATTGTGGAAAATCAGACGGAATGTGCTGGAAATTACATTGCCCATACTGAAATTGCGGCGCTGGCTGTCCATATTTCATGCATCCGAATTCTGTGTTGTAGGGGCGTTATACCAGTTCTGGGCATAAAACAGCGTTAATGCGCGAAACCCAGTGCGACACTGCCAAATCGCCTTGCTCCGTTTCCCGGCATCTGCAATCACCGGATACGTGACCGCTGGCCCCATCCTTGATGCACCCCGCCGCGAAGGCTTTGATGCGGCCTATGAGCAGGTGCGCGGGGACGCCAGCATTCAGTTCGCCCCCGAATTCGCAAAGCCCGCCGATCCGCCGCCGCAATGGTGGGAGGATGTCTCGCGCTGGCTAGCCAAGTTACTCGAACCGATTGCCCAGGCTCTGGCTGCCGCCTGGCCGTGGCTCAGCAAGCTGCTTCTGGTGGCGCTGGTCGTCGGCGTGCTGGCGTTGCTGTGGGTGATCCTCGCCCCCTATATCGCCGACTGGCGCGAGCGGCGCGGCGCGGCCCAGCCCGATTGGGTGCCCGATCAGGCAGTGGCGCGACAGTTGCTGGAAGAAGCCGATGCGTTGGCGGCGCAAGGGCGCTTTGGTGAGGCGGCGCATCTGCTGCTGTACCGATCCATCGAGGATATTGCCGCCCGCTGTCCCGAGCTGTTGCGCCCATCCACGACCACGCGCGAGATCGGCGCGTTCGATGCGCTGTCGCAGCGCGCGCGCCAGGCGTTCGGCGTGATCGCAGGCCATGTCGAAGCGAGCTTCTTCGCGCGCCGCCCGCTCGATCGCAGCGCATGGGATAGTTCGCGCGAAGCCTATCGCGCCTTTGCGCTGGACGGCGGCTGAAATGGCGACAGAAACCAGCGCCAACCCTTTTGCACGCGGCACGGTGCTGCTGATGTTCGCGATCGGTTTCGCTGCCTTCATCGCGCTGCTCTACGCGCTGGGCGCGGGCGGTGCGCTCAGATCGGGCAATAACGGCCAGGCGCATGGCGCTTCGTCGAGCCTGGTAGGCTATTCGGCGCTGGCGCATCTGCTTGAAGAGACCGGGACCAGGGTCAGCTATGGCCGCAACCCTGCCGCGCTCTCGCAGCAGGATTTGCTGATCGTCACGCCGCAGCTGAGCAGCGAGCCTGAAGAATTGCAGGCCATGGTGGAACAGCGCGCCTTCACCGGGCCGACGATCATCATCCTGCCCAAATGGCAGGTGACGCCGCTCGATGGGATGCAGCGGGGCTGGGTCCAGCTTGATTCGCCTTTCCCAGCGCTTCAGGCGCCGCAGGTGCTGGCTCGGCTGGTCGCCGTGAAGACCCGGATCGAAGGCGTCGACAGTCGATTTGCTTCGATGCTGTTCGTCCAGCCCGACAGTGCCGATCAGAAGAACGCGATGCTCCAACAGGCGCTCAAGTCGCGCGTCACGATCAGCGGCGACAAGCTCAAGACCGTGCTCGCCGATGCTGAGACGGGCGCGGCGCGGGTGGCGGTGATCGACGATGGCGGCTGGTATCCCTCGCTCGATCCCGATGCGCCCGATGAGGCGCCGCAAGCGCCCGGCATCCAGCAGGGCCGCTATCCGGTGGTCATCGTCGCCGATGCGGACCTGATGAACAATCTGGGCCTCGCCAACCGCAAGACGGCCGAACAGGCGCTGAACATCATCGATTCGGCCTGGTCCGGCGGCGGGGAGGGCGTGGTGTTCGACCTGACCCAGAACGGCCTCGGCGCCTCGGAGAACCTGCTTTCGGTCGCGTTTCGTCCGCCCTTTGTCGGCGCGGTGGCGAGCCTGGTGTTGGCGGCGATCGCCTTTGCCTGGATGGCGTTCTTCCGCTTCGGCCCGTCGCTCTCCGAAGAACGGCCGTTCGGCTTTGGCAAGACGGCGCTCGTCAAGGGCAGCGCGTCTCTGGTGCGCAGGCTGGGGCGCGAGCACCTTATCGGACCGGCCTATGCCGATCTGCTGCGCGACAGGGCGGCGCGCGCGCTGGGTCTGCCGTCGGCGCTGCCGGCGGAGCAGGTCGATGCGCGACTGTCCCTCGTGCCCGCGGATAGCGACGGGCGCGATTACGAGACCCTCATTGCAAATTTGCGAAGCGCGCGCGACCGTCCGGCCATCGCGGCCGCAGCGCGCGCCTTCTATCGCTGGAAAAAGGAAAGAATGGGATGAACCTGGCCGATATCAACGCATTGGGGGATCGTATCCGCGCAGAGATGGCCAAGGCGATCATCGGCCAGGACGAGATTATCGATCATCTGCTGATCGCGCTGCTCTCGAACGGCCATGTTCTGCTCGAAGGCCCGCCGGGGACCGCCAAGACCTTCATGGCGCAGTGCTTTGCCGCGTGCTTGTCGCTCGATTACGGGCGCATCCAGTTTACGCCCGATCTGATGCCGGGGGATATTGTCGGCTCCAACCTGTTCAACTTCCAGACCAGCCAGTTCACGCTGACGCGCGGGCCGATCTTCACCGATCTGCTGCTGGCCGACGAAATCAACCGCACCCCGCCCAAGACCCAGGCGGCGCTTCTGGAAGCGATGCAGGAACGCAGCGTCACGCTCGACGGTACGCGGCACCCGCTGTCCTCGCATTTCATGGTGGTGGCGACGCAAAACCCGATCGAGCAGCAGGGCGTCTACCCGCTGCCCGAAGCGCAGCTCGATCGCTTCCTGTTCAAGCTGCTGGTCGGCTATCCCGATGCGGACGAAGAGGCGCGGATCGTCGCCGAATATGGCAAGCGCAGCGGCGTGCAGCGGCCCGATGCCTTTGCCATCCAGCCTCAGGTGACGCCCGATGCGTTGAGTGCAGCGCGCGCCGCCGTCAGCGAGGTCAAGCTGGTCGAAGAGGTCGTCGCCTATATCGTGCGGCTGGTGCGCGCGACGCGCGAAACCGCCGATTTCGAGAGCGGCGCTTCTCCGCGCGCGGCGATCATGCTTGCCAATGCGGCGCGCGCGCGGGCAGCGCTGCAGGGGCGCGATTATGTGATCCCCGATGACGTCAAGCAGCTCGCTGCCTCGGTGCTGCGTCATCGCACCTTGCTGTCGCCCGCCGCCGAGATCGAAGGTCGCCGGGTGGAGACCATCGTCGCCGATCTGGTCGAACGCACCGAGGCGCCGCGTTGATCGGAGCCTATCCCACCTTGCGCGCGGGCCTGCTGATCGCGGGCGGGGCGCCGCTGGCGATTCTGCTGGCGGCGTTCGCGCCCGGGTTGTGGCCGCTCGGCCCGGCCTGGTCGGGCGCGGTGCTGCTGCTCGCGCTGCTCGATGCGCTGATCGCGGGCAAGGCACGGCATGTCGAACTGATCGTGCCGGCCAGCAGCGAACTGGGGAGCGAGGTGCGGATCGCGATCGAGGCCGAACTGGCCGCGCAGGTGCCGATCGCGCGCGCCGAGGCGAGCCTGGCGGTGACCAGCCGGATCGTGCCCGGCGGCAGGGGCTTTGCAAGTTTGCAAAGATCGGGACCGGAGGCCGCGCTGCGCGGCGAATTCGCGCTGTCGCCGGTGCGGCGCGGCGCGCTGGAGATCGAGCGGCTATGGCTGCGCTGGCAGGGGCCGCTGGGTCTGGGCTGGCGGCAGGACGTGCGCCCGAGCGGAGAGACCATCGCCATCCTGCCCGATATCGCGGCGGTGCGCGCGCCCGCTTTGCAGGTTTTCATCAAGGAGGCGATCTACGGCATCCTGGCGCGCCAGATCCGCGGCGAGGGGAGCGAGTTCGAGGCTCTGGTCGAATATCAGCCCGGCTTCGACCGCCGTTCGATCGACTGGAAAAGTTCGGCGCGCCATTCTAAGCTGCTCGCGCGCGAATATGATACCGAGCGCAACAACCAGATCGTTTTCGCGCTCGATAGCGGATCGGACATGTGCGAGCCGGTCGCGGGCCTGCCGCGCATCGATCGTGCTGTTTCCGCAGCATTGCTGACCAGCTATGTCGCGCTCAAGGCGGGTGATCAGGTGCGGCTGTTTTCCTTTGCTGCCCAGCCCGAGCGCGCGACACCGTTCATTTCCGGGAGCCGCAATTTCTTCCGCCTGCAGTCCGAGGCGGCAGGGATCGACTACCGGTTCGAGGAAAGCAATTACACGCTCGCCTTGTCCACGCTCGCGGCGCAGTTGCAGCGCCGGTCGCTGATCGTGGTGTTCACCGATTTCACCGACCCCACCAGCGCCGAACTGATGCTTGAATCGGTCGGGCGGCTGATCGACCGGCATCTGCTGCTGTTCGTCGCGATGGAGGATGAGGAACTGCTGTCGATCGTCGATCAGGCGCCCGCGACGAGCGAGAAGGTGGCCGAAAGCGTTGCCGCTGCCAGCTTGCTGGCGCAGCGGCGACTGGTCATCACGCGGCTGCGGCACATGGGCATCGATGTGATCGAGGGGCGGCATGACGAGATCGGCACGCGGCTGATGAACGCCTATCTCA
>FWWL01001398.1_pt1 | contig 56901 bp, 50 predicted proteins | sample 2228331 | NCBI WGS metagenome assembly FWWL01 (sample SAMEA103939775, study PRJEB20133) | metagenome
AGGGCGAAGGCCAACACGGGCCCGACCAAGCCGGGTTGCGCAAGACTGGCGGCTGGCCCAGGGCCTCTCTCGCATGGCGCCAGGCCATGGGCGCTCGGAACAGATCATAGGCAGGGGCACGCCCTATGCCCCATGCATGCGCCGCCCCAGCTCGGCTTAAGCCGCACGCTTGGCGTAGACACCCTCCCCGTTCGACATATGCCCGAGACAGTCATAGTCGCCGAACACGGCATCAAAGCGGGATGCGATCTGGGACAGCCAGCGCTGTGCCCGCGGTGAACGAGCCGTACGCCAATCGGCGTCCCAATAGGTGCCGTCATCACGCTCGACGATCCAGACGGCCACCAGGGCGCCGTAGACCGATACGCCGAAATCCGCATAGGCATTGCGCATGAGGATCCGGTCTTCCCGGCCTCGCCAGCCGTCATGCGGGATCAGCGACGGGAAGGCTCGGCCGGCCCGCTCGCGCAGGTCTTCGCGCAGCCATTCATACTCGAATTCCCAGTCGTCCTCGGCTTCGACCTCAAGCACTGTGAAGGCGACGATTGCGCCGCTGGGATAGCTGACCGATCGGCCCATGGCATCCTCCCTCAGGCCGCAAGCGCAGCGTCGTCTGACGCGTCGTCAAACTGTTCGGGCATGACCCTTCCGCCAAGCTTCAACAGCAGGGTCGACGCCTCCTCGGCCTTGGCCGCAGCCGTCAGGATGGCGCGGTCGTCATCCTTCAGCAGCTTGAGCCAATGCTCGATGTAGCTTGCGTGACTATCGAGGTGCGTGACGGGCAGCCCCAGCTCAGCGCCCAGCATGGCGCTGGAGAGTTCGGCGACGAGCTCCTCAGCGGCGTAGGCCGCCGTGCCGAAGCGGTTCTTGAGATCACGCCCCAGGCGGCTGGTATGGCCGGTCCAGTGCGATAGCTCGTGGTAGGTCCCATCCATAACGTGTCCTTTCTGTCCTCTTCTGCCAATCAAGCAGGACACATGATCCGAGCCCCCTCTTCTCTGCCGGACAGGGAGGGCCCGAGGGCCCTTCCTGTCCGGTTGCAATCTTGGGAGTGGGTATGGCGCAGCTGTTGTTCTCGACGCCTGCATTCCGGCCCGACGGATCATCGGTGGAGAATGTCCCGATGCTGCTCGACGCCCGGATGCGGCTCGTCGAACCGGCCTGCGCATGGCTGATGCACGTTGCTTTGGTGCGCGGCAGGACCCGCAGCCCGCAGACCTGGCGAACCTACGCTGAAGCTCTCTACGACTGGTGGCAGACGCTAGAGGCCAATGGCTGGGCCTGGGACGAGGTCGGTCCTGGCGAACTGGCCGCCTATCGCGATCAGATGCTCCGGCCCCGTGGCGACAGCGGCAGACCGCTGGCACGCAGTACAATCAACGGGCGGCTCAGGACCATAGGGCGTTTCTACCGCTGGAGCGTGGCGACCGGACTGATGAAGCAGGTCCCGTTCGCAAGCCAGGAAATCGCGTTGTCGCGCAGTCGCCCGCAGGCGTTCCTGGCCCATGTCGATGCCACCGGCGGTCAAATCCGGGCCAACGAGCTTACCGTGCGGCATATGCCGATGTTGCCGCGCCCGCTCGCGCCGGAAGCGATCCGGCGCATCATGGCCGCAATGCCGGCACGCGACAGACTGATCGTTGAATGGGCAGTGACTACGGGAATCCGTCGGATGGAAGTGGCGGGCCTGACCGTGCGTCATCTGAAAGGGGCCGGCAGTGAACCGATGGTGCCGGTGCAGATCGACGAAACCAAGGGTGGGCGGTCGCGAATAATATATCCACCGGCCCCGCTGGTCGATCGTACCCGTGCCTATGTGCGGGAAGAGCGGGCGGTCCTCGTCCGTCGTGCGGCGACAAAACGGGCAGATCGCGATCCCGAGGCTCTGTTCCTGACTTGTCGGGGGCAGCCCATGAAACCGCGCAGGGTTGGCGCGATGTTCACGGCTGCCGCCGAGGCAGCGGGTGTGACGGCGACGTTCCATGCGCTGCGACATACCTTCGCCGCCGCCATGCTGCGGTTCCTGCAACGCGAAGCCCGGGCCAATCCCGAACTCAATCCCTTGCTCGCGTTGCAGGTGCTGCTCGGCCACGCCGATCTGGCAACCACCGCGGTATACCTGCGCGTTGTCGAAACCGACCTCTCGGCAATCGAGGCCTCGGTCGACGATCTCTATGCGGCGCTGCTGTAATGCCGCGTCGGCAAAAGGACTACCGGGTCGAGCCATCGCCGAAGCCGCTGATCGGCAATCCGGGCGCATTGCTGGTCAATGTCGTAGATGCCGACGGCCAGCTCGAATGCGCGTTCGACTTCTCGATCTTCGATCGGCCGACGATGGCTGCCGAGTGGGCGCTCGCGTTCCGGCATCACTATGCTGCCAAACAACCGGCCAACAGAGGCTCAGCGTTCCGTACCCTGAAGTTCTGGTTTGCGTTCCTTGCCGAATACGATTCCGCCATCTTAGCCACGCACGACGTCGATAGCGGCAGTCTCAATGCGTTTATCGTTTGGCTCGGCACGAGGCCCTGGAGCAAGGGGTCACGGTATACTGTCTGGTCGATCATCAAGCAGCACATGGCCTGGCTCAAGCGCAACCGGCCCGACCTGGTTCACCCCGAACTCGAAATCCCGTTCAATCCGTTCCCCCGCAAGAATGCGGAAGCGCGCCAGCGTGAGGCACTGAGCCGCGATGAAATGGAACGCGTGCTCACGGCGGCCCATCGGGACATCGAAACAGCCTGGGCACTGTTCGAGGAAGGCCGCGCTGCGCTGGCTCAGGTCGATCGCAAGGCCATTGTCTCCGAACCCGACCTCGCCAAGCTCGATCTCGACGATATCGGGGTCATGCTCGCGGTGATCGACGGTCGGTTCGGCGGCGTGCCACCCAAAGTCGGCGACATGTTGAGAAAGGGCGCGGGCCTCTGGCATCTCCACTTCGCCATGATCCGCCACGGTGGCATGGGCGAAATCGCGGGGCGGCTGTTTGCGCTGCCGGATACGATCGTTGCCTATATGATCGCCATCGGCGCGCAAACCTTTGCAAATGCCGAGGCCCTCAGGCTGATGCGGCGCGACTGCCTGAGCGAGCATCTGCTGCTTGAAGGCCGGGTTCTCGTCAGTTGGCGCAAGGGGCGCGCCGGACGCGAACAGCGCCGCAGCTTCCTGCGCGACAAAGGCTCCTCGGTGCCCGTGCTGATCGATCAGGTTCTGGCTATGACCGAAAGGCTGTTGCCGCATACGCCACGCCGCGACCAGAATTATCTCTTCCTCACCGGGAGAATACACGGGTCTCGCAGAGTCGGTGTGATCCCCGGCTATCTGGCCACGAAACTTACCCGGCGGTTTGTGGAGCGCCATGGCCTGCTGGGCGACGATGGCAAGCCGCTCAAACTGACGCTGGCGGCGCTGCGCGCATCGGGGCTCACACTAGCGCACGAGCGGCTCGGGCATGACATCCTGAAGACGCAGGTGCTGGCCAACCATGCTACTCCAGACACGACACAGCGCTATGTGGACCGGCCCCGCGTCCGAAAGGCGCAAGCGCTGGCAATCGGCAGGTTGCAAGCCCGGTTTGTGGAAATGGTCCGGGGCGATGCCGAATCCCCGCCCGGGATGGAGGTGCTTCCCGATCTGCGCCACGCGACCGCAGCCGGATTTATCTGTAGCGATCCCCTTGCCGGCGTTGCCGAGGGACAGCGCAAGGGCGAGCTGTGTACGGCCTGGCTCGGATGCTTCACCTGCCCCAATGCCGTGATCCCGCTCAACGAGGACGTGCTGGTTCGCCTGCTGGCGACGCGGGCAGCGCTCACCGACGCGCGTGCCGCCATGGCTCCCGAACGCTGGCGGCTGCTTTATGCACCCAAGCTGGAAATCCTCGAGCGCGATATCCTGCCCCGGTTCTGCGAGGCGATGCTCGAAGCAGTTTCGAGGATGTCACTGCCACAGCTGCCGCCAGTCGAATGAACCAGCACCCCCACCCACTCACGCAGTCGTCGCCATCCTGGGAGGATGCGCGGCTTTCCCCGTGGAGCCGGTTCGGCGACGATGAATGGCGGCTCGATATCCGCACTGCGGGTCGCCGCGCGGATCAGAAGCGGTTCAGTTGGGCGTTGGCCATGCCGGAGCACACGCGCATCGGGAACAGTGATCATGCTCAGCTTGTCCGCGCCGCCAAGCACTTCCTCTGGTCGATGCACTATCATCCTCCATCAGGGCGCAAACGCTCGTCTCCGGCGTCGATCCATCACAAAGCAATGTTGCTGCGCGCGCTGCTGGAATGGATGGCATGCGAAGGACACTCGCGCTTTGCCGGGATCGATCCAGCTTCGGTCGAACAACTTTGCAAATGGTTGCGCAGTCGTCCTGCACGCGCCGGCGGAGGCAAAGGCAATATCTCAACTGCCACAATCACGAACTATCTGCTCGTGATCAAAGACCTTTATCGTCAGCGGGAAAAGCTGAACGATGCGCCACTGGTCGATCCGCTGCCGCTGGAAACGACCTATGAGGCCGCCGGCCACACCAGGGCGACCAAGGGCGTCATACCGTTCATCCCCGAAGACGTGGCCGTTGCAATCCTGAGCGAAGCCCTGCGGTGGGTCGAGGAGCATGGCGATACGATCGTCGCAGCCGAAGCGATCCGCCGCGAAGCGCGAGCGCAGGGTCTGCGGCGCGGCAAGCGCCAGGCATCTGATCATGTTAGAGCGGCGCTGAGGCTCGCATCGCTGGCCGGACCATCGGGCGAGCGGCTCGATGGCGCCTATGCAGTTCGGCACGCCGCCGTCCACCTCGTCGAGGCCTGTTATATCTTGATCGCGGGCTTCGTCGGGATGCGGCCCAGCGAAATCCTGTCAATGAAAACAGGGGCAATCGAGCATCACCCGATCGGCGGAACCGGCGTTAATCAGGCATATGTCGTGTCCCGGCTGTTCAAGACTGTCGACGATCTCGATGGCCGTAGGGAGCGCTGGGTTGCCCCGGCACCGGTCGTGCGCGCGGTGGAGCTGCTCGAGCAGCTGAGCGCGCCGCTGCGCGAAGCCTCGGGCCGCGACGATCTGTTCCTGGTGAAGAACACGCAGTATGGCCAAATCGTGCCGGTGACGCACATGCATATCGCCTGGCGCATCAATGACTTTGCGCGGCATGTCGGCATCCCCGATCATGATGGGAAACCCTGGAGGTTCAGCACGCACCAGTTCCGCAAGACCTTTGCCCGGTTTATTGCCAGGCGCGACCGTACCCAGCTTCTGGGCCTGGCCGAGCACTTCAAGCATGCTTCCGTTGCCATGACCGCGCGGGGCTACGTCGGCAACGACTTCGACCTGCATGGCCTCATCGACCACGAAGCCCGCGCCGAAACCGCAGCCGCCCTCGACCGCCTGCTCGCCGCGAAACGGCTCGGCGGCAAGATGGGCGAACGTATCGTCGCCGGAAACGCCCGGTTCCGCGGCCGCGCGGGCGAACAGGTACGCCGAGACTATGTTGCGTTCATCCTCAAGGAGACGGATCTTCGCATCCATGCCTGCGACTATGGCTGGTGCGTGTTCCAGCAGGAGACCTCCCGCTGCGGCGGCGAACTGCAACCGAATGAGGCCGGACGAGCGCCGGCGGTCTGCCTCTCATGCGCCAACATGGTGATCGAAGCGAAGCACGGAGCCTACTGGCGGGATCGCCGGAGACGCAATGCTGCGCTGTTGCCGGAGGCCAATCCGATGACGGCGGCCGTGCTCAATGAGGCGATCGGACAATGCGAGCGGGTGCTCACGCAAATCGGAGATGACGATGGGCAAGGATGATCAGGGGCAGCGCTGGCAATCCGCGGCAAGGAGCTACCGGGCGGCGCTGGCGAGGCTGGTGCGCGGCGAAGGGCGCCACGCCGACCATGCGGGACGCGTGGTGAAGATCACGCCGACTTCGGTCGCGCGCGAAGCGGGACGCAGTCGCAATCCGCTCTATACGAGCCATCGGGACATCCTCGACGAGATCGAAGCTGCGGCAGGCGGGCCGATACCCGCCCGCGACCTGGCGATACGGTTCGAGGAATTGGAGCACGAGTTGTCTCGGCTTAGGGCCGAGGCGCGGCGACATGGAGATGAAAGACGGGCACTGGCCAGCGAAAACCTGACGCTGCTCTATCGAGCCCGAGCAGCTGAAAGCCGACTGGCCGCTTTACTGGCGCGGACGGATGGGGGTCATGCCCAACCATCCGCGCAGAAGGGCACACTTGGTTCAGTGTGGAACAGCTCCTAGCTCGAAGCCGGTTTTGTCGTGCATTGCGAAACGGTCAACGAGATCGGCGCTGGCTTCATTGTATCCGATGACATCAACGCAGGAGCCAGAACGGCGTAGCCGCCCTATGATCTTGTCCATAGCGCCGACGCCGGAGATGTCCCAGAAGTGCGCGCGTGTTACGTCGATTGTAACCGACCGCCCCTGCTCGTCCTCGAACGAGCGGACAAAGCGGTCTACCGAAGCAAAGAAAATCTCGCCGCGAACCTGATAGACCACAGTCGCGCCGTCATCGGCCATGATCCGCCTAACCGCGAACATGCTCCGGACTTTGCCCGTAAAAAAGATGCCCGAGAGCAAAACACCTGCCAGCACACCCTGCGCAAGATCGTGGGTCAGCACGACGACAGCAACGGTTACCAGCATGACCACCGACGACGTCGGCGGATGACGTCTCAGGTTGGGGATCGAGTTCCAACTGAATGTGCCAATCGACACCATGATCATGACGGCGACAAGCGCGGGCATCGGGATCTGCCCGACAACGGGTCCAAGCGCCACCAGTAGGAACAGCAGGAATGCGCCTGCGACGAAGGTCGACAAGCGCTTGCGCCCGCCCGAGGTCACGTTGATCACCGACTGGCCGATCATTGCGCAACCGCCCATGCCGCCGACCAGCGCGGCAGCGATGTTGGCGCTGCCCTGACCAACGCACTCACGCTGCTTGTTGCTGTCAGTGTGGGTCATGTCGTCGACGATCTGTGCGGTAAGCATCGACTCGAGCAGGCCGACCGCAGCCATAGTGAACGAATAGGGTGCAATGATCCGCAGGGTGTCGAGCGTAAGCGGAATGTTGGGCAGCGCAAAAGAAGGGAGGCCTTCAGGCAATTGTCCCATGTCGCCGACGGTGCGAACGGGGAGGTCAAGGCTGATGCTGGCAACGGCGAGAACAACGATCGCCACGAGCGGAGACGGAACCGCATTAGTAACGCGAGGGAAGAGGTAAATGATGGCAAGTCCTGCGCCAACCATTGCGTAAGTGTGCCAAGTGACGTCGGTCAGCTGAGGTAGCTGGGCCATGAATATCAGGATCGCCAGCGCGTTGACGAAGCCGGTAATGACCGAACGCGACACAAACTGCATCAGGAGGTCAAGCCGAAGCACTCCTGCAATGATCTGTATAATCCCCATCAGGATCGTGGCGGCGAACAGATACTCAACCCCGTGGTCGCGTACCAGCGGAATGACCACGACGGCCACCGCCGCGGTTGCTGCCGAGATCATGGCTGATCGCCCTCCCAGCAACGAGATGATGATGGCGATCGCGACGGAAGCGTAGAGCCCGACCCGGGGGTCAACCCCGGCAATGATGGAAAAGCCGATTGCCTCGGGGATGAGGGCAAGTGCGACGACGATACCGGCAAGGATGTCGTGTCGCGCTTCGACGGCATTGACGGACCATTCGGACCGGAAACGGGAAAGCATGGTTCTCATGTGACCTGGATCAAACGCAGCACACGGGCCCAGCGCCCGCTCATGGGGACTGGCGTTCGCTATCCATGTGCCGGTTGCCCGGCGGATCGGCGGCCGGGATAGCCACCCGGAATCTCACCGGGTCCTTGCGAATGCCCGTCGCTCTGCCCTGCAAGCGTGGAAATGGCAAGCGCTGCATGCGCAGACAATCGTCTGATCGGTCAGGCTGCCTGAGCTAAATCCGGTTGCTGTCCATGCATCCAGTCCACGCCTGCCTGCGCCTTGCTTGCGACAGTGAATATGGCGCGTGCATCGGCCTTGAGCACCTTAAGCCACGAGGCAATATACGCGGCATGGTCGGGTCTGGGATGATGGGCGATGCCAAGTTCGGCGAGCAGTTGGGCGGTCCCGAGCTCGGCCGTAACCTCCTCCATGGCGTATCGGTCAGAGCCGAACCGCCCGCTCAAGTCGCGGTCGCACCGATGGGGCGCTCCTGTCGCGTGGAGTCCTTCGTGGAAAAGCGTGCCATAGTAGGCGGCTTGATCCTTGAACTGGGAAAACGGTGGCATATGGATCCGGTCCTTCGACGGCAAATAATAGGCTTCGTTGCCGCCGTGGATGGTCGCGATGCCGAGGTTGGCGAAGAACTCCTCGGCACGGGCGACGCGTTCTTCCTCAGAGAGGACGGCAATCGCGGGCGCAACGTAGCCCTCCACCTGGGCCTCGTTGAACACGCTGTATCCGCGCGCGAACATGCGAACATGGCCGCCTGAATCGTCCTGATCGTCTGTCTGTTCGCCGCGCTGGCTAATCTTCCAGAAGACGATCGTAGTTGCGTGCTCACCTTTGCGGACTTGCGCACCCAGCGACTGCCACTGCCGGTAGCTTGCCCAGAGCCCCGAGGTATACCCGTTGGCCTGAGCGGCAATCCACAAAGACAGGATGTTGGCCCCTCTATAGGCCTTGCGTGACACGGCGTTGATCGGCCGCGTGATGGCCGAACCGTCATGGTGCCAGGGCATGCGCCACTCGCCCGCGCCAGCCTCGATGGCTGCGACGATCTCGTTGGTGACGCGCGTGTAGATATCGGTGCGTTCGGAGTTACGCATGATCAGGACTCCCGTCCTGACATCGCAAGGCAGGCCCTGCGATGGTGCCGCGCAACCAAAGTGAGGAGGCCATCGACTGTCCTCGAAATGAGGACACTTGCGATGTTACATACCTCGTGGCACCGGGTCGAGAAGTAAGCCTCGATCGAATGGAATGCGTTTGGCGACGGCAAGGTCACCGTGTCGGTGCCCGGCGTGTAATGCGCGCTGTCGCCGCCGTGGACGACGCGGACCGGGATCGCGTCGAGGAAGGCCTGCACTCCTGCCGAGAGTTCGCCGATCGCCTTGGGGTCCGGCGGCTCGGGGTAGTAGTGCGCCGGCAGCCCCTCGATCTGCGAAGGTAGGGTAGGCCCGCAATGTCTCTGTGAGAACATCGCTAGGCCCCCCTCCGAACCGAACGTGCACCTTTCAGCGCATTCGGCTCTCCACGACTGCGTGCTATCCGCCGTTGGCGGTCGGTCGGCTGTCCGGCATGGACGTCGGTGTGACAGCGAGAGCACAAGACCATGCGCTTGCGCTGACGGGCGGCCGCCATATGGCGACTGAACCCGGCATGCTGCAATTCGCCGATCCTGCGGACGTGATGAACCTCACAAGGTTGGTCATTGCTACCGCAACGCTCGCATTCGCGGGCGTTGAGCCGCTCGACCAGCTCTGTCCTGCTGAACACGAACTTTGCTGAGGAAGGGATATCGATCCCGCCCCAGGTGCGCGTGTGTCGCTGGAGGTCCTTCAACTGCCACAGTTTTATTGTCCGGGTGGTGTCTCCCACCTCGTAGCTGATATAGAAGTCCATACCGCGACGCAGTCTGGCGAAGACTTGGCGAGCCGATGTCCTGTGCTTTCCGGCGATGGTTTTCACGCATGAGAGCAAGGCGAAGTAACCTGCCTTGTTCAGCTTGCGTTTCACGTCGTCAGCAATGGCATAATAGTTCGCAAAGCCTCGCCATTCGGCGTTATAGGCAAGGACGATTTCCACATCGCTTGCGAAGCGCAAGGCCGCCCTCCCAACAGGTCTGAAGCTGTCGTAGTCGCCCCATTCCTTTGAGTTGACGAACCGCACGACGCGGTCCCTTGGCACCAGAAGTTTCATCCGGTCGGCCAAGCCTCGCCGCACTGCCGGACGACCGTCGAAGATCGCCTTGTGCGGATTGGGATTGGTCATGGTCCGGACTTCGTATCCGAGGAACCGTGCCCCATCCGAAGCCTTGTGGATTCCGCTTTTCTCGGCGGACACGGCCAACTTCAGGTGATCGGACAGGTAGGTCCTGACCTCCTCCATGATTTGTCGTGCTTCCGATTTGCTACCAGTGACGCCGATGAGGAAGTCGTCGGCGTATCGGCAGTAGCGCAGTCTCCTGTAGTTCGGATCAAAGGCGTCGCTGGCCGGAACGGCAAGCCGTTCCGCCTTGAGCCGACCGATCTCTTCCAAGAAGGAAGTGACTCTGGGATCGTCGCCGCGCCCTTTGGCGCGAAGTTGATCCACTGTGCGGCGGACATAGGACAGGCGGTTCCTGATGCGCCGGGCATCAGGGGATGGTGATCGCTGCTTTCCTTTGTCGAAGCCAGCCATCTTGGCCTGCATGAACATATCCAGTTCATGCAGGTAGATGTTCGCCAGCATCGGGGAGACGACCCCGCCTTGGGGCGTTCCGCTGTAGGTCCTGTGAAAGACCCAGTCTTCGACATACCCAGCCTTGAGCAGACCCCGGATGAGCCGCACGAAGCGACGATCCGCAATCCGTTTTTCGAGCAGGGATACGAGGACATCATGATCGATGTTGTCAAAGAACCCGACAACATCGACGTCGATCAGCCATTTCACCCCGGTCCAGATGGCGCGGATCGATTCCAACGCCGTGTGGCATGAACGTTTCGGGCGGAACCCATGAGAGTGTCTGGAAAACAGCGGCTCATAGATTTGCTCGAGGATCGTCCGCACCACTTCCTGGACCAACTTGTCTTCCGTGGTCGGCACGCCAAGTGGCCGTTTCTGGCCATTGGCTTTCGGAATATACACCCGTCTTGCCGGTTGAGGTCGATAGGTCCCGTTCGCAAGCCGTTCGATGATGGACCTGACCTTGTCGGGCGAGAAGCCGTCGAAAGTCTGACCATCAACTCCGGGCGTCATCGCCCCTTTATTCGGGGCGATCCGCTGGTAGGCATGCTCCCAGAGGAGCGGGCTTTTCAGCAGGCGATAGAGGCCATTGACCTTCCGACCCGACCTGATGATGGTCGGGAGTGATCTGACGGCCCTCTCGATGGTATCTGGCAGCATTAGCACACCTCCTTTTGAGGTCGTCTGATCGCAGTCGCTGCCGCCCTTCCCCCGGTCGGTTAGGCTTTCACCCGGGTCACCCCGAACTTATACCGCCGACCGTCCGCCGATTGCTCAGCGGCTGTCCCGGCCATTACACCGGGCATTTGAGTAATATGGCGGCTCCGTGCCCATACAGGTCGCTGGTCTTCCCAGCGCCTGCTGCAGGGCATCCCGTAATTACGGAAATTGGAGATACGACGTGGTTAGGTGCCCCGTTCGTTCACTTACCCCTCCCTATAGAGGGTGCGTCAGAGAGGCTGGCGCGTTCGCGGAAGTCCCGCTTGCTGTGGAGGAACTCAACGCCCTTTCCTCCGTCTCTCTAATATGCCGCGTCAACCATTCTGCGACATCGCCACGTTATCAGCCGCTGCAAACTGGGGTTCAGGCAGTATAGCTTTCACCATACACGTCTTGCCCTGATCCCTTGCGCCGCAAATGGCTTTGGCGCTTCGGGACCTTTTCTGAACATGCTATTGTTCCCCGTCCCTTTCAGGATCGCAGCCATTTCTGGCCGAGGTTAGTCCAGTGGGCATGATCTATAGCCAGCAAGATCAACTATCCATGATAGCACTCCTTTATTTCCGCCGTTACGGCGCACCGTTGAAGACGTGGTTCCACTTCATGAACCGGATCGTCTTCTCGGTCGTTTCACCGGTCTCGCGATCAGTGTCGGTCTTGCGCGCCGAGCTGTAGAATACGCTGAACGAGCCGCTCTCGCCCTTGCGGACATGGGCACCGAGCTCGAGCGCCTGGCGGAAGGTCATCCAGTAGGGGCTGGCGTAGGCCCGGCTCTCGGCGACCGCCCACAGGAAGAAGGTGTTGATCCCTGAATAGGGTACGCCGTTGTGGCGGAGCGGCCGCGTGCTGGTCGAGGTCCAGGGTTTGAGCCACGGGGCGGTGCCGGCGGCGATTTTTTCGAGGATCAGGTCGGTGATGACCTGCGCGACGTCGGGTTTGGAGTGGCGGGTCATTGGGCCGGGCCCTCCTGGGCACGATCGAGGAAGAGATCAGAGGCGGCGCTCGACCACGAAAGTCGCAGCGTGCGCCCGTGCGGAATGCGCCAGGCGACCCGGTCGGCGAAGGCCATGCGAATGCCGGCAAGAATTGCCGCGTCCTCGCCTTCGAGGATGGCATGAGCGCGCACCGCCGCATCGTGGCGGAAGCGGGTCTCCTGGGTGTCGTAGCTGTCGGCATCGGAATCGTCCGAAGGCGAAAACACAGCATCGATGATGAGGTCGGTGAGATCATCGGGCCCAAGCGCGGTGGTGCGGGTCAGCGCGATGCGCGCGCAGTCCGGATCGCCCCAGGTGTCGGCATCTTCCAGAATCGCAAAGTCGGTCTCGAGATCGAGCCGCCGGTCGTGCTGATCGGTGAGTTCGATCGTGATCGCATCGGGGCGCAGGGTAACGGCACCCTCTTCATCGGTGGGCATGCCGTCATCGAAGGTGAAGCGTTCGCCGGTGCGCACGAAGGCTGGGAGGGCATCATACCATGGGTAGCCGATGAAATTGGTGATCGGCTCGTAGAAGGCGCGCGGTTCGGGCCCGCCGAGGCGGTGCATCTCGCCGCCGTTCGAGCGCCGCAATGCCCGCCCGAAAGTGACGGCATCGAAGGAGGCGGTATCATCGTAGATCGCCGCGCCCGGCTCGAGGTCGGCAAACCGCGGCACCTCGCGGTAGCTGTCGCGGGCGAGCGTCGGGTACCACAGCGGCAATTGCCGCGCCGCCTGCGGGAAGTCGTCGTGGTAGAGGCTCGCCTCGAGCCAGTTCTCGAAGCTCAGGCGGTGGAACGGCTCCTCGCGGATGGCCGAAAAGATCGCCTCGCGGCAGAGTGCAACGAGCCGGTCGAGCGCGGCGTTGCGGTAGATTTCCTTGCGGGCGGGCAGCACCAGGACGAGATCGGGTGCGTCGATCACGTCGACCTGCACGGACCACTGGGTGTGGTGGACTTCCTTCACGACCGGGAAGGCGTGTTTCAGCGTGACCCCGTGGAAATTGAGCGTCGCGATGTGGGGCGAGTGCCGATCGCGGAACACGCCGATCCGGAACCCCTCCCGCTCGATGACCTTGTGCGCGTCTGCGAGGAAATCGGCGCGGGCGAGGTCCTTGCCGTTGTAGCTGACGGCAAGCGACAGGAACCGCGCCGCCGCCTCGACGCAGCGTTCGAGCTTACCGTCAGGCTGCGGATCGAACCGGAAGGCGATTGTCGTGCCGGGCGCTCCATCCCACGGGAGCACATCGATGTCGGCCTCGCCGGTCCAGGCATCCCCCGCAATCGCGAGCGAGAATGCACCGCCCCCGCTTCGCGAACTGACCACCGTGTCAAGGCCAGCCAGACTGAAGAAGCCCATGCCCGCCGGGTCCTCGCGGGTGCGGCATTCGTCGGACCAGTCGGATTGGCCGAGCGAGAGGAGGTCGACCGGATCGGCGATCCCGCCGCCGTCGTCGCCTACCGTGATGAGGCAGGCGTCCGCCAGATGCTCCGCGGTGACGGTGATGCTGGTCGCACCCGCGCGGCGGGCATTCTGGAAGAGTTCGTTGAAGATGTCGTCGAGGGTCCCGTTGAAGATCCGGGTAACCTTCGAGATCGCGTGCGGAGAGACCCGGGCGCGCAGCTTGGTGATCATGGTCATGAGGTGGTTCCTGGATGGGCCGGCACGCTGTCACAGGGCGCAAGGGATGCGCGGGCAGCGTGCCGGCAGGGCTGGCTCAGGCGTCGACGGTCTCGCCGGCGTCGGCGTCCTGCTCTTCGGCAGGTTCGAGGTCGCCCGCATCGCTCTCGGGTTCGTGCTCGACCGGCGCCTCGTCATCGGGCTCGCTCGCCGCGAGCACCCGGAACCGCATGGCTTCTGGCACCCACGCGAGGGCGGCTTCCTTTACCTCGGGGGCGACGATGGTCTCACCGGCAAACAGCTTCTCGCAGGAAGCCGAGAGGTCGCCCTTCTTCGAGCCCATGAAGCTCGCCGCCATGGTTGGGCCGCCGACTTCGCTGACATGGGCGAGCAGCGCCTGCTTGCTGACGCGGTCGAAGTAATTGGCCGAGGTCGGCCGCCAGTGGCTGGCGACGTTGATCCCCATCAGCGCCGCAAGGTGATCGTGGAGATCGATCGGCTCGGGGCCGGACTGCCCTGCCTTCTTGTCGATCCCCATGCTCGCCTCCAGCGTCTTTGCCATGCACCAGGCGAGCCAGCTTGCCTTGGCATCGTCGTCGAGCGCGCTGAACGCCGAGAACCGGTCGACCGTGCGGCGATGCTCGGTCCACGACAGGTCGAGCGTCTCACGCATGTCAGCCATCAGCGTATGCGCCGGGCTTTCGGGGTAGTTGGCGAGGTAGATCGAGGGCGACGGCGCGCGGAGCGTCGTTCCGAGCGCCTGCGCACTGTAGAGCGCGCGGGAGTCCGCGATAGCGAAGATCAGGTAGTCGAGTGCGATCGCCGGGTTCGAGGCGAGGTTGATCGCGAGAATGTCGCGGCGCTGCACCGCGAGCTCCTCGACCAGCTTCTGCGACAGTGGCTTGGGCGCGGACGAGGCGCTACCGCCATCCCCTGCCGTTCCGCTGGCACCCTCGGCGGCGTCGCCCCCGCGGGCCTTGCGGCGTTCGAGCGGCTTGTCGCTGTAGAGGCCGCTGGCAACCGTGGGCTGGCCGTCGGCGCCGATGATCACGAAGCAGCCGACATTCGCCTTCATCTCCTCGGGGATCACCGGGGGTTTGTCGTGGAGCGCGTCGTAGGCGCTGCTCGCGGCATCCCAGCGGGTCTGGAACTCGGCGGCGGCAGCCTCGTCGTCTTCGTCGAGGGTCTCGCTTTCAGCTTCCAGCGCCGAGATCGTCTCGAGGAGCTTGTCAGCCTCGACTTGTTCCTCGTCGGTGAGCGGTGCCGGTTCGAGATGGACCTGGTGGAGGTCTTCGGTCGCGTTGTAGGTGACGCGGGTCTCAAGGATCGGGCGCACCCAGGCATAGCCGGAGGTTTCGGCAATCTCGGCCGCAAAGGCCTGGAGCTTCTCGCCGGCAATGCGCTGGGCGATCTCGGCATCGATCCAGGTCTCGCCGCCATCTTCGGTGAAGAGGTCACGCTCGATCTTGCCGCCAGCGGCCAGGTAGTCGGCTTCGGTTGCCAGCTTCGCCATTGGCGAGGATGAGCGGATCGCGCTGTGCGTGACCATGCGGCGGATTGAATCGGGGTTGTTGCCCTGCCATGAGTTCGACAATTCGCTCCAGACCATCATCTGGCGATCATGGTTGGGCGTCGTCGCATAGGCCTTGGCGACATCGAGGGTGATCTTGCCCTCCTCGAGTGCGGCGAAGATCGGATCGGCAAGGTCGGCAAGCCGCAGGCGGCCTTCGATGAACCGGCGGGTGCGGCCGAACCGCTTGGCGATCGCGTCGAGGTCGCTGCCCTCGTTGACGAAGTGCTTGTAGGCGCGGATCTCGTCGGTCGGCGTCATATCTAGCCGGATGACGTTCTCGATCAGCGAGAGTTCGGACTGCTCGGCGGTATCGATGTCGAGCACCCGGCAGGCGACGGGGTGGTCCTTGGGGAGCTTGCCGGCGGTCAGAAGGAAGTTGAGGGCGCGCAGGCGGCGGCCGCCTGCGGTCACGTCGAACATGCCGCGCTTCTTGGCGGGCACGACGATCAGGTTCTGGAGGAGGCCCTTGGCCTCGATATTGGCAGCCAATTCTTCGATGAAGAGGTTGCTGTCGTTCTTGCGGACGTTGGCTTCGGACAGCCGTAGCTTGCCGAGCGGGATCAACTCGATGTCGTTCATGGGGGTGCTCCTGAAAGCCGGATTTGGCCGAGCCCTTCGGCTCACCTCTTCCAGCCCCCCTCCCCTCACAGTTTCAGGACGCTCCGGACGTCAGACCGAGCCCGAAATGCTTGCGGGCACAGCCGTTCAAAGCCCCGTGAGGCATAAATTGTGGATTTATGCCTCAAGATACGGCATAGAGTGAGGCATAAACGCAGGATCAATGCCTCATGAAGTGGAACTGGCAGCAGCCGGATTGGCCTGATTTTCGCTGGAACGGCGCTGCTCTCGCCGCGCTCGAGGCGCGATTCCTGCAGCAGTCGGGCGTCATGATCGGCGTGGTGAAGCACCTTGGCGAGAAGGACCGCACGAGCGTCGTTCTCGACGTGATGACCGACGAAGCGATCAAGACCTCGCAGATCGAGGGCGAGTTGCTCAATCGCGACAGCGTCCAGGTATCCTTGCGACGCGAGTTCGGGCTCGAGACCGAGAAACGCCGCGTTCTGCCCGCCGAGCGCGGGATCGCGGAAATGATGATCGACCTCTACCGCGGCTTTGCCGATCCGCTAACCGAGGACGTTCTGTCGCACTGGCACCGGTTGGTGCTGAGCGGGCGCAGCGACGTCGAGGCGGTCGGACGCTACCGCGAACACGAAGATGCGATGCAGGTGGTTTCGGGCGTGCTGCACAAGCCGACCGTTCACTTCGAAGCTCCGCCGTCGAGCGCGATGGCGGATGAGATGGCCCGGTTCCTGGAATGGTTCGCCGCGAGCGGTCCTGCCGGCACGGCACCCCTGCCCGCCCTTACCCGGTCGGGCCTCGCCCATCTCTACTTCGTCAGCGTCCATCCTTTCGAGGATGGCAATGGCCGCATTGGCCGGGCGATCTCTGAGAAGGCGCTGTCGCAGGCAATCGGGCAGCCCAGTCTCATCGCCTTATCGCAGACGATCCAGCGCAGGCGCTCGGCCTATTACGATGCGCTCGAAGCCGCCAACAAGGTCAACGAGGTCACCGACTGGCTCGTCTATTTCGCCGAGACGGTACTGGAAGCGCAGGCGCACAGCCTGGCTCTCATCGATTTCCTGCTCGCCAAGACGCGGTTCCACGACAAGTTTCGCGGACGACTCAATGCGCGGCAGGAAAAGGTCATCGTGCGCATGCTGCGCGAGGGCCTTGATGGCTTCAAGGGCGGGCTTAGTGCTGCAAACTACGTCACCATCGCCGACACCTCGCGCGCGACCGCGACGCGTGACCTGCAGGAGCTGGTGGCGATGGGCGCACTTGGCCAGACCGGGACCCTCAAGTCGACGCGCTACCATCTGCTGATCGACGCGGAACGCCCCTCATCCAACATCGCCGCGCCCATCTAACAGCAGTGATGTTAAATGAGCGCGGGGGTCAGGCCTGCCCGGCGATGCTGGCGATGATCGCCTCGGCCCGGTCGAGTGGCACGAACACCCGCGTCTTGTAGGCGATGATTTCGGTGAAGCAGCCCATGGCCTTGAGCTCGGGAATGCGCGCGGCTTCGGCATCGACGATCTCGATCCTTCGGGAACCGTTCACCCGGGACGTCCGGATGGTAAAATTGAGGGGATGCGGCGCCTTCCACGTGCCCCCACCGAGAATGGCGGCGGCAATCTTGGTCGGATCGGTCTGCGCCTTGCGGGCAACCCCAAGCTTCTCGAGGGTCGCATCGACGTAGAGGTCGTGGACATGGCGGCCGAGCCAGGAGGCGCCCGACTTGTCGACGATGCGGTTGACCGTGAGGTCTTCCTTGGGAAGCGCGCCCCAGATTGGCAGGAGCAGGCCGGTCGCGAGATAGACGGTCTCTGTGACCAGTTGGCTCTCGTCGGCGGCGTATTCCTCTTCCCACAGCGCGCTGAACCGGGACTTGGTGACGGGCTCCCAGGCGGACTCGTCGAGACGGTCAGCGCGGAGGTACTCGCTGCGCAAAGGCCGCACGAGTTCGTAACGGCGGATCATGTGGCCCTCCTCGTCCATGTGCGAGGGCGCCGCGATGCCGAGCGCAACCTTCCCCGACTTGTCATTGCGCAGAAACAGCGGCTGTTCCTCATACGATGCCATTTTGAGCACGCGCTCGAGCGAGAGGACCTTGCGCCGCTGGGTCAGCGACAGCTCAAGCAGGTGCGAGGTCGCGCCGGTCACGGGGTCGGTCCGGATCACCGTGTCGGACAGCACCTCGCAGGCCTCGACCGCCACGGTCTCGACGCCGATGTCGAAGGTGCCGGCTTCCTTGGCTGCGGAGACGCGGGTTTCAACAAGGGTGAGGAACTCGTCGAAGATGGCGTTCTGGACGGCGATCTTCATGGCGAGGATGCGGTTGAGCCAGCGCTGGATCGGCGGCAGGTCCTCGCGCAGAATCCCGTCCTGATCGGTGAGCTCAAGCCCGCTCATCCGTTGGAACTCGGCCAAGGTCGTGCTCTTGAGCTTGGCGGTTGCGAGCAGGCCGTACCAGTCGTGCAGCGCGTGCTTGGCATAGATGCTCTCGAGGTTGTCGCTGGCATCGAACATGCCCTGCCCGCCGGTCTGGCGCTGGCCGCGAGTAAGCGCGCCCAGTGCGTCGAGGCGCCGGGCGATCGTGCTGGTGAACCGGGCCTCGCCCTTGCAGTCGGTGGTGACCGGTCGGAACAGCGGCGGGCAGGCCTGATGGGTGCGGTGGGTGCGCCCCAGCCCCTGGATCGCACGGTCCGCGCGCCAGCCAGGTTCGAGCAGGAAGTGGACCCGGCGCTGCTGGTTCCTGGCATCAAGACTGGCGTGATAGCTGCGGCCCGTGCCGCCCGCATCCGAGAACACAAGTATGCGCTTGGCCCCGGTCATGAACGCGGTCGTCTCGGCAAGATTGGTCCGCGGCGAACGGCTCTCGAGGCGCTGCTGGCCCGAACCATCCCGGACGAGGCGTTTGCTACGCCCGGTGACCTCGGCCACCGCAGTCACGCCGTAGTGCTCCAGCAGGGCATCAAGCGCGGTCGGGATCGGCGGCATCGCGCAGATATGCTCGATCAGGTCTGCGCGCGTAGCCTCGGCCTGCGGGTTGTGGACCGGATTGCCTGCCTCATCCCACATCGGCCGCGAGCGCACGTCGCCGAGCTCGTCGGTGTATTCTTCCATCTGCCGGGTCGGGAAGGCCCGGGTGAGGCAGTCCACGATCGCCTCCCTGGGCGAAAGGTCCAGTTCCAGCGCTTCGCGCTCGTCGGGATCGAGCTCATTTAGGCGCCGATTGAGGATCGATTCCGCCGTGCTGACGAGTTGGACGACCACACTTTCGTCGTTCGCCAGATGCTCGTCGATCGCGGGATAGATCGAGGGCAACTTCAGCGAGAGCAGCACCTGGGCAAAGAACCGCTGCTTCGTCCCCTCGAACCGGCTGCGGGCCGCCGCCTTGGCGCCGCTGTTGAGGGTTTTGTTCTCAAGCCCATCGACGATCCCGGTGAGTTCGAGTGCAGCCTCGAGGTTCTGGTGAATGATCGTCCAGGCCTCGCAATAGGTGTCGTAGACCGCGATCTGCTCCGGGGTCAGATCGTGGCGGAGGATGTCGTACTCGATCCCAGCGAAGCTGAGCGCCCGGGCGAGGTAGAGCCCGGAGGCCTTGAGGTCGCGCGCCACCAGTTCCATCGCGGCAATGCCGCCGTCGCGGATCTCGCTGATGAACTGCTCGCGGTTCGCAAAGGCCGTGCCCGGTCCCCACAGGCCAAGTCGGACCGCATAAGCAAGATTGTTGACGTCCGATGCGCCGGTGGCCGAGGCGTAGAGCACCCGGGCGCGGGGCAGTGTGTTCTGGAGCAGCACCCCGGCAATGCCTTGGAGGGAGCCCTGCTTTTGGCCAAATGCCCCTTCCCCGCCCGCAACGCCGCCCATTTCGTGGGCCTCGTCGAAGACGATCACGCCTTCGAAGTCTTCGCCGGCCCAGCGGACGATCTGGTCGAGCCGGGTATCCTCGACGCGCGAGCTGCGCAGCGTGCCGTAGGCAACAAACAGGATGCCCTCGGGCGCGGTGATCTCCTCACCGATCTTCCAGCGGGCAAGGTCGAGAATGTCCGACGGCAATCCGCCGATCGCCGTCCAGTCGCGCTGTGCGTCCTCAAGGAGCGGCGCATTCTTCGAGATCCAGATGTGGCGGTGATTGCCCTTGAGCCACTGGTCGAGAATGCAGGCCGCAGCCTGCCTCCCCTTCCCTGCCCCGGTGCCGTCGCCAAGGAAGAACCCCGTGCGGTAGAGCTTACCCTCAGGATCCTCCTTGAGCGCAACCTCGCCGGCGGGATGGCTGAAGCGGCCATGAAGGTCGCGGCTCCAGGCCTCGCCCGCGTAAATCACGGTTTCAAGCTGGGCGGCGGACAGCAATCGCGCGGTCACCGTGCGTTCGGGCAAAGCGGGCACGTAGCCGGGTTTGGGCGCGGCGATCGAGGCCATGGCGGCGGATTCGACCAGGTGCGTCGGGTGTTCGCCAGCTTCCGCGATCACCACGCGTGAAGGCCGGTAATCGGCATAGACCCCGCGCTGCTCGCCCATCGCGGCGGGTTCGGCCAGCACTTCGTATGCGACGGGACGGACCTCATTGGTATTTGCCGCCCGCACGATCACGGGCCGGGCTGGGCCGGTCTTCACCGAGCGGAACAGGCTGAGCTTTGGTCGGGGCGCTGCCGCCTGCGTCGGGTCGCGCAATGGCGCCCGAGGCGGCAGGGTTGGCAGCGCGGCGAAGAGTTCGCCGACCGAACCGCGATTTATCGTGGATACGCCGATCTCGCCTGGCATCTTGTCGATCACCAGCACGCGAACGGCGATACCGGTGCCGTGCTTGGCATAGCCGCCCTTGGCCAGACGAAGCGACAGGACGACCCGCGCACCTTCGAGGGTGCGCCGGAAGGTTTCTTCGTACCTGGCTGAGGGCGAGAACCAGTCCGGCATGATCGCGACGATCCGGCCTCCAGGCAGCAGATGGTCGAGGGCGGCCCGCAGGTGTCTGGCGGCAGTGTTCTGATCTTGCCCACGTGATTGCGACACCGAGAACGGCGGGTTCATCAGGACGGCGCTTGGCCGTTCAGTTCCGGAGAGCAGCGCGCTGAGTTTTGCGCCGTCGTGGCGGTAGACCTTCGTTCCCGGAAACACGGCCTCGAGCAGGTCGGCGCGGGTTGCCTCGAGTTCGTTGAGTATCAGATCCTTGGCCGCGCCCTTGGCAAGCGAAGCGATGATCCCGGTGCCTGCGCTCGGCTCAAGCACCACGTCATCGCTCGAAAGCCGCGCCAGATGAACTGCAAGACGGGCCAGCGCCGGCGGCGTCGAAAACTGCTGAAACTGGATCTGGTCCTCGCTGCGTACCGTGTGGGTTGGCAGTTCTTTCGCCAGCGCCTCCAGCGTGGCGATCGCCGCGCCGACGTCCATGCGGCTGACAAGCTCGGGAATGGCGAGGGAGAGCGCGACTTCCAGCGCTTCGAAACTGTCACGCTGCTGCCAGGCACCTGCTGCGTCACGGCCGCCAGCACTTTCGGTCATGGCTTGGCTCAGAGCGGCGCGGTCGATCGGAACAGCGAGGAGCAGCTTGGCGGCAAGTGTGCGCGCAGCGCCGAGAATGGCGCTCGCGCGCGGAATCGTTGTGGTCATGCGGAGAACTCCTGAGCTCGTGCCGATCAGCGGCACACCCGCTCCAGCCCCCCTCCCCTCACCGCTTCAGGAGCTGCGCCCAGTCGTTCATGCGGAAAGGCGGCCATTCGGTCTCGATTGCAAGGCCGGGGCGTCGGTAGGTTTCGGCTGCGCGCTCGCGCGCGCGCCTGCCCTCGGCGTCGTTGTCCGCCAGCAGGATCACGGTTTCGACGGATGCCGGGATATCGACCTGGTGGAAGCGCTTGGCGCCCATGGTCGCCCAGGCCTGGATACCCGTGAGCGAGGTATAAGCAGCCGCAGTCTCGAACCCCTCGCAGATGCCGATGGTCTTGCCCGGCGGGCCGTTGGTCCATGCAGCGCCGATAGCCTGGCCGAGGACGCGCTTCTCGGTGTAGTCCGCTGTCGACGGATCGAGGAAAATCCGCTGGATCGCGGCGATCGCGCCCGCCTTGCGCATCGCGACGAGGAGTGCCGGCTCGAAGCTCGCAAGCATCCCCTTCCCTCGTGGACACCGGGGATGAAAGCGCAGGTCTTCGAGGGGTGCCCATATCTGGCGCACCTCGCGCACATATCGCTCCGCCAGAGTCGCTTCGATTGGTCGACCGGCTTGCCAGATTGCGAGGTGAATTCCCGTGCTGCGCTGGAAGCTGGGGGTCATGCCAGAGGCATCGACCGTCGGCAGGTCTGCGATGCGTCGAAGAGCTCTGATTACGTCCCGGCTGTCGCAACCTGCATGGCACGTTACGAGAATGGCTCGATCACCTTGGCGGATGGATAGAGATGGTGTTCTGTCGGCATGGCAAGGGCACCGACACATCGCGGTATTACCGGACCAATTGCCCCCGATGCGCCGAACAAGACTGCGTAGGTCGGGACTGGGATTGTTGTTGACGATGGGCATGACTGCCCAGTTCGACCCTACTCCCCTCCCCCTCGTCCTGCGCTTCAGCCTAACCGAAGTGCTCGGAAATCATCGGTCAGCCAGCATCCGAATTTGCGCGTCGCTCGGCATAACGAATGACAAAGGCTTCCCAGACTCTCAACCACTCGGCATCGGTCCGCTCTTGTTTGATACCGGGAAAGCCGGTGCGGAATGCGTTCGCCATGGTATCGACGCACCAGGGCTTACCCTTCTCAAGGCCGATTGCTCGGAACTTTGTTTCCCTTTCGCCATAGGTCAGGCTGCCTGCTGGGAAAGGGAATACGGGCTCGGAGACCTTGATGTTCCGGACAGTCGACCGAGGAGCTTTGGTGACCGATGATCTCGGTGCGGTTTCCGGGGCCGGAGCGCCCAGCAACCGCAAGTGCGGGCCAACGAGCTTCCGCTCTAAAGGTGCCGGCGAAGGCCGCAGCACTACTTTCCTGCCGCTGAAATCAACGTCGGCGTTCGGGTAGACAGCGGAGACCAATTGCATTGTTTCGCGCACGGTCTGGCGGAAGCGTTTGCTGTCGGCGTCGTTGCCCAAGTGCTTGGCCAACTGGTCCCAAGATATTACCTGGCCTCGATCGCTGCTGATCCGCGGGAGCCTGTACGCGAGGTAGGTATAGAGATCGAGCGCTGTGGGTGTGCCCTTGAGCTCACGGATTGCAATCTCGTTCAACGGAACGGCGTGGTCGATAAGGTGACTATAGAACGCCTCGGACATCCGGATTTCGCGAGCAAACGCCCCATTTTTTTCCAGCGAGCCGGCGTATTCGTTTGAAATTTTTACGTCTCGCACGGCGAATGCGTTGTCGCCAGCGTCGTTGCCTTCCCAACGGATTTGCCATTCACACGCAAGGAGCCGATCGACTTGCTCGCGCATCAGATTGGCCGTTCCCCGTGGGCCATATGAGACGGTCTGGTAGCCAAGGCGGCGCATCCATTCCGTGAAATTACGCCCCAAATAAACGTCTCGCGATCGCTTTGTGACGGCCTGAGAAAGCAGATAGATCAGCGCAACGCGTGGATAAGCTCCATAGGGCACACCAACGCTTCGTAGCACGGGCTTACCGTCCACCGTCTGGAGAACCGGCCGTGGATTGATGGCCAGTGCATATTTTCCGTCTTCGCGAAGAATCGGTAGAGTATCGTCCTTCGGTCGCTTGGTCGGCAACGACATGGCGCACAATGCGGAATGCAGAAATGCCGGAACGGGTTCTTCGTCCTGGACGCGAAGGAAGGCATCCATCGTGAGTTGAGTGCCGGCAGACTGCGCTAAGGAGCGAACTCGCTCTTCACCGCCGCCTAGCATTGCTAGGGCGTATTGATGTCCGATTGGACGCAGTGTGTCTCCGCTCATTGAACCGTCCCTTCCCGACTCATTGGAGCCTCGGGTTGGTCGTTAAACAACAGGTTTGAGCTTCGAAAGCAAGGCCATTGGCAGTTTCGACGGGTTTCCGGGCCTCAAACCTCCAAGTCGGCCGATGATCTCGGAGCGGTTTGGAGGAGCGAAACCAAATCCAATCTCAATTTTGAAAAAAGCGATTCGCGAATCGGTTTTTCTAGGAGATTCCTTTAGTAGGTATGGGCTCCGAGATCATCGGTCCAAAGGGAACCGAGATCATCGGGGAAACGCACTGAATTCATCGGCTTGCACCGAGATCATCGGTGATTGTCCACAGCCGGGTCAATTCGGCTGTGAGGGCGCCCAGCGGACTATGGGGTTGTCGCCTCCTAGCCACCTCGCGGGACCCGACATCATCGGTCTGAGTCCCTAAGTGCTGCATCGAGCCGGCTCCTGATTCGCGAAAGGGCACGGAGATCATCGGTCAATTTGTAAGGTTGGTGGCCGAAGTTTGCTCAAAACTGCCAAGAGTGCTAATTGGCGCCCTCAATCTCACAAAGCGGTGATCATGGCTACCGACGCAGCGCTCGACGCACAACCCGATGAACTCTTGGAAGACGGCCTTGGCAATCTGCACCGCAAGGCCCTCACCATCCTGAAGCGTATTCGTGACGGTGCGCTCGATCCGGAGACCGGGCAAAAGGTTGGCCCGTCGTATTCCATTTCGAAGGCGGCCTCCCTTGTTGGGCGAACAGCGTCTGCAATTCGCGAAGCTGAGCGTGATGGCCGCCTCCCCCAGCGCGACCGAACCGCTTCTGGCCACCGGGTCCAGTACTCATTGGAAGAATTGGATCATATGCGTGCCGTTTTTGGCACTCGCCCGTGGCGCGCTCCGACGGACACCCCGGCGGTCATCTCCGTCTCGAACTTCAAAGGGGGCGTAGGCAAGTCGACTGTGGCTCTGCACCTCGCACAGCACTTTGCCATTCACGGCTACAGGGTACTGTTCATCGACTGCGACAGCCAAGCCAGTTCGACGATGATGTTTGGTTATCGGCCGGATGTCGATCTGACCGAGGATGATACCCTTTACGGCCACTTCCATAATCCTGAACTGTTGGGTGTTCGTTCGATCATCCGGAAGACGCACTTTTTCGGGCTCGACCTGATCCCCGCCAATCTCAAGCTCTACAATCTAGAATACGAGATCGCCGGCTACCTGGCACAAAATCAGAACTTCGACATCATCGACATGATCGCCGAAGCCATCGATACGGTCGTCGATGACTACGACATCGTCATCATGGATCCGCCTCCGGCGCTTGGCATGGTTTCGATGGCAGTGCTGCAGGCGGCTAATGCGATGGTAATTCCTGTGCCGCCGAGCGTCATCGACTTCGCATCGACCGTGTCGTTTATCGACATGGCGCGCACAACGATGAAGCAGCTCGAGCAGCTCGCGAAGCGGGTGAAGCCGGCCTACAACTTTATCCGCCTCGTTGGCAGCAGGGTGGATGAAAGCAAGTCTATGCACCGCGAGATTCTTTCGATGATGCGGCAGGTCTTCGGCGGCTCGATGGCGACTTCTGTCCTCAAGACCAGCGCAGAAATCGACAATGCCAGCTCACGCATGAAGACGGTCTTTGAACTTGATCGACCGGTCACGTCCCATGAGGTTCACAACCGGTGCATGAAACATTTGAGCGACGTTTGCAGAGAAATCGAGGCGGATGTCATTCGGTCCTGGGCAAGCAGGGCAGGGGAGGCGGTCTAGGGCCGTTGCCACGTGGCAACAAAGACATAATACGGTGATAAATCAATAATTAAGCGCATGTTTTGAGAAATTGGATTGGTGCGACAGGGCGAGATTTTACTGGCTGAACGATGAATGTTGCCACGTGGCAACGTGCGAAGATTCAGGGTAAAATCGAGGCGCGGGCAAGGGCTTGTTGCCACGTGGCAACAAGCGGCCGCCAAATGTGATTTGAAAGGTTTGGAGTAGGTGATGGCAAAGGGTAACCGGGGCTTCGGCAGCAGTTTGACAGAGGGGCTCGACGACGAGATCGACGTCGGCAGCCCTGCGCCATCGGAGAGCATTATGGCGAGCCGTAGTCAGAGCCTCGCGAGGATTGCTGCCGGCAAAGTCGTCACGGATCGTACCGAGTGGGTCGACCCAACTCGCTGTCGTCCCTGGCGTCTGCATAACCGCGATCTGGACCACTTGAACGAAGAGAGTTGCCGCGATCTCATCGACGCATTCCTCTCCGCTAAGAAGCAGCGCATTCCCGCGATCGTACGCCGCCTCAAGGATGACCCAGACTACGACTTCGAAATCATCGCGGGCGTAAGGCGATGGTGGACCGTTCAGTGGCTACGCGAGCATCATCACCCGGAATATGAATACCTCGTCACGATCCAAAACGTTTCGGACGAGGAAGCGTTCAGGGTTTCGGACATCGAGAACCGGTCGCGCAAAGATATCTCTGACTGGGAGCGGGCAAAGGAATATTCCCGGGCGTTGGAGGAGTTCTACGATTCCAACCAGAGCGAAATGGCAGAGCATCTGAAGATTTCGCGCTCATGGCTCAGCCGCCTGCTCGATGTGGCGCGGTTGCCGGCCGAGATCGTGAACGCCTTTCCTGACACGCATGGCATCACGGTCCGCATCGCAAGAGACATCAAGCCACTCACTTCAGAAAAGCGCACCCTGGATCTGATGGTCGCAGAGAGCAGGGCCATTGTTGCTGAGCGCGACGATCTCGGAATGGCTATGCCCGCTCCGGAAGTGGCAAAGCGTCTTATTCGAGCCACTGTCGCCCCTGCAAAACCTGCTGGGGGCGACGTCGAAGTGAAGGGCGCCGCTGGCAAGGTTATCTTGCGCTATGTCTATTCATCGAGGAGCGGATATACCTTCAAGGTGCCTGCGCGTAGCGGCGCTTCGGCAGCTGAGGTCTTGAAGGCCATTGAGGCTATCCTGACGTCCTGACCTTTTGGGGGCGTTGTCCAAGATCATTCGGTGCGTCGATCGTCCAATTCGCCTGGGGGTGGATCGGGACCAAAGGGCAGGGAAGGGCGGTCTCGTTCGCCTGCGCGGATGAGGCGGCGCATTTTGCCCGCCGACTGCTGCGCCGCCGGGCGTCTGCGCCCAAGCGGATCGGCGTGCTCTACCGCGAGGTCGCGTTGGCACCGTAGGAGGCCTCAGGAGCCTCTGTGAGCGCCTTTGGGGGTCACGGCATGGTCTCCGGGGCGCAGCGTTACCAGATCGGCTTTCTCGAGCGCCATAGCGGCCTGTGAAGCGGTGCGGCGGGTCACGCCGAGCGCACGGGCCAGTTCGGCGCGGGTGAGGGGGCCGATGCCTCCAATCAGCTGCCACATCGCCGGCGCCTGCGACGAGGCGTAGAGGCCTGCGAGGCATTCTTCCCCGCGCGCAACCATGGACGTGACGGCGGCGAGGTCCGTTGCCACGTCACTGGCCGCAACGCCGATCGCGCCCGCCAGCAGGGCGGGGAGGGGGCGTTCGGCCTCGGCGCGGAACAGCGCACGCGGGGCGAGCCCGGCGAGCGCCAGTGGCGCCGCGCCGAGGGCGAACAGCTGCGGGCGCATCGCGGCGGCCAGGGAGGCGGCCCAGGCGCTCCCGCGCGCGGCAAAACGCTGGAACACGCGGCCCTCGATCAGCACCTCCTCGCTGCCGCCCTCAAGGAAATCGACCTCGTCCTCGCGCAACTGGACGATCCATTCAGCCAGCGTCGCCAGGGGGTCGCGCGCCGGCAACAGCCCATCAAGCCGTTCGAGCGCGCGGTCAGCGGCCGCATAGGCGCTCGAGAAGCTCTCGCGCGCGTCCTTGGCCGCCAAGGCGAGCCGCGCGGCGCGGGCGAGGGGAGGGGGGCCGCGCCGGCCGATCCACGACAGGAAATCCTGCCGTTCGGCCGCGTACCACGAGCGGGTCAGTTCGGCCGCTTCAAGCCCCGGATTGTGCTCGGGGCCTTGGTTTTCCTGAGGAAAGTCGCGGACATGGACGCGCCACAGCCGCCTGAGCGAGGCCCGCGCCAGACCGTCCGCGACCTCGGCGGACAGGAACGGCAGCGCGCCCTCGAGGCGCGCGAGGGCCAGTTGCCACGGGGGAGGGGCGTGTTCCATCGGTCCCAGAATATACCATAACGGCAAAAAGTATACTCGGCTTGTACGGTCCGTTCACTGTCCGATAATTGCCCTTCACGGACAGTAGAAATGGGCTATGGGAGAGGCAGTTCGGCACGGGAAAGGGGCGAAAAAAGGTGGACGAAGGCGAAGCTAGCGCGGGTAACGCTGCCCGGGGCGCCCTGACCGCCGTCACTGGGGCATTGCCTGACACGCTGGCCGAACCCGGCGGGCGGCTCAGCGAAGAGATTGCCGCGGCGCGGGTCTATCGCACCCAGGCCAAGGCGGCCAACACCCTGCGTGCCTACATCAGCGATTGGAATCAGTTCGAAGGCTGGTGCGACGAACGCGGCCTGGAACCGCTGCCCGCCCGTCCCGAGGCTGTCGCGACCTATTTGGCCGCGCTGGCGTTGGCGGGTAAAGCCGACACCACCATTGGCCGGCATTTGGCGGCGATCGGGTGGAAGCATCGTCAGGATGGTGAGGTGCCCCCAAGCGTCCGCGATACGCATAACGTGATCGCTGATACGCTCGCCGGGATCCGCCGCGAGGCGCGGACGCGACCGAGCGCTCGCAAGGCGGCGATCACCGCGCGCGAATTGGCGGCGATGATCGCGGCAGCCGAGGGCGAGGGCACCCGCTCGCTCCGCGACCGGGCGATCCTGGCGCTGGGTCTGGCCGCCGCGCTCCGCCGCTCGGAACTGGTCGGGCTCGAGTTGCGGGATGTCGAACTGGTCGACCAGGGCCTGAAGCTAACGCTGCGGCATTCCAAGACCGATCAGGAGGGGGAGGGGCAGGTGATCGCGGTGCCTGCGGGCAAGGTGCTCAAGCCCGTCGAGCGGCTCAAGGCCTGGCTGGCGGTTCGCGGGCATGGTGCCGGGCCTCTGTTCTATCAGATCGATCCGCAGGGTCGGCTGACCGATGAGCCGATGTCCGACCGCTCGATTGTCCGATTGATCCAGAAATATGCCGGACGGGTGGGGCTCGACCCGGAGACGGTGGGAGGACATTCGCTCAGGGCAGGGTTCCTTACCGAGGCCTCCCGGAATGGCGCGACCATCGCCAAGATGCAGGAGGTATCGCGGCACAAGAAGGTCGAGGTGCTGCTCGGCTATGTCCGCTCGGCTGAGTTGTTTGAAGACCACGCAGGCTTGGTGTTCTTGTGATCGCAAACTGGCTTCCAGCTATAGGGCAGAGAAGAGAGCCCTAATACCAAGGGCTCGGTACTTCACTGCCTCAACCGATACCCGGAGAGCTTAGCGTTCGTTTACGACCAGAGATTACGATGCCCCCGTATTGCCGGCCGGATCTCGCGTAGTCTAAATTCCAAATCTGCTATTCATACAAAAGAAAAATTTTCATTTTACTTGCAAATTCAAGCCAGCGCACAGCAACTGCACCTCGTTCGCGCAAGCCGCTACACGTTGATGAAGAAACCCTGCCTCATCCCGAAACCGGCGCGCCAACTGGTTTTCCGGGACGATGCCCAATCCGACCTCATTGCTGACGAGTATGAGGGTCCCTTGCGCAACCGTGATGGTCTCAATGAGTGTGCGGACTGCCGCCGGGATATCGTGATCGCCGATCAGGAGATTGGTCACCCACAGCGTGAGGCAGTCCACCAGCAAGACCCGGTCGGGTGAGGCATGCAACTCGATCGCTTCCGCAAGCTTAAGGGGGGCCTCGACCGTTTCCCATTCCACGCCGCGATCCGCCTGGTGACGAGCGATACGGTCGCGCATTTCCTCGTCGAATGCTTGAGCCGTGGCGATGAAGACCGGCGAGAGGCCGGTAGCCTCGGCTCTGGCCTGTGCATAGCGGCTCTTGCCCGAGCGCGCTCCGCCGATCACGAACAGGCTATGCATCGGCTTTCCCCATTGCGAGTTTCAACAGACCATCCACATCGAGATGATGTTCAAGCTCAGCCGCGATCGCATCGAGCGCGTCATTTATCCTCGCATCATGGTCGATCCCGTCCGATTGCGCGCCCAGCATGCCAAGCAGAGCTGAACGCAGCGCCGTGCTGGCAAATGCGCCGTGGACGTAAGTGCCCATGACTTGCCTGTCTGCACTGGTTGCGCCGTCGGGCCGCCCTTCGCCGAGCAGCGCAAAGGGGTGACAGCAATCGGCACCGCTGGTCACGCCCATGTGCATTTCAAAGCCGGTGAAGGCCTGATCGAGCGCAGTGCCTGCAACCTGGCGCAGTGCCTTGCTTCCGGTCAGGACCGTTTCGACATCCAGCAGGCCCAGACCGGGGATGTCTTCAGGTGGCCCCTCGATCCCTTCCGGATCGGCGATGCGGCGGCCGAGCATCTGATAACCGCCGCAGATGCCCAGAACCTTTCCGCCGCGCCGATGGTGCGCAAGGATATCAATGTCCCAGCCCTGTTCGCGCATCGCCTTCATATCAGCGATCGTGGCTTTTGATCCGGGCAGGACGATCAGCGTACAGTCACCGGGGATGGGCTGGCCTGGCGGTACCATGACCAGTTCGACCGAGCTTTCCGCTTTGATCGGATCGAGATCGTCAAAATTGGCGATCCGGGGGATGATCGGGCAGGCGATTCTCAGGCGACCGGCGGTTTCGCGTGCGGTTCGTTCAAGCACGACCGCATCTTCGCTTGGCAAATGGGCAGTGGCGCGCAGCCAGGGCACCACGCCATAGCCTCGCCAACCTGAAAGCGCCTCGATCTGCCGATAACCATCGGCAAAGAGCGCCGGATCGCCGCGAAACTTGTTGATGAGAAAACCCCGGATCATCGCCGCGTCGTCCGGGTCCAATACCGTCCTCGTGCCAACGAGCGCGGCGATGACGCCGCCGCGATCGATATCGCCGACCAGCACGACTGGCAAACTGGCGGCACGGGCAAAGCCCATGTTGGCAATGTCGCCGGCCCGCAGGTTGATCTCGGCCGGCGAGCCGGCGCCCTCAACCACTACGACATCGCACTGCGTCTGCAGCCGGTGCCAGCTTTCCAGTACCTCGGGCAGCAGTTCGCCACGCTTGTGCCGGAAATTGCCACCGCCCAGCGTGCCGCGGACCTTGCCATGAACCACCAATTGCGATGTGTGGTCGGCCTGAGGCTTGAGCAAGACCGGGTTCATGTCGGTGTGCGGTTCGACCCGGCATGCTAGAGCCTGCAAAGCCTGGGCTCGGCCGATCTCGCCGCCATCGACTGTAACCGCAGCATTGTTCGACATGTTCTGAGGCTTGAACGGGCGAACGCTCAGCCCGCGATTGGCAAAGGCGCGGCACAGCCCGGCAACCAGCACCGATTTCCCGACATCGGAACCCGTGCCCTGCAACATCAGAGCGCCCATACGATATCCTTCCAGGTGAGAGCGGCCACGATGGCCCAGAGCAACAGGCAGGCGCGCACATAAATGCGCAAAGCGCGCCTGACGTCAGCAGCGCCGGCATCGCGCCGCCCGCTGCCGATCCAGTCCTTGGCATGGGTCACACCATCGTAGGACACTGGTCCCGCCAGCGCGAGATCAAGCGCGCCCGCCATGGCCGCCTCGGTCCAGCCCGCATTGGGTGAGGCGTGGCGACCGTGATCGCGCCACAGCGTGGCCCACCCTCCGCCGCCGGCAAGACATACCACGACGCCGCCAAGCCGAGCCGGCAGCAGGTTCATCACATCGTCCGTGCGCGCCGCAGCCCACCCAAAGGCGCGCCAGCGCGCTTCCTTATGGCCGATCAGGCTGTCTGCCGTATTGATCGCCTTGTAGGCCCAGAGGCCGGGCAGGCCGCCGATAACCAGCCAGAACAGCGGCGCGGCGATGCCGTCGCAAAAGCTTTCGGCCAGACTTTCGATTGCAGCTCGTGCCACGCCCGCGCGATCAAGGGTGTCGGTATCACGCCCGACGATCATGGAGACGGCATGGCGCGCACTTTCAAGATCATCCTGCTCCAGCGCGACTGCGATGGGCAGGACATGATCGTAGAGGCTGCGTTGGGCCATGGCGGGCCAAGCGATTACTGCGGCACCAAGCCACCAGCATGAGCCCAGCAGGTGCCGGGCGAGCGCGGTAAGGCCAAGTCCAGCCCCGATTGTCAGCACCAGCAGTATCAGCACGGTCATGATGCCGAGCGTCGTGCGTATGCCGTCTGAGTGAGCTGGCCGGTTCCATGCCGCTTCGCAGGCATTGATGATCCGGGCAAACAGGCCGACCGGATGTCCGACACGGCGATACAGCGCGTCAGGCCAGCCAATGGCAGCATCCAGCATCAGGGCCGCAAGCGCCAACGGCTCAGCCATGATCTTCGAGCACGGCACAGACACGCTCCATCGCCTCGTTGTTGGCGGGCAGGCCAAGGCGTAACCAATCCGGTTTTTCGGCGAAGGGCCGGCTGAGGATCGCAGCCCGGGCAAGACGTTCAAACAGGTGTGATGCGTCCGGCGTCGTTATCAGCCGGAAGAGTGGGCATGCGCCGCTTGCCAACAAACCGAACGAGGCCAAGCGCTGATCGAAGCTGCTAGCCTCGGCGATGAGGCGCTCCCGCATCGCGTCCTGCCAGGCGATATCCTGATAGGCGCGGGTGCCGATGGCGATCGCAGCCGCCGAGACCGGCCAGGCACCTAGCTGGGCGCGCAGACTCGCCAGGATCGGACGAGGGCCCAGCACAAAACCGAGCCGCAATCCGGCGAGGCCAAAGAATTTCCCGAAGGACCGAAAGATCAGGAGTCTGTGCCGATCATCAACTTGGTCGGCGAAACTGTGGTCGGGGTGGCAGTCGGCAAAGGCTTCGTCGATTACCAGCCACCCTTTCCGACCACGCCGCACCAGAAGATCGCTCAAGGTTTCCCGAGAAAGCAGGACGCCATCCGGGTTGTTGGGGTTGGCAAGGATCAGGCTTGATCCATCGGCCAGCGCCAAATTGCCAATCGTCACGGGATGGCTGGAGGCCGCCATCTCGCCGTGGGTGCGATAGGATGGAACGGCGTGGCATACGTCATCGCCCAGCACCCTGCCAGCGAGGCGAAGGCCAACTTCGGTGCCTGGCACCGCGCAGACATGATCGGCCTTGCACCCGAAGCTGGCGGCGGCTGCTTGCTCCAGCGCGCGCAGGGCCATTTCGTCGGGGAGAGCACGCCAATCGATCTCCACCGCCCCTGCACCGGGCCAGATATGCGGATTGATCCCGGTGGAAAGATCGATCCAGCCGCGCGCATCGTCGCCGAAATGCGCGCGGGCCGCAGAAAGGCCGCCGCCGTGCCATGTCCAGCGATCGCGGGTCATGCGACCGCCATCACGACAAGCGCCAGCAGCAGCGCCGCCTCGATCAGTTCAATTCCGGCGCCGTGGCCATCGCCCGAAATGCCGCCAACGGCGCGCTTGATCCACAGGCCCCATAGTGCCGCTGCGGGAACCGCAATGAGCAATGCGGGAAACGCCACCGCGGTGGCGAGAAGCACCGCGGCCCATAGTGCCAGATCGATCGACCTGATCGCGCCCCGAAAGCGCGCACCAAGGCCATCGTGCAATGGCGGTAGCAACAAGGTCCATGCCAGCGGTGCGATGCGCGCGGCGACCGGCACCCAGATCAGCGCCGGCAACTGGCAGTGCTCGATCATGGCATGCAGCAGCACGAGCTTGGTCAGCAGTTGCACGGTGATAGCCGTTACGCCGAAGCTGCCGACATGCGGATCTGCCAGGACGGCCAGGAGCCGCTCGCGGTCCTTGTGGGCCGCGCCGCTGGCATCGGCCATATCTCCCAGACCGTCGAGGTGAAGGGCTCCGGTGACGAGAACCCAGGCGATCAAAGCGGAAAGGGCTCCGGTCCAGGGATCGGTCCTTGCTCCAACCCAGGCGGCCCCGGCCACGATAAGGCCAATCACCAGGCCAGCAGCTGGAAACCAGCGCATGGACTGGGCGAATTCCTCGGCAGAAACCGTGAGCCGGGGCGTCGGCAAACGGGTGAGGAACTGGAGCGCGATGAGGAAGCCTTTCATGCGATCGGGCGCTTCATGTCCAAAGGCCCGCGATCTGGGCTGAGCGCGGCGTTCCCGGCCAGACACGCAGGCTGACCAGCGCGGCATAGGGAAGGTCGAACGCCCAGACCTGCCGCTGTCCGAAGCCGAACAGGCTGGCCAACGCAGCCCGGATTGCTCCGCCATGAGTTACGACCAGCGTGTCTTGCGGCGGGATTGCGGCCAAGGCCGCTTCCACGCGCGAAACCAAAGCAGACCAGCGCTCGCCACCGGGTGGCGGATTTGCGTCGGGGTCGTCCCAGAAAGCGCTGATCGCGGCGCTGTCGACTTTAGCGGGTGCCAGACCGTCCCAGTCGCCAAAGTCCAGTTCGCGCCACCGTGCGTCGAGGATCGGGTGTAGGCCTCTCGAGTTGGCAATGACTGTGGCCGCTACTGCCGAGCGCTGGAGATCGGAACATACAATCGTCCGGAACGACAGTTCCTCGACCTGTGCCACGCATGATGCGACGCCCTCAGGCGTCGAAAGGGTATCGGTCCTTCCGAGAAGCAGACCGGGCTCTATGGGTGCGCCATGCCGCATGAGGTGCAGGAAAAATGCGCTCATACGCCAGCAGCCACGCCAGCTTCGGCAAATGTCGCCATCTGGTTGTGTGCGGCGAGAGCCGAACTCACGATCTGGGCCGCGACCGCAGCGCCGCTCCCTTCGCCCAGGCGCATGCCCAGAGTGAGTAGCGGTGCGAGACCGAACCGCTCGAGCAACCGTTTGTGACCAGGTTCGGCCGAACAATGCCCCGCCAGGCAATGATCGAGGATTTCAGGTGTGGCGGCAAAGATCGGCGCGATGGCAGCGCAGCAGATGAAGCCATCTAGGAGCACCGGCACCCGAAGCTGCCTTGCGCGGACAACTGCTCCTGCCATGGCGGCTATTTCCCTCCCGCCCAGACGCCGCAGGGTTTCGAAAGGCGTTGCCGGTGCAACCTGATGGAAGGTGAGCGCCGCTTCGATTACACCGATCTTACGCGCGACGCCCGCCGGATCGAGTCCGGTTCCCGGGCCGACCCATTCGGCAACATTGCCTCCCAGCGCTTTTGCGCAGAGGGCGGCAGCGGACGTGGTGTTGCCGATGCCCATCTCGCCGGGGACAAGGAGATCAAGGCCTGCTTCGACCATGTCGGCCCCGGACGACAGCGCGGAGAGGCATTCGGTTTCGGTCATGGCCGGGGCTGAGGTGAAATCGGCGGTTGGCCGGTCAAGCTCTAGCGCCAGCACCTGAAGATCGAGCCCGGCAGCGGCACACAGCGCGTTGATGGCAGCGCCACCGGCTACAAAATTGGCCACCATCTGGTGGGTGACTTCGGGAGGAAAGGCGCTAACGCCCCGTGCCGTAACGCCATGATTTCCAGCAAACACGACTGCACGCCCCCGTTCCAGCTTGGGTCTTTCGTGCCCTTGCCAACCGGCCATGAAGATCGCGACCTCTTCGAGCCGTCCCAGTGATCCAGGCGGCTTGGTCAGTTGCGACTGCCGGTCGCGCGCGCTGGCCATTGCTGTTTCATCTGGCGCAGGCATCTCGGCAATGGCAGCATCAAAGGCATCGACCGAAGCAAACGTGCTCATTGCGCGACAAAGCCCGGCGGCGGTGTGCGGGTGATGAAGTGGCCTTTGACGCCTTGCGGCCAGTCCTTGAACGGGACCCGGCCATGTTCGCTTTGCGCATAGTGGACGGCATAGTCGAGGATGGCAGCGGCGGCATCTTCTTCGGGGGTGAAGCGGCCCAGAACATACCCGACTTTGCCTGGCGCCCGAAGGTGGACCGTGCAGAATTCGCTGCAGGCGAACAAGCAGGGCATTTCCTGCACCGCGATACCGGAATAGCGTTCATCGCGTGCCTGCACGGCGCGCAGGGCCTCGACCATCCTCGCCCCACCACGCACGCCCGCGTCATCCTCCTGTGCAGTGCTGCTGTGCCGGCAGGTGTTGCATGCCACTACGGCAGGACCGTCCTCGACGGGGATCAACATAATTTCTTGCTCCATAGATTGGGGTTCATCGGTCGAACACTCGGTTGGTCACAGGTTCTCTGGCTTGCCAGCCCCGCCGCTCCAATTCGGGTGTTTGGGACTGGTCCTGGGGGTATCCGATGCACAGCAGTGCGATCAGCGACCAGTCGGCGGGTACGTCCAGCAAGGCGCGGATGACGCCGGGCTCGAGGATCGATACCCATCCGACGCCAATGCCGCGGAGCCTTGCCGCCAGCCAGAGTGTGTGGATCGCCAGCACGCATGAATAGCGCAGCATCTCCGGCATACTGACAATACCAAGTCCATGGCCTGCTTTGGGCTGTTCATCACAGAACACCACGATCAGTTCCGGGGCCTCGCGAAGGCCATGCAGCTTGAGCGAACGATACTGTTTCTCCCGGGCTTGGCCGGCATATTGCTGCGCCGCTTGTGCGTTCTGTACATCGACATGGTCGGCCAGCGCCTGACGAAGGGTGGATGAACGCACGCGCACGAACCGCCAGGGCTGCGCATTCCCGACCGAAGGTGCGAGGGAGGCACACTCCAGCAGCGCACACATCTCCTCTTCGGCGACAGCACGGGCTTCGAAGTGCCGCACATCGCGTCGCCAGCGCAGCAGCTGCGCAAATCGAGCCGCGAACTCGGCATCGAACTGGGGCGGCAGATCGCTCAGAACTCGATCCCTGCCTGTGCCTTCACGCCCGAGCGGAAAGGGTGCTTGATCATGGTCATCTCGGTGACGAGATCGGCCGCCTCGATCAGTGCATCGGGCGCATTGCGTCCGGTGACGATGACATGTTTCATCTCGGGTTTCGCGGCAAACGCCTCCAGAACCTCATCCAAGGGCAGGTAGTCATACCGAAGGACGATGTTGAGTTCGTCGGCTACCACCATCTGGTAAGCCGGATCGGCCATCATGCGGCAGACTTCATCCCAGGCAGTACGTGCCGAAGCGATATCGCGTGTCCGGTCTTGCGTATCCCAGGTGAAACCGTCACCCATCGGCTTGAACTCGACATTTTCCGGGAAAGCGTCGAACACCGTCTTTTCGCCTGTCGCCATCGCGCCCTTGACGAACTGGACGACCCCGACCTTCATGCCATGTCCGATAGCGCGCACGACCATACCGAGTGCAGCGCTCGTCTTGCCCTTGCCCGTGCCAGTGTGAACAATCAGCAGCCCCTGCTCGCGGGTCTTGGTGGCCATCATGGTGCTACGCGCAGCCTGAATCTTGCGCATTTTCTCGGCATGGCGCGCATCTGCGCTTGCAGCATCTTCTTCGCGGTCAGCAGGCATCGGCTCGTTCCTTTCGCATCAAGTAGACATCCATGATCCAGCCGTGGCGCGCGCGCAGTTCGGCGCGGCGCGCGGCAATCTGCGGCGCAGCTTCGGCAAGTGGCCCATGCACCAGTGCTTCATGCGACATGCCCAGATAGGCACCCCACCAGATCGTGATGCCAGCAGGATCGAGGACTTCGAAGGCGCAGCCGGAATCGAGCATGACGACGATCGTGTGCACTCCCAGCGGCCAGCCTTCCCGGCGCAACCTGCGACCGGTGGTGATCGTGACAGGTTCGGCCAAGGCGTTCAGCGGGATGGCGTGAGCAGCCGTAAGAGCTTGAATGCTGGTGATACCGGGTTCGACGCGAACAGTGAGGTCGACCCCAGCCGTCCTGAGCCGATCGGCAATACGCAATGTGCTGTCGTAAAGCGACGGATCGCCCCACACGAGCAGCGCCACCCGCCCACCATCAGGAAGGTGAACCGCTATCTGCTCTGCCCAAATCGCTGCAATTGCATCGTGCCAATCGTCGATGGCTTGCGTGTAGTCGCCATCCTGTCGGCGAACGGGCATGTCGAACTCGGCCATGCGGACTGGTGAAGCCAATGCGGCGTCACAGATGGAGTGGCGCAGGTCCAGGAGATCTGACTTGGCATCGCCTTTGCGGGGCAGCAGAATGAGATCGACCGCGTTGATTGTGCGTATTGCAGCACGCGTCAGGTGGTCGGGATTCCCGGTGCCTATGCCGATCAGATGGAGGTGGATCATGCCTCCTCCATCATGGGGCCGTAGATCACCAGTGCGGTTGCATCCGATCCGCCGTCGGCAAGTGACCGAGCAAGTCCGGCAATAGTGCTTCTGGTAAGTCTTTGGTCCGGTCGGCTAATGTTTTCTGCCAACAAGGCTGCAGTATTGTCCGCAAGTCCTGCCGCGACAAGCTGCGCAGCAAGCGCCGGAAATGTGCGCTTCGGCATGAAGACGACCGTTGTGGCACAAGGGTCAGCAAGCGCTGATAGATTGAGGTCTTCGGGCAAAGTGCCAGTCTTGCCATGTCCGGTTACGAACTGGACGCGTCTAGCATGCTCGCGTCGTGTCAGTGGTATCGCGGCAGCTGCCGCTGCGGCGGTCGCCGAGCTGACGCCAGGAATGATCTCGAACGCGATTCCCGCATGGCGAAGCGCCTCGATTTCTTCTTCGAGCCGGCCGAACAGGCCGGCATCTCCCGATTTGAGCCGGATGACATGTTTGCCGGCCAGGGCATGGTCCACCAGAAGACGGCTGACTTCGGCCTGACTTGGAGATGGCCGCCCGGCGCGCTTGCCTACCGCTACCAGTTCAGCGTCATCGCGCGCGCGGGCCAGGATCGGTCCCGCAGCCAGATCATCAAACAGCACCACCTGCGCTGTCTCAAGACGTGACACGGCTTTCAGGGTCAGGAGCTCGGGATCGCCAGGGCCCGCACCCACAAAGGATACGAACCCCTTCACGATGCGTTCGCGATCATGTGGAAGAAGGTTCCGGTCACGCGGCCGCGATACGAGCCTGTTTCGGCAACCGCGACGCCATCTGCATCGGTTACGCATGCCAGCGCTGCGTCTGTCTGCTCGAGGATCGTCGAGTAGTGGAACTCGTGGCCGCGCAGTCTTTTGCCCTTGGCCAGTCCGGCTATCGGTGCCAGCAGTTCGGCCTGGCGATAACCGAGATGCATACGGCGCTGCGCATAACTGGTAACAAGGCCCAGCAGGCCGGCCATGTGATGCCGCTCTCCCGACTTGTCCACCAAGGCCTCGCCCAGAACCATATAGCCGCCGCATTCGCCGTGGACCGGGCGGGTCTTGGCGTGATGGCGCAGGCCGGTCAGGAAGTTCGTCGCTGCAGCGATGGTCCCTGCGTGCAATTCAGGATAGCCGCCCGGCAGCCAGACAAGATCGGCATCGCGGGCAGGGGCCTCGTTTGCCAATGGCGAGAAGGTCATGATCTCCGCGCCAGCCCGCCGCCAACCTTCGAGCACATGGGGATAGACGAAGGAAAAGGCGGGATCGCGGGCGATGGCAATCCGCTGGGCAGGGGGAAGCGGCAGTTGGCCGGGGGCCGGAGGCGGGGCGCTGTTGCTGCTGGCGGCATGGCGGATGGCATTCAGATCGACATTTGCACGCAGAAATGCGGCATAGTCGGATATCGCCCGCTCGAGATCGGGATGCTCGACAGCCTGGACCAGACCGAGATGGCGTTCTGGCAGGGTGAGATCGCCGCGCCGGGGCAGGGCACCCAGCACAGGCATGCCTATTGCTTCCATCCCCCGGCGCACCAGCCGTTCATGGCGGGGGCTGGCCACCCGGTTCAGGATCACGCCGGCAAACGGCAGCGTGTCATCCAAATTCTTGAAACCGAGCGCCGTTGCAGCAGCGGATTGGGCTTGTCCGGACACGTCCAGCACCAGCACAACCGGCCAGCCCATTGTCCGTGCAATGTCGGCACTGGCGCCGTTGCCGAGGGCCCCCCGGCTCGCGACACCATCGAACAGGCCCATCGAGGCCTCGGCAAGCACGATGTCCGCGCCAACAGCCTCACCAGCGATCGCAGCGATCAGGCTGCCATTCATGGCCCAGGTATCGAGGTTGAACGACGCACGGCCGCAGGCGGCGCGGTGAAAGGCGGGATCGATATAGTCGGGACCGCTCTTGAAGGGCTGGATCACCGCGCCGTCTTCGACCAGCGCTCGCAGCAGGCCCAGCATGACCGTAGTCTTGCCCGTTCCCGATGCCGGAGCGGCGATCATCAGGCCTGAAACGCTCATTCCCCGTCTCCTGCAAAGCGCGAGCTGGCATCCTGTGGGCGGAAGCGCCGGTCGTAGCCGTGGGCGTAGAGGCTGCTTTGTGCGAAGTCCTCCGCCCCCAGCACCCGTCCGACAAGGATCAGCGCGGTTCGTTCCATGCTGCCGGCGATGGCTGTTTCGACGGTCTCGAGGGTGGCACGGACGATCCGCTGGTCGGGCCAGCTGGCGCGCCAGACGACCGCAACGGGGCAATCCGCGCCATAGGCGGGAGCAAGATCGGCCACGACCCGCGCGAGGTTGTGGATCGATAGATGGATAGCCAGAGTCGCGCCCGTCACAGCGAAATTGGCGAGGCTCTCGCTCTGCGGCATCGCGCTGGCCCGCCCTGGCGTGCGCGTGAGTACCAGCGACTGGCCGAGTTCGGGCAAGGTCAGCTCGGCTTCCAGAGCCGCCGCTGCCGCCGAGAAGGCGGGGACACCCGGCGTGACCGTAAACGGAATGTCCAGTGCGCGCAGGCGGCGCAATTGTTCGCCCATCGCCGACCAGACGGACAGGTCGCCCGAGTGAAGCCGGGCAACGTCATGTCCTGCGGCGTGGGCAGCCGCGATCTCGGCCATGATATCGTCAAGCGTCATGGGCGCGGTGTTGACGATGCGAGCACCGGGCGGACAGTGATCGAGCACTGCCACAGGGATCAGCGAACCGGCATAGAGGCAGACCGGGCTGGCGGCGATCAGGTCGCGCCCGCGCAGGGTCAGAAGATCGGGTGCGCCGGGGCCGGCGCCGATGAAGTGGACGGTCAAGGCTGTGTTCCTTCGGCAATGGCGCAGCTGGCCATGCGATCGGGCGAGATGTGGCGCGTGCCCAACAGGCGGGCGCCCGGACCAGCGGCGACCAGCGCGCAGGCTTCTGCGACACTGCCGGTCGCGCGTGCCTTCAAGCTGGCGGCAGAGCTGGTGGGCGTAGGCGTGGTGGTCAAGGACGCCGATGGGATGCCGGTCAGCGGCAGTCCCAGTGCCTCTGCAAGCGGTACCAACGCAGACGTCTTGTCGATGGCGGTCGCCAAATGGGTTATAGGGGGCAGCCCGTCCTGCGCCAGTTCCAGCGCCGCCCGCAGCGAAGCGAGGCCTGCGCCGCGCCGAAAGCCGAAGCCAGCCACGATCATAGCGTGACGCTCCACTGTACCACGGGATAGCGCCCCTTCCAGCCATGCCGCTGGCCAAGGGGCACGGCATCGGCCAGTTCGATGCGCAGCAGACTGCCGCCCTTTGCGCCATGCCAACGGGTAAGAGCGGCTTCCGATTCAAGGCTCACGGCGTTCGCCACCAGCCGCGTTCCATCAGGCAGCCGGGCCCAGAGGGCATCGAGCAGCGGGTCGGACAAGCCGCCACCGATGAACACAGCATGCGGATGGGGGCCTTCCGGCAGGCCTTCGGGCATCCGGGAATTGATCACATCCAACCGGTCTACACCCAGAGCCTTGGCGTTTGCGCGGGCGCGGCCGGCCCGTAGCGGATCGGCTTCGAACGCGGTCGCCCGGTTGGCGGGATGAGCCAGCAGCCATTCGATCGCGATTGACCCAGAACCCGTGCCGATATCCCAGAGCCATTCACCGGCACGCGGGGCGAGGGCCGAGAGGGTCAGGGCGCGCACTGGGGCCTTGGTGATCTGTCCGTCGTGATCGAACCACGCATCCGGTCTGCCGGATGTGACGGGCAGGACATTGCCTGAACCGGCGAACGCGATGCCCACGGCAACGGGATGGGCAATGTCTGCGAACGGCAGGGCTTGCGCGGTCGTCACGCGGAGGCGTTCACGGGGGCCGCCCAGCGCTTCCATCACATGAAGCGTCGATGGGCCGAAGCCCTTGCTGGTCAGATATTGCGCCGCCGTGGCAACGGCATCGCCATCGCGCAGCAGGACAATGGCGCGCTGGGCGGGTGCGATATGGGGGCACAAGCGGTCCAGCGGCGCTGCGTGCAGGCCGAGGCAGGCCGTTTCCTCGATCGGCCAGCCCAGCCGGGCGGCAGCAAGGCTGAAGGTCGATGGCGCGGGGTGCGCAACCCATTCCGCCGGACCGAGATGGCGCGCAAGGCTTGCGCCTGCGCCGAACCAGAACGGATCGCCCGATGACAGCATGACCACCCGCCGCCCGCGATGCGCCAGCAGTTCGGCTATGCCGTCGGCAAAGGGAACTGGCCATTTGAAGACCGCGCAGGTAAGCGCGGGAAGCAGCGCTAGATGGCGCGCCGATCCCATGACCAGTTCGGCCCTGGCCAGCGCGGCCCGGCCCGCTGAGCACAGGCCGTCCACGCCGTCTTCACCGATGCCGATGATCGTCAACCATGCGCGAGGGTCCATGTCAGCCATGCCGAATGTTCTCCTGCTTGGCGGAACAACCGAAGCGAGCGCACTGGCGCGCCTGCTTGCGGCAGCGCAGGTTGCGACGACACTCAGCTACGCGGGCAGGACCGACAACCCGCGGCCACAGCCGGTGCCGATCCGCGTCGGCGGCTTTGGTGGGGTGGCGGGGCTTGTGGCCTATCTCCAAGACCATCACATCACGCATCTGGTCGATGCGACGCATCCTTTTGCCGCGACTATGAGCGCACATGCCATAGAGGCCGCGCGGATTGCCGGGATTGCCCATATCGCCTTGACCAGACCCGCATGGGAGGCCGGGCCGGGCGATCGCTGGACATGCGTGAGAGACACTGCCGCTGCGGTGGCCAAACTTGCGGGCACGCCGCGCCGCATCCTGCTCGCGCTGGGCCGAATGCATGTGGAAGCCTTTGCCGCACAGCCGCAGCATCACTACCTGCTGCGCTTTGTTGACCCTCCGGCTGCGCCCCCAGGCCTGCCCTCTCACGACCTTGTGATCGATCGCGGGCCGTTTACGGCTGAAGGTGATCGGCTGCTGATGCAGGCTCACATGATCGACCTTGTTGTGTGCAAGAACGCCGGTGGCACGGGCGCCGAGGCAAAGCTTGTCGCTGCGCGCCAGCTCAAGCTTCCGGTCGTGATGATCGACCGCCCGGTGATCGGTGACCGGATCGAGGTCTGTCACGCAGAAGATGTGCTGGAATGGCTTGGTCATGAGCCCACTTCCGCAACGGACCGGGGCGTATAGAGGATAGGGCCTGCCGCACGTTCGATGATCCGCGTCCGGCTTGATCCCACGATCACCATGGTGCGCATGTCGGCCATGTCGTCCTGCGCCTCGCCCAGCGGCACGATGCGCAGATCCTCCTGCGGCGTCGTGACGGCGCGGGCAAACAGCATCGGGCGATCAGCACCGCACACTGCTCTTAATACGGCCAGCGCCCGAGCGAAGCCTTCTGGGCGCGCCTTCGAGCGGGGGTTGTAAAGCGCCACGGCAAAGTCTGCCTCGACCGCCAGCCGCAGCCGCTTTTCGATCACGGCCCAGGGTTTCAGGTTGTCGGAAAGATTGATCGCGCAAAAATCGTGACCCAGCGGTGCCCCGGCCCGTGCACTGGCGGCCAGCATGGCGGTGATGCCCGGCAGCACCCTGATATCCAGCGTCCGCCAGCGAGGAGGACCTGCCTCAAGCGCTTCGAATACCGCCGAGGCCATCGCGAACACCCCCGGATCGCCTGACGATACGACAATGACCCGGCGGCCCTGCGCCGCAAGATCGAGCGCCAGAGCAGCGCGGTCGAGCTCCACCCGGTTGTCCGAGGGGTGAAGCGTCAGGCCTTCGCGTGCAGCTATCCGGGCGACATAGGGAATGTACCCGATCACGTCCGTAGCCCCGGCCAGCGCGGCGGTGACTTCGGGTGTGACGAGTGCCTCGTCTCCTGGTCCCAGACCGGCGATTGCGAGCCAACCCTTGTCCTTTCCCCCGGTCATGGTCGCCTCCCCTGACCATGGATCAGCAGGATCGAGAAATAGGGGGTCACCGCTTCAGCCTCGGCCAGCATCGTGACGCGCTGTCCGGGCATCGCTGCGTGTTCGACCAGCCATGCCGCATCCAGACGCCCGGCGGCTGCCACGGCGCGGCGCAGCTTGGGCAGGTTCCGACCGATCTTCATCACCACCAGCGCGTCAGTCTCGCGGATCCGGCGGGCAAGCTCGGCTTCCGGCAGCGTGGCCATGACCACGGTCATTACATCATCGCCCCAGGTGATCGGCAGGTCCGTCGCGGTCCAGGCGCCAGACATGCCCGTGATGCCAGGGACGACTTCCACCGGTATGCGGCCTGAAAGGCGGGCATGGAGGTGCATGAAGGAGCCGTAGAAGAACGGGTCGCCCTCACACAGCACGACGACGTCCTCACCCTGCTGCGAAATCGCTGCAAGCCGCTCCGAACAGTGCGTGTAGAACGCCGACAGGCAGGCATTGTAGCGAGGATCGGATACCGGGATTTCGGTGGTTACCGGATATTCCATCGGAAACTCGATCACGTCAGCGCGGAGCATCCCTTCCACGATGCGCCTTGCCTGGCCGGGCCGCCCAGCCTTGCGGAAATAGGCGACGTGGTGCGCCGTGCGTACAAGCCGGTCGGCGCGCACGCTCAGCAGGTCTGCCGCACCCGGACCAAGCCCGACACCGTGAATGGTGCCGATGTTCGTGCCGGCGTTCATTCTGCCGTACTCGCCAGCGCGTTGATGGCGGCCACGGTGATGGCACTGCCGCCAAGGCGGCCCTCGACGACGCAGCAGGGTGCAGGCGGAGCGGCCCAGAGGGCAGCCTTGGATTCAGCTGCTCCCACGAAGCCCACCGGACAGCCGATGATCGCCGCAGGGCGTGGGCAGGCGGGGTCTTCCAGCATGTTCAGCAGATGAAACAGCGCGGTTGGTGCATTGCCGATCGCCACGACCGCGCCCGCCAGAATGGGCCGCCACAGTTCCAGCGCGGCAGCGGATCGGGTGTTGCCGATCTTGCGTGCAAGGTCAGGCACCGCAGGATCGTGCAGCGTGCAGATAATTGCGTTGCTCCCGGGAAGCCGGGCGCGGGTGATCCCTTCAGACACCATCCGCGCATCGCACAATATTGGCGCGCCGCCGGCCAGCGCAGCGCGTGCCGCATCGGCAAATCCCGACGAGAACCGGATATGCGCTGCAAGTCCGACCATCCCGGCCGCATGGATCATCCGCACTGCCACCAGCTCTTCGCCTGGCGCGAAAGGGGAGAGATCGGCTTCGGCGCGGATCGTGGCAAACGACTGGCGATAGATCGCTGCCCCGTCGGTTTCATAGACATGGGGCATCAGACGGCTCCAAAATGCGCGAGGATTTCGTTGGCGCTCAGGGCGGATCGGCACGGAGGCGATCCGGCCTTGCCAGCAAGGGCCAGATCGAATCTGCCGTTGCGTCCGGTCAGCGTGACATCGGCCACCTGCGAACAGGCGCAGCCCTTGGCACAACCCGAAACGTGCAGCCGTCCCGAGACATATGGCGCGAGGCGGCGCGCAAGCGCGCGGGTTTCAACCGTCGCCTGCGCGCAGAATGGTGCGCCCGGACAGGCTTCCACATGCAACAGCGGATCAGGTTCAGCGCCGGTGAACGGGTGGGTCCCGGCAGCCGCCGCCCCCTCGATCAACAGCCGCCGCCACGGTGTTGTTCGCAGGCCAGAAGCAGATCCGGATTCGAGCAGGATGGCGAGCTCCGAAGCCTCTATCAGCCCGAACGCCAGCGCGATCGATGGATGATGTCCGGTGCCAAGCACATGGCCCGGTTCAGCCATTGCAGGCGCGATCGCACCTTTTGCCCATGCGGGAAGTTCCGCATCCCAACGGGCCATGCGCCCGGCTGAAGCGCCGCCGCTCGCGGCGAACCAGTGAGCGAGAGCGATCAGGGCGTCCGCTTCCGTGCCTGGAGACAGGCTTGATCCGGTGAGGCGACCATCGGCGCGAAGGATGAGGCTGCCGTCCGTGCCGCGTTCGACACGGAAATCGCCGGATGCGCCGGTCAGCACAGCGGCAGGGCCGGCATCGATGACGAACCCGACCTTGCCGGGAAGATCGGGCCATTCGCCTATCCGGGCCAGCAGGGCGTTGGCGATGCGGTGGGTGTCGTCGTTCTCCTGCCAGTCGGGCGCGACAAGGACGTTGCGCCGCGCTTCGAGTGCAGGCTCGGGTTGCACTAATTCCAGCGCAATCATCCTTTGGATCAGCAAGGGCCAGCGATCTTGGGCAACGCCGCGGATCTGCAGATTGGCGCGCCGCGTCAGGTCGATCAGCCCGCTGCCGCAGGTGGCGGCCGCATCGCAAAGGGCCAGCGCCTGCTCCCGCGTCAGCCGCCCGAGCCGGGGTTTGACCCGCACCAGTAGGCCGTCTTCGGACATCATCGGGTGCCATGCGTCCGGGCACCAGCCCTTGACGGCAAATCCGGTCATGGTGCCTCCCGCAGGCTGGCCAGGATGGAATTTCGCCGGGTGCGCCAAAGGCCTGCGGCATGAAGCGCCGCAAAGCGCGCCTCCATCGCCGCCAGTGCATCGGGATTTTCGCGTTCGAGAAAGGCGCGAACTTCGGACTGGCCGAGCGTTGCCTCGTGATAAAGGTCGATCAGCTGCGGCGGCACGCTGCCGGAAAGATGTGCGAAAGCACCAAGATGGTCCAGCGTCGCGGCCAGTTCCGCGCCCCCACGAAAGCCGTGGCGCATCATTCCTGCGATCCAGCCTGGATTGGCGGCTCGGGCACGGACCACGCGGGCAATTTCTTCGGTCAGCGTGCGGGCCGCCGGGTTGTTCGGGTCCCGATTGTCGAGATGATAGAGTGCGGCCTTGCCTCCGACAATCGCCTGGGCTGCGGCAAAGCCTGCCTCGTGCCCGGCATAGTCCGCGGCCAGCAAGAGGTCGGTTTCAGGCAAGTCTTGCAGGTGGACGAAGGCGTCCGCGCTGGCCACTCGCAGACGGATGCCATCGGGGTCAGCCTCGCTTCCCGTGCTGGAATCGGAAACGCCATCCAGCGCGTGGTCGGAGGCTGCCAGCCATGCTTCGCCCGCCGCACGCCGGGCATCGTCGGTATAGGTTTCGGCCGCGTCTCCGATCCCGAGTCCATACCGGCCCGGACGCGGACCATAGACGCGCGGCGCCGGGGCCAAGGCAACGAAAGGGTTCCAGTCGGCGGGTTCGTCCCTGGTGCCCAGCGCCCGGACGGCCTGACCGAACAAGGCGGGCAGGGTGGGAAAGGCATCACGAAACAGGCCAGAAACGCGCAGCGTTACATCGATGCGCGGGCGGTCGAGCATGGCGAGCGGGAGAATCTCGACCCCCGTCACTCGCTCTGAAGCCATGTCCCACATCGGCTTTGCCCCCAGAAGGTGCAGCGCCATCGCAAACTCTTCACCAGCCGTGCGCATCGTGGCCGAACCCCACAGATCCACCACAAGGCCGCGCGGGTAATCGCCGTGATCCTGCAGATGGCGGCGGAGCAGCTCCTCGGCGAGCACGACGCCCTGCGCATGCGCTGCGCGCGAAGGTACAGCGCGCGGATCGATCGTGTAGAGGTTGCGCCCGGTCGGTAGCACGTCGGTGCGCCCGCGATGGGGCGAACCTGATGGTCCGGGCGCGATCCATCGGCCGTCCAGCGCAGCCAGAAGCCCGTTCCGCTCAGCCGCGCCCTGTTCACCGCGCCCGAAAACATGAAGGCCATCACCGAACTGGCTGGCCTTCACATCGCAGACGAAGCTATCGATCCGGGTTATCGCCTCGACCAGAGTGGTGGCGGTATCAAGGCCGAGCTCTGCCTCCAGCCCCAGCGCGGCAGCTTCCTCGCGGATGGATTTCTGCAGCCGGTCCCGGCGGGCAGGGTCCAGCCCGTCGGCATTGGAGAATTCGTCCAGCAAAGCCTCGATCCGGCCCAGCCCGGCGCCACTTCCCGCCGGTACGAGCGGGGGCGGCACATGGCCGATGGTGACAGCGCCGATGCGGCGCTTGGCCTGTGCCGCCTCGCCAGGATCGTTGACGATGAAGGGATAGATGACCGGCATCGCTTGTGTCAGCGCTTCGGGCCAGCAAGCGTCAGACAGGGCCACGGCCTTCCCCGGCAGCCATTCCAGCGTGCCATGCGCGCCAACATGGACCAGCGCATCCGTCCCCTGCTGGCCCAGCCACAGGTAGAAGGCGACATAGGCGTGCCGCGGGCAGCGCGAGAGGTCGTGATAGTCTGCATCGCGACTGATAGGCTCGCCCCGCTCGGGCTGAAGCGCCACCAGCACCTGGCCGAGCGTGAGCGCTGGGAAGCGAAATGCCCCATCGACAACCAGCGGATCGTCTTCCGGCTCTCCCCATGCCGAGGCAAGGTCCTGCCGCAGCGTCTCGGGCAGGGCGGACATGGCAGTGCGATAGGCATTCAAAGGCCAGACCTGATGCTCAGCCGCCAGCCGCCTGGCAAGATCGCTGGGTGGGCCGACCTCGTACCCGGCTGCCGCCAGATCGGCGGCAATCGCATCGACTGAGGCCAGCGCGTCAAGACCCACAGCGTGCGCCATCTGGTAGGCCTTGCCGGGGTAAGTCGACAGGATCAGGGCGACGCGGCGTTCGCATGCCGGCTTGCGGGCCAGCCCGATCCAGCGCGCCACCCGGTCGGCGATCGCCGCGATCCGGTTGTCATCGCCGCGGTGCGAATAGGGAGCGAAGCCGAGTGCCGGATCGCGTTCGCCCGCTTCCTTGAAGCTCGACACGCCTACAAAGATGCGCCCGTCAATCTCGGGGAGCACGACATGCATGGCAAGGTCAGCAGGCGAGAGGCCACGCGATGTGCTCGCCCATCCTGCGCGCGGCGCGGTGGCAAGCGCGATCTGGAAGACCGGAACGCCCGCCCCGTCGAGCGGCGTTCCGCCATCCTCGCCCCGCGCGGAAAAAGCCGTGGCATTGACGATGGCTGCAGGCGCCAGCGAACGCACCCAGCGATCCACCTGTGCCCTGACCTCAGGGGGCTTGAGCGAGGGGACGAAGATCGAGAGCGCGTCAAAGCCGCGTTGTTCAAGCGCGGAATGAAGCGCTGTGATCGGGTGAAGGTCGTGTGCGGCGAGGTACGCACGGTAGAAGACGATCAGGATCAGCGGCCGATCCTCATTGGGCCTGAAGGTGGCAGGATCGATGATCCCGCAGGAGGGGTGCCATCCGCCAGTTGCCGGCAGAGCCGTGCATTGCATCACAGTGCTGCCGCCAAGCCCTGCGGCGTGCGCGAGAGCGACCAGGGCCGCGCGCGCCGCTGCCGCGCCGCCCTCGTCACACAATTGGCAAAGCTTGGCCAGCGTGGCGGGAGGAAGCGTGGAGGCACTGTCGAGGAGCCAATCCGGCCGACCATCGGCAGGCAGGACGGCAAGCGCAATCCCGCGCGATCGGGCCAGGATCTCGACCTGTTGAAGGCCGTAGCTCCAATAGGGCGTGCCGCCGATCAGCCGGATCAGCACGGCCTTTGCCCCGGCCAATGTCTTTTCGATATAGGTGTCGACCGACAAGGGGTGGATCAGCGCGGCAAGATTGGCGAGCCGCAACGAAGGAAATGCCGGGTCCGCCGCTTGCGCCTTGCGCCAGCCTTCCGCGAACGCACCAAGATCGCTGTCAGAGAAGGACAGGACCACAAGATCCGCAGGCTCCTGCCCCAGATCCTGCGGGATGGCCGTTTCCTCCATCCCGTGCGTTTCGCGAAAGATGACGTGCACGGCCTGGCTTAGCCTGCCAGCACCGCGCGAATGGCAGGCTCGTCGATATCGTCATGCTCGGCGATGGCGACCAGGGTGGTCTGGCGCTGCTCATCGGGGCGCCATGGGCGGTCATACTGGTGACGAACCCTGGACCCGACAGCCTGCACCAAGAGGCGCAAGGGCTTGCCATTCACGGCAGCGTAGCCTTTTACCCGCAGGATGCGATGGTCGCGGGCCAGAGTTTCGATACGCGCCACCAAATCGGCGGGATCGGCAATCTCGCCGAGCGCGATGACGGTGCTGTCGAAATCGTCGTGCTCGTGATCATCCTCATTGTCGTGATGCGAGGGCCGGGCAGCGATATCGTCTTCGGCTGCAGCTCCAAGTCCAAGGATCACGCGAGGGTCGACGATCCCTTCGGCTATCTCGATCACAGGTACGGGGCGGGGTGCTTCGGCCGCAATGGCTGCCCTTGCGGCAGCGACTCCGTCAGGTCCCGCCAGATCAACCTTGGTCAGCAAAACAAGATCGGCGCAGGCAAGCTGGTCCTCGAAGACTTCGGACAGCGGGGTCTCGTGGTCGATCCCCGGGTCTGCGGCGCGCTGGGCCTCCAGCGCTGCAAGATCGGGGGCAAACCGTCCGGCAGCAACCGCTTCGGCATCGGCCAGCGCAAGCACGCCATCCACCGTGATGCGACTGCGGATTGCCGGCCAGTCGAAGGCCTTGAGCAAGGGCTTGGGCAGGGCCAGCCCTGATGTCTCGATCAGGATATGGTCAGGGCGCGGATCAAGCGCGAGCAGGCGTTCAACGGTAGGAATGAAATCGTCCGCCACGGTGCAGCAAATGCAGCCATTCGCCAGTTCGACGATGTTTTCCGCCGGGCAATCGGGAATGGCGCAGGATTGCAGGATGTCCCCATCCACCCCCAGAGTACCGAATTCATTGACGACCACAGCCAGTCGGCGTCCGCCAGCGTTGCGGATCAGGTGGCTGATCAGCGTGGTCTTACCGGCACCCAGAAAGCCGGTGATGATCGTGACGGGTACCTTCGACAGGTCCGACATGGCAGTTCCTCCGCGCGCCAGAGCGACACCGGGCAGGGCTTGCCGGACAGGTCCGGTCGGCGCGCGACAACGGGCAGGCGCGACAGACGCCCGAAACCACGCGGCCGTGCAGCCCCAGCCACACAGCTTCGTCGCTCAGACGGAAGAGTACCGTGCCTTGGCCATCCCCTGGACCCGGGCAAGAGCGACCAGAGCGCCGGCAGGTCTCCTGGCTCGCGGGTCACAGCTTGATGCACGCCTTCCCAGATGCGCATTCATGCGCGGTCCAGTGGCTTTTCCTGCAAGCGCAGGAAAAATGTGCATCGCGCTATCCGCTTACAGTTGCAGGGACAGCCGCGGATTTGAGAGCCATGCTCCCGCACCGCATTCCCGATTAAGCCCCGTTGGGGGCACCGGCGCGATCATCGATGGCACGGGCAAGCCCGCATCATCATTAAATATCTCTAGACCCAAACTTCGATCATGCCAATCAAAGTTCGCGCTGAAATTGCAGGCGCAACCTCACTGTTCCGTTTCATCGGTTTCAACGGGCGCACGGTCGAACCAGACGCGCCACGGGCCCACGCGATCATTACCGGCAGCAGCAAGACGGCGCAGGACGATCCGCGCTTTCGTTCGGCCCCGCCGCGTTTCGGGCCATTCGAAGAACTCAGGGTTTGCGCCTTCAGCCACAGCGGTGCGGACATGTGCGTCCACGGCACTATCCTGATCAAGGCCAAAGCGATTGAGCAGCGGTGCAAATGCAGTGTCCGTATCGGGCGCGAAATCGTGCCGCTCGCCAAGCGCGTTCCGCCAGGGTGAGCGGGGGTGAATGTTCAGGACCGACTGATAGCCATCCGGAATGGGGACGTTGGCTCCATGTGGCCGACCCTTCCCGATAAGCTTGGCAAGCAGATGGGTGTGCGGGCCTTCCGGAGACTTCCCATCCGGTGGCGGAATCGGTTGGAAGACTTCGATCCGTCCGGCAGGCGAGAGCATGACCCGGTGGGGCTGGGCACGCAGAACCTCGGCCATCACTGTTGGCGAAGACAGCAGGTCCTGACCTTCAAGAGCCTCGAGAGCACAGATCAGCGCTTCGTCGTCAGTGCGGGCACACATCTTTATGGCGCCGGCACACACGCCCATGTCGAACAGGCGGCTCGACCGGTCTTCCTTGCGAATGGCGTCGGAATCAGGGCCCAGAGACACGACAGCCCGATGGATCGGACTAGACAGCGGCGCGCAGAGCGCCATTGCATGACCCCAGCTTTCGCCATCAGAGGAAAGGCTATCCCAGGCAAGGCATTCAAAGCTATCCGAATGCCTGATCCGCAAGGCACCGCGAGCGGTCACGATTTCAATACTGTCTCGGTCGTTTTGAACCGTGGCCGGCTCATCCTCGTCGCGAATGAATTCGCCGATCGCACCGAATGTGCCGATGCTCCAGCCATGGCCAGGGTCGGACGCGAGACGTGCCAGTTCGTCAAAGGAAATCTGGTTCATGATGATGCCCCGGACTTAAGAAAGCGGACGGAAATGCCGTCCCCGTCACGACATAACCGGACCGGAACGTCATAAAGCGAGGTGAGCAGGCTTTCGGTGACGACCTCGTGCGTCGGGCCGTGTTCAAGCAATCGCCCATCGCGGATTGCGAGGATCGAGTCCGCGAAGGCCAAGGCCAGATCAAGATCGTGGATCGCCATGACGACCGTGCACCCGGCCTTGGTCCGGGCCTTGAGACGCTGGACGGCATCGATGGCATGGCGTGGATCCAGACCTGCGGTTGGTTCATCAACTATCAGAAGCGCTGGATCGCCGACAATCGCGCGGGCCAGCATTGCCCGCGCCAGTTCGCCACCCGACAATTGCGTGGCTGGCCGATCCCGCAGACCCAGCAGATCGCAGGCGAGCAAAGCATCGTCGATGGCGGGCAGCAGACCGGACGGGATGCCACCGAATGCCGGCAGTTGAGGTGTCAGCCCGAGCGCAACCACGCGCTCGACGGTGATCGGCCAATCAACCCCCGCACGTTGCGGCAGATAGGCACGCACCTTGGCAAGTTCCCTGCGGCCAAGCCGGTGGAGGTCCTTGCCATCGAGTTCGACCGAGCCTTGCGCCGGGCGTTTAAGGCCCGATGTGATATCCAGCAAGGTGCTCTTGCCGGCGCCATTGGGGCCGATCACAGCAGCCAGATGGCCTGACGGAACACGGGCCGATATCCCGTCAAGGACCAGACGCTGCCCCCGGCGCGCCGAAACACCGTGAAAGTGCAGCGCGCTCATGTGGTGCGTCTCCGGACATGAAGGACTAGCCATAAGAAGAACGGTGCCCCGATCAGGCTGATGAACACCCCGAGATTTAGCGGCATGCCCCGGAATACCAGTGTGCGAGATGCGATGTCGGCGAGGGTTACCAGCACAGCTCCAACCAGCATGGCCGGGATGAGCACCTTGCCTGGACGATGTGCGACCAGAGGCCGGACAAGGTGAGGCGCAATCAGGCCGACGAAACCGATCGTTCCGGATATGGCGGTTGCGCCTCCGACGCCAAGGGCCGTACCGACCAGCGCCAGCATGCGCGTTCGTGATACCGCAATTCCTAGGCTTTCAGCCTGCGTCTCACCCAATGCAAGAGCATCCAAAGCGCGGCCCGTCAGCAGAAGCATCGTTCCGCCGGCAAGGATAAAGGGTGCGGCAAGGCGGACATGATCCCAGCTTCGATCGGCAAGCGAACCCATAAGCCAGGTCATGATCTCGTAAGCGGCATAGGGATTGGGGGAGAGGTTGAGCGCCAGACTGACGCCTGCACTGGCAATGCTGCTGACTGCTGCCCCGGCCAGAATGAGCGATAGCGTGCCGCCCCCACGCGCAAGGATGAAGGCAATGCCGGTGGTGACGAATGCACCTGTCAGGCCAAACAGCGGTGCGGCAAGGGTAAAACTGGCGGCAAAGCCGAAATAGATGGCGATGACCGCACCAAGCGACGCGCCTGCCGAAACGCCAAGCAGGCCGGGGTCTGCCAGCGGGTTTCTCAACAGCCCCTGCATGACCGCACCCGAGAGGCCAAGGGTGGCACCGATGGCCATCGACAGGACAACCCGTGGCAGGCGGATCTGGGTGACGATCTGGCCAGCCAGATCAGCGTGATCGAAAGCCAGCGCCTGAAACGCTTCGCGTGGTGTCAGCCAGACGGAGCCAGCTAGCACCGAGGCGAAAGCACTGGTGACCAGACAGCCGACCAGCATGGGAACAAGCCACCGGGTCATAGTGATTTCCCACGGGCAAAGGGAAGGGGAGAACGGGCATGGAGAGCCGCCGAACGAAGCTCGTTGCGCAACTGCATCGCGGCCTCTGTCACCATCGGCGTTCCGCAGACGTAGTACGCCTGTCGGATCGTCAGCGTACGGTCACCGTCCCAGTAGCGACGGATTAGAGGGTGCCGTTCGACGTTTTCGCGAAGCCCCGGGCGGCGACCGACCCCAGCGCCCTTCACCAGCAGGGACGGAGCAGAAAGGAGCAAGACTTCAATGTCGGGTTTGCCGTAGCTGCTTTTCTGCAAAGAGCTGGCAACATTGGTCGCTCCGGCGGTCTTGAGCACAGTGTCATAGAGAGATCCCGTGCTTGCATTGAAGCCAGCCCCATCCCACGCAGCCACTCGTAGGGGCGGGCCCGGATCGCGCGCAAGGTCGGCCAGTTGGCGGTCCATTTTTGCGATCAATTCCTCGCCGCGAGTGGGCTCTCCTACTGCCTTGGCGACCTGTCGGGTTATCCTGCGGATATCCTCGTAGGTTTCCGCATGATCGACCTCGATCATTGGAAACCCCAATCGCCTCAGCAGCCCGCGTGTTGCCGGTGTTGTGTATGCGCCGGCAACAACCAGATCCGGCTTCTGGCGCACGACCTCTTCCGACATGCCGTGGTTGATGCCGACGCGAGCAGCCTCGCGGTACATGAGTGAACCGTCGGGGTTGCGTGACAGCCATGTGACGGAAGCAATCCGTTCGGGTGGTAACAGGGCCAGGACAAGCTGATCCGTGCACTGGTTCATCGACATGACACGGACAGGCTTCGCGACCGCCTTGGTGCGCAAAGCGGATGACTCCGCGCAGCCGGCCAGAGCCGGAAGCACGGAGATCATCCAAAGCAGGCAGAGCGCCTTGCGGAACATCAGAAGCGGACGCGAACGCCGCCATAGCCTGCGCGGCCCGGGGTGGCGAAGCTGAACACCTCTTCGTATTGCTCGTTGATGAGGTTTTCTACTCGAGCGAATACCGAAATGTTGGGACGCAACTTGTATTCGGCATTCAGGTTAACCAGCACGTATTCCTGCAGGGACACGCGGACTGGAATGTAGCTCGGGTCAGTATAGGCCACATCGGTCTGACGCCCGTTGTAGCGCAAGGTCAATGTACCCGAGAAACGCTCATCCTTGCTGAACACGGTCGCATTGAAGCTGGCGATATGCTTGGGACGTCGCACCTCGACCGTGCCGTTTTCGCGCGCATGTAGCCACGTATAGGCGGCATCCAGCCTGATCTGAGGGATCGGACGGGCGGAGAGTGCCACCTCGATGCCATGCTGCTTTGACAAAGTGGTACGGTTGGACGGCGTCGCGATATAGGTCGGCGCCGGATAGGTCGTGTAGATCTCATCCTTGAGGCGACTGTCGAAATAGGTCACGCCAATGGTTGCTTTGCCTTCGGCGAAGCTCTGCTCGATCCCGGCTTCCCAACCCTCCGATTTTTCTGGCTTCAGGTTCGGGTTGCCGATGTATCGGCCATTCGAGTAGCCATAGAGTTCGAAGTAGCCGGGGTTCTTCACGCCCGTACCATAGGCCGCGCGGATCCGGGTGCCGGTCGGAAGCGAATAGCTGCCCTGAACCCGCCAGGTTGTGGGGTCGTCAAAGCGATTGTTTTCGTCATGCCGAACCGAAGCGCCAACTGACAGCGCATCGTTAACCAGCAGTTCGTACTGGCCGACAATCCCGACATTTTCGGTCGACCGTTTTCCCTGAAACGCGAAGGATGACGGTGTGGTGTTCTGGAACTCTTCACGCTCGACGTCGATTGCGGCGGTCAGGCGATGCCGGATTGCGTCGGTGCCCAGCCGCAGGCTCGATTCGAACGAGCCTTTGTAGCGGTTGCCCTTGTTGCCATAGTCGAAGCCCGCAGCGTCGAAGCCCTTGCGCTCGCTCAACGCGACTTGCCCTGTCACTGCGTTCGTCCAGCGGCCGTCGAGCCCGATCAGTTCAGCTCTCACAAGACCATAGAAGGCCTTGTTTCTGAAGAACACGCCGGGGCTGTCGACGGTGAATCCGAACAGCGGGCTCGCCGGATTGTTCTCGCTGTTGTTGGTATCGGCTTCCGTGAAGCTGTAGCGGGCAACGCCGGTCAGTTTGAAGGTTTCGGACGGCGACCAGATGAGCTTGGCCGAAAGGCCTGCGATGTCGGAGCCGACATCCCTGCTGCCATTTCGTGCCGTGGGATAGCCGCCGGTGTGATAGTAAGCGCCAGACACGGCATAATCGAGATCGCCAGACACTCCGGCAGCACGCGCGCTTCCGGTGAAGGTGTTGAAGCTGCCGCCCTCTGCGCGCAAGCTGACCCCCGGAGCCTCCTTCCCGGTCAATGTCAGATACTGGATAACGCCGCCGATCGCGTCCGAACCGTAAAGCGAGGACTGCTGCCCTCGCAGGACTTCAACGCGGGCTTCGGGATCGGCAATGAGAGTGGCGAAATCGAACTCGCCATAGTACGGATCTGAAGCTTCTATACCGTCAATCAGAACGAGCACGTGGTTGCCCTCGGAGCCGCGAAGCCGGAGCTGGGTGAGGCCGCCAGCAGCGCCGGTGCGGCTAACGGCAACGCCCGGCACATCGCGCAGAATGTCCGAAACAATCCGGGTTTGGCGCTGCTCCAACGCTTCGCTGTCCAGTACCGTCACCGACGCACCGAGCTTGTTTACGGCCACGGCCTCACCGGATCGCGACGCCGTCACGACAATGGTTTCCCCGCTGTCATTGGTTGTAGGCTGTCCCGGGTTCGACTGCGCGAAGGCCGGGCAGCTGGCTAGCGCCAGCGCAAACGTGGATACGAGAACAGGTTTCTTCATCGGGATACCCCCCTGGTGCCGAGCAACTGCGCGACGAAAAGGGGCAACCGGATCCATCAACTCCCGAGGCGAGTCGGGAGAGCGCACGAACGGTCGGCCAGGCCAACGCGAATGGGCACAATTCACCCGCGCAGGACCAACCCTGCGGCCCCAGCCGCAATGGTTCGTCGCTCAGACGGAGGTTACCGTGCCATGGCCATCCCCTGGACCGCAGCAAGAGCGACCAA
>FWWL01001437.1_pt1 | contig 56823 bp, 50 predicted proteins | sample 2228331 | NCBI WGS metagenome assembly FWWL01 (sample SAMEA103939775, study PRJEB20133) | metagenome
TGAATACGACCCAGAAGGAAAAGCTATTATTGCAAAAGAATACAATAATTTTGGACAACTAATTGCAGAAGGAATTATAGATACGCTTGACAGAAAACAGGCAGAATGGAAATTTTATCATGAAAATGGAGAATTGAAGGCAAAAGGTAAGTATCTAAATAATCAAAAAACTGATGAGTGGGTATTTTATTATCCCGATGGGAAAATTGAACAAAAAGGAAAGTATAAGAGGGATAAAATAAATGGAAAATGGGTATGGTATTATCCCGACGGAAAAATATGGAGAGAAGAGTATTATGAAAGAAATAAAGAGGAAGGTTCATTTGTTGAATATGATGATAGCAGCCGTGTTATTTTAAAAGGTCAGTATCTGGATGGAGAAAGAACAGGATACTGGGTATATATGGTAGGTGATATAAGAGAAGAAGGAAAATATGCTGAAGGAATGAAAGACAGTGTTTGGAAATCAATATACAGCAATGGAAAAATAGCAGAAATAGGAACATTTATTCAAGGTGCACCAAACGGTAAGTATAAATGGTATTATCCAAACGGTAAATTAAAAACAGAAGGTTATTATATAATGGGTAAAAGGGAAAAGAAGTGGTATTATTACGATGAAAACGGTTTACTTTACTTAACAATAGAATACCGAAACGATAAGGAATATAAGTTAAATGGTAAAAAAATTAAATTACCAAAAGGTTCATTCGAGTAGATTATTCGATTGTATATAATTTTTTATAATTTTAGCTTTAGATTGTCCAATAACCGATGCCAATGTATCTTCATCTGCATGTATAATATCATCAATAGAATCAAAATGTTCAAATAATTTTTGTTTCGTTTTCTCTCCAATATTTGGAATGTAATCTAAAAGTGAATTAAACGATTGATGTAACTTTTTGTTTCTATGAAAACTTATTGCAAACCGATGAGCTTCATTTCTTATTCTTTGAATAAGTTTCAGTGTTTCAGAACGTTTATCAATATATAAAGGCAATGAATCGTTTGGTTTAAATATTTCTTCCAGCCTTTTGGCAATAGATATGATATCAATATGTTCAAGATTAAGCAGTTCTAAAGCTTTACAAGCTGCATATAATTGTCCTTTACCGCCATCAATAACTATTAAATGGGGTAAAGGCTTTTGTTCATCAAGCAATCTTTTATATCTTCTGAAAACAACTTCCTGAATTGCAGCAAAATCGTCAATCTGATTAATTGTTTTTATATTGAAATGTCTATATTCATCTTTTGCTGGCTTACCGTTAATAAATACTACACACGAAGCAACAATCTGACTACCAGAATGATGTGATATATCAAAACATTCCATTCGAACAGGAAGTTCTTTTAAATGCAAATCAATTTTTACTTTATCGAGCAGTCTAACGTTTACATTGCCATAATTTGCTTTCAGTTTATTCATTGTATATTGATGTACAAAAACATCAAGATTAGAAAAAGAAAGCTGAAGTAATTTATATTTATCGCCCGATTTAGGAAAGTGAAAATTAAAATTAGTATTGTTTATTGAGGTAGGAATTATGATTTCTTTAGAAGTTGATTGAAATAAATCTCGACAGTATTGTATTCCAAATAAAAATAAATCTTCAAATTCTTCATTTAATTGCGGTTCAAGAACAAAATTATGAGACTGAACAATACTACCACGATTAATTTTCAAATAATTTATAAACAATAAAGAATCTTTTGATTTATAAGTAAATACATCTAAGTCATGCAATTTAGGATTAACGACAACCGATTTTGATTGATATGATTCTAATAGGTTCAGCTTCGTTTTATATTCTTGAGCAAGCTCAAATTCAAGTTTTGAGGCATGTTCATTCATTTTGTCAAGTAAATATTCTTTTACAGGCTTCAATTCACCTTTTAAAACTTTTTCGGCCAATTCAACCAGATGATGATAATCTGTATAACTTATTTTATTTACACAAGGTGCTTTACAATTTCCAATATGATATTCTAAACATGCTTTAAATTTATTTTCTAAAACATTATTTTTTGATAAATTTAGTTTACAAGTCCGAATATTAAACAATTTATGGATTAGTTCCAAAAGAGTATATAGTAAAGAAATAGAAGAATAAGGACCAAAATATGTTGATCCATCGTGAAGATATTGTCTTGTTTTTAAAATACGAGGATATTCTTCGTTTGTTATTTTTATCCAGGGATAGGTTTTATCATCTTTAAGTAAAACATTATATTTAGGTTGTAACGTTTTTATTAAGTTATTTTCTAAAAGAAAAGCATCATTTTCCGAATTAGTTACAATAAATTCAATGTTTTTGGTTTTTAACAGCAAAAGCTTAAGTTTACCTTGTGCAGTATCGAATTTAGAGAAATATGATCTGATCCTTTTTTTTAAATTTTTAGCTTTTCCTACATATAAAACAATATTTTTATCATCAAGAAATTTATAAACACCTGGTTTATCTGGTAAATTTTCAAGAATTGAATTGATTGATAAAAAATGTTTCACGTGAAACAAAAATTATGAATGAATTAATGAAACAAACGAAAGGTCATTAATTTTAAACAGCCCTTTATCGCTTATTTTAAGTTCAGGAATAACTAATAATGACATAAAAGAAAGTGTCATAAACGGAGCATGCAATGTTGAACCTAAATACAATTTAATAAAACTTTGCAACTCACTGTATTTTGTTGATACAACAAGGGCTTCATCGCTTGTCATTAAACCGCCAATAGGAAGTGGAAGCGATAAAGTTAAATCACCATTTGAAGCAACCAATCCACCTTTGTTTTCCGATATTTTGTTAAAAGCAGCAAGAATGCTTTCGTCATCGTGTCCAGCAATTAAAATATTATGGCTATCATGTGCAACGGTGCTTCCAAATGCACCAGTATTTAAATTAATACCTTTAATTATTCCAACTACAGGTTTTGCTTTTTTGTATCTATTTACAACTACAATTTTGTCAAAACCTGGCTTTAGTACACCTGTTGTCGTATCAAAAACATCATTGTAGGGAACAATTACATCTTTTGTCAATAATTCGCCGTCAATACATTCTATTACATGATAAGAATTAGCTTTAGGGATTTGAAGATCGTCAAGTGTTAACACAGGTTCGTTCCAAACATTTATATTTTTGTAATTGACTGAAACAAAAAAATTATACGAAGAAATACTATCTCCATTTATATACGTATCTATGATTTTACTTGCATATTTATCTGAGCAAACAATAAAATCAGCGGGGTCATATAATTGAAGTAAACCAACAGGTAACTGGTAATGTTTTATTGCATTATAAGATGCTGCACGAAGAACATTGAAATATGGATAATTTTGTTCAAATGCACGATGAACAATTGTATTGATGTGTCCAGATAATAAATCATCTGGATGTGAATCGTCAGTACAAAACATCACATAGTCGCTATATTTATCGAGTAGTGGAGCGAGAGTATCAAAATTTTTTGCTGCACTGCCTTCTCTTATTTGAATTTTCATTCCTAGTTTAATTTTTTCAATCGCTTCTTCTATCGAAGAGCATTCGTGGTCAGTAGTTATTCCTGCAGATATATATTTTTTCAAACCCTCTCCCGAAAGTTGCGGAGCATGACCGTCAATAGGCAAATGATATTGTTTTGCATAATATATTTTTTTCCAAACTTCTTTATCTTCATAAATAACGCCAGGAAAATTCATCATTTCGCTTAGCGCAACAAAATCATAATTTTTAATCAATTCAAGAACGGCTGAACTATCTATAACAGCTCCCGAGGTTTCAAAAGTTGTAGCCGGAACACATGAAGGAATAGTAAAGAAAATTTTTAACGGCGTTTCTTTTGCATTGTTAATCATAAAATCAATTCCTTCAATACCGCATACATTTGCTATTTCGTGCGGGTCGGTTACCACAGCAACTGTTCCATGCTTTAATGCATATTTGGAGAAAGAATAGGGGGAAAGCATACTACTTTCTATGTGAACATGCGAATTGACAAAACCAGGCATTATGTATTTATTAGAAGAAACATTTTTTTCAACGATTCTTTCAATCTTTTCTCTAAAATGTATTTCTCCTTTAAAAATTCGTTTATTAACGACATCAACAATATTACCTTGAATTATTTTCATATAAAAAATGTTTCACGTGAAACAATAAAATTTTATCTACCCAAATATACTAATAATATATGAATGTCCGATGGTGATACTCCGGAAATTCTTGAAGCTTGCCCAATGGTAAGAGGTTTTATTTTGTTAAGTTTCTCTCTTGCTTCTGTAGAAAGCGATTGAAGCTTGTTGTAGTCGAAATGTTCTGGAATACGTAGGTCTTCAAACTTTCTAATTTTATCTGCAATCATCTGTTCGCGAACTATATAACCCGAATATTTTACGTCTATTTCTGCTTGCTCAATGATTTCTTCTTTAAGTTCAACGGGTAACGATTGTACTAAATCATAAATTTTCTGGTTAAAAGAAATCAAATCCATCAATGAAATGGACGGACGTGACAAAATGTCTCTGAATTTTTGTTTTTGCTTAATTGGACTCGTTGAAATGCTTTCTAAAAAAGGATTGATAACTTCGGGAATGGCAGATTCGGTATTGAGTAAATTGAGCAATAATTCATTGAATTTCTTTTTTTTATCCAGCAATTGCATACGTTCTTTTGGCGCTAAGCCGATAGAATAACCTAGTGGGGTAAGTCGTTGGTCAGCATTGTCTTGACGAAGTAAAATACGGTATTCGGCACGAGAAGTAAACATTCTGTATGGTTCGTCAACACCTTTGGTTACTAAGTCGTCTATCAGAACGCCGATATAAGCTTCATCGCGTTTCAATACCACGGGCGACAAGCCTTTAAGCTTTTGTATGGCATTTATACCTGCCATTAGACCCTGGGCAGCAGCTTCTTCGTAGCCCGTAGTACCATTGATTTGGCCTGCAAAGAAAAGATTTTTAATCAATTTTGTTTCTAAGCTCGGATACAATTGAGTAGGGTCAAAGTAATCGTATTCGATAGCATAACCAGGCCTGAAAAGCTTAACATTCTCTAATCCTGGAACCTTTCGCAAGGCTTCGTATTGAACTTTCCAAGGCAGACTGCTTGAGAAACCATTGACATAATACTCGTTGGTATTTACTCCTTCGGGTTCAATAAATAAATGATGGCTTTCTTTGTCTTTAAAGGTTACCAGTTTGGTTTCTATACTGGGGCAATAACGTGGTCCTATGCTTTGTATAGTTCCGTTAAACAATGGTGCAAAGTCAAATCCTGATTCTAATATTTGATGAACTTCGGAATTGGTATAGGTTATGTAACAACTTTTTTGCGGCAGATTAGTATGAATATGTGGTAAGAAACTGAATTTGCCTGGATTTTCATCGCCTTGTTGTTCAGTCATTTTGCTGAAATCAATGGTTCTTCCGTCCAATCTGGCAGGGGTTCCGGTTTTCATTCTTCCTGCAACAAAGCCAAATTCTACCAATTGAGCAGTTAAGCCCTTAGAGGCCGGTTCGGATATTCTTCCGCCTTCTGTTTTGAATGAACCGATATGAATAAGACCATTTAAAAAAGTGCCATTGGTCAGGATAACCGCAAATGAGCGAAAAACTACGCCCATCGAAGTTTTTACACCGGTAACTTTTTTGTCTTCTATGATAAGCTCAGTTACGTTATCCTGCCAAAACGATAAATTATGTATATGTTCCAATTGATTGCGCCATTCAAGCGAAAACAAAGCACGGTCGCATTGTGCACGGGGGCTCCACATGGCTGGTCCTTTGCTTCTGTTAAGCATACGAAATTGAATGGTAGTAAGGTCAGTAACTATTCCCGACAATCCTCCTAAAGCATCTATTTCCCGCAATATTTGACCTTTGGCAATGCCTCCCATGGCAGGATTGCACGACATCTGGGCTATTTTAGTCATGTCGTGAGTTATTAGCAATGTGCTTGCACCAAGCTTTGCACAGGCAGCAGCAGCTTCTGAACCAGCATGACCAGCACCGACAACGATGATATCAAAGTCCATTGGCAACATGACGCAAAGATAAGAGGTATAGTGTTAATTTAAAACGACTAACAAACGCAAAATGTTTAAAACTCATTAAAATTGTTAATAATTTTATGGTGAATGAAACAAATTTAAAAATTCTTCGTAGAATTGATTAAGGAAAGGCTTAAACCCTAAATCATTAAGCTATGATGTTAGATTTTTCAAAAATGATTTTGTCAAAAGTTAGTTTTGACCCCAAGCTTTTTCACAAGGAGCTGCGAAAATTAATTTTGTGGCTGGGTGACGACAGAGAAGAGCTCGAAAATTTGTATGAATGGTGCAGCGAGAATTATGGTGAAATTTATGGCGACATTATTAACGAAGAATTTAAGCAGAATGGGTATCTCGATTAAGCATGGGGGTTAAATTACTAGCTTTTTGTGCGACACTACACACTAAGGGGGTATCTGTCAAAGATGCCCCTTTGTGTTTTCTATAAAAGTTAACTCCTGCAATCGTTGCATATAATCCAGCACAAATAAACTTTATAGCTCTTTAAAACCACTCAACGTAGCTCTGCGGTTTATCTCAATTAAACGCAGAGAACACAGAGGATTTGTGGAGAAGCACATAGAAATCAGTAAACTTACTTCGACAGGCTCGGTAACCCATCTCAACTTCGCTCGATAGCTGTTATCCGCTGAGGACACAGATGATTTGCAAAGGAAATATCATATAAAGTTTATCGCTTTATACGCCGAAAAAATAATGCTAAAATATGTTTTGAAACAAATATTTTTCAACAAAGATGTAGTAGTTTTGAAGTTGATTATTTATGACATTATGAGTAAACGTCAGATAAAATTTAGCCTTGTATATCGCGATATGTGGCAATCGTCGGGCAAATATGTACCCAGGATTGACCAGTTGAAGCAAATTGCTCCCGTTATAATAGATATGGGTTGCTTTTCTCGTATTGAGACCAATGGTGGAGCTTTTGAGCAAGTCAATTTATTGTATGGCGAAAATCCAAATAAGGTTGTTCGCGAATGGGTAAAGCCATTTAATGAGGCAGGCATACAAACACACATGCTCGAACGTGCGTTGAATGGTATACGAATGTTTCCTGTACCTGCCGATGTCAGACGGTTGATGTATAAAGTAAAGAAAGCACAAGGCGTAAACATTGCCCGTTCTTTTTGTGGATTAAACGACCCTAGAAACCTCGAATTGTCGGTAAAATATGCAAAAGAAGCTGGCATGATATCGCAGGCGGCTTTGTCTATTACTCATAGCCCGGTGCACACTATTGAGCATTACATGAATGTGGTTGATAAAGCAGTTGAATTTGGTGCCGACGAAATTTGTCTGAAAGATATGGCAGGTATAGGCCGTCCTGTTTTTCTTGGAAAATTAGTAGCAGAAATCAAACGGCGCCATCCCCACATCGTTGTTCAGTATCATGGTCATTCTGGTCCAGGACTTTCTATGGCTTCCATACTCGAAGTTTGTAAAGCCGGTGCTGATTATGTAGATGTTGCTATGGAACCTCTTTCGTGGGGCATGGTTCATCCTGATGTAATATCAGTTAGAGAAATGTTGCACGATGCCGGCTTTGAAGTTCCTGCCATCAACATGAGTGCATACATGGAAGCTCGCCGACTAAATCAGCAGTTTATTGATGAATGGCTGGGATTGTTTATTGACCCGATGAACCGATATGTATCATCATTATTGCTGGGATGTGGTTTGCCGGGTGGTATGATGGGCAGTATGATGGCTGATTTGCGTACAGTGCTCGATGGGCTTAATAACACGCTGAAAAATGCTGGCAAAGATCCTATTTCGCAAGATGAGATGTTGGTTAAGCTATTCGATGAAGTTGCCTACATCTGGCCTATGATGGGATATCCGCCACTGGTAACACCATTTAGTCAGTATGTTAAAAATGTGGCTTTACTCAATGTAATGTTCTTATTGCAAGGTAAGGAACGCTTCCAGATGATTGATAAAAATACCTGGGATATGATACTGGGTAAAGCAGGTAAATTGCCCGGTCCCTTAGCTCCCGAAATTATTGAATTAGCTAAGAAACAAGGATTTGAGTTTTATGAAGGAACTCCGCAAGACGCCTATCCAGATGAGCTTGATAAATATCGCAACATGATGAAGGAAAACGGATGGGACCCCGGTCAGGATGATGAAGAATTGTTTGAATTAGCTATGCACGAACGCCAGTATCTCGACTATAAATCGGGCGTAGCAAAAAAACGTTTCGAAGAAGAAATAGAGAAAGCACGAAAAAACCTCACAATATCAGATTCAAAATTGATTATAGAAAAACCCAAAGAAGAAAAGAAAACAGAAAAAGAACCCGAAGATCCCAATACAAAAATTATTTATGCACCCATAAATGGTCAGATTGTTTTTGGGTTTCACGAAATTATTGAAGACAAATTTATAAAAGCAGGCGATAGAATTTCCAAAGGAGAACGACTCTGTTATATTTACTCGGATTTGTTTCAAGGATTTGAAGAAGTAACAGCAGAATTTGATGGAATAGTAAATGAAGTTCATGTAAAACAAGGTACTTTGGTTAAGAAAGGTGATAAAATTTTTACGATAACTATAAACAGCAAAGTAAAAGCAAATTAGTATTACATTATGGTTCAAAAAATTATAAGCGATTTAGAAAAATTAGGTATTCGGAATGTTAAAGAACTTTATTACAATCTTTCTTATGATGAATTGTTTAAACACGAAACCGATCCTTCATTAGAAGGATATGAAAAGGGAATAGTAACCAATTTGGGTGCAGTAGCAGTTGATACTGGAATATTTACAGGCAGAAGTCCGAAAGATAAATACATTGTACGAGATGAAGAAACCGAGTCGAAAGTATGGTGGGCGAGTAGTAATGCCAAATCATCCGATAACAAGCCAATAAACAAAGAGCAATGGAAAACACTGTTAACAATAGCACAGCAGCAGCTATCTGGTAAAAAGTTGTATGTCAACGATGTATATGCAGGTGCAAGTGAAAAAACACGCCTCAGGATACGTGTAATTACAGAAATTGCCTGGGCATCTCATTTTGTAAAAAACATGTTTATTAGACCAACAGAAGAAGAACTGACAATTTTTGAACCTGATTTCATTTTATATCATGCCTGCAAAGCAACCAATCCCTATTGGAAAGAAATGAACATGAACAGTGAAGTATTTATTGCCTTCAATTTAACCGAAAAAATGGCTGTAATTGGTGGAACATGGTATGGTGGCGAAATTAAAAAGGGAATGTTTACTGTAATGAATTATTTTCTGCCTTTACAAGGTATTGCTTCGATGCATTGTTCAGCAAATATAGGAAAAAATAATGATACAGCCTTGTTTTTTGGGTTATCTGGTACAGGAAAAACTACTCTTTCAACTGATCCCGAACGGGTCTTAATTGGCGATGATGAGCATGGTTGGGACGACGAAGGAATTTTTAATTTCGAAGGTGGCTGTTATGCTAAGTGTATCCATCTCGATCCGAAAAAAGAACCGGATATTTATAATGCTATTCGAAGAGATGCATTGCTCGAGAATGTTGTAGTAAATCCAAATACAGGTGAAATTGATTTTTCAAGTGCAGCCAAAACCGAAAACACTCGTGTTTCCTATCCTATTTATCACATTAACAATATTGTAAAGCCTGTATCGAAAGGTCCACATGCACAAACCATTATTTTTTTAACTGCAGATGCATTTGGTGTTTTACCACCGGTAGCTATTTTGAATGAAGATGAAGCAATGTATTATTTTTTGAGTGGCTACACGGCAAAATTGGCTGGCACGGAACGAGGTATTATAGAACCCGTACCAACATTTTCTGCAGCCTTCGGAGCAGCTTTCTTGCCACTTCATCCTACGGTTTATGCCAAAGTGTTAAAACAAAAAATGCAGCAGCATAAAACCAAAGCCTATCTGGTTAATACCGGATGGATTGGAGGTCCTTATGGTATTGGTAAGCGTATTGATATTACAGCAACGAGAGCTATTATACGTTCCATTTTGAATGGAACTATCTACTCTTCGCCATTAGAAAAAATGCCGATTTTTAATTTAGTAATACCCACACAATTGGAAGGTATAGATGCAAAATTGTTGAACCCACGTAATGCATGGCCAAATCCTGACGATTACGATAAACAGGCCTGCATGCTTGCACAAAAGTTTAAAGATAATTTTAAATGGTTTACCGATAACGAAGAAGGGAAAAGATTAGAAAAATTTGGGCCAAATTGTTAATTATTTAAAAGTTATTGAATTTTAAAGCTTTTGAATTATTTTTGCGTATATTCTGAAAAAATGAAAATTTTTCTATTTATAGGATTTTTGTTTTTCGTATTGTCACTTAAATCGCAATACCTAAATCCCAATGATTATCCTCTGCTTACTGAGCCCTATAGAATCTTTAAAGACTATTGATCATAGTTCCAAAGGATTTTTAGTAACATGGAATACAGTAATTTATCATTTTTTCCGCTTTGATCCGGGTTTACTGGCAATCATACCAGCAATGGGGCAAAAATTGTTATGAGAAAATCATACGATAATGGCGATACATGGACAAATCTTGAAGATGTATATAATAGCCCGTTTGATGACCGAAATATTCACGGTGATATTACAGAAGATGGAAGGATAATTATTACTTTTAGAAAATTTGACGCCTTTACATATACAGACATAGGTTATTTTATGCTTTATTCCGATGATTTTGGTGTAACATGGAATGGACCATTTGAAATAAATACTCAGGCTGCTTCATCTGGCACTCATCAGATTTTTGGAAACAATATCATGGGTTATTACAATGTCATTTATACACACAATTATTGTGAAATGCGTCATAGCTGGGATGGTGTTAACTGGGATAGTATTGTATTTGTTTGGGATTTTCGTATTTTTAACTAATATAAGATAAGCGAAGCTTCATTTACTTATCTGGGAAATGGAGTTATTATAGGTCTTTTCAGAAACGATTCGGGTGTTTTGAGTGAAAATTTTCAGCTGGTAGAATCGTATGATTTTGGTCAAACATGGACAGAACCAAAACTGACAAATATTGCCGATGGCTTGTTCTGCCCTTCTCCATGGATATTTTACGACATTGAATACAACCATGTTTGGATTATTGCAATAGACAGGAGGGGTAACTTTATACATCATTATACTCACTATAGTTCAAGAATTTGGCTATATAAATTGTATCCCGATGAAATATTAGGAAATCCAACAGAGTATGTGCCTTTTTTAACCATATTACGTCCCAAATCATCGTTTTATCGTATTTATGGATATCCTTCAACAACTAAAACACCTGATGGCAATTATCTGGTGATTTTTACAGAAAGTGAATACAGATCTAAAGCAGAATGGGCGTATTTGTTTCAGTTTAAAATCATTTATAGACAAAATCCACCATTGGATGTAGATTATGAAACTATGCCTTTGTCGTTAACATTATTCCCTAATCCTGCAACAGATGAAGTGCAATTAGTCGGAAAATTGTTTTCACCAAACAAAAAGGTACAAATTGTAATTGTTGATGAATTGGGTCGAGCTATAGCAGAAAAAAGTATCCATACTACAGATGGATTTATTTATGAAAAGATAAACGTAAGTGAATTTAGTTCGGGAATATATCGCTGTATTATCTACGATGATAAAGAAGTGAAAACAAGAAATTTTATAAAGCGGTAAATTATTTTTCGAATGTATCAGTTTCCAGTGCAGTACCAACAACTACGGTATTTGCTCCAGCTTTGAAATACGCTTCAACTTGTTGATATTGTTTTATTCCGCCGCCAACAATAATGGGAATAGAGACTTTAGCGGCAATAGTTTTGACCAACTCAAGAGGCACAGGATTAAGAGCACCGCTGCCAGCTTCAAGATAAATACAACGAAATCCTAAATATTCGGCAGCAAAGCAAGTAGCCAATACTATATCTGTTTTATCGGCCGGAATGGGTTTGGTATTGCTTATGTATTCTACACTGGTAGTTCTTCCGTTTTCGATAAGAATATAAGCCGTAGAAACAACATCGAGCGTTGTTTGCTTAAGTAATGGTGCAGCAATTACTTGTTGACCTATTAAATATTCAGGGTTTCTACCAGATAAAAGAGATGTAAATAAAATACCATCAGCCTTTTTAGATAACTGAAAAACACTACCAGGAAATAAGTAAATGGGTATAGAAATGTACTTTTTTAGCGTACGAATCAGCTGATCAATATCGTAAAATACTAAACTTCCACCAATAAGTATAGTGTTAAAGCCAATTTTTTCAGCCTTTTTACAGGTGCTTTCAAGATTCGAAAAAGATATTTTATCGGGGTCAATAAGCCAGGCCAGATTGTTTGTCGAGAAATCAATTTTTTTCATACAATGTGTTTAATAATCAACAGCCCAAGTTAATAAAAATTCGGGGTTTTTAAAAATGTTTACTGTATATACATGCTGCTGCCTGTAATTAACCGATATGTAGGGTTGATTATGTAGTTCATTGTGGAAGAAGACTTCATAATGTTCAGAAAAATTTGGGCTGGCAAAAGGTATAAGCTTGTATAAAGATTCTTTTGCACACCAGATTAAATGAAAATCATCATTGGTTAAAGCCCATTTCCGTTCGTTTTTATGAAGAAATTTTTGTGCAGTTTTGGTAAAATCTCTGTTCTTTTCTTCGATATCAATTCCAATGGTATGCTTTAATGAAATGCCTATGGCTGTGTGTTTGTCGGAATGACTGATGCCAAGAAAATGCTTGCTAAGCTTACAGATGGGCTTTTCCTGTTGATAATCGTAAGTTTGCAGAACGCCGGTAAGTTGTTGAATAAGTCGTATGGTAGTCAGCCATTCGCATTTTCGCTGTGTTGATCGGAATGTTTCAATGCGGCAAAATATTTCGGGAACAGCAAGCAAGTCTTTGTAATGTTCAAGAGATTTGATTGGCGAAACAGCAATGGTTAATTCGTTGTCTTGTTTAATTATTTCCACCGTAGTGTTTCTATTAGGTATTTGATATCTTTCTGTAAAAATTGAATAACTGGTGCAAGGCTGTCTTTATTAGGCTTTACGTTGAAATACAGGCTACCACGTAAAAAGTGTTGGGTGCTATCGGTCAGATAAAATTGTGCTGGCGAAGCGGCATTGCCTTTAATTTCGTACACCATTCCGTAAACCTTATGTAGGGAGTCAAGGTATAAAACTTCGCGAATGGCATCGGCTTTAATGTCGTGCTTATATGCAAGCGAACGGCATTCTTCAAGCAGTTTGGGTAAATTGTTTTGAATAGGCACATAAGTAAGAAATAGCGTTGCATTAAATGAAGGGAACTGAATGTTTATCCATCCTTGCGTATTTTTGGTAGAATCGGTATTAACATAAGGCTCTACGTTGCCATAAACAGGATATTGAAAAGTATAGTTAAACGAGGTAGAATCAAACGTTCGATAAGATTTAGAAGGCAAATCAATCCGGAAATATTCCATTGGTTTGGGCGAATATGACTGTCCGCAAGCAAAAAATAAAAGGCAAACAGCAAAAAAACTAAGATTCTTCATGTTCCTGGATTTGTGGCAAAGTTACAATAACAGAATGAATACGTCGTTCGTCAACTTTTTTAATAGTGAAGGAAATTCCGGCAATTTTAACTGTTTCGTTTGCTTTTGGAATATTTCCTGTGTGCTGAAGAATAAGCCCGGCAATAGTTTCTGCATCAGATTTTTCGGTATCAAAGAAACTTTCACTAATGTTGATTGCATGGCAGAAATCTATAATCAGTGTTTTTCCATCTACTTCATATTGAGTTTCTGTAATTCTTTTAATAGATTGAACGTCAACTTCGTCGAACTCATCGTCAATGTTACCAACAATTTCCTCAAGTATATCTTCCAGTGTTAAAATGCCCGATGTGCCACCATATTCATCTACTACAATGGCCATGTGTATTTTCTTCTCCTGAAATTCTTCGAGCAGTTCGTTAATGAATTTTGTTTCTGGTATAAAATACGGTGGACGAATTAATGATTGCCATTTAAATTCGCTTTTGTGTAAATGAGGTAATAAATCTTTGATGTATAAGATGCCGACAACATGATCGAAACTATTTTTGATAACAGGAATTCTGCTGTAATTGGTTTCTTTAATGGTTTGAATAACTTTTTGAAAACTATCTTTAATATCAACTACTTTAACATCTACACGAGGAATAAGAATTTCGTTGGCACGTGTAGAAGCAAAGTTAACGATGCCTTTTAAAATTTTCTTCTCATCGTTTAATTGTTTTGAAGCAAGATCAATAGCATCGGACAATTCATTGAATTTTATTTGCGAACTTTCTTTTACATTAATAAAAGAAGTTGATTTAGTGAGTAATAAAATAAGTGGCGTAAACAGGGCTTGTGCAACAATAAGAAAGGGCGTTGAAAATTCGGCAAAACGAAGAGACACATGAGTTGCTACTGATTTTGGAAAAACTTCACCGAAAAGTAAAACAATAAAGGTGGCCGTCAACGTTTGAACGATGAATAACAACAAGGGATTGTTATGAAAATCAAATACCAGATTGGTTAACCAAACAAATAGAATGACAAAAGCAATATTAATAAAACTGTTGGCTGTCAATATAGTTGCAAGAAGTTTATCGGGATTTTGCAGAAGTGTAATTATTCTTTTATGATTTTTTTTGTGCGAATGCGACAATTTAAGCTTGGTAGCGTTATTTAACGAGAAAAAAGCCACTTCGCTGCCCGACATGACAGCACTTAAAAATAAAAGCACAACAAGGAGAATGGTGCCGGTAATGATATCTCCTATATGTTCAGAAACGGAAAGCGAATCTATCACTGCTTACACATTAAAAAGGAAGATCATCCTCTGGATTTCCCTGATTGATGGTAGTATTGATGTCAGTAGTAGGTTCGTTAACTGTTGTTGAATCAGTACTATAAGTTGTATCTGTTAAATTGTCATCTTTTTTGCCTAAAAGCTGTATTTTATCGGCAACGATTTCAGTAATATAACGTGTTTGATTGTCTTTGTCGGTGTAGCTTCTGCTTTTTATACGGCCTTCTATATACAACTGACTGCCTTTTTTAATAAATTTTTCAGCTAATTGAGCATTGTTTCGCCAGGCAACAATGTTGTGCCATTCTGTTACTTTTTGTAATTGTCCGTTTTGATCTTTGTAAACTTCGTTGGTTGCTAAGGTAAAGGTAGCAACAGGTGTGTTTTCGTTGATGTTTCTGATAACGGGGTCTTTACCAACGTTACCAATAAGAATAACTTTGTTAACCATAGTTAAAAGATTTAGTTTTTGCCATTATTTTTATTGAAAAACATAAGGATGCTTAGCCAATATTCTTTTGAAGTAGGCGAATTTGACCATAGGGCTTTAGAACCGTGTTCTCCCTGTCCTTCCTGTGGTTTGAAAATAGTTTTCAGATTGTCGGGGATATATTTTGCAAGTTCTACAACATAAGGATATTCGCGCTGTGAACATGCAATAAGAGCAGGTTTATCAAAATTTTTAAGCTGTGATTGCACCTTAACATCATTTCCGAAATACTCTCCAGGAGAGAAAGCTACCACTGCTTTAACTTTTTCGTTGCCTTTGGCTATACATAAAACAAGTGAGGCAGAGTAAGAACTTCCTACCAGTACAACAGGCTTCTTACTCAAATTGTAAGCATAATTTATAGCAGCTTCTATATCTTTTTTAGCATCCAGATAATTGGTGGGTAAGTTTCTTTTCTTGGCTTCACGGGCTGTTTCATTTTGAACAGAATTTACCTGTTCGCCTGAGCGAAGGTCAACGGCAATACAATTATAGCCGAGATTCATTAATCTTGGAGCGGTTTCTTTATATTCTCCTTTGCTATAGCTTGCCTGATGAAATAACAGCATGTAGGGTAGTGAAGGGTCGTTTTCGTAAAGATAAGCAGTAATGGGTAAACTATCGGTTGAATAAAAATGAATAACTTCCTGACTATGAAGCATAACTGGCAAAGCCATTAAAAAAAGAAATACAGATTTCATATACCTTTGTTTAAGTTTCTACTAAAACCCAGATAACGTTGTTTGAAGCTTCTACTAATCCACTTTTAATAGCAAATTTCATGCTATTTTTTTCGTGGTCAATAAGTTTTATTTCGCCTTCGGTTAAGGTTGAAATAATAGGTGCATGATTTTTTAGTATTTCAAAGGCACCATTTGTTCCTGGTAACGAAACCAAGCTGACTTCACCTTTATAGAGCTGTTCTTTTGGACTAAGAATTTCGAGTTTCATATTGCAAATATACACTTTTTTTAAGTTAGAATCATATTTTTTAAAAATCTTCTATTAATCAGAATATCAGCAATGTGGTGCAATATGTTTAGGGTTGACCAATTCTCTGTATTTGCTAACAACTTTCTTAAAATCTTCCCATGCTTCTACTTTCAATTTAGGATTTCGCAGAAGGGCAGCTGGATGATATGTTGGCATTACCCATCGGTTGTTCCAATTAATCCATTGTCCTCTAACTTGAGAAATTTTTAATGATTCGTCAATAAGACCATTCAGTGCTGTAGCTCCTAACAATACCAGTATAGCAGGTTGAATGAGTTCAATTTGTTTGTGCAGATATGGGATGCAAGTATTACGTTCTTCTGGAAGTGGTGCACGATTGTTGGGCGGTCTGCATTTAACAATATTAGCAATAAAAACTGTTTCCTGACGGCTAAATCCACAGGCAGCAAGAATTTTATCTAGCAGTTGTCCGCTTCTACCAACAAAAGGTCTTCCTTGTAGATCTTCATCTCTGCCGGGGCCTTCGCCAATGCACATGATTTTTGCCTGCAGATTGCCTTCGCCAAAAACAACGTTGGTTCGCTCCTTAGCAAGCTGACAGCGTGTGCATGCCAGCACTTCACGCTTAAGGTCTTCTATTTCGAAAAGATTTAATTTAGTTAACATCAAATTCAACTAATGAACATTTTTTAACGGTAGAGTTGTTTTCATCAATTGCAACAAAGCCCAGACGAACCCAGTAGCGACCAGGTTTTTTGAAAACACGTTCGCAGGTAGGACCTATATATTTATAACCATCGCTAAAAATCCAGATAAACTGTTCAATAGTGCCTTGAGGAAAATAAGATTCTTTACTGTCAAAAACAACCGGCGTATTTGTTGAAATAGTATCGGGGTATGTAATATAGGGTTGAACTTGTCGTTCTATTTCCATGGTGTATGATGCTACCTGATGAATTTCGTCGGTTAAGGTATCTATCATCGTAAGTGTTACAAAGTAAGTTCCATAATCGTTGTAACAATGATCGGCTTCCCATGCCTGTATTTTTGTGCTGTCGCCAAAATCCCATTCATAAATTACAGGCAGTGTATCAATATATTGTGAAGTTTCGTCCACAAAATGATAACATAAATTTTTTTCAATCATAGTATCGCATTCTTCAAACACAGGAAGTGTTGAATAAAAATAATAAATATCGTCTGTTTTCTTACGATTGCTGGCAAAATAACCGTTTTCGAAAGTTGAATCGCAAATGAATGAAAAATCGTTATTATTTGAATTTATTGGCTCAGGAAGGCAAATAGCAGGCATCCACTGGTTGTTTTCTTGTTCGCTGTAATAAATATCAAATTTACTTTCAGGATTCCTGTCTGAAGAGAAATACAAACGGTTATTAACATAAAAAGGAAAAATTTCGTTTTTATCACTATTAACAATGGGTCCTAAGTTAATCGGAATATCCCAGGTTGTATCTTTTTTTTCACTTATATACAAATCGAAACCACCATAACCGCCTGGAATATCAGATGAAAAAAACAAGTATTTTCCGTCGGGTGTAAGAAACGGATGTCCTACTCTGTAAGATTTGTTGTTGTAAGGAAAGGGTTTGTATTCTGGATTATTTTTGTCTTTCGAAAAATCGTAAAAGAAAATTCCTACCGGTGCTTTGTGTTTTTTTCCGCCTTTGATATAGAAATTTTGAGAAACAATACATGTATCGCCATAAACAGCCATTGGCCCATCGTGAAAGGTAGTGTTTATTTTGGAAAGCATGCTATCAACAAGTGATTTTGTCTTTTTATCTGGATGGTAAAAGAAGACGTTGTAAAAGTATTCGTTGTTTGAAGTTTTTTTAGTTTCAATTACACTGGTTTTAAGATTGCTTGTGTAAATGATTCCACCCTTGTAATAAAAAGGAGCAATATCGCTAAAATCGGAAGTGTTAAAGGAAACAGGTTCTGTTTTAATATAACTTTGACCACCCGCCAGCGTAAAGTTTAGCAAAAAAGTAAGTATAATATAAATAGCTCGTTTACTCATTAGAAAAATCTGGTGGAATATACATTATACTTCCGGATTAATTCGTACCGAAGGGTAAATTCGTTGGTGCTAAGTGTAGCTTTGTGGATGGGTGAAGTAACAAAATCGTGTGCATAACCCAGCCTAAGTTGTGGATTAATTTGATATTCTACAAGTAAAACAAGCGATTCGCCTGTTCGGATAGAAGTCCCTATAAGCAAGGTGTTTAATATGTTAAAAGAAAGGGTAATATCCAATTGTCCATCGTTTTTTATAGATTTAATAAAAATTGAAGGCATAAATTGTACATCAGGACCTAAGTTAATGATGAAACCTGAATGCAGATAAGTGTTTACAACACGAGTTTTAATGGTGTCGTATAATTGTAAGCTATTGTAGCCAAAATTTCCTAGTATAGGTGCAGATAAGGAAAAAAAGTAAGTCGGGCTGTAATAATAAACACCAAAGCCTACGTCAAATTTTGTAATATTATAAATTGTTTCGTTAAATACTGCATCACCGCTTTCCGTTAAAGATAGCTTAGATAAATCTGCTCTGAAAGAAGTCAGGCCTGTTTTTAGACCCATAGCAAAATTTCGCTTGCCTTCTTTCATCCGAATACGATAGACGTAGTTTACAGCTAAACCGGAAAATTTACTGACACCAATTTTATCAGTAAATGCGATAAAGCCTGTGGCAAGGTTTAATTGTTTTAACGGGGTATGAAATCCAAAATTCATGGTTTTGGGTGCTCCATCAAGCCCTGTCCATTGATTTCTGTACATAAGTGTGGATGAAAATACTTCCCGGCTGCCAGCATAAGCAGGATTTAAATGTTGACCATTCATATAAAAATTGCTAAGCGATTGAAAATGTTGTGAATAAACAAATTCAACAGAGAATAGAATCATATGTAATAAGAAAACCTTTTTCATCGCTTCAAAATTACATAACCTTTTTGAATGATTTTCTTGTCTTTTTCGAGCATATAAAAATACGTGTCGTCGGGCAAATCGTTTCCGTTTTTGTCTTTACCATTCCAACTGTTGTCGTATGATGGGTTTTCGTAAACAATGTTGCCCCAACGTTCGAAAATAGTAAGATGATAAGAAATACCTGGGTCAAGGCCATCAATTACAAAATAATCGTTTTTGCCATCTCCGTTGGGCGAAAATCCTTCGGGTATAAATAGTGAGAAAAGTCTGATTAGTACATCGTCAAATACTGGTGGGCATATACCATTGGTTATTGTCCATCGTAATATGTTATTGCCTTCAGATAGCTGACTTACCAAAGTGGTTGGCGAATGGGGCTCACTAAATACAGCATTCCCTTCAATTACAGACCATGTTCCTTGCCCAGCATCGGGTGGGGTTGCCTGTAAATGAACGATTGGGTTGCTATTGTATAGAGTAATATCCTGTCCGGCATCGGGTTGTGAGGGTTGCTGATATAGGGTAAGAGTGGTGTGGTTTGTATCAACGCAAGGACCGTTACGCACTTCCCAAATAATATCGAATGTACCATATTGTGTTGAGAATATTTGAGTAGTAGAAGAATGAATATCATTGGTTGTTATACACGATGGCAATATCCATGTTCCAATTCCCTCGGCAGGTGGGGTTGCCTGAAGAGTAGTACTTAAACCGCATTCTTCTGTGCTGGTTGAATGAGCAGACACAGGGTTAAATGCCCATATACGGATAGTATCGGGTGGAATAATTGCCGTACAATTGCTGTTATCGGTCAATTGAACAATAAAGATTTCAAAGTAGCTTTGTTGTATATATATTGAATATACTGAATCGTTCTGATGCTGCTGTTGTGTAAAATGATTTCCGTTTAAGGAGAAAGTAACATTCCATGGAGCAACTCCTTCGAGATGAAGATGAATGTGAGCATAAGTATCGGAAAGCTTGCAGATGCTGTCATTTTCTTCTAAAGAGATAAGTGCAAAAGTTTGTAAATTACAATTGATAATAACTTCATTACTAGCAGATGAGCAATTTCCATTAAAAATCATTCTTCTGTATTTATTGCTTCCTACAATAAAAGGAGGTGTGAAAGATTGTTGTGTGGCACCTGTAATATCTGTCCATTGATTTCCTTGAAGAACCTGCCATTGATAGCTAACATTTGTGCCTTGGGTGTTTTGGGTTTCCGTAATGGGTTGAATGGTTTCGCCTTCGCAGTAGGTTAGTTGAGTACTGTTGATTTCATTGTGAGGAAGCAGAACAGGAATAATTGTGATAATGTTGCTTGTGTCAATACAAGCACCTGAGGTTATTATGCGTGCAAAAGAAATGGTATCGGAGATAGATCCAGCAAGGTAATTTTTCATGTTGTTTATGCCTGGAGCAGGAGCCCATGTGCCAATAGATGTTTTATATATCCATAAATAATGAAATGAACCAGTACCGCCGCTTGGTTGATTGATAAAACTTCCTATGGCTATAACATCGTCCTGACAAATATGAATGGTATCGTTTAAACCAGCACTTGTTTCGATAACATTTAATATGTAAGGCAATAAATCAACTACAACAACATTACTTGTATCAAAACATCCCATTAATTCAATGATACGACGATAATAATAATAACGGTGTGAGTTGTCAGATAAGCTGAAGTAGATAGAAATAGTTGTATCTGGCAGGGTTGACCATTGTGTAGAATCTAAGCTTGTTTGCCAGATGATGTGACAGGATGAATTTGCCAGTGGTCCGGAAATGATACCATTGGCGATTCCACAAAATTGTTCTACTGTTGACGATTGATTAATAGTAATTTGATTATTTTCGATATTAATTATGGTAATACTTATAATATTTGATGTATCTACACATGAATATGGTGCTGATACGATTCTTCTATATTGTGTGTAATTAAACTGGGTTAATGGATAAATATAAGGTGTTTGATCGGGCATTGTTATCCATCCATTACCTGCATTATACTGCCAGATGTAATTGAAAAGACTATCTTCATTACCAGTTATGGGATAAATTTGATCACCAAAACAATAGATAGAATCTGAAGTTTGTATGTTATTACTTATATAAACAACGTTAAAATATAAGACATTACTGGTATCATAGCATCCGCTTCCGATTACAATGCGTCGGAAATATCTTGATTGATCGGCTGTCCATAAATAATTCGGATGATAATTAGGTAATTGTGCATTTTGCCAATTGATACCATCAATGCTCCATTGCCATAAAAAGTTAAACGATCCACTTCCTGTTGGATTTGAACCATTGATGGTAATAGTGTCGAACATACAAAATGGTGAGTTGTTGCTTTGAATGATGTTGTTTTGAATGATTGTTTGAGGTATTAAATTTACAGTAGCAGCCTTAGTACACTGGTTATTGTCAGTAACAACAATGGTATATGTTCCTTGGCAAAGATTAGAAATAGGATTGGGATAATTATAGCTATAAGGCATGGTACCGCCTTGAGCAGAAAAAGATATGCTGCCATTGCAGGAGTACACACAGGTTGGGTTTTGTATGCTGGTGATTAAGGATAAATCTTGAGGTTGTTGAATAATAAAAGTATCTATTTCGATGCAGTTGTTGTTGTCAGTAACAGTCAAATAATAAGTTCCGGCATAAACATTGCTTATAGATGATGAAGTGCTTCCAATGTTCCACAAATAGGAATAGGGTTGTGTACCTCCAGAAGCGTAGGTGTTGATGTATCCGTTGTTTCCATTATAACACGAAACATGTCCTATGTATTGCAGGTTTATTTGAAGAGGATTTGGTTGTGATAGAGAAACTGAATGTGTATTGGTGCATCCATTATGATCAGTAACAGTTAACGTGTATGTTCCGGTACTTAGGTTGGTAAGATTCTGTGTAGTAGCACCATTGTTCCATTGATAGGTATATGGTTGAGTACCACCAAGCACTTGTGTTTGTATGTTTCCATCTGAATATCCATAGCATGAAGGATTGGTTTTGTTTGTACTTATTTGAATAGGTTGTGGTTCAGTAATGGTAACGGATTGACTGGTTGTACATCCGTGGCTATCGGTTACGGTAACAAAATATGTGCCAGCCGAAAGATTGGTTATGGAGGATTGAGTAGCACCATTGTTCCAATTAAAAGTGTAATTTGGCACACCACCAAAAACGCTTACTGTCGCTGTTCCATTGTTTTGCCCATAACAGGTAACATCAGATTTGGCAATAGATGCAATGAGCTGAGTTGGTTCGGTGATTTCTACCATACCACTTATACTGCAATTATTAGCATCAGTAACGGTAACATAATATAAACCAGCACATAAATTATTTATAGTTTGTGTATTCTGTCCATTATGCCAGTGATAACCAAACACTCCTGTGTTTGGAAGAACAAGAGCAGTGGCAGTACCATTGCATTGACCATTACAAGTAACATCTGTTTTATTGAAACTTAATTGATAATTATTTACTGAAATAGTAAGAACATTGCTTATATCAACATCACCACCCAGTAAAGTAACTAATCTTCTGAAATAGGTTGTTTGTGTTAATGTGCCGGGTTGATAGTTTGGCTGGTTATTAGTTCCGGGACAATTATACCAAGTATTATTATCGGTACTGTATTGCCACAGATAAGTAAGAAACAATGTAGAGGTTGTACCTGTTAATAGATTGGGTGTGTTACCATAACATATTGTTTGATTTGATTGAATACTATTTTGCTGCAACAAACAGTTAAGGTTTATAATTAATTCATTGTTTTTTACCATTCCATCAGTTCCATCGGTTCCTTTAAATCCAGAATAAGCATTACCAGCCGATCCTTTTAAGACATTAATATTACTTGTTCCTGTTGTAGAATTGAAGAATACAATACCACCACCTCCACCGCCACCAGAGCCTCGATAATAATAAGGTCTGGAACTAACTGCATCTCCTCCTTTACCTCCTTTTGCTTCTATGTTTAAATTGCCTGTAATAGTATTAACATGCAAAAAAATTGTTCCTCCTCCACCACCCCCGCCGGCACTTTCATTATAAGTAATTCCTTGAACATCTTCACCATTAGCAACGATTGATTTATTATTTCAAACTATTGAATTAGCAAAAATTATTACAATGCCTCCACCGTTTCCACCTTTTGTGGCATCATAAGAGAACTCTTCGTAAGTTCCGGATCCACCACCACCACCTAAAAAAAGTCGTTGACCGCTAAAATAAGTAGAAGAATAAAGTTTTTCGCCACCTATACCACCTATAAGAGCAGGAGAGGAACACATTTCGCTTTCTCTGCCCCCCGTTCCTCCCATCCCTCCATTACTACCACCTCCGCCGGCAGAATTTATCCCATTGCCACCACCTCCACCGTTTGCCCATTTTCCTCTGCCTCTGGCATAAGCATTTATGATAGGAACAACACCTTCTCCTTTTAAGCCAGATGAATCTTTACCATTAATTGTATAAAAGTAACTATATAAACCACCTGAGATTTCAAAAGAACATTTATTTAACGTATTTATATCAGTATTTTGAGCACCTCTAAACCCCTTTCCTGTAACATCAATATTTGCATTTAATTGCAAAGTGCCCACCACAAACATTACCAAAACTCCACCAGTTTGTCCATTCCATGGGGCACAGCTAAGAGTATTGGAAACCGTAGCATTCAGAAAGGTTCTAACTTTAACAACTTGAAACATGCCATTGTCATAAGTATTTTGTAAAGGACAGGATAAAGTTATGATATTATTTGAAGTGTTTATACCCGATATTCTCGAAAATTCAAACAAACCGGCATTTCCAAAGTTGATGATTGTTCCGAAATCTGTATTGTTGCTAACATTAACCTGTCCGCCTTTCATTTGAATGACAAGAACAGTGTCGCCAATTCCAAAAGCTAATGGGGTAGAACTAAGCTTAATATGGGTGGGGTCTATATATTGCTGTCCATGAGCATAACTGTTGATAACTCCCTGAATGGTGGAGTTTTGTCCAAACAAACCAGCCAGCGAAAAAAGAAACGCTATGATGTTAACGATTTGTTTTTTCATTTTGTTAAAGTTTTTAACCATTCTGTTATTTCAAAGTTATCAAAATTTCCAGAACTCATCAACAAAATTACACAATTCTTTTTAATAGACGTAGTTATAAAATCAAACAGTTGCCTTGACTGATTAAAAATTTTTAGTTTCTTGTTTTTAAATCCTTCGGCAATATCTTGTTCACTGAGCATAGGTAGTTTTTTCAGTTCAATGGCATGAGGATTAAAATATACGATGGGCAAATCGCACAAATCCATACAACCGGCATATTGCGGTAAAAAATCTTTATTCAGGCTGCTGTATGTGTGAAGTTCTAAGCAGCCAATTAGAAAGTGACTGGGATAAAGCCAACGAACCGCATCAATAGTAGCTTTTACTTTTGAAGGAGCATGAGCAAAATCTAAAAATACAGTAAGCTGCTCTTCTGAGTTTTCATATAACTTTTGCAATCGCTTACTTGCACCTTCAAAGGTTTGAATGGCCTGATAAAAAACCTCTTCCTGTAAGCCAATCTGTAAACAAATTTCTTTTGCTCCCATGATGTTTTGCAAATTGTGTTTACCAAAAATGGAGATTGGTATTTTGTTGCCTTTATGAAGCAGAAACGTCTGATTTTGTTCAATAACATGAGGATGTTCTTCGTATGAAACAGAACGAATGCTTGTTTTAAGCTGCGTGGCTATTTGCTGCAAATTAGGGTCATTTTTATACCAGATAAATGTGCCATTGGGCTCTATGGTATCTGCAAAAATCCTGAATTGATGTACATAATCGTCGAATGTTTTAAAGACGTTCATGTGATCCCATGCAATACCGCTAACCAGTGCTATGTGGGGCTTATATACATGAAATTTTGGGCGGGGGTCGAAAGGTGCGGTAAGGTATTCGTCACCTTCAAAGATCATCAGTTCTGCTTCATCAGACAGTTTAACCATTCTGTCAAATCCTTTTATTTGTGCTCCAACCATATAATCGAAAGGTATGGTAGTATGTTTCAATATATGCAAGACAATTGATGTTATGGTTGTTTTTCCGTGACTTCCGCCAACTACGATGCGTTTTTTGTTTTGAGCATGCAAATACAGGTATTCGGGATAAGAATAGTAAGGAATACCAAGTTCTTTAACCTTTAGTAATTCTGGATTATCGGGACGGGCATGCATGCCAACAATAACAGCATCAATGTTTGTGTTTATTTTTTCAGGAAACCATCCGAAAGCATCGGGCAAAATACCGGCAGATTGTAAACGGGAATATGAAGGTTCAAATATTTCATCGTCGCTGCCGGTTATTGTATGGCCTTTTTGATGTAAATCTAAGGCCAGGTTGTGCATTGCACTTCCACCTATAGCAATAAAATGATACCACATAAAGATTCATTCTTTTTTTCTTAACTTTAAGCCAAAATTTTTCGATAAAAGTACAAAAAAAATGAAAGTTGAAATTGTATTGACATCAAATTTTAAGGTTGATGGGGGTGCCATGTTTGGAGTTATCCCCAAAAGCATGTGGAACAAGGTTTATCCGGCCGACGAAAATAACCTGTGCAACCTGGCTAATCGTTGCTTGTTGATTGACACTGGCGAAAGAAGAGTGCTGATAGATGCTGGTATTGGAAATAAGCACGATGAAAAATTTTTATCGCATATCTATGTTAATGGTGAAGGAGAATTACTTTCGTCATTGCAAACACTTGGTTATAAGCCCGAAGATATTACCGATGTGGTATTTACACATTTGCACTGGGATCATTGTGCGGGTGCTACTTATTACTCAGAAAATCGCTCAAATATTTTACTTACTTTTCCTAACGCCATTCATTGGGCAAGCAAAAAGCAATGGGAATGGGCAATGAATCCAAATCCTCGCGAGAAGGCTGCTTTTCAGAAGGAAAACCTTTTACCAATTGCAGAAAGTGGGAAGTTGCAGTTAATTGAACGTAATGTAGAACTTTATCAAGGAATAGAACTTCGTTTAAGCGATGGTCATACGATGGGAATGATTTCAGTAATTATAAGAGCTAAAGAAAAGACAATAGCCTTACCAGCCGACCTTATTCCTACTGCAGCACATATTCCATTACCATGGATTTCGGCATACGATATTCAGCCTTTATTGCTCTTAAAAGAAAAGGAATCGTTGTTGAATGAAGCCGTTGAACATAACTGGATTCTCTTTTTTGAACATGATATTTTTACGGAATGCTGTACACTTGTTCGAACAGAAAAAGGCATAAAAGAAAAGGAACGCTTTTTGTTGAAGGATGTGCTGTAGAATAATCCGAAACATATATATGAAAAAAAATGCACTGCTAATTTTTTGTTTAATTCTTTTTCGTGCTAATGCTCAGCAAGTTTTGCCCGGAATTGAGCAAGTATCGAAATATTTACCATATATCGAGGGAAAAAACATAGGAATAACCTGTAATCATTCAACAATTTTTGTAAATCATAAACATCTGATAGATAGTTTATTAACGTTAAATATTAAGGTAAAAAAAATTTTCGTACCCGAACATGGTTTTAGAGGAGAAGTTGCTGCAGGTGAGTTAGTTGCACATTCAACAGATGAAAAGACAGGCATTCCTATCATTTCATTGTATGGAAAAAACAAAAAGCCACAACAAGAAGATTTGCAGGGAATAGAAGTAATGTTGTTTGATATTCAGGATGTTGGCGTTCGTTTTTATACCTATATTTCAACGCTTCATTATGTGATGGAAGCCTGTGCAGAAAATAACATTCCCTTAATAGTTCTCGATCGTCCTAATCCTTTGGGATTTTATGTTGATGGTCCTGTATTAGACACCGCTTATCGTTCGTTTGTTGGCATGCACCCTGTACCGATTGTTTATGGTATGACTATTGGCGAATATGCTCAAATGATTAACGGTGAGGGATGGCTGAAAAACTCTATAAAATGCAATTTAATGGTCGTTCCAGTTGAAAACTATAGTCATAGTATGTATTATCCATTGCCAGTTAAGCCAAGTCCTGCTTTGGTTAACAGACAAGCTGTTTTGCTCTATCCATCGTTATGCTTATTTGAGGGAACGGTTATTCAAATGGGACGTGGTACAGATTATCCTTTTCAGGTAGTTGGACATCCCTTGCTTAAAGATAAATATTCCTTTAGCTTTGAAGCTCCAGTGAAGCTTGGAAATAAAAATTTGCTTTATAGTAAAAACTGTTATGGCCTTGATTTAAGAAATTCTACAGACACAACCTTTACCTTGAAGTTTTTATTGGAACTTTATCGACAATATCCTAACAAAAAAGAATTTTTTAATTCTTTCTTTATTAAACTGATAGGGAATAAAGCTGTTTATCAAGCCATTGTACAAGGAAAAGGCGAAAATGAAATACGTCAACTTTGGAAAGATGATGTAGAAAAATTTAAACTTGTGCGACAGAAATATTTATTATACAGGGATTAAGAAAATTATCCGATAAATTTATAACCAACACCTTTAATAGTTTCGATAAATTCTTCTCCTATTTTTTCACGCAATTTTCTAATGTGAACGTCAATGGTACGGTCGCCTACAATTATTTCTGAGCCCCAAACTTTGGTGTAAATAGTATCGCGATGCACAACTTGTTCGGGACGTGAGGCCAATAAAACCAACAAATCAAATTCTTTTCTTGGTAATTTAATTATTTGTTCACCTTTAATGACAATCCTTTTGTCCAAATCAATACTAATTTTTTCAAAAACGAGTATGTTATTTTTTTCTGATTTAGTAGTAGAATTAAATCGTCTTAACAAAGCCTGAATACGTGCCAGTAAGACTTTAGGTTTGATAGGTTTAGTAATATAATCATCTGCACCTGCTTCGAGTCCGGCTATTTGTGCGTAATCTTCGCTTCTGGCTGTTAGAAAAATGATAATACATTTGTTTAGAGCGAACTCGTCTTTTGCTCGCAGCTCTTCACATACCTGAACACCATCTTTTTTAGGCATCATAATATCGAGCAAAATAACATGAGGCTTAAAAAGAGATGCCTGAGTTATAGCTTCTTCTCCATTGTAGGCAGCAGCTATTTCATACCCTTCTCGTTTAAGGTTGTACGAAAGCATTTCAACAATGTCTGGTTCGTCGTCAACGATAAGTACACGGATGTTGTTTTTTTCATTCATATAATTATGCTTTATTTAAGGTAAAACTAAATGAACTTCCTACTCCATAAGTGCTTTTTACATAAATGTTTTGTTGGTGCGACTCTAAAATATGCTTAACAATAGATAATCCTAACCCGGTACCTCCTGAGTCTCGACTCCGACTTTTGTCTATGCGGAAAAAACGCTCGAATATTCGTTCCAGGTATTTTTCTTCAATACCAATACCATTATCGGAAACTTCTACAAGAATTTTTTCATTCAAATCGTGAATATAAATAGTGGTGTGTCCGTTGTCTTTGCCGTAATTGATGGAGTTTAAAACAAGATTGTACAAAACATCGGCTATTCTTTGTCTATCGGCATGAACAAAATAAGGCTTACTGGGATTGATTAGAAAAAGTTTAATGCCACGCTTTGCTGCTTTGGTTTCGAGCATTTCAAATATTTCCTTAATTAAAGATGTTATTTCGAAATTTTCGTAGTGTAGTTCTATTTCGTTGTTTTCAATTTTAGAAATGGTTTCCAGATCCTGAATGATAGAAATCATTCGGTTGATGTTTTTATCGGCTTTTTCGAGAAATTTTCGGTTGATGCTTTCATCTTCCAAACCACCTTCGAGCAGGGTTGTTATATAGCCCTGAATGGAAAAAAGTGGTGTTTTAAGCTCATGGGAAACATTGGACAAAAACTCGCGACGGAATTTTTCATTTTTCTTTAAGCGGTCTATTTCCTGATTTTTTTGTACTACCCAGTTTGCAACATCTACGTTAGCTTTTTTTAATATGTTTAATGATTTTTTAAAGCTTTGTTCATTTTTTGGCTCAGAAATAATTTTGTATAAAGGAAATATTTTATTTATCAAGAGTTTATTGAGAAGTAAATACGAAATAATGTACACGAAGATAAAACCAACTGATGCCGAAACAAAAACAATACTGTATGACCACTTATATAATCCAAGCCATGCAAGAAAAACTTCTAGCAAAACAAGCAAAAGTGCTGCAAAAGTTCCAATAATTATTGAAATTCTATTTGGAGTAAAAATTTCAATTTTCATTAACATTAAAATTACTACCTTTGTATTTGCCGTAAAATTATAAAGTTAATATTAATTAAACGTTAAATTTTATCTATATGTTTGAAAAAAATACTTATGTTGAACGAAGAAAAAAACTTAACACTCTTGTTAGAAAGGGTTTTGTTTTGTTATTAGGAAATGGCGAATCTTCTCTAAATTATCCAGCCAACTGTTATCCTTTTCGTCAGGATAGTACGTTTTTATATTTTATTGGTATTAATTTACCCAATTTAGCAGCTATTTTGGATATTAACAGCGGACAAACAACTCTTTATGGCGACGATGTTGAAATAGATGACATTATCTGGATGGGACAACAGCCTTCTATGCGAGATTTGGCAAATCTTTCTGGAATAGAGAAAGTTAAACCATACAAGGAACTTTTTAATGATATTGAAACGATAAAAAATCAGCAGGCTAACATTCATTATTTGCCACCATACAGGGATGCCAATAAAATATTATTAAACCAATTACTTGGTATTGCTATAAATGACTTAAAGACTCATGCCTCGGCAGAATTGTGTAAAGCAGTTGCTCTGTTGCGTTCGGTTAAAGAACCTCAGGAAATAGAACACATAGAAGAAATAATGGAAGTTGCTTATCAGATGCATACTACTGCCATGCACATGGCTCAGGGAGGTGTCTCAGAACAGGTTATTGCAGGTGTTATTGAAGGAATTGCGTTGCAACACGGTCCTAGAGTATCTTTTCCCGTTATTCTGTCAAAACATGGTGAAATATTGCATAATCATCATCATGGTAATATTTTAAAAAATGAAGATTTGCTTCTGTGTGATGCAGGCTTTGAATCGTTTGAGGGTTATGCAACCGACCATACCAGAACCATTCCTGTGGGAGGAAAGTTTACTACTATGCAAAAAGAGATTTATCAGATTGTATTAAATGCTCAGACCAAAGCTATGCAGCTACTTAAGCCGGGGGTGTTTTTTAAGGATGCTCACATTGCCGCTTGCATGGAAATAGCTAAAGGTCTTACAGAACTTGGAATTATGAAAGGCGATTATGCAGAAGCAGTAAAACAGGGGGCTCATGCACTATTTTTCCCTCATGGATTGGGTCATATGATGGGACTTGATGTGCACGATATGGAAGATATAGGAGAACAGTTTGTAGGCTATGACGAAACCGTTGAACGAAGCAAAGAATTCGGGCTTGCTTATCTTCGTTTTGCTAAAAAAGTTCAGACGGGTTATGTGCTTACCATTGAGCCGGGTATTTATTTTATTCCTGCATTAATAGATTTATGGAAAAAAGAAAAGAAACACGAATCGTTTATTAATTACGAAAAACTCGAAAATTATCGTTCATTTGGAGGTATTCGTTTAGAAGATGATGTGTTGATTACAGATGATGGATACCGCATTTTAGGTAAAAAACGTATTCCAATCCAGCCAGATGATGTTGAAAAAGAAGTAGCCGAAGGTTTTTAATATACGCTTTTGTTAAGTGTATTTGTTTAACCAATAGTTAGATTATGGAACTTTCTTATATTCATTACGGAAAAGGCGAAGTAATTTGCTTTTTACATGGTTATCTTGAAAATAAGTTTTTGTGGAAAGATGTTATCACTCAATTTCCTGATTATCACAGTTTTTGCTTCGATTTGCCAGGATGTGGCGAATCGCCTGTACAGGAAGAACAAACCATCGATTCGATGGCAAGAGCTGTAAAGGAAACACTTGACAGTCTTAATATTAAAAAAATATTGCTGATAGGGCATTCCATGGGCGGTTATGTAGCACTAAGCTTTGCTGAACAGTTTCCGGAATATATAAAAGGACTTGTGTTGCTACATTCACATCCATTTGCCGATTCGGATGAGAAAAAGAAAAATCGCAATCAGGAAATAGAAATATTGCAGGCTGGAAAAAAATCATTGCTTGTAAATTCTTTTTTACCAAAGCTCTATGCACCAGGTTTTTCTGATAATGCTGCATTAGCCTTGAGTAAAAAAATGGCAGAATATACCTGTTCGCTTGGCATGATAGCATGTCTTAAAGCAATGGCAGAAAGACCAGACAGAAGTCATGTCCTTCATCAGGCAGATTTCCCTGTTTTATGGATTTACGGAAAGCACGACCAATTATTTGATGCTCAATTGGCCGATAATTTTAAAACAGAAAATCAACGACTCATTAAACTTAAATTGAATCATGCAGGACATATGGGTATGTTTGAAGAAAAAGAAGTGGTTGTAAAGGCCATCAAAGATTTTTTGTCAATATGTCAATAATTTTTCCTTTTACTTCTTACAGAAGAATACCAACCTGTGAAGTTAGGGTTGGTAATACGGGTATTGGCGGCAATTTTCCCATTCGTCTTCAAACCATGACGAATACGGATACAAACGATATTACAGGAACGGTAGAACAAATCAAACGAATATATGAAGCAGGTTCAGAGCTTGTGCGAATAACCGTTCCAACACTCAAAGAGGTTGAAGCCATAAAAGAAATTACTCGTCGCTTGCAGAAAGAACAGATTTCTATTCCAGTAATAGCTGATGTTCATTTTGTTACAAAAGTCGCAGAAGAAGTAGCTCCGTATGTGCAAAAAGTTCGGATCAATCCGGGAAATTATGTCAATCGCTCTAAATCATATAAGCCTAAAGAATATACAGAACAGGAAATTGCAGAGGAAAAAGAAGAAATAAGAAAAAGATTGCTGCCTTTGCTGACTGTTTGTAAAAAGTATGGAACGGCTATTCGAATAGGTATTAATTATGCTTCCTTATCGTGGCGGATGATACATCTTTACGGAAACACACCTCAGGCAATGGTGGCTTCTGCTATGGAATTTCTGGAAATTTGCCGATCCGCATCGTTCGATAATCTCATCTTTTCTTTTAAAGCAAGCGATATTCGCCAAACCATTTATACGAACAGATTGTATGTAAAAGAAATGTTCGAGCATTATGGTTTTTTATATCCTATACACATAGGAATTACCGAAGCAGGGCTTGATTTGGAAGGAAGAATAAAATCGTTGATAGGTATTGGTACGTTATTGCATGATGGAATAGGCGATACCATTAGAGTTTCTCTTACCGAAGCCCCAGAAAAAGAAATACCCGTTGCCAGAAAAATCATTGAATTATTGAAACAGAATTCTGCTTATAAATCAGAAACAGACGAAAATCATCCTTGCCCTTTTGAATACACAAAGCGAGACACTACACCTGTGTTCAATATAGGAGGAAACTTTCCTGTAGAGTTTGTTGTAACTTCTCCTTCTTATCCTTTAAATGAAAAATGGCAAAAGATAATAAGCAGTGATGGTGTAAATCAAATAGTAGTAAATGAGACAGATTCTTTTTTTAAAGTAAGACAACAAATAGTACGGTATTTAAAAACATCTGCTCCACTGTTGGCTTATGTGGTTAGTTCGGGAAATCAAGAGGTAGAAAACGTTAGCTTAATACTGGGTAATTTATTAACAGAAGGCTTGTTAGATGCTGTGATTGTTCAGACAACCGATGAATATTATTCCGAATGGATCGAAAAGATTAAAATCATTTTGCAGGTAACAGGTACACGTCGTGTGTCGAACGAATACATCTCCTGTCCCTCTTGTGGACGCACGCAATTTGATATAGAAACGGTAGCACGCAAAGTAAAAGAAGCAACCCGAAAATTTTCGGGATATAAAATAGCAGTTATGGGTTGCGTTGTCAATGGTCCCGGCGAAATGCACGATGCCGATTATGGCTTTGTCGGTGCAGGAAACGATAAGGTCAATCTTTACTATAAAGGACATCTTGTGCATGCTTCTCTTTCTGTAAATTGTGCAATAGAAGAACTAATTAAATTAATGGAAGTTCATGAAAATCGTTATAATGGCAATAGGTAAAACCGATGAAAGCTACATTCAGGAAGGGATGAATAAATTTCTTGCACGCATTCAGCCATATTGTCAAACAGAAATTGAAATAATTGCGGAACCTAAAAACCATAGTCGGTTAACTCAATCGGAACAAATAGCAGCAGAAAGTCGGCTTATTGAAGAACGAATTTCAACAACAGATATGGTGGTTTTATTAGATGAGAAAGGGAAACAGTTTACTTCACGCGAATTTGCCAGACAATTGGAACAATGGCTGGTTTCAGGTCGAAAACGTATAGTGTTTGTAATAGGCGGTCCGTATGGTATTCACGAAAACCTGAAAAATAAATATCCAGCTTTGTCTTTGTCTACAATGACCTTCAACCATCAACTTATTCGACTAATATTTGCAGAACAGCTATACAGAGCATTTTCTATACTCAAAGGGTTTCCTTATCATAATGAATAATATTTTTTGTTTAACTGCCATTGCTTTAACAATCCATTTATACCAGTAAATTCAGGACAATTTACTTTAATTATACCTGAAGCAATATTTTTTACTTTAGCTAATATTTGCTAACTTCGCTGCAAAATATTAGCTTTCATGAAGGTAAAAATTGTTAACAAATCCAAACATCCAAATCCTGCGTACAGCACACCTTTATCGGCAGGCATGGATGTGCGGGCAAATCTGGAACAGCCTGTTGTTTTAAAACCACTGGAAAGAGCTCTTATACCTACGGGTTTATACATTGAATTGCCGCAGGGTTATGAAGCACAAATAAGACCAAGAAGTGGATTGGCTCTTAAAAAAGGCATTACAGTATTGAACACACCAGGAACCATAGATGCAGATTATAGAGGCGAAATAGGAGTTATATTGATAAATCTTTCCAATGAAGATTTTGTAGTTAACGATGGTGAAAGGATTTGTCAGATGGTAATAGCACGACATGAAACTATAGATTGGGAAAATGTAGAAGTTTTACAGGAAACAGAACGAGGAGTGGGTGGTTTTGGTCATACCGGAAAACACTAAAAACAGAGCTTATGAGAATCATAATACCAATGGCAGGAATGGGAAAAAGAATGCGTCCACATACGCTTACAATCCCCAAGCCACTTATACCAATTGCAGGTAAAAGCATTGTTCAACGTTTGGTAGAAGAACTAAAGCTGGTAATAGATAAACCTATCGAAGAAATTGCCTATATCATTGGTGATTTTGGAAAAGACGTTGAAGAATCGTTGATTTCCATAGCAAATACACTTGGAGCAAAGGGGACAATATATTACCAGCACGAACCTTTGGGAACTGCCCATGCTGTTTTGTGTGCAGAACCTTCCTTGTCGGGCGATATTGTTGTTGCCTTTGCCGATACTTTGTTCAAAACCCGTCAAATTTCTACTAATCAATCCGATGCCATAATATGGGTAAAAGCTGTAGAAAACCCATCGCAATTTGGTGTAGTTAAAGTCAACGAAGAAAACATCATTACTGAGTTTATCGAAAAGCCCAAGCAGCCAGTTAGCAATCTGGCAATCATAGGGATATATTATTTTCGTTCAGGCGAACAACTCCGTAGCGAACTACGTTATCTTATTGACCACGATGTTAAGGTAAATGGTGAATACCAATTAACGGATGCTCTTCAAAACATGAAGAACAAAGGGTTAATGATAAAAGCAACACCCATTGATGAGTGGTTCGACTGCGGAAATAAAGAAGCTACACTCGATACAAATAAAAGAATTCTGGAATTGAGTAACCCGGATGAGTTAATCATGCCAGGTTCAAAAATTATCAATTCCATCGTTATTCCTCCGTGTTTTATCGGTATCAATGCAGTTGTTGAAAATTCTGTTATAGGACCTTATGTTTCTGTTGGAAAAGAGACTATTATTAAAAACTGTATTGTGAAAGAAAGTATTATTCAACGTTATTCAACGGTTGATAATTTACTGCTTGAGCGTTCTATTGTAGGAAATCATTCAGAAATTATCGGTAAATTTAAAAATTTAAATGTCGGCGATTTTAATTCTCTTACACTCTGATGAATAATCAACTGTTTCATACCATTTTTTTCTTGTTTTTTTTATCCAGTGTATCTTTTGCTCAAAAGACAGAAAAAACTGAATATAATCCTGAATTTACTCATAACTTAATTGAAGCAAACCGTCAAAAAATTCTAGGGAACTTTGAAGCAGTAAAATCATTGTATGAACGTTGTTTAGCATTAAATCCGAAAAGTGCTGTTATTTATTACGAACTGGCATCTTATTATGTGCAAAGGCAACAATATCAGAAAAGTATTGAATATGCCATTCAGGCTGTAAAACTCGAGCCACAGAATCTTTGGTATAAAGCACTGTTGGGAGTGTTATACAAACAAACTTCTCAGTATACAAAGGCTATAAAGATTTATTCATCATTAATAAAAAATCATCCGGAAAGAATAGATTTTTATTACGAACTGGCCTATTTGAACCTCTATCGAAACAACATCAATAAGGCGTTGTCAGTTTTTGATGAAATAGAACAACGCTTTGGCCTTGACGAAACTGTTGTGCTCGAAAAAGAACGTATTTATTCCTACAAAGGACAATATGAAAAAGCGGAAAAAGAAATAAAAAAACTTATCCAGTCCAATCCCGGCGAAATCAGATATCATGGTATGCTGGCAGAGCTGTATATTTCACAAAACAAACTCGACAAAGCACAGGAAGTTTACAACAAAATGCTTCAGATTGATAGTACTAATGGCCTTGTGAATTTATCGTTAGCAGATTTTTATCGTATTAAAAATGAAATAGATAAGTCGTTTTATCATTTGCAGCAGGCTTACAAAAGCGAAGAAATAGACATTGATACAAAAATAAAAATGCTTATAACATTATCCGAATATGCTCAAAAAGATATCAGATTAGCAACTGAGACAGATAAGCTATTAGGAATTCTTCTGGAATATTATCCAGATAATCCAAAAGTACTTACGCTTTACACTGATATTCTGTTAAGTCAAAATAAACAAAAAGAGGCATACGAAACATTGCTGAAAATAATAAAGTTAGACCCGGGCAAGTCAATCATCTGGGAACAATTGCTGATGCTGGAACATCAGATGCAACTATGGGATTCGTTAATCGTTCATAGTTCTCAGGCAATAGAATATTTTCCTTTGCAGGTAACTTTGTATTATTTAAAGGCTATAGCTGCTTATGAATTAAAAAAATACGAAATAGCCGACGAAACTTTACAGGCATTGCAAACCATACCTGTTGGCAACCAGGATTTGTTGATGGAAATATACGCCTTACATGGTGAGGTTTTACATGCAATGGGGAAAAACGCAGAATCGGATATGAAGCTTGAAAAAGCTTTAGAAATAGATGGTAAAAACAGAATTGTGTTGAACAATTATAGTTATTATTTGTCGGAGCGTTCCGATAGTCTGGATAAAGCCGAACGTATGAGCAGGATTTGCATAGACATGGAACCCGATAATCCTACTTTTTTAGACACGTATGCATGGATTTTGTATAAGCAAAATAAGCTTGAAGAAGCCTTGAAATATATAGAAAAAGCCTATAAACTGCAGAAAAATCAGGCTGTTATTATAGAGCATTATGGCGATATTCTTTACCGGCTTGGAAAACACGACGAAGCGTTGGAAAAATGGAATGAAGCTTTGAAGGTAGGGAAAGGCAGTCCTTTTCTGGAACAAAAAATTCAACAGAAAAAATTAATTGAACAATGAAAAAGGCTGTCTTTGTTGTCATAGTATGTTTTGTTGCCATGATAAGCTGTAAAACAACAACACCTGTTGTAAAAGAGACAGCCATAAACAATGATCAACCTAAATTGAAAAACTATGGCATTGGAAAATTACTCGATTCGGTCAATTCAAAATATTTACAATATTCTAGTTTATCTGTTAAGTTTAAATTATCAGCAGAATTTGCCCAGTCAAATCATCAGCTGGAAGGTATATTCCGAATAAAAAAGGATAGCGTTATCTGGATTAGCTTAAATGCACCGCTGGGAATAGAAGTGGCTCGTGTTGTGTTATTTGCCGACAGTATGATATTTCTTAACAAACTCAAGCGGGAATATTTGATTAAGCCTTATTCATACTTCGAGCAATTCATTCATGCAGAACTGGCTTATAAAGATATTCAGTCTATTTTAACCAATGAAATATTTCTTTTTTCCGAGACAGACGAAGAAAATAACCTTGCAATGAACGAAAACAGCAGTGAAAAGGAATTCATCCGTAAGACATTTTTCAGAGATAAGGATTCGGTCAACTACATCTTGAAAACACACCGCAAACACAAAATTAAAAGAATGATAAAACGGCCCATCAGAGACGATAAAAAAAATATTGTAGAAAACATTAAAATTCAACCTAAAACATTTAAAGTACAGACTGTAGAAATTTTCGATTATGTCGAAAATAGATATTTACTTATTTCGTACAACGATTTTCAGCCGACACAAAATTCGCTTTTTCCGAATACAGTCAATTTTCTGGTAAAAGATTCAACCAAAACCTTTAATCTTACACTTACTTATACTAAAATAACAATAGATCACTTGTTTAATTTCAATGTAACTATTCCCGAATCGTATAAAAAAATTGAGTAAAATGAAACACCTTGTAAACATAGTTATTCTGTTTTTATTGTTCTGTGCTGTTTTAACTGTTGAGGCTCAGGATAAAAAGGCTCTGGAAGAAAAACGCAAACAAACTCTTAAAGAAATTGAATACACCAACAGTTTGATAAAGAAAACCCGCCAGGAAAAGAAAAATTCTATCAATCAACTACTTATTTTAAACAAGAAGATAAAAGCACGCGAAGAACTTATTAACAATATCCAGCAAGAAATAAATTACTTAGACAACAGAATGAGTATATTATGTGCTAGGCTAGATACGCTGGAAAAGGATTTGAATCGCCTGAAAAAAGCTTATGCCGATATGCTTGTTTTTGCTTACAAAACACGTTCTGCCTACGATAAAATAATTTTCATTTTATCTGCCGATGATTTTAATAAGTCGTACAGACGATTACGCTATCTTCAATATTATGGAGAATATCGTCAGAAGCAAATGAAACGTATCATTTCAACCAAAGAAGAGATAAAAAACGTTTTACAGCAATTGCACGAAAAAAAGCTTCAAAAGGAACAATTGCTATCTGAGTCGGAAAAAGAGAAGAAAATACTGGCCGAAGATAAAGAAGAACAGACAAAAGTATTGAATAGTCTGAAGAAGCAGGAAAGTGAATTACTGAAAAAATTAGCCGAACAGAAAAAAGCTGCGAATGAATTACAAGAAGCCATCAAAAAGCTGATAGCCGAAGAAATGCGAAAAGCACGCGAAGAAGCAGCCCGCAAAGAAAAGGAAAGAAGAGAAAGAGAAAAATCAAATACAAAAACGCCAGAAGATAAAAGTGTAGCAACTACAGAAAAGAAAGAAACAGAAAAAACAGCAGAACCTTTGTTAACACCCGAAGAACAATTGGTTAATGATAAGTTCGAAGCTAACAAGGGACGTTTGCCATGGCCTACCGAACGAGGTGTGATTGTGTCTGGCTATGGCGAACATGACCACCCTGTGTTAAAAGGGATTAAAGTACGAAACGATGGTGTTCAAATCAGCACCCTTTCATCGTCCAAAGTTCGGAGCATCTTCGATGGTGAAGTGTCGAAAGTGTTGAGTATCCCAGGAAAGAACAAAGTGGTTATTATCCGTCATGGAAATTTCTTTACCGTGTATGCTAATCTGAGCGAAGTGGTAGTATCGGCAGGACAAAAGGTTAAGACAAAGCAAATTATTGGCACTGCAGGCACCGACCCCGATGACGATAAAACCATTGTAGAACTGCAAATATGGAATGGTAATAGTAAACTTAATCCCGAGTTGTGGATTGCTAAAATGAATCAATAGTTCGCAAAGAAAAAAAATGTTCAAAAAAAATGGCATATCCTTTGTATATTTTCAAAAAAGTTGTACATTTGCAATTCATAAGCAAAGAAATAGTATGAAAAAAGTCAGCTTTCTAATACTTGCATTAATAGCCATCATTTTGTGTTTGCAGTCTTGCAAAAGTAGTGAACACTGCCCAGCTTACGGCGAAATAGAAACTACTCAGCAAGCTGACAGAGCATAGTTTTTGATTTCTTTATCTTTTAGGGAAGGTATTATTCTGTATTTTCTACTAAAAGCATTTAGTGCTTTTATTTTTTTTCAAGAACTTTTCTTTTTTTCAACATTTTTTAAACAACAGTAATCAACTATTCAATTAACCTGTATCTTTGTCTCTAATGAAATAAAATGTTGAAATGAATTTTGATGCATTAGAAAACTATCGCAAAACGAGGGAAGCGATAGGTTATGTTAGTCGAAAAGATGCTTCTTTGGAAGATTATCGGCGAATAGGCTTCATGTCTGGTCTGGAAGTTCATCAGCAGCTAAAAACAAAAGAGAAACTCTTTTGCAATTGTCCTGCTGGTATTTATCAACGTCCCGACGATTACGATGCAGAAATCATACGTCACATGCGTCCCACACTCAGTGAGCTGGGCGAATACGACGGCACTGCTTTGATGGAGTTCAAAACCCGCAAAGAGATTGTATATCTGATAAAGCACCAGACAGCTTGTACGTATGAAATAGACGATACGCCACCGTTTAAGATAGACAAAGAAGCACTCGAAATAGCCCTTGAAATAGCAATGTTGTGTAAACTTAATATTGTAGGCGAAGTTCATATCACACGCAAACAATATCTAGATGGCAGCATTCCTACAGGTTTTCAACGAACTGCTATTTTGGGCGTGGAGGGCGAACTGGAGCTTCCCAACCGAAAAGTACGGCTCATACAGCTAAGCATCGAAGAAGATTCCTGTCGTGAAGTGAGTGATATAGGCCACCGCAGGGTTTATATGACCGACCGTCTGGGAATGCCACTTATTGAAACGGTAACTTATCCCGACATGAAAACACCCGATGAAGTGAAGGAAGTTGCAGAACACATTCGCTTTTTGAATCGCAGCACAGGTAAGGTTCGCACAGGCATCGGAGCATCGCGGCAAGACGTAAACGTAAGCTGCAAAGGAGGAACACGTGTCGAAATTAAAGGTGTTTCGCACAATAAATGGATTCCTGAACTTACACACAACGAATGTTTTCGTCAATGGGCATTGCTGCATTTGCGTGAGCAACTTTTAGCGGCTGTGCCAAATCCAAATGAATGGAAAATTGACTATGCAGAGCTAAATACAGCAATCTGCCGTTTTTCATATCAACCAATTATTGAGGCAATTAAAGCCGGGCAAAAAATTTATGCTGTTCGTTTACCTTATTTCAGAGGTAGTTTATCGCACTTTACCCAACCCGGACGGACTTTTGCCTACGAAATCAGCGAGCGCCTTAAAGTTATTGCTTGCCTCGAACAACCCAATATGGTTTGTGACGAAGATATAGAAGGACGTCTTTCGGCAGATGAATGTAAACAAATACACCAGTTGTTTAATGGTCAGCCAAACGATGCTTATTTGTTGTTCTGGGGACCTTCTGATGATATTCCTACTGCACTTGAAACCATTGAAGAACGATGCAAGTTAGCTTTTAAAGGTGTGCCAAACGAAACCCGTAAAGCTTTATCGAACGGAACAACCATTTTTGAGCGAGTTTTGCCAGGACCCGACCGAATGTACCCCGACACAGACTCTGCACCTATTCCCTTAACATCGGAGTATCTTAATTCTATTGCCCAGCGATTACCTGTTCCGCTTAATCAGCGATATCAGCAACTATTGCAATGGAATGTTCCAAAAGATGCCTTTACCTATTTGCTTCGCAACAATTTAGTTCCGTTGATTGAAAAAATTTATAAAGATTTGAACATAGCACCTCGATACGTTGCAACCCTATTAGCTCATCGTTTAAAAAACATTCAGGGTAAATACAAAATCAAGACTACTTTTAACTATGAGTCGGTGTATGAAATGTTTGTTTTTTTAAGAAACAAGCAGTTGAATCCACAATTGGCCTATGAGCTGATAAAAGAAAAATATCTGCACCCGGAAATGGATTTTGAAAGCATTCTTCATTCTATAAACTTTCAATTCAGAACTAAAGACGAAATAATCAGTTCGGTTAACTTATTGCGAACGAAATTTATTCCCAAAAAGCCTTCCAGAATAGGGTTAAAGCATAACTGGATAATGGGCAAAATACGTCAACAGGCATTAGGCAATGTTTCGTTAAATGAAATTTATGAACTTATAGAACAATAGTTATGGCAGACGATATTTTTAAAGGCTATAAAGGCAGAGCTCTGGAATTGTTGAAAAAATTTAATGTAAGAGTTTGGGGTCAGGCAAAGATAAAAACTACCCGTGGTGAATTTAATGGCACGGTGCTACCAAGAGCCGAGAACGACGATGATATGCACATTGTAATAAAAGTAGCCACAGGATACAACATAGGCATTGATGTGAGTACAATTGAACACATGGAAGAAATTGGCTACAAAGAAGCTCATTACAAAATTCCCGAAAAAGAATTTCCCATTAATCCTAAAAATCCTAATGTAAAACTATTTGGAACAGGAGGAACCATAGCGTCTCGTCTTGATTATCGCACAGGAGCTGTAATACCAGCATTTTCGCCAGGCGAATTATATGGAGCTGTTCCCGAATTGGCCGATATTTGTAATATTTCAACAGAAAAACTTTTTGCTGTATTCAGCGAAAATATGGGTCCCGAGCAGTACAAGAAGCTGGCTGTATCTATTGGCAAAGAAATTGAAAATGGTATAGATGGTATTATAATTGGGCATGGCACCGATACGTTGAGTCATACAGCAGCAGCATTAACTTTTATGGTACAAAATCCACCTGTGCCAATAGTTCTGGTTGGTTCTCAGCGTTCGAGCGACCGTCCCTCTTCCGATGCAGCGTTAAATCTTATTCACGCAGCTATTACTGCAGGGCATGGTGATATTGCCGAGGTCATGGTTTGTATGTTCGGACCTACCAGCGATGAGTATGGCTTCCTGCATCGTGGGACACGTGTCCGCAAGATGCACTCATCATATCGTTCAACATTCAGAACATTGAGCGATACACCCCTTGCTACCGTTTCCAGAAAAGAAGGAGTTAAGCCCATTAAAAAAGAATATAACCACCGACGTAAAGACAGAAATGTTATCATTAAGCCCTATTTTGAGGAGAAAGTAAGCCTGGTTTATTATTATCCCAACATGCAGCCCGATATTATTGATTCTTTGGTTGATAATGGGTATCGCGGTATTGTTATTGCAGGAACAGGTTTGGGACATGTCAACAAACCTCTTTATCCGGCTATTGAACGAGCAACCAAAAAAGGTGTGCACATTTATATGACGGTGCAGACCCTTTATGGCTTTTGTCATATGTATGTATATGATACAGGTCGCGATTTAATGGCTAAGGGAATTGTTCCTGCCGAAAATATGTTGCCCGAAACAGCTTACATTAAGCTCGGATGGGTATTAGGACAGACCGATGATCCGCAACAAGTTAAGCGATTGATGCTTACACCCATCAACGATGATATTACCCGACGTGAACCGTATAATGGTTATCTGGTTTTTCAAGGTGGGGTTCCCGAAGTGGAGGAATTTTTACGAAAATTTCATAAATAGTGAGCTTCAGTTCCTTGTTATACGATGTGTTCTGTCAGCCGTTGCCGGGATGGAATGCACAACGGATAATGTCGCCCGTGTTTCGTGAAGAACAGCTCATATTACATGATACACCTGAACAAGAAGCAGCTGTGGGTATTCTTTTGTTTGAACAATACGACGAACTTCAGGTTTTGTTTATAGAAAGAACCCAGGATGGCGGTCCTCATAGCGGGCAGATAGCTTTTCCGGGTGGGGCTAAAGATGAACTAGATCCTAATCTGAAAGAAACAGCACTTCGCGAAATACAGGAAGAAATAGGTCTGACTACTGATACCATGAGCTTTGTTGGTAGCCTTAGTCCTTTGTATATACCTGTCAGCAAATTTTTAGTTTATCCTTTTGTTTTCTTTTTAAGCGAAGAACCAAAACCTATTATTAATACTTCTGAAGTCAATGCTGTGTACACATTTCCTGTAAAAAATTTTTATGATGAAAAAGTTTCGGGTCAGACAACTATAAAACTTAACGGATGTGCTTATCAGGTGCCTTGCTTTATTATTGATGGCATCGTAATATGGGGTGCTACTTCAATGATTTGGAATGAATGTTTAACCCTTTTAAAGCCTTTGTTTGGTAAATGAGCAAAACAAGCCTTCATGGACAGCAGTTTGAAGTAGAAATTACAGACACTACCATTGATGGAAAGGGTGTTGCCCGAATAGACGACAAAGTGTTTTTTGTTTCTAATGCTATCCCGGGTGATGTGGTAAAAATGGAAGTTGTTTCAAGAAAAAGACGCTATTTCGAAGCCAGGACAATTGAAATAATTCAGCCATCTGTTTTTAGAACAACTCCTGTATGCAAGCATTTTGGTATATGTGGTGGTTGTAAATGGCAGCACATGACGTATGAGGCACAGCTTCAATTTAAAGAAAAACAAGTCATAGATCAATTTGAGCGGTTAGGGAAAATTTTTGCACCACACAGACCAATTCAACCAAGCCCTGATACTTATTTCTATAGAAACAAGCTGGAATTTACGTTTTCGACCAGAAAATGGTTTATAAGCAGCGATGATGTAAATGAGCCTGTATTGGGTTTTCATATTCCCGGACGTTTTGATAAGGTACTCGATATTCAGGAGTGTTATTTACAGCCTAAACCTTCGAATGAAATTAGAAATTTTGTCCGCAAACTGACAATGTCTCAATCAATGCCCTATTATGATTTAAAAACTCATGAAGGCTTTTTGCGTAACCTGATAATCCGAACCAATGCTTCAGGCGAATGTTTGGTCATTCTTTCTGTTAAGTATGTTCACGAAGAATGGATAACGCTGATAGCAGAACGTATTAAGCAGGAATTTCCTGAGATAGTTTCGTTTTATGTTGCTGTAAATCCGAAACTTAATGATGTAATTGATAATGCCGTTGAATTAAAACTTTTTTTTGGCAAGGAATACCTTACAGAAAATATTTTGGGCATGCAGTATAATGTAAGCCCCAAGGCGTTTATGCAAGTCAATATTCCACAAACACATTTTCTTTATCAAAAAATTCTTGACTATGCTTCGTTAATGGGCAACGAAACAGTAATGGATTTATATTGTGGTATTGGCACCATAAGTCTGTTGCTTTCCAAACATTCGAAACAAGTAATAGGAATTGAATATATTGAGGAGGCAGTAAACGATGCAAAACAGAATGCCAGATTAAATAAGATTGACAATGCTGTTTTTTATGCAGGCGATGTAAAAGATTTTTTAAAATCAGATGAATGTAAAGCTATTAAACCTGAAATCATTGTTCTCGATCCGCCGCGTTCTGGTGTTCATCCAGAGGTAATTGCTGAAATTTTACGACTCAAACCAAAAAAAATTATTTATGTAAGTTGCAATGCTGCTACTCAGGCTCGCGATATTAATTTGCTAATTTCTTCTTACAATGTTACAGAATATCAGCCGTATGACATGTTTCCCCAGACCAGTCATGTTGAAAATATAGCATTGTTAGAAATTTATTAACAAAGTAACAAGCAATAAATATTTGTAATAGTCAGATAATCAGCAATAAGCATTTTTTTTATTAACAAAAATATTTCCATTTGTTTTTGTGTCATTGAATTTTTTCTATTTAACTATTAATTTTGTCGTTACAAACCAAAAATTTATTGCGTATGAAAAAATTAACAGTTTTATTTTCAGTAATGTTCCTGTCAAGCGTTTTAGTAGATGCACAGGAAGAATTAAAAAGCAAAAATGGTACTCCTATTTTACCTGCTGCTGGCGATTATGCCATTGGGATTGATGCTAGTCCTATTTTTAATTTCTTCGGAAATTTTGTAAAAATTAACAGTGCTGTAGCTTTTAACGATTCAAGCTCATGGAACTTTGTAGACACCAATTATGCTATTTTTGCAAAGTATTTTGTTGATGCAAATACCGCTTACCGAGTAAATGTTCGTATTGGTTTAACTTCTAAAACCGATAAAGAATACGTTATGCAAGACGGACAATCAGATCCTTTGGTTACTGTAGAAGATAAGGCTAAATATGGAAACACCAACATTATTCTTGGTGCAGGTATGGAAAAACGTCGTGGTTATGGTCGTTTACAAGGTTTTTATGGTGCAGAAGCTCAATTGTTGTTCAGTAGTACAAGCAAAACCTTTACTTATGGCAATGCTTTTTCTTCATCAAACACAGATCCTACTATGACCGATTTTTCCTCTACCAACCATGACGTAATTAATTCTTCTGAAAGAACTATCAAAGATAAATCAGGTTCAACCATTGGTTTAGGTGTTCGTGCTTTTGTTGGTGTTGAATATTTCATTGCTCCAAAAATTTCTGTTGGCGGTGAATTTCGCTGGGGACTGGCATTGCGTACACAGGGCGACGGAAAAGTTACTACCGAATCATGGGATTTTGCAAACAGCAGCGTTAAAACGACTGAAACAAAAACCGGTGGTGGTGGATATTTAGGTTTTGATACAGATAATTTCGAAGGTTGCATCTATATGATGTTCCATTTTTAAACCATGTAGAAAATAATTTTCAAAAAAGCTGCTCCTTTAGGGCAGCTTTTTTGTTATCTTTGCCGCAATGCTTAAGCAACTAATTTATCTTATCTTTTTTCTGCTTCTGACTGCGTGTGCCAGTCAATCTCCTTTAACTGGCGGAGATAGAGATAACATTCCACCAAAGCTCGTATTTGCCAATCCACCGGATAAATCAACACAAATTAAGCCACATCAGATAGAATTTCAGTTTGATGAGTTTATTCAATTACGCTCTTTACAACAAAAACTTGTCGTTTCGCCACCACTGAAACATTCGATTCAGACTAAGCAAAAGCCTAAAGGATTTGTGCTGTTAATAAATGATACGTTATTGAATGAGACAACTTATCAATTCTATTTTGCCGATGCTATTGTTGATTTAAACGAAGGAAATCCATTAACAGGCTTTACTTATGTGTTTTCAACAGGCAATCAGCTGGATTCATTAAGTATTTCCGGAACGATAAAGGACGCATATACTCACAAGCCTGAAGCAGATTTTACTATATGTTTATACACTGATACTACTGATAGTGTTGTTCTTAAGAAGAACCCATTATACATTACCAGAACTGACAACGACGGAAGATTCAGGTTAAATTATTTGAAACCGGGATTATACAAGTTGGTAGCCTTTAACGACAAAAACAATAATTACCGATGGGATGCAATAACGGAAAAAATAACCTTTTTAAATCAACTTATCAACATTCAACATACAATAGACACCATAAGCTTAGTTTCGTTTCTGGAAAATCGCAACAGACAATTTATTAAGAAAACAGAGCGCAAAAAGCCTTATCAGGCAAGCTTTATTTTTAATCAACCGGCTCCAGCCAAACCTGCTATTGTACATTCAACAGTTCCTATTTATCAGACTGTATATTCTGCTCAATATGATACATTAACCGTTTTCTTTGCCGATTCAACGCAATACACAAAAGATACCATACACATAATAATACAATATTCATATTACGATAGTTTATGGCAAGTTAAGACCAAAACAGATGAAAAACTCCTGATATTAGAACAAGTAAAAACAAAAGGAACAACACAGCCGAAAGCAAGTTACAAGTTATCTGTAAAAAAGAATCAAACCATAACTACAAAAAGCAACCTAATGATAACATTTTCAGAACCGTATCATCTGGAAAAATCGGAATGTAAGTTGCTGTTGTTCGTAAAAGATACTGTTCGTGTTGAAGAACCTTTAAGAATTGTTCAGCAAGAAGCAAATCCATTGTCTTATTTGCTTGATGTCAGTTTGTTAGATGGTCGCAGATACAGACTGATCTTAAACTTTTCTCATCAGACACCGTATGGTCAAAGCTTTAATAACGATACGATAGATTTTATTACAATGCAGGCCGAAGATTACGGGACGCTCGTCTTAAAATATGATGTTCCGACAGAAGAAAAGGCATACCTTTTTGAATTGCTCGATGAAAAAGGAAATGTATTATTCACGTGGTCCGATACTCAAACATCAGTGAAAAAAATAGATCGATTACTACCCGGGAAATATTCCCTGCGTTGTGTGTATGATGAAAACAGGAATGGTAAGTGGGATAGTGGCTTTTATTTTCTAAAACAACAGCCAGAAAAAATTATTTATTATCCTGAGTACTTTCAGCTCAGAGCAAATTGGGATTTAGAGTTGAACTGGAAAATTATTTTTGATTAACTGAACTTCCGTCGTAAGCCCATTTCAGATAAATAGCTCCCCATGTAAATCCTGCACCAAAGGCAGCTAAAATAATGTTGTCGCCTTTTTTAAGTTGAGGTTCCCATTCGTATAAGCATAAAGGAAGTGTTGCTGCAGTAGTGTTTCCGTATTTCTCAATATTAATCATTACCTGATCTTTGCTAATTCCCATGCGGTTGGCAGTGGCTTCAATGATACGCATGTTTGCCTGATGTGGAATGAGCCATGCAAGGTTTTCGGGTGTGATGTTGTTGCGTTTCATGATTTCAACGCTTACGTCGGCCATTTTTGAAACGGCCCATTTAAACACAGCTTGTCCTTCCTGATATATATAATGTTCGCGAGCAGCAACTGTTTCGAACGATGCTGGTTTTACAGAACCGCCAGCCTTTTGATGCAAATGAATACGACCTACGCCATCGGATTGCAGAATTTCGTCAATAATACCAACATCTTCGGTAGTGGGTTCAAGCAATACAGCAGCCGAACCGTCGCCAAAGATAGGGCAGGTAGTACGGTCGGTATAATCTACTATAGATGACATTTTTTCTGCGCCAACAACCACAACCTTTTTGTAACGACCTGATTCTACAAATTTAGTGGCAGTTGATAAAGCATATAAAAAACCACTACAACCAGCGTTTAAATCGTAGCTGAAAGCATTTTTTATTCCTACTTTGTCGCAAATAATGTTTGCTGTTGCAGGAAATTGCATATCTGGGGTAACAGTGGCACAGATTAATAAATCAATTTCATCGGGTGTTGTATTGGTTTTCTCGAGCAGGTTTTTTACAGCAGCAGCTCCCAAATCACTTGACCCTTTGCCTTGTTCTCTTAATATTCTTCGTTCTTTTATGCCAATACGAGTCATTATCCATTCATCACTCGTATCAACCATCTGGCTGATTTCTTCGTTGGTTAAAATATATTCTGGTAAATGTGCTCCAACGCCTTTTATAGCAGCTCTTATTGTTTTCATCATTAGAATGCTTCTTTTAACTTATGAACTAATTCTGATTTAACGACCTTGTGGGTATGTAGTATCATATTCATAATGGCTTTAGGAGTTGAAGCCCCATGACCAATAATGACCGTCTTGTTAATGCCCAAAACAGGTGTTCCGCCATAATTTTCGAAGTTAAACTTGTCAAAATATTCATCTACCATATTGCGTTTTTTCAGCAACCAGTAGAAGCCTTCAGCCATTTTTAAGATAATATTTCCAACAAACCCATCGGTAATAATCACATCGGCTTTATCTTTAAACAAATCGTAGCCTTCGATATTACCAACAAAATTAAATTCTTTGCTCTGACTCATCATTTCGTAGGCGGCTTTGGCAAGCAGATTTCCTTTTTCTGGTTCAGATCCAATATTGAGCAATGCAACACGTGGTTCATTAACCTGCAGCACAAACTGTGCATATTTTGAGCAGATTATAGCATATTGATAAAGCACATCGGGCTTGCAATCGGGGTTAAGTCCAACGTCGGCTACAAGGGAGTAGCTTCCATCGAGTCGGGGGATAACAGAGCCTATGCAAGGACGCATGATGCCTTCAATTGCTTTTATTACGTGCATTGCACCTACCATTACTGCACCGGTACTGCCGGCACTGGCAAAACCTTGAATGCGATCGGCTTTTAGATAGTGAAAGCCTACGGTAATAGATGAGTTTGATTTCTGGCTAAATGCCGAAGCTGGAGAATCGTGCATTTCTATAACTTCTGTGGTAGGAACAATTTCTATTCGGCTATCGTTAATTCCGTTTTCTTTCAAAAATTTTTGAATAGGTTCTTCGTTTCCAAACAATACCAACTGAACGTCTTCTGGCAATTGTTCCAACGCCATAAGAGTTCCCTGCAAAGGAACAAGGGGAGCGTAATCACCCCCCATAATATCTATTCCCAGCTTCATGAATAACACTAATTAACTAAACAGCAACTTCTTTTTCGATGGCTTTTTTACCACGATAAAACCCACATTCGGGGCAAACATGGTGGTACACTATTGTGGCACCACAGTTTGAACAAGTTGCTAATGCAGGCAAAGAAGCCTTGTAATGAGTTCTTCTTTTGTCTCTTCTTTGTTTTGAGTGTTTTCTTTTCGGATGTGGCATTTTCTTTCAATTTTTAATTTAACAATTTTTTTAATGCATCCCAACGAGGATCAGTCGTTGGTTGATCTTGTATAAGATATTGATTTAAACGATTTAACGCTTCTTCGTTGCAGAGACTTTTTCCGTTTTTATCATTTCCATGCACCCTGCGCATAGGAACGGAAAATACAATAGCTTCATAAACAAAGCTTGAAATGTCTATTTCGGTAGTGTTTTCCGGCATGAAAATGATATCTTCATCTTCGCTTTCGGTTGCGTTATCGTCTAATTTGACTACCAGATGATGAAAAAAATCAATAGGAATGGTCAAATCTTCTGCACAACGATCGCATTCGGTTAAAACACTCCCAGTAATGTGTATTTCTATATCAAACAGTCGGTTGTTTTTTATAAAGTTGACTTCTGCGTGAACGTTTATATTTTGCAATTCCTTGTATTCAAAATGAGCAAGAAAGTCGTTGCGTACATCGTAATCAAAACGATGTACACCGTTCTTTATTCCAGTAATAGGTATAATATATTCACTTAAAGGATTCACCTTTAAAAAAATTTTTGCAAAGGTACAGAAATTATTTTTTATAGCAAACGATAGCTTCAATAAATTTTGACGATTTTCTATAATTATTACCCCTTCGGGGTTGTCTTTGTTGTTGTATTTGAATATTGTTTCACTCTGTCATTGGTATCCCATAGAAGAATAACGATCCTTATACAGTGCTTAGGTTATGTGGGTCATACTTCAACATGTTCAGTATGACAGTGGTTGTGGGTATTTCTCTTCGGTCACTCTGAGCCCGTTGCTTGCAACGAGACGAAGTATGACGCCCTTTGCTCAGCGAATTGGGTTTAATAGGTCATACTTCGATGTTAGTCAGGATGACTTTGTGAGTTGATTATTCTCTTTCCCGTCAGTCTGAGCTGGTCGAAGACTGACGCCTGTTGCTCAATTCACAGTAAATAATACTGCTTTTTCTTTTCTTTACTTCGAATGAGAAGAATTGCAATTACATGAAAAAGTTTTGTCGTAGAAATAGCTAACTTTTCTTATACATGGAATAATTTTCTAAGCTTTATTTTAAACCATCAACTATACAATATTTCAAGCAATTAGACTTTTCAGAAAAATATTTTGGATACTATTCGTCGCAAATCATTTGTAATCAGGATGTTTTTTTAAAGTTTATTCTGCTAAATAAATTTAAAATAACCGATTACATTGGTTAAATTACTACCTTTGTAAGAAAAAAATGCTATATCCATTAACATTTGAACCGCAGTATTTTGAAAAGATTTGGGGTGGAAACCGCCTAAAATTGTTATTTGATAAAAAGATTCCATCTTCAAACATTGGAGAATCTTGGGAAATAAGCTCTTTTGAAGATGCTGTTTCCGTTGTAAGCAATGGTTTTTTGAAAAACAATTCATTGAATGAATTAATTATGGTTTACATGGGCGATTTGGTGGGCGAAAGTATTTACGAAAAGTATGGAGACGAATTTCCGTTGCTTATTAAATTTATTGATGCCAACGATATTTTATCTTTACAAGTACATCCGAACGATGAAGTTGCCAAAGAATTGCACAAAGCCTACGGAAAGACGGAAATGTGGTACGTTGTTCATGCAGAACCTGAATCGTATATTTATTTGGGTTTTAACAAAGATACTTCGCAGGAAGAATTTGTCCATCATTTAGACAATGGTACTTTGGAAGAAATTTTAAACAAAGTGCCTGTGAAAGCAGGCGATGTGTTTTTTATACCTGCAGGAAGAATTCATGCAATTGGTGCAGGCATTGTACTTGCTGAAATACAGCAAACGTCCGATATTACCTATCGTGTATATGACTGGAACCGTCTGGACAAAAACGGAAATCCCCGTGAGCTGCATATAGAGGAAGCTCTGCAGGTAATAGATTATACTGCTCTAAACGAACCTTATGTCTTTTGTCAAATAACTGACAATCAATTATCTAACCTTGTTTCTTGTCCATACTTTACAACTAATATAGTTCGGATTACAAAACCATTCGAACGTGATTATGATTTGTTCGACAGTTTTAAAGTTTATATTTTCACAAAAGGCAAAGGTAAACTGATTGCTCAGGATAGCAAAGAGAATTATAGCAGCGGAAGTGTTTTTCTGATACCAGCAAGTATTCAACAGCTCTCAATTGTGCCCGATGAAGAAACAATAATGCTTGAAACCTATATTGCGTGAGCTTATGGTTATACGTACTGCCGAATACGTTAAAAGTTGTACAAGTTTAAAAGATTGCCCCAAGCCTACATTGCCTGAATATGCTTTTATCGGGCGTTCCAATGTGGGAAAATCTTCGCTCATTAATATGTTGCTTAACCGTAAATCTTTGTCTAAAACGTCATCAAAACCTGGGAAAACAAGAACCATCAATCATTTTATAGTCAATAACGAATGGTATCTGGTTGATTTGCCTGGTTTTGGTTTTGCAAAGGTTTCACAGGAACTTCGTCAGCAGTGGGATAAAATGATTTTGGAATATATTTTGAAAAGAGAAAACCTGGCTTGTGTTTTTATGTTGATAGATTCACGGATACCATTGCAGGAAAAGGATAAAAATTTTATGTTAGTACTGGGCAAAAATGCAGTACCTTTTGTTATTGTTTCGACCAAAACAGATCAGGTAAAGCTGCAGGATTTGCATCAGCATAAACAAGAGTTGTACAAATTTATTGATACTTACTGGGAAGAACGACCACAACATATACTTTCCAGCTCGGTTGAAAAAAAGGGCAGGGAAGAAATATTATCTATTATTGAAGAGGCAAATAAAGTTTTCAGAGCAAAATGATTGACAAACTTCAGCATATTGCCGACCGTATCATACAACGTTATTTTGTTCCTGTAAGTCTTACATTGCTCATTCATTTAATTTTTTTTGGAATTCTTATTGTTCTGGAGATGTCGAAGCCCGATTTGCCCTTCGAGACTCCTATTATTGTTGAGTTTCCCGATGAAATAGAAGAAGAACAGCTGCAATCATTACTTCAAAAGCAGCAAAATGGAGAAGAAAACAATGATGAGTTAAAAAATGTGGAAAAAAATCTGGCAGATAAAAATCAGAGTGATAAGGATTATTATCGGGAAGCTAAAGAATTATTGAAATCTGCACAGGAAAAAGAAGTTTTTAAGGCTAATGATTATAAAGATTTACGGTGGCTGGTGAAAGATTACAGCAGCGAAATTCCCGATGTTGAAAACTGGAACAAGCCTGAAAACGAGAATAGCCAAAACCAACAGGAAAAGCAAAGTACCTATTCGGGCAATGCTATTGTTAGTTACGATTTGGGTGGAAGAAAAGCTACACGCTTACCAATTCCTGCCTACAAATGTATGGGTCAGGGCAAAGTTACCATTGAAATCTCTGTCAACCCCAAAGGACAGGTGATATCGGCAAAAATATCAGAAGCCTCTGCCTCCATTTCTGAAACTTGCTTGCCACAATCGGCGTTGGATGCTGCTTATAGAAGTCGCTTTCAACCAAACGACAAAGCACCTTCGCTGCAGAGAGGATTTATTGATTACACTTTTGTTGCACAAAAATAATAATACGTATGAATTACGAAGACAATCGAAAGAGTATCAAATATTATGTAAAACGCTATATCCTCAATCATCGTAACGAACTTTATGGTAAAACGGTATTGGACTTGCCTGCAGGCAATGGTGTAACGTCCAGAATTTTATCTGAGGTTGGAGCCAGGCCTGTTCCTATGGATTTGTTTCCCGAATATTTCGAATTGAAAGACATAGCCTGTCATCGTGCCAACATAAAAGATGGACTTACTCTTGAAAATCAGTCGGTTGATGTTGTGATATGTCAGGAAGGTATTGAACATTTCAGCGACCAACTCGAGGCTTTAAAAGAGTTCAACAGAGTGTTAAAAACTCATGGAACACTGCTTTTAACAACACCTAATTATTCTAATCTGCAGTCAAAATTAAGCTACCTGCTGACTGAATCTGAAAAATTTAACTCTATTATGCCTCCCAATGAATTAGATAGTATCTGGATGTTGCAAAAAGATATTTCCAGCGAAATATATTACGGGCATATTTTTCTTATTGGTATTCAAAAGCTTCGTGTATTAGCAGTCTTGTCTGGTTTTAGAATAAAACTCATACACTTTACACGATCAAAAACTACGTCGTTGCTTCTTTTCCCTTTCTTTTATCCGTTTATTTACTTTGCCAACGCCTTGTTGTATGCAAAAAGCCTCAGGAAGAATAACAAGGAAACGAAGAAAAAAGTTTATAAAGAATTGTTTCGCCTGGCAGTTAGCCCCAAAATTTTGGTAGGTGCAGACCTGATGATAGAATTAGAAAAAATACAGGAATGGAAAGATGTTCCGAATTCATTAATTGCTAAACATAGCTACTTCGGAAAAACCTGAATAAAGGCAGTTGCTTGATATTCATTATATTTGTTTAATAACGAAATTAGCTATACATTTGTATTAATAAATGGCATGCAAAAAAAATTTTTCATACTACTTCTGCTGTTTTTCATTACTGAAATGGTATTTTCACAAAAACTAACCCTGGTTGACAGAATAAAGGCAGAGCATATTTATAATTTTGGAATTTATGTAAAATGGAAAAAGAACAACATAAAAACCGACAGGTTTTATATTGGTGTATGCAGCAAAGATACATTAATGTACGATTTGTTGAAAAGAATCTGCAAATGGAGATTAATCAAATGGAAGCGGATTGAAGTTCTTTATTTTCCCGATGTTCGTTCCATTCAATATGTTCAGATGTTGTATGTAGCTCAAGACATGAATGAAAAGGTTCCGGAAATAGACAAAATTATTTCTTCGTGGTCTACACTTTTAATTACAGACAGTTGCCATACTTACACCAATCTGATGATAAACTTTTTTCCAAAAAATGCCTTGAAAAAAGTAGAAATCAATAAAGAGCTTATTGAAAAAAGAGGAATGAAAGTTAGTCCATTGTTGTTTACAATTGCAAAAAAATACGAGGAAGACTGGGAAAGTCTGTTTAGAAAAAGTGAAGAAGAGCTTAAAATAGAAAAGGAACTGGTAAGACAGCAACAAAAAATATTGGAAGAGAAAAGCCTCGAAATAAAGGAAAAAGAAAAGCAAGTTACTTCGCTTTCGCTAATGATTGAAGAAAAAGAAAAACATCTTGAGCAACAAAAACGCGAATTGCTTAAGACACATCAGGAACTTCAGGAAAAAATATGGCAAATAGCAGAAAAATCTAAAATTTTAAATTCACAGGAACACATAATTCAAACACAGAAAAGCGAAATCAGTAAAAAGAAAGCAGAATTGCAGGAACAAGCAAAAAGATTTGAAAATCAGAAAAAGATTTTAGACGAACAAGAAGCAGCCATCAGTCGTCAGAAGATGCTTATAGATTCTCAACAAACAAAGCTTAGCACCGCTTTAGAAAATATTAAGAAACAGCAACTGGTTTTATATTTTTTAGGGGTAGTTATCCTACTGATAGGCATATTGGCTTTTACGTTGTACAGAAATTATCAGGTTAAAAAGAAGATAAATGCTGCTTTAAAAAAGAAAAACATAGAAATTTTTCAGCAAAAGGAAGAAATTAAATCGCAACGAGATGCCCTTGCACAGCTTAATGAAGAGTTAGTACAAAAGAATGAAGAAATAACTGCTCAACGAATGGAAATTGAAATTCAACGCGATGAAATAGCTGCTCATAGAGACCTTGTGCTTGAACAAAAAAGACAAATAGAAAAAATATATTCTGAATTGACCGACAGTATTCAATATGCAGGTCGAATACAAAGCGCCATTTTACCGTCAGAAGAAAAGTTGGCAGAATTTCCTTACGAACATTTTATCTATTATCGTCCTCGCGATATTATTTCTGGTGACTTTTACTGGTTCGAAAAGATAAATAACCTGCTGATATTTTGTGTTGCCGATTGTACAGGTCATGGAGTACCCGGAGCCTTTATGAGTATGTTGGGGTTTGCTGCACTTCACGATGCCATTCAGGTTAAAAAGGAAACAGACACCGGCATCATTTTATCGCGTACACGGGACTACATAATTCGTGTTTTACAACAAAAAAAGAGTCAGCAGGAAGATGGAGCTCAAAGCTCAGTTAAAGACGGAATGGATATTGCTTTGTGTGTCGTCAATATCAATACACTGGAATTGTTATTTTCAGGTGCAAATAATCCTTTGTACATCATTCATCAGGCAAACAACGATAGACTGCTTGAAGAAATAAAGGGCGATAAAATGCCGTTGGGTATTTATGAACGTATGGAAAACTTTACTACTCACAAACGTACTTTATCAAAAGGAACAGTTATTTATCTTTTTAGCGATGGAATTGCCGACCAGTTTGGTGGGACAGATGAAAAAAAATTCAAGTACCATCGGCTGAAAAATTTGTTGATACAAATAAGCTCTTTGCCAATGGAAGAACAAAAACAGATAGTTCAACAAACATTTGAAGGCTGGAAAGGCAATTTGGAACAAGTTGATGATGTGTGTTTATGGGGGATACGAGTGGGGTGACTTATTAGATTAGGTTACTATTTTTACGACATTTTTCTTGATTTAGACAGAATCTTGTTAAAAATGCTGTGATTAAATCTTGTAAGTAATTGAAAACCACAAAAACCATGTGTTGAAAATATGTTAAAGGTAGTGCGAAACAATAGCTTGTTTTTAATATCATTTCTTTGTGTCATGGCCATTTTTGAGAATAGAAAAGAAGAAAAATAAGATGAATATGTGTATATGCGTTCCAGCATTAAAGAAC
>FWWL01001438.1_pt1 | contig 56766 bp, 59 predicted proteins | sample 2228331 | NCBI WGS metagenome assembly FWWL01 (sample SAMEA103939775, study PRJEB20133) | metagenome
CCCCTCCGCTTCCCCCGCACACGGCCACCCGCTGAACCCTTCGCTCTTTAGGACCGACAAGGGCCTTCGGTCCGGGAACCCCAAGGCTTTGGGCGAATTGGCCAAGAATTTCTGAGACCGACCGGGGCGTGGGCAACTCGCCCACACGGCCCAACCCGTGAAGGGAGGACCCTTGGGCGAGGGGGTAAAGATCGTAGGCCACCTCTTCGTAGGGATGGGCCGCAAGCATCGCCTTCACCACTTGCTCGGCCCTCTCCGCAGGAACAACGGTCTCGAAGCGAATTTCTTCTACCTGCTCTTCCTGGCCTATCCGGCCGAGGAACGGCCGCGCCCCCTCCTCCGCTTGGAACGTGCCCGTGCCCCGGATCCGGAAGGAGCAATGCCCATATTTTCCGATCTTTCCAGCGCCGGCGGCAAAAACGGCCTGGGCCACTTGCTCCTCATATCCCACGGGCACAAACACCACGAGCTTCAAAAGCTTTCCCCGCGGAAGCAAGGGCACCGGATCCTTCAGGCCGAGATACCCAGCCAGGACCTCCCCCAGTCCCCCGCGGGCTAAATCGTACGGGGTGTGCAGGGAAAAAAGGGCGGAATCGCAGGAAAGGAGAGCCCTGAGCTTTTGGCCCACCGGGGCATTCACGCGGATCTCCGCAAGCGGGCGGAAAAGAAGGGGATGATGGGTGATCACGAGATCCGTGTTGGGAAGGAGGTCCAGATGCCGCAGTTCCAGGTCCAGGGTTACCAGGGCCCGTCGGCACGGCCCGTCCCAATCCCCAAGCTCCTGACCGCAGCGATCCCACTCCTCCGCAAGCTCCAGGGGAAACCGCTCCTCCAGGAAGGCCACGACCTCTGCGCGGCGCATGCCATTTCAGTTTAGCGGCTTCGCGGCAGGACGCAATGAGGAGGTATACTCCCCAAAAATGGAAGCGGTAGAGGTTTGCCCGGGGATCTGGGTTTTCCGGGGCGGGGTGAACCTCGGGGCCGTCGCTAAGGACGGCGAGGTCGTGTTTTTGGATGCCGGTTTGGACGACGGGCCGGCCAGGAAACTTTGGCGCTGGGCGGAAGAGCGCGGTTTGCGCCCCCGCGCCGCCATCCTCACCCACGCCCACGCGGACCACTTCGGAGGGGCCTACCTTTGGGAAAACCGCGGCCTTCCCCTCTACGCCTCGGATTTGGAAGGGGCCATGATGGAGCACCCTGTTTGCGAGCCCCTCTTTCTCTTTTCCGGTGCGGCTCCTCTTCCTGAGCTCCTCTCCAAATTCACCATGGCCAAACCCTGCCGGCTTAGCGGCACCTTGGCCCCGGGAATGGCGGGGTTCGGCCCAGTAAGCTTGGAGGTGGTGGCCCTTCCCGGCCACTCTCCGGCCCAGATAGGAATCAGAGCTGGCGAAGTTTTGTTCTGCGCCGATGCCCTCTTTCCCCAAAGCATCCTGCAAAAACACCCGATCCCTTTTTGCCATAATTTTTCCCAGGCGTTGGCCTCCCTGCGCGCGGTGGAGGCGGCGGAATTGGTGGTGCCCGGACACGGCCCGATTTTGGAGGGCCAGGAAGTTCGCAAGGCCTGTAATGCCTTCCAAAACCAGCTTTTCCGCCTCCGCGAGACCGTCCTCAAAGAGATTGCTATCCCAAAGGGCGTGGACGAGGTCATCGCAAAAACCGCTGCGGAATTGGGGGCGTCGTTCGCCCAGGCCACGGAATTCCTATTGGCCAAGACCACGATCCTTGCGGCTTTGACCTCCCTTGTGGAGGAAGGTTTGGCGGAGGCGATGGTGGCGGGGAACAGGCTCCTTTGGGGGAGGCGATAGGATGGCCGTAAGGACGGGGTATGCTGATCTTCCCCTGCACGGGGGGAAGGCCCCGCGCTGGCTGTTTTCACGCATGGTGCGGCTTGCCCGGGAAATCCTCCTTCTTATGGCCGACGAATTTGGGACGGCGGAGGTTCTGCGCCGCCTTTCTGATCCCCACTGGTTTCAGGCCCTGGGATGTCTTCTTGGGTTGGGCTTGTCTCCCAAATCCCTCTACCTCGATGGGCAATGGCATTAACTTAAGCGAAGATGCCGATATGAATAGAATTTGCGCTGTGCAGCCTAGGGACATGGCCCAGCCTGACCCATGGCCTTTGGGTACAAATCTCACAGGAGGGGACCAACGCAATGTGGATTACCTTCCCTTGCTTGTATCCAGTGTGTCAATGGGGTCGGGTCTTTATTTTTAGTGTCGCTGAGAGGTGCGTAGCCCAGGGGGGTCGGTGCAGGCCCCGTCGACCGCCACGATGCTTACCACGAGGGCAGGAGGAACCAGAAGCTTTTTCTTCCTGCCTTCCCTTCCGGGTTGGCCCTGCAGTTCGCTCAGGTTGGCCGGCCAAGGTGTAAGCTGGACGCCTGCAAGAAGGCACAGAACGCTTGCCCAACCTCCTGTCCCTCTGAATGGCAGCCCCCGGAACAAATCCTCACGTCTCTTTGTTTACACGCCGCTCATCCCAAACAGTTTGTGCGCGTTGGTCCACGTGATGGCGGCGACCTCCTCAATGGAGCGGTGGAGAAGGCGGGCCAATGCTTCCGCCACCAGCCGCACCTTGCCGGGGTCGTTGCGCTGTCCGCGGAAGGGCTCCGGAGGCAAGTACGGGCTATCGGTCTCTAACACCACGCGGTCCAGAGACACCCAGGCCAACGCCCGGCGCAGCTTGTCGTTCTTGGGGTAGGTCAGGGGACCGCCGATGCCCAGGTAAAGCCCGCGTCGAACCACTTCCTGCGCCCGCCGCTCGTCACCAGAGAAGGCGTGGACCACACCTCGCACCGGCCCCTCCTCGGTCAACACTTGGATGAAAGCATCCCAAGCCGCGCGCTCGTGCAGCACCACGGGCAGATCCAAGCGCTTGGCCAGGCGCAGCTGGGCCCGGAAGGCGCGGATCTGGGCGTCCCGCGGCGAGAGGTCACGGTAGAAGTCCAACCCGCACTCGCCAATGGCCACCGCCCCTTGCTGGGCCAGCTGCGCAAGCTCCTGCTCCACCTCGGGCGTGAACACCTTGGCGTCGTGGGGATGGACGCCCACCGCCGCCCGCACGTGGGCATGATTTCTCGCCAGCTCCAGCGAGGCGCGCGACGAGGTTAAGTCCACGCCCACGTTGAGCACGGCATAGCCCGCCTGGGCCAGCTCCTCCAACACCCGGGCCCGGTCGCGATCAAACTGCGGGAAATCCAAGTGCGCGTGCGTGTCAAAGAGCTTCACTGCCTCCTCCCGGCGTAGTGCATGAGCGGAAGCTCGTATTTCGTAAAGCTGTACCAACGGTGGTACAGCTTCAAACCGAACGCTGAAACCCCGACCACAAGCATGCCTATGAGGATCCATCGTACCCACGGGATCGGTCCGACTTGGGTGAGCATAAAGATGATGATTCCTGTCCAGACTCCCATGAAAAGGATTTGCAACGCGAGCTCACCATCGGTCATGTGATTGATCAGTTTCCCCATCCCCTCGCGCCAGGCCCTTGTTCTTTTGCATTGCTCGGCAAAACAGACACGACAGTACGCATGGGGACGCAACCTTAAGGTTGACAGCACCATAAGGTCGTCGGGGTCCGTGATCGCTTTCCCACAGTGATCACAGTGGACTGGAGGCGCGTTATCGGTCATCGCAGCTTCTCCAGCAAAGCGAACGCCTGGGGCAGGGATTGGAGCACATGGCGGGGCAGGATGGCCCGTTCGGAGGCTTGGCCGGAGGCCAGTTCGGCGGCGTAGCCGTGGATGAACGTGCCCGCGCAAGCTGCGTGGACGGGTGAAGCGCTGCCCGCCCACAGCCCGCCGATGAGCCCAGCCAGCACGTCGCCCGAGCCGCCGTGGGCCAGCACCGTGTTGCCCCGGGTGTTGAGGAAGACCTCGCCTAGGGGATCGGCTATGGCTGTAGGGGGCCCTTTGAGCACCACCACGCACCCCCACCCCCGCGCCTTGTCCTTGGCCCACCGGATCTTCTCGGCGAGCACGGCCTCCACCGGTTCTTGGACCAAGCGGGCGAATTCGCCGGGATGGGGTGTGAGCACCGTTTGTTCCCGGCGCTGGTCCAAAAGCTCGGGCTGTTGGGCCAGGGCGAACAGGCCGTCGGCGTCCACCACCAGCTTGTGTGGGTTTCCCCACAAAGCCTCAAGCACCCGTTGGGGACCTTCGCCGCGACCCATGCCAGGTCCCACCACCACGACGTCCATCCCTTCTGCCCATTTCAACGCTTCCCGCGCCGCTTGGGGCGAGAACATGCCCCTGGCGGAGGGCGCGGGGTGGACGAGGGCCTCAGGAATCAAGCCCGCCACGATGGGGAACACCGGCTCGGGGGTGAGGACGTGGACCAGGCCGGCGCCGGCGCGCAGGGCGGCTTCCGCGGCCAAAGCCACCGCCCCGGCCATGCCCACAGCGCCTCCCACCACGAGCACCTTGCCGAACGTGCCCTTGTGCCCAAACCGCGGCCGCGGAGGCAAGAACTGGGCGCACGCTTCTTCGTCCAGGACCCACGCCAAGGGCGCGATCTCCTCCCATAGCGGCGGTGGGTAAGCCACCTGCACCACACCGATCTCGCCGCACAGCTCGGCCGCAGGGGGGAGCAAATGGCAGGGCTTGAGGCCGCCCATGGCCAAGGTGAGCTGGGCCCGCACAGCGGCACCGGGCACGTCACCGCGATCGGCCACCAAGCCCGAGGGCAAGTCCAGGGCCACGGTGGGGCGCTTGAGGTCGTTGACGAGCTCGATGGCGTGGCGGGGCAGGCCTTCGGCCGGCCCGCGGAGCCCCAACCCCAAAATGCCGTCCAGAACAAGGTCCACGTCCTGGGGGACCGCGGCGCGTAGTTTGCGGGCCGAATCCGTCAGGGCAAGGCGACCGGGGAAACAAGCGGAGAAAGCGCGGGCTTGGACAAGGGCCTCGCCCTGAGGCTCACCCAACAGGGCAGCATGGACGTCCGCGCCCCACAGGCCCAGCCAGCGTAAGGCCCCGAGGGCGTCCCCGCCGTTGCCGCCCTTGCCGCAGAAGGCCACCACCCGGCCGCAGGCAAGATTCGGTCGCCAGCGACGAATTTCCTCTGCGGCGCCGCGGGCCGCGGACTCCATGAGGAGCACGGGATCCACCCCTGCCGCTGCGGCCCGTCGGTCCAGCTCCTTGACGGCCTCGCCCGCAAGAACTTTCTGCACGGGCTCATTGTAAGGAAGGGTCCTGGGCCCGCCAAAGCTCCAGCACCTGGTCGGCGATGGCCTTTGCGGAGAGGCCGGTCACGTCCAGCCAGTGCACGTCCTGTTCCGCGCGGAAGAAGGCCATCTGCCGGCGGGCGTACGCCTTGGTGTTGCGCACAATCCTCCGCTTCACTTCCTCAAGGTCGATTTCCCCGCGGAAGTAGGGGAAGAACTCGCGGTAGCCGATGGTGCGGCCGGCTTGGCTGTCCGGGGAAAGCCCTCGGGCCACCAGAGCCCGCACCTCGTCGGGCAGTCCTTGTGCGAACATGCGCTCCACCCGGGCGGTGATGCGCCGGTGCAGCTCTTCCCTTTCCAGGACCAGCCCTACCTTCACCAGGGGCCACGGGAAGGGCTTTTCCTTGCCCCAAAACGAGGACAAGGGTTTTCCCGTTTTTCGCCACACTTCCAGGGCGCGGATGGTGCGCACGCGGTCGGCGGGGTGGATGCGCCGGGCCGCTTCTGGGTCCACGCGGGCCAGCTCGACCCGCAGTTCCTCTAAGGGGCGCTGTTCCAGTTCCTGGCGGAGGAGGGGGTCGGCCGAGGGGCCGGCGAACAGCCCGCGGGTGAGGGCGCGCACGTAAAGCGTGCTTCCGCCAACAACGATGGCCCGGCGCCCGCGGGCGTGGATATCGGCCACGATGCGCTCGCAGTCGGCCCGAAACTGGGCGGCATCGTAACGATCGTGGAGGCCCAGGATGCCCACCAAGTGGTGGGGGACACGGCGGAGCACCTCAACGGGCGGCCGGTCGGTGCCGAGGACGAGGTCGCCAAATAAAGCGCGGGCGTCGGCGGACACGATTTCCCCGCCCACCTGGGACGCCACTTCCACGGCCACCGCGCTTTTGCCCACGGCGGTGGGGCCCAAAAGCAGGAGGACGGTCATGCCCTCAGTCTTCGGAGAAGATGAGGCTCCACAGGTACCAAAGGGTGCGGTGCCGGCCCGGGTACTTCAGCTTCTCCAAGGCTTTGAGCTCCAGCTGGCGCACCCGCTCGCGGGTGATGTCGAAGTGGTTGGCCACTTCCTTGAGGGTGCGGGGATGCCCATCGAGCAGGCCGTAGCGCAGCTCCAAGATCTCGCGTTCCCGGGGGTCCAGTTCGGCCAACGCCTGGCGGAGCTCTTCCCGCAAGCGGGCCCGCAGGGCCTCCCGCGCGGGGGAGGGGGCATCCTCGTCGGCGAGGAAGTCCCCCAAGGTTTCGTCGTCGTCTTCGGCCATGGGGCGCTCAAGGGACGTCACATGGGCCGCGGCCCGCTCGATCTTTTTCACCCGGTCCACGCTCACCCCCAAAAGCTCGGCCAGTTCCTCGTACGAAGGGGGCGTGCCCCGGGCCTGGATGTACTCCTGGCGCAGACGGCGTATTTCCTGCACGGCTTCCATCGTGTGCACGGGCACACGGATGGTGCGGGCTTGGTCGGCGATGGCCCGGGTGATGGCCTGGCGGATCCACCACGTGGCGTAGGTGGAGAACTTGTACCCCCGACGCCAGTCGAACTTCTCCACCGCGCGCATCAGCCCAATGTTCCCTTCTTGGATGAGGTCCAAAAACGAAAGGCCACGGTGCATGTAGCGCTTGGCGATGGAAACCACCAAGCGCAGGTTGGCCTTGGCCAAGTGGGCGCGGGCCTCCTCCCCCTCGCGCACAAGCTGTTCCAAATAAGCCCTGCGCTCCGGGGGCAAGTTGCCGTTTTGGAGCTCCTGGCGGGCTTTGACCCCGGCCTCGATCTTTTGGGCCAGCCGCACCTCACCCTCCTTGTCCAAAAGTTCCACACGGCTGATTTCCCTGAGGTAGGTGTGCACGGGATCGCGGGCGCGTTCGTCGGGCTCTTCGTCCGGTTCGGCCTCGGCCAGTTCGACGAGGAGGGGGATGAAGTCGGCAATTTCCTCCTCAGCTTCCAGCCCGCGCTCCTCGGGTTCAGGGGCGGGGTTGAATTCGCCCTCCTCGGCCATGCTCACCTCCTGTGGGCCAGGCGGGCCCGCTCGCGGCAAATCCTTTGCAACTCCGCGTTCAGGCGGAGCACGTCCTCTTTCCGTCCTGCCCGCTCGGCTTCCTTCACCTGTCGGCGCAGCTCTTCCAGCCGGCGCGTAAGCCGCGGCAGGACAAGGAAGCGCTGCACCGCGTCGGCCACGGCCTTCTCTTCGTTGGAAAACTCCAGGTCAAGGAGGGTCAAGCGGGCCAACGCCGCGGCCTGCTGCGGCTCCAACTGTCCACCCAGTTCGGTCCACGTCGGTGGACGCCCCCCTTTCCAGCCTTCCCACCACCGGGCCACAATGGGGCGATACTCCGGCCGAAACGCCTCCAAATCAAGGTCAGCCAAGTGGTCCGCAGGGATCTTTTGCTCCAGCAAGAAGCGGACAAACAGGTCTTCTGGACTCAGGCGGTCTGAGCTCGGGGGCACGGGGACCAGGCGCTCCTTTTTCTCCAGGATGCGCAGCACCTCTTCCTCGCGCAGGGAGAGGTGTTCGGCCAGACCGCGGGCCAGCTCGTGCTTGAGCGCTGCACTGCCCACCTCCGACCACAGGCTCTGCACCTCCTGCAGGGCTTGGTCTTTCCCCTCCACGGTGCGCGTGTCGTAGCGGGCCACCACCGCTTCCACAAGGAAGTGGTGGAACGGGCGTGGGTTTTGCAGGACGGCTGCGGCCGCTTCCGCCCCTTCCCTGCGCACCAAGGAATCGGGGTCCTCCCCAGGCGGCAGGAGGGCCACCTGCACCTTAAGGTGGGCCTTGGCCAGGATGAGGAGTCCGCGCAAGGCCGAGGCTTCGCCGGCGGCGTCCCGGTCATAGGCGATGACCACCTGGTCGGTGTACCGGGCCAGCAGGCGCGCTTGTTCCTCGGTCAGGGACGTGCCCATCGAGCCCACCGCTTCTTCAATCCCTGCGGTCTGGAAGCTGATGACGTCGGTGTAGCCTTCGACGAGGACGGCGCGGCCCTTGGCCTTCATCGCCTCCTTGGCCAAGTCCAGGCCGTAAAGAAGCGTCCCCTTGGTGAACAAGGGCGTGTTGGGGCCGTTGAGGTACTTGGGTTCGCCGTTCAGGCTGCGGCCAGCGAACGCCACGGGCCGGCCCTGCGCGTCGCGAATGGGGAACATCACCCGGTCGCGGAACAGGTCGTAGTAACCCTGCTTCCCTTGGACCACGAGCCCCAGCTGGTGCAGCACGTCCACACCCCAACGGCTGAGTTTCTTCAGCAAAGCATCCCAACTGTCCGGGGCGTAGCCCAGGCCGTACTTCTTCCACACCGCGGGCATCAGTTGGCGGCCCTGCAAGTACGCGCGCGCCTTTTGCCCCCGCGGTCCGTAGAGTTCCTGGGCGAAGAACTCGGCCGCCTCGGCGCAAACTTGGTACAGCTTGGCTTTGCCTGTGCCGCGGCCGCTGCGGTCCAGGCCCAGCTCGCTGGCCAACCGTTCCACCGCCTCCTCGAACGGGATCTTTTCTATGCGCATGAGGAAGCCGATGGCATCCCCGCCCGCTTGACAACCGAAGCAGTACCACAGGCCTTTTTCCGGGGAAACGGTCAGGGACGGGTTTTTATCCGGGTGGAAGGGGCAGCGGCCCTTGTAGTTCTTCCCCGCCGGTTTGAGGGTCATGTACCGACCAATGAGGTCCACGATGTTCAGCCGGTTGCGGATCTCCTCGAGGTTATAGCCGGCCATGGGCGATCTCCTTGAGGTACGGGTTGCGCAGGCGTTCCCGTGCGATGGTGGTGACCGCGCCGTGGCCCGGCAACACCTTCCATCCGTCCTCCAAGGTCAAAAGCCGCTTCAGCGACGTGCGCAGGTTGTCCCACGAGCCACCGGGCAGGTCGGATCGGCCTACCGAGCGGGCAAACAGCACGTCCCCCACCACCACGACCCGGCCCTTTTCCCACAGAAAGGCCACCGAGCCCGGCGAATGCCCAGGCAAGTGCCAGACGAGGAACTCTTCCCCGCCCAAGGGGAGGCGGTCTCCGTCGTGAAGGTCCAGGTGCCGAGGTGGGGGTTTCCGCCCCATGGACCAGAAGGTGACGGCCTCGCCAGGGTGGTAGGCGATGGGCGCGCCGGTGCGGGCGTGCAGAATTTCCGCGCCGTCGGCGTGGTCGAAGTGGCCGTGGGTGAGGAGGATGTAGCGCACGTTCAGGCCCTGCAGGGCGGCCATAAGGTCTGGGCTGGGGTCACCGGGGTCGATGACTGCGGCCTCGCTTTCGGCCACGGCCACGTACGCATTGGTCCTCAGCGGCCCCACCACCACGCGGCGGAACTCCATCATCCCCTCCCCGCAACGGCTTGGGCGCAGGCGACGATGCCCACGTCCCCAAAACCGGCCTCGTGTAGGGCACGAGCGGCCTCGGCCGCTGTGGCCCCTGTGGTGATCACGTCATCCACCACCAGGACGCGTTCCCCGCGGCCGCGCCCCCGGGCTTGGAACAGGCCGTGCATGGCCTTTTCCCGCTCCTCGCGGGCCCGGCCCACCTGCGGAGGGCTGGGCCGCACCTTGCGCAAAAGCAGCCGGAACTTCCAGCCCCGTCGGCGCGCGAGCTCCCGGGCCAAAAGCTCGGCGGGATGATAGCCCCGCTCCTTCAACCGGCGCGGATCGGGCGGCACACAGGTGACCACGTGGGGTGGTTCAGGGGGCAGTTCCGCCAGAAGGCGGCCCAGTGGCCGGGCCAATGCCCGCTCCCCCTCGTATTTAAGGGCCACGACGAGCTCCCGCAAACCGCCTTCGTACGGCCCGCACGTGCGGGCCCAGCTGAACGGTCGCGCCTCCACCGCGCACCGCGGGCAGAGGTCCAGCCCTTCGGCGATCCCCACGCCGCATACCTCACACACCGACCCACCCCAGCGCGGTAACTCCGCCGCGCAGGTCCCGCACAGGGGCTCCAATCCCCTCACCGGCCCTCCGCACAACGCACACGCTGGCCGGAACAGGAGGGCCACCGGCCCGGCCAGCACACGCCCCAGTTTAGCCGGCAATGAACAGGGCCACATCCACCAGCCGCGCAGCGTAGCCCCATTCGTTGTCGTAGAAGGCCAAAACCTTGATCACGTCCCGCGCTTTGTTCAAAACCATCGTGTACGCCGTGGCCACCACGCAGCTGTGGTCCCGGCCGATGACGTCGGTGGAGACGATCGGGTCCTCCTCCACTTCCATGACCTCGCCCAACGGGCCCCGGGTCGCCTCGCGGAACGCCTCGTTCACCGCTGCCACGGCATCTTCTACTTTGGCCCCGGGCACAGGCTGCTTCAGCTTCACGGTGAGATCGGAAACCGAGCCGCAAACCACGGGCACGCGCATGGCAATGCCGTCGATGCGGCCTTCGAGGTCGGGGAAGATGGCGGGAAGCGACCGGGCTGCCCCCGTGGACGTGGGGATGGTGTTCGTGGCCGCGGCGCGAGCCCGGGCCAGGTCCGAGTGGGCGGCGTCCACCAGCCGCTGGTCGGCCGTGTACCCATGGATCGTGGTCAAAAACGCGTGGTCGATGCCGAACTTCCCGTGCAGGACTTTCACCACCGGACCCAAGGAGTTCGTGGTGCAGGAGGCCGCGGAGACGATGTCGGGCTTGCCCCGCTCAAGGTACTGGTGCTCGTTCACCCGCCACAGGATTTGCAAAATCCCGTCTTTGGTCTCCCCTTCGCCCCGCGGGGGTGCGGTAATCAGCACCTTCTTTGCCCCGGCGGTGAGGTGCTGTCCCGCTTTCTCCTCGTCGCGGAAGGCGCCTGTGGCTTCCACCACCACGTCCACGCCAAGGGACTTCCAGGGAAGCTTGGTTGGATCGGCCTCGGCGAAAAGCTGGATGGACTTCCCGCCCACCTTGAGTTTGTCTCCGTCCAAAGCCACAGGGAGGTCGTACTTGCCGTATACGGAGTCCCAACGGAGCAGGTGGACAGCCCACGTGCCGTCCACCGGGTTCTTCTTGCCTTTCAGGGCCAGGTCGTTGATGGCCACAATTTCCATCTTGGGGTTCTTCGCGGCGATGCGCGTGAACACCCGTCCAATGCGCCCAAAACCGTTCACTGCAATACGCACCATGGATCCCCCTTTACTTGCACAAGTTGAGGAAAAACTCGTGGACCCGGGTGTCGCCGGTCAGCTCGGGATGGAAGCTTGCTCCCACCACGGGGCCTTGCCGCACCAACACCGGGGTGCCTTCCCACCGGGCCAACACTTCCACTTGAGGGCCCACCCGCCGCACAAGGGGCGCACGGATGAACACCACAGGGACGGTGCCCAACCCGTCGACGGGGAGCGTGACCTCAAACGAGTCCACCTGTCGACCGGTGGCGTTGCGTTCCACCGCAATGTCCAGCACACCAAAGTACTTTTCGGGCCAGTTCGTGATCTCCCGGGCGAGGAGGATCATCCCGGCGCAGGTGCCCAACGCGGGCAAGCCTTCGTGCAGGGCTTGGGCCAGCGGCTCAGCCAGGCCGTTTCGGGTCATGATCCGCCACATGGCGGTCGACTCCCCACCCGGAAGGACAAGGCCCTGGAGGCCGTCCAGATCCGCGGGCCGCAGGACAGGCCGCGTCTCCACGCCCAGTTTGCGCAGCACGCCCAGGTGCTCGCGGATATCCCCTTGTACGGCCAAGACGCCGATCGTCATGGGGGTTAGCGGTGCTGCATCAGTTCCCGTTCGGGGATGGCCTCGATGGCGAGCCCGGGCATGGCCTCCCCCAGGTCCTCGGACACGCGGGCCAACAGTTCGGGGTCGTCGTAGTGGGTGCAGGCCAGCACGATGGCGCGGGCGCGCTTTTCGGGGTCGGCGCTTTTGAAGATGCCCGAGCCCACGAACACGCCGTCGGCGCCGAGCATGCGCATGAGGGCCGCGTCGGCCGGCGTGGCGATGCCCCCGGCGGCGAAGTTCACCACCGGCAGCCGACCCAGCTCTTGGATCATCTCCAACACCTCCACGGGGGCGCCGATTTCCTTGCCGTAGCTCACCAGCTCAGCGCGGGACATGCCCTGCAGGCGACGGATTTGGTCGTTGAGCAGGCGCATGTGGCGCACGGCCTCCACCACGTTGCCGGTGCCGGCCTCGCCCTTGGTGCGGATCATCGCCGCCCCTTCGGCGATGCGCCGCGCCGCCTCCCCCAGGTCCCGGCAGCCGCACACAAACGGCACCTTGAACTGCCACTTGTCGATGTGGTGGAAGGGATCGGCCGGGGTGAGCACCTCGGATTCGTCGATGAAGTCCACGCCCAGCGCCTCAAGGATTTTGGCCTCGGCGATGTGGCCGATGCGGCATTTGGCCATGACCGGGATGGACACAGCGCTCATGATCTCCTTGATCTTTTTGGGGTCGGCCATGCGGGCCACGCCGCCGTGGGCCCGGATGTCCGCCGGCACCCGCTCCAACGCCATCACCGCCACAGCCCCCGCTTCTTCAGCAATCTTGGCCTGCTCGGCGGTGGTGACGTCCATGATCACCCCGCCCTTGAACATCTCCGCAAACCCCGTCTTCACACGGTACGTGCCCTTCTCCATACTCTCACCTCGGCGTTGGTTTTCTTGCAGGGGGTGGGTGCCACAATCCGGGAAGAAGCGTTGCGTTGGAGCCGGCGGGAGGAATCGAACCCCCGACCCGCCGCTTACGAAGCGGCTGCTCTGCCGTCTGAGCTACGCCGGCTAAACCGCGCGTCGATGTTATCCCCGTGGGGATTCGTTGCAAGGGTCGGGATGAGGTTCAATGCGCAGTCCCACAAGGTCGGGCCGCTGGCGCAGCGTCTTGCGCCACGCCTCCTTCTCCCGAAAGCGGCGGATCCGCTCGTGATCACCGCGCACAAGCACCTCGGGCACGGCCAAACCCCGGAAGGCGCGCGGCCGCGTGTACTGAGGGAACCCCAGCACGGGGCCGCGGTAAAAGGAATCCGTGGCCACGGAATCGTAGCGGCCCACCACGCCAGGCACCATGCGGGCCGTGACCTCCACCACCACCGCGGCGGCGAGTTCCCCCCCAGCAAGCACGAAATCGCCGATGGAAAGCTCTAAATCGCACAACTGGGCCACCCGCTCATCCACCCCTTCGTAGCGGCCGCACAACAACATGACCGCGCGCTGGCGGGCCAACTTCTTGGCCAGCTGTTGGCGGAACAGCACCCCTTGCGGAGAAAGGAGGATCACGAACGGGCGCACCTGCGCTTGCTGGGCCACCGCGTCCACAGCGCGGAAGAACGGCTCCGGCCGCATCACCATCCCGGCCCCTCCCCCAAACGGCCGGTCGTCCACCAATCCGCGCGGGTCGGGAGAAAACAAGCGCAGGTCATGGAGATGGATCTCGATGAGGCCTTTTTCCTGGGCGCCGAGGAGGATGCCCTCGGAAAAGAACGGCCGCAGCATGTCCGGGTACAGGGTGACGATGTCAAACCTCATTTCCAGTCCACCACCACGGCCAGACCGGCCTTGTGGGCCACGGCTTCGATGACCGCGGCGATGGCGTCGCGGTCCTTCTCTTCGAGGTTGAGGCCTTTAGGGGGGCGCAGGAACAGAAACTCCACCCCACCGGAGCGGACATGCTCGATGAGGCGGTCTTCGTGTTCGGCGCCGAGGGCGCGGAGGAAGAAGCGGGCCAGGTTAAGCGGCAGGTCCCGCGGGACTTCGGCCATGCCGGGCCTGGTGGTACAGGCGCATCACCCCCCCTTGGGCCAGGAGTTTGCGGGCCGCGGGTGTGGGCTGCGCGCCCTTATTCAACCAAGCCAACGCGGCCTCCACATCCACCATAAGCTCCGCTGGTGTGGCCAAGGGGTTGTAATGCCCAATTTCCGCGATGGTGGCCCCATCGCGGGCTTCCCGTTCGTCCGCAACTACGATGCGGTAGCTGGGCTGGTTGCGCTTGCCCACCCGCTTCAAGCGAATTTTTACAGCCATGGCATCACCTCGTCCCAACTCCCCATCCTGGGGGCCATCGACGTTTTCCCATCTCCTTCATCAGCTTGCGGGCCTGCTCGTACTGGGAAAGAAGCTGGTTCACTTCTTGCACCGTGGTGCCGGACCCGCGCGCGATGCGGCGCTTGCGACTGGCCCCGATTATATGCGGGTTGCGCCGCTCTTCAACCGTCATCGATTGGATGATGGCCCGCGTGCGCTTCACCTCCTCCTCGAGGTCGTCGGCCACGACCCGCTGGCCCAGGCCGGGAAGACGAGCCACAAGGTCCCCCAGGGGCCCAGCACGGTTCATGGCCTCGATCTGCGCGAGGAAGTCCTCCAGCGTGAACTCGCCCCGGCGGATCTTCTCCGCCCGTTCCTCCAACTTTTCGTCCTGGGCCTCAGCGAGCTTTTCCACCAGCCCGGCCAGGTCGCCCAAGCCGAGGATGCGGTCGGCCATCCGTTCGGGATGGAACGGTTCGAGGTCGGCGGGCTTCTCCCCTGTGCCGGCGAAGATCACAGGGTGGCCCAAGCGCTGGGGAAGGGACAACGCGGCCCCGCCGCGGGCGTCGCCGTCGAGCTTGGTGAGCACCACACCGCTGATCCGGCACGATTGAAAAGCTTGCCCCATGCGCACGGCCTCTTGCCCCACCATGGCGTCCAGCACCAACAGCACGTCGCTGGGTTTGACGGTGTGGATCAGCTCTTCGATGAAAGGAAGCGGGGGTGTGCCCGGGGGCGTTCCCGGCGTGTCCACCACCAAAACATCCCACAGCTCCCGCTTAGCCTGTTCCACGCATTGCAGCACTTCGCTTACGGGGTCGGTGGAAGCGGAGGCGAAGGGCAGGCCCACCTTTTGGGCGAGCAGGCTGAGCTGTTCGGCGGCTGCGGGTCGAATGGGGTCGGCGCACACGAGGGCGGGTTTGCGGCCCTTGTGCTTGAGAAACTGGCCCAATTTGCCCGCTGTCGTGGTCTTCCCCGAGCCCGCCGGGCCGACGAGCACGATCACCGCCGGCTTGCCCGTCAGTTGCAGCTTGGCCCCTTCGCCGCCCATGGCCCGGGCCATCTCTTGCCGCACCAGGGCCAACAGATGTTGCGCAGGGGTTAGGGACTGCACGATCTTCTGTTCCCGGGCCTGCTCTTCCACGCGGGTGATGAGGTCGCGCACCACTTGGTAGTGCACGTCGGCGGCCAAAAGGGCCTGGCGGATCTCCCTTAGCCCTGCTTGGATCTCCGCCTCGCTTAAGGTGCCCTTGCCCCGCAGGCGGGCAAACACTTGTCCCAACTTCTCGCTTAGCGACTCAAACACGCTTTGAGTCTACGGCCTCCGCGCCGGCCCGCAAGCGGCAAGCCAGGACTTATAATTGTCCGCGAGGTGAAACGCGCGTGAGTCCTGAATCGCAGGTGCTTTTGCTTTTGCTCCTCCTCATCCTGCTTTTGCTTTCGGCGTTCTTCTCCGCGGCGGAGACGGCGCTCACCTCCGTGCCCGAGCTGCGCCTGCGCTACCTGCAGAGGAGGACCACGGCGCGGAAGAAGGCCAAGGCCCTCGAACAGCTCCTACGCGAGCCCAACGACTTTTTGACCTGTCTTTTGGTGTTCAACAACCTGGTCAACGTGGCCGCCTCCAGCGTGGCTACGCTCATGTTCTTGCGCTTACTTCCCGCGGGCCTTCCCGATTTTGTGTACGGGTTGGTGAGCACCTTGGTGCTGACCACGTTCTTGCTCGTCATCGGCGAGATCACGCCCAAAAATTTGGCCCGTAACCGGCCCGAGGCGGTGACCATGGCCGTGGTGGGCATGGTGTGGACCCTGACCCGCACCACGTTGCCCTTGATCCGGTTCTTTCGCCAGCTGTCTGCCAAGCTCGTGCAGCCGCTGGGGGTGGAGTTCTTCGCCCGCGAGCGCACACCCCTCACGCGCGATCAGTTCCTCTCTTTCATTGAAACGGGCCAAGAGCGCGGTTTGCTGAGCCCCGAGCACGCGGAGATGATGCGCCGCATCCTTCTGTTGGGGGAGATCACGGCCGAAGACATCATGGTCCCCCGCACCGAGGTCAAGGCGTTGGAGGTGCGGACCCCGCTGGCCGAGGCGGTGAAGTTCGTGTTGGCCGACGGTCATTCCCGCTACCCGGTCTACGACGGCACCCTGGACAACGTGATCGGCATCCTCCACGCCAAGGACCTCATTCCGTACGGGGAGTGTCAAACACCGGTGCCATTGCAGAACCTTGTGCGGCCGGTGTCGTTTGTGCCCACCACCAAGCCCATCGGCATGCTGCTGAGGGAGTTCCAACGGGAGCGGGCGCACATGGCCATGGTGGTGGACGAGTACGGTGGGTTGGTGGGGCTCGTCACGTTGGAGGACATCCTGGAGGAGATTGTGGGCGAGATCGAGGACGAATACGATCGGAGGCGACCGCGGCCTCTCGTGCGGCGGCTGTCGCCTCAAGAGGCGTTGGTGGATGGCGATGCCGAACTGCGTACGGTGAACCGCACCCTGGGCCTGGACCTCCCCGAGGGGGAGGCGGTCACCCTGGCGGGGCTGGTGCTGGAACAGCTCGGCGATATCCCCGACAAGGGCACCCAGGTGCGGATCGGGCGGGCGGAGATCACGGTGGAGGACGCCAGCGCTCGGGAGATCAAACTCCTGCGCGTTCGCATCTTGCCCGAGCCCGCTGAGCCCATAAGAGAAGAGGAGAACGCATGAAAAGACTTTTGATGCTAGCCGTTGTGGCCTTGGGCGTTCCCGCTCTGGCCGCGCAGATTTCCATCGAAGCCCGGTTCCTCCCCGAAGAATCCGCGGTGGAGGGGACGATGACCGTGCGGTGGGCGTCCGCGCCCAGCGAGGCGTGGTTTGCGTTGCTGGCCAACTTGGGCCGCGAAAAGAACCCCCACTTGAGCCCCTACGTGCTGGATCAAACGTACGTGTGGGGCTTTGACCCGAGCTGGACCGAGGTGGAGCGGGTCAAGTGGGTGGACGCTGCAGGTGAAGAGGAGGTGGACTACGAACTTTTGCCCGCCCCGTCCACGGTGCAGACGTATTCGCTCGCGGATGTGCTGCTGCGGGTGGAGCTTCCCGACCGGCCCGGCGCCCTCAACATCGTCTTCCGTACGCGGTTTCCCCACGTATGGATGGGCGAGTCGGGTCGGTTGGGCGACGTCTACACCTGGCGGTTTGGCTGGCATCCGCTGCCCTTCGCTGGTCCCCAAGGCGAGGACTGGCCGTTGGTCCTCCAGGCCCACCACTACGAGCTCTCCTTGCACGTCCCTGAGGGTTGGGAAGCCGTGCTGCCTGGGGATGTGAAGCGGAGCGAGGCCGGTTCGGGGACGGTGTGGTCCACGTCGTTCCCGTTCCCCGTGCGCTCGGTGGCATTGTTCGTCGCGCCCCAGGGCAGGCTCCGCCGGGCCGAACTGGCGTTTGCGCAGCTCACCGTGGAGGCCGTGGCCTTGCCCGGCCACGAGGACAAGGTGCGCGCTCTGGCCACCTATGTCCCCGAAATCCTGGACTCCTACGCCCAGCGCTACGGCCCGTGGGGGTACCACCGCGTGGTGTTGGTGGAGCATCCCAACGAGGTGGGCGTGGCCATGACCGCCGACGGCATCGTGTTCATCCCCCGCTGGTACTTCGACCGGGTGGACCTTTCGGTGGAGGGCGTGCTGCGGAGGCTTGGCCTTTACATCCTTGCCCACGAGCTGGCCCACTTCTATTGGGGCATCGGCCTGGGGGTGGACTTCGACGCGGAGAACTGGCTTTCCGAGGGGATGAGCCAGTACCTGTCCATCCGCTGGTTTGAGGAGCAGTTTGGCTCCACCGGGGGCAACGTGTTTGTGTTCGAGCGCAGCGGGTTGGGCGAAGAGCTGGTGCGGATGCTTTTGGGGTTTGCCAACCTGCGGGAGCACTTCACCGAGCTTCCTTACCTCCTCAACGCCTTCGATGGGTTCGACGAGGCGGTGGTCAAGCCTCTTCGCGAGGTGCGTTATGCCCAAGCCACAGGGGATCGGCTGTACAACAAGGGCTATCTGGTGCTGCGGGCCATGGCCGGCCTGGTGGGCGAGGAGGCGTTCGACGAAGTGCTGCGGACCGCTTGCGAGCGGGCCCGCGGCCAGGTGTTCACCGTGGAAGACTTGCGCCGGCTCCTCGAGGAGAAAACGGGGAACGATTGGGCCCCCTTCTTCGAGCAGTGGGTGTATGGGGAAGCGTGGGCCGACTACGCTGTCCACGGGTTCACCCGCGAGCAGGATGAGGGCGAGCATGTGACCCGGGTGCGTTTGGAGCGGCGCGGTACGGGTTGGATGCCGGTGGTGGTGCGGGCGTTCGGCCCGGACGGCGCACAAGCGGAGCAGATCTGGTCGGCCGAGGAGGCTTCGACGGAACTGGAGCTCCGCACCCCGTTCCCCGTCACGCGGGTGGCGGTGGACCCCGACCACAAAGCGCTGGACGTGGACCGGTTGAACAACTGGTGGCCGCGGAAGTACGTGATCAGCATGGGTCGGCGTGAACTGCCCCTCGACGGGTACCTGGTCGAGACCGACGTGGAAGGCCAGGGCTTGAGCGTAAGTTACCTGGACCGATTCGGATGGATGGTGTACCCCAACCAGCTCTACGCCGGGGGGTGGGTGCGCTACAGCCGGGATTGGACCCTCAGCGGGGAGTTTGCATGGGCACCCGTGAACAATGGGACCCAGACTCCGAGCGACTTCACGCTCTGGGGGGTGTTCACGATCACCCGGCACCTCTGGCGCCAGCCGCCGACCGGCATGACCGGAACCTATTGGGAGCCATCGGGGGACCTCAGTTTCACCGTAGCCCGCTTGCCCGATTGGGTGTTCTCCCTCAGCTATACGTGGCAGTCCGTCCTCAACCGCGTGAACCTGGGTGGACTTTCCTTCCTCACCTTGCCCGAGGGGAGCTGGCGGCTGGTTTTCACCCACCAGGAGCTGTGGTCCCTGTTCCCCCACGCCTACCTCGTGGTGGCCCTGCAAGGGGGCCTGGCCTCCCCCAACCTTCCCACCCGGTTTCTGTTCCAACTGGGTGAGCTGTGGATCCAACCTGAAGATCGGCCGGCCCCTGGAGACCGCAAGTTCGTGGGCCAGGTGGCCTTGCTGCTCCCCCCATGGCGCCCCGCTTATGCCGTGGGTGGGTTGGCTCTGCTCACGGAGCTCAGGCCGTACGTCTACGCGGCCGCAGGCCAGGTGGGGTCGAGTCAAGAGGCCGCACCTGCCCCTTGGTACGCCGAGGTGGGTGGGGCTTTTGTGGCCCGCTTCGAGGCCTTGGGCGGTTTCTTGGTGCTGGACGTAACAGTCGGCCTCGTATGGCCCTTGGTCCCCCCCAGGGAGCTCACCTTCTTTATCCGCCTAGGCTAAGGAGGACACGGTGAAAGTTTCACTGCGCTGGCTGGCTGAATACGTGGAACTGCCCGAAGTCACCCCGGACGAACTGGCTGAGCGCCTCACGCTGGCGGGCATCGAAGTGGAGGAGCAAGTGGACCTCAGCGCTCAGGGGGTGGTGGTGGCCCGCGTGGCGGGGATTGAGCCACACCCGCGAGCTTCCCACCTGCACCTCTGCCATTTGGAGTTCGGCACAGGCACGGCCACGGTGGTGTGCGGGGCAGAGAACGTCGTCGCTGGTGGTCTGGTGCCCTATGCCCCGCCTGGGGCGAAGATCGGTTCCACCCCGGTGGAGGTGGCCACCATCCGCGGCGTGAAAAGCCCGGGGATGATCCTCTCCCGCCAGGAGCTGGGCTTGGAAGCCAAGTCGCCAGGAATTTGGAACCTCCCCCCGGATCTCCCCCTCGGCGCCGATTTGGCGGAGCTTCTGGAGCTTCCCGACACGTTGTTCGGCTTGAAGATCACCTCCAACCGGCCGGACCTGTTGGGCGTCTATGGCTTAGCCCGGGAAATTTCCGCCCTTTATTCCACAGCCCTGCGCGAGCTGGACCTCGCTTTCCCAGAGGCGGGGTCCCGCGCGGACGCCTTGGCCGCTGTGGAGATCGAATCCGGGGACGACTGTCCCCGCTACGTGGCCCGGGTGTTCCAAAATGTGGCCCACCAGCCCGCGCCGCTGCGCGTCGAAGCTCGGCTGCTTAAGGCCGGCATGCGGCCCCTTTCCCTCGTGGTGGACTTGACCAACTACGTCATGCTCGAGCTGGGCCACCCCTTGCACGCCTTCGACCACACAAAGCTGGCGGAGGGGCGGATTGTGGTGCGGCGAGCGCGGCCGGGGGAGCGGTTGCGCACGCTGGACGGCGTGGACCGCGAGCTTTCGCCCGAGGTGCTCGTCATTGCCGACGCCGAGCGGCCGGTGGCGCTGGCGGGGATCATGGGGGGAGAAGACACCGAGGTGACCGCGGCCACCAAGACCGTTCTTTTGGAGTCGGCGTGTTTTAGTCCAGTGCGGGTGCGGCGGTCGGCCCGCGCGGTGGGCGTGCGCACGGAAGCCTCGTTGCGCTTCGAGCGGGGGCTGTCGCCGGAGACGGCGGAGCTGGCCTCGCGGCGCCTGGCCCATCTCCTCGTTCGCCATGCACCCCAGGTGCGCATCGCCCAGGGCGCGGTGGACGTCTACCCGCGACGTTGGGTTCCTGTCACCGTCAGCTTGCGCAAAGCTCGCGTCAAGACCGTGCTGGGCGTGGACGTGCCGGCCGCCGAGGTGGAACAAGGCCTGCGCCGTTTGGGCCTGGAACTCGCCGACCGCGGGGGACATTGGGACGTGCGCGTGCCGCCGTTCCGCGGCGACTTGACCCGGGAAATTGACCTCATCGAGGAAATTGCCCGGCTGTACGGGTATGACCGGATTCCCCCCCTTCCTCCGGCGATGCCGCCCCGGGTGGGAAGCAAGGAGCCCAACGAGGCCTTCGCCGACCGGGTGCGACACATTTTGGTTGGGCTGGGGCTCGCCGAAGCGTACACCATGCCCTTGGTACCGGAGGAGGAAGCGGAAGTGCTTTTGCGCAATCCCATGGCTGAGGGGCAAGAGGGCCTGCGCAAGTCGCTGATGCCGGGGCTTCTGCGCGCGGCGGAGGAGAACCTGCGGGCGCAAGCCCCCGGTGTGGCGCTGTTTGAGGTCGGCCGCGTGTTCACCGGCGACAACGCGGCCGTCAGCGAAGAGGACCATGTGGCCGTGGTGCTGGTGGGCCGGCCGCCCTGGCCCTTGTCCGGGAAGGGGGAGTACGGCCCCCAAGACCTCAAAGGGCTCCTCGAGGCCTTGATGGAGGCCTTGCGCATCGAGATCCGCCTCGGCCCGTGCGCGCATCCGGACTTGCATCCCGGCCGGCGGGCCGCCATCTGGGTGGACACCAACGTGGCCGGTTGGCTGGGGGAAGTGGCCGTGGAACGCCTGCACGGGAAACTGGAGGGCCGCCGGGTGCTGTTCTTCGAGCTCTCCTTGCCCGTGCTGCGGCAGGAGGCGCGGCCGTCCACGTACCGACCGCTGCCCCGTTACCCCGCCTCCAAGCGCGACCTCTCCCTCCTCGTGCCTGTGGACGTCCCCCAAGACGAGGTGTTGGCCGGCATCCGCGCCGAGCCGTTGGTCGAAAGCGCTTTTCTGTACGACCTTTATCAGGGTGCGGGCCTGCCTCCAAACATGCTCAGCCTGACCTACGAGGTGGTGTTCCGCCATCCCGAGCGGACCCTGGCCTCCGAGGAAGTGGAACAGGCTGTGCAGGGCATCCTTGCTCGGCTCAAGCCCTTGGGCGTGACCCTGCGGAGCTAGGGGTGCGATGGAGCGCGTGGTCATCACCACAAGCCCGGAGGAGACCGAGGAGCTTGGCGTGCAGATCGCGCGCAAGCTGCGGTCGGGGGACGTAGTGGCGCTGGTGGGCGAGCTCGGCGCGGGGAAGACCACGTTTGTCAAGGGCTTGGCGCGGGGCCTATTCGTGGCCGAGGACGTGATCTCCCCGAGTTTTCTTCTTGCCCGCACCTACCGCGGCCGCCTGCCTTTGCACCACTTGGACCTTTACCGCATTGGTGCGGAGGAGCAGGTGCACGAGGTGGGGCTTATGGAGTTTTTGCCGCCGGAGGAAGGGGTGACGGTGGTGGAGTGGGCGGACCGGCTGCCCAAGCTGATTCCTCCTGCGGCCCTTTGGGTGCGTTTTGACCTTCTGGACGATAATCGCCGCAAAATCTCCTTCCGCCAACCCCCTTTGGGGTCAGGTCTTTACTTTTAGTGTCGGCGGGCCTCCCCCACCCGCTTGGCGATCACGCTCACCGTGGTGTAATGGAGCCCTACAAACTCCGCCACCTCCCGCAGGGTGTACCCGTGCACCCGCACCGCCAGGTAGATTCGTTTATCGCGGCTGGCCTTGTTCCTCACCCCAGCGAAGAGCTCTTCGAGGCTGGGCCGAGCCACGGCCCGCTCTCTCTTCGGGATCTCCTCCACCCCTGCCTTCTTGCGCAAAAGCGGCCGCAGCCTCTCCACAAAGGCCGCGCTCCCCAATAGCACCCCGCTTTTGAGGTCGGCCCAGAGGTTCACGTCCCGCCCCTGCTGGACGAACCGGCGGTAGGCGCGGACAGCCCGCTCCGGGTCGGAACTGAACTGGGCAAGGATGAAGCCCACGCTCAGAAAGGGTGGGCACGGGGCCAGTCCGGCCGTGGCCCGGTAGCTGCTCCACTTCCAGTCCTTGGGGTGCCGCACCAGCCCCGCCCGCACCGGGTTCCACACGATGTACCGCGCCGCCTCCAAAAGGTGGCTTTCCTTCTCCACGAGGATGGCCTTGAACCGGCCCTGGAGGAGGTGGCCGCTGCGGCCGTGGCGGCGGTTGAAAAGCTGGGTGTAGACCCCGTTGAGGTGGCGCATGCCGCGGGAGAGGGTGGGTTCGAGGGTCTCCACGAGGAGATGGTAGTGGTTGGGCATGAGGCAATAGGCGTAGCAGCGCCAGGCGAAGCGGTCCACGACTTCCTGAAGGACGTCGAGGAACGCGAAGCGATCCTTGTCGTCGAGGAAGATGTCTTGGCCGGCGTTGCCGCGGGAGGTGATGTGGTAGAGCGCCCCGGGGAACTCAATTCTCAGAGGCCGCGCCATGGGGGGAGTCTACTACGGGCGACACTAAAAGTAAAGACCTGACCCCAAAGGGGTCCACACCCCGGGGATGGATTCGCCACAACGGGGACAAGAACCGTCCTGGAGCTTGTTCTCCAGCACGTAGAACCCGTGGCGGCGGATCAGCGCCCGACCACAACCCGGGCACAGGGTGTCTTCGCCCTCCCCAGGCACGTTGCCCATGTACACGAACTTCAGCCCCGCCTCCAACCCCAGCTCGCGGGCGCGGCGCAGCGTGGCCACCGGTGTGGGCGGCCGGTCGTGCACCTTGTACGCCGGGACAAACCGGGACACGTGCCAGGGAATATCCGGCGAGACCCCGGCCAGGAACTCGGCGATCCACTTGAGCTCCTGCTCGGAGTCGTTGCGGCCGGGGATGACAAGCGTGGTCACCTCCACCCATACGCCCAATTCGTGCAGCCGAGCAATCGTCTGTAGCACCGGCTCCAACGAAGCTCCACAGTAGCGGCGGTAAAACTCCTCGGAAAAGCTTTTGAGGTCGATATTGATTCCATGGAGCCAAGGGGCAGCTTCCCGGGCTGCCTCCTCGCTCAGGTACCCGTTGGACACAAACACGTTGCGGATGCCCTGCTCTTGGGCGAGACGGGCGGTGTCCGCGCACATCTCAAAAAACACGGTGGGTTCGGTGTAGGTGTAGGCGATGATGGGGGCCCCCGCTTCCCGCGCGTAGCGCACCACCTGCTCCGGGCTGATGCGCTCGCCCAAGATATGGCCCTTGCGCTCCCGCGGGTACTGGGAGATCTCATAGTTTTGGCAGAAGTCGCAGCGGAAGTTGCAGCCCACCGCGGCGATGGACAGCGCAGCGGCCCCGGGAAGGAAGTGGAACAAGGGCTTTTTTTCGATGGGATCAAGGGCTTGGGACACCAGGCGGCTGTACACCAGCGTGTACAGTCTGCCCCCGCGGTTTTCCCGCACCATGCACACCCCCCGCCCCCCATCGGGAATTGTGCAGCGGTGGGCGCACAGCGCGCAGCGCACCCGCCCTTCCCCCACGCTTTCCCACAACACGGCCGGATGCATGGCCTCATAATGGTAAGTTCCGCACGCCTGGTGGGCCAAGCGGGGGGAGGGACATTTGTCCCGACACGTTTTCCCGGGCGTTTTTTGTTATCGCGCCAATTGGAATCGGCCACGGCGCAGCCTAAGTCTACATAACACTTGACAGGGTGGGCCTTTTCGCCCTATACTGCGATTCACACCGAAAGGGGGTGATGGTTGGAAAGCAGGGTCAGCGACCAAGGCGCAAGGGCAAGTAGGTGTTTTGGCGTTTAGGGTCCCTTGTTCCCCAAGGGCGAGGAGGCGAAATGAAGAAAATAGTTTGGCTCTCGCTTTTGCTGGCATTGGCGTGGGCCGCGGCGGGGCAGATGACCCTGAGCGGGAAGTGGTCCGCGTCCGTGCAGTTCCTCCCCGCGGTCAGTTTCACCAAGAACGTTTTTACGTTGAACACGCAGATTGCAGGGTTTGCGGTGGGGGGCACGGCGGAGTTCTACGGGACGAATTACGTTTGGCAGACGTTTGACGTCAAGGGCGCGTTCGGTCCCCTTGAGCTTTACTCCGAGCTTCTGTTCGGCCCATTGGCACCTGCTTTCCTGTACACCTGGGGGTATGGGAAGTTCGCGCTGAACGGGCTGGACGTGACGATGTACACCGCGTACGTGAGCCCGGCGGTGCTTCCTGGACCCTCGGGCGGTGCGGTGGCGGTGGCCGAGCAAACCCTAGGTGACCTCAAGCTGAAGTTGGAAGCGGGCTTTGGTGCAAAGCTTGCCCCGTTCACCATTTTCACCGGCCCGTACAGCAAGACGTTCCCCGTCGATCCGTTCCCGGGTGGGATGCAGTTTACTTACCTCAAGCTCGAGGCCGCGCCCATTCCCTTGTGCTGTGGGGTGAACCTGGACGCGGCGTTCAGCTTCACCAAGGCGGGTTTTGAAAGCCTGGCCCTCAAGCTCAAGGGCCTCCCGCTGTGCTGTGGGGTGAGCTTTGACGCGGGCGTGACCTTCACCACCACGGCCAAGAGCGTGGAGATCACGCCGAAGTGGGCCGGCATTGAGGGGTGCCTTACGGTCTACGGGGACGCGGTGTACACGGGCAACGTCTGGCAGGGAATCGTCCTCTACGGGCTGAAGGTCCGCTGCGAGATCGCCGACTGCCACTACCTGGAGATCCTGCACGCCCTCAACGTGGCCGCGTTGGAGCAGCTTTTGGGCGAAGACATCTTCCAGGAGACGGAGTTTGAGTACTGGAAGTTGGGGTTCTGTGGGCCGGCGTGCTGTGGTGGGAAGTACACGCTCACCATCACGTCCTACTTCCAGCCCATGGGGAGCCTGTTTGGGCTGCGTCGGATCAAGGCCGAGGCCGCTGTGCCCTTGTTTGAAGCCTTCACCCTGGACTTCCTGATGGAAGTGGTGGTGGGGGGCACGCCGACGTTGGCCGTGGGCTGGACGTTCACCTTCTGAGGAGGGCAGCGATGACCAAAGCAAGGGTTGTATTGGTTACGTTGGTGGTGCTTGGGGCGGCCTTCCTCTCGGGGTGTTTGTTCGTTAAAGCGCCGCCCACAGGCGAGATTGAGGGGTATGTAACGGACCACCTCTCGGGCGAGGCGGTGGCCGGAGCGACGGTTTTGGCCTGGCCCATGGCGGGAAGGCCGGTTTACTGGTCGGACTCCGACTACTTTGGTCCTCAAGCGGTCACCGATGACAACGGTTACTACAAGCTGGTGCTACCCGAGGGGATGTACGTGGTGGAGGTACGCAAAGACGGCCATGCCACCTCCCGGATTGAGGGGGTGAAGGTGGCCAGCACGGCCCGGGTGGATACGGTCCTCAAACCGGTGGCCAATCCCAACTGGTCGCTGGAGCCGCCCGCGGTCACCGTGACGGGGGTCACCGAGGGGATGACCATTTCGGGCCCCATCAGCGTCAAAATCGACGCCCAGGGTCCCAACCACATCCAGTACATCTACGCTGCGTTTGGGAAGATGCCCGGCGCTGCCCTCCTCACTGCCCCGCGGGTCATCTACGATCGCACCTACACCACCGGCACGTTCACCATCGACCCTTACGCCTACGGTGTGGCTGGGGAGACCACCTTCGAGGTTGTGGTCTACGACTACAACGAGAACCGCACCCATGTGATCTACCGGGTCTACGTGACGCCCGGGGCCGACGGGCCGGTTTCCTCACCTTCCGCGCCCACGGCCAACATCCTTACCGATACCTATTGGGGCGTGGTCATCCCGGCTCGGACGGCTTTGGCGGTGACGCTCTCCAAGAAGACAGGGTTCTACAGCGAGCCGCTGGAGCCCCTGGCTGCCCCGGCCGGAGCCAACCTGTACGTCGAGCTCCGCTGGCTCAAGGCCGCAGAGGATGCCTCTGGAGTAGCCGGCGACGGGTATCGCATCTACCGCAAGTTGGAGGGCGAGGACGACTACACCCTGATCTACACCGTGGATGCCACCGGTGCGACGAGCTACCTCTACCGGGACAGCAAGCCGGACTTGGCCGTGGGCCGCACCGCTTACTACCGCATCACTTACTTCCGCGGAACGGCGGAGTCCGCACCCTTGGAGGCTGCGTGCACGCCGCTTCCTGCTTGGGACGTGCGCTTGGTGTCCCCGGCTGACCATGCCGAAAACGTTCCCCTCTATCCCACCTTCACCTGGACGCCCTCGCTAGCTCCAGCGGGCACTACCCAGTACTACCAGATGGTGTTCTGGGACATGGGCCATGGTCCAGCCAACGGGATCTTGATCAGAGCGGCTCCTAACACGACCTCAGTGACCTACACCGGTATTCCGGGTACGGTTTGGGAGCGGCTCCTGCCGCACAGGATGTACCACTGGGCCATTCGGTTTGCGCTGGACGTGGACCTCAGCAAGAACGCCATCTCCATCGCCGTCAACGACGGTTACACCACGACGTTCCCCACCCAGAAGCCCGCGGAGATGTGGACGTTCATCACTGGAGATTGGTGAGGAGGTGAGGGATGACCAACACGAGGAAAGCGGTAGTCGCAGCGGTGGGGCTGGTTCTGCTCTCCCTCCTCCTCGCGGGTTGCGGAGGGCTGTTCACAAGCCCCGTGACGAAGGAAGCGGTGCCCCTCGCGCCAGGGGCCCCGGGGTTGCTGTTTGCTCCTGATCCGCGGCTCCTCGGCGAATCGGTCATCGAGGGCGAGTACATCCCTGGCCGGTTGGTCGTGGGTTACCGAGATACTGCGGCGGGGCGGGCCAGCTTGGACAAAATTGTCCAACTGGTGGGCAAGGGCATCTTGACCGAAGCCAAGCTGGATGATCTCGTGCTCGTGTGCATCCTGCTCAAGGACGAGTTGAGTGTAGAAGAAGCCTTGGGCATGGTGCTCATGCTCATCTTGGGTCGCTCCCCTGATAGCGAGCCGCTTGAAGACGTGGTCTTTGTTGAGCCGGACTACAACATTCCCGCTCCCGAGCCCATCCCAGGGCCGGACGCCGCTACCCTGGGTGTGGAACCCAAGATCGGGTACGACCCCTATCCGCCCAATGAGGACCTGCGGCCCTACCAGTGGGGTTTGGATGCGGTCAAGGCTGAAGCGGCCTGGGCCTTGGGCTACACTGGAAACGGGATCATTGTGGCCGTCATGGACACTGGAGTGGATGGAACCCATCCTGACCTCCAGGGCCAGCTTGTCGACGGCATCGAAGTGCGGAACATGACCTCACTGCCGGCTACAGCGAACTCCGACACCGACGGCCATGGCACCCACTGCGCGGGCATCATCGCCGCCAAAAACGACGGCAAAGGCGTAGTGGGTCTGGCTTACAACGCCAAGATCATGCCCATCCGCATCTTCGACCCCGTCTTCATCGGCACAGTGAACTACGCCCGCGGTGTGTTGTGGGCCATCGCCAATGGGGCCAAGGTGCTGTCCAACTCCTGGGGCGGTGGGGCTTACTCCCATGCCATTAAGGCCGCGGTGGACTACGCCTTGGCCAATGGTGTGGTGGTTGTTGTATCGGCTGGTAACGACTACATCGGCATCTGGCGCCGGCCGGCCAGCATCCCTGGCGCCATTGCCGTAGCTGCCACCAACCCCCAGAACCGCAAGGTGGACTTCTCCACACCGGGAACCTGGGTCTCGGTGGGCGCCCCGGGCTGGCGTGTCCTTTCCAGCGTTCGCACCCAGATTACGCGTCCGGGCGTTGGCGGTCCGATCTACTATGACTACTACAACGGCACGTCCATGGCTTGTCCCCATGTCTCCGCCTTGGCCGCAATGATCTTGGAGAAACATCCCACAGCGACACCTTATCAGGTCAAGAAACTGTTGGAGGCCACGGCCCTGGACATCGAGGCTCAGGGCTTTGATCCGGGAACCGGCTACGGCCTGATCCAAGCGGACAAGGCGCTTACGGCGGCTCTTCCTGCGGACAACGGTGGTGGCCTGCGCATCCACGTGGTAAGCGCGAGCTCCCAAAACGTTTTTGGGCAATGGCTGCCCCTCACCTACATGGATATCACCCTGCGCAAGGACGGCCGCACCATCGGCGTGGGCCAGACCGACTACGAAGGCTGGTTCTACCTGGGCTTCCCGATGGGCGACTATTGGCTGGGCTACGGCTTGGGCTACTTCCCCATCCTCGAGCCGGGGACCTACGAGGTCCTCATCGGCGGGGACGACTGCAACCTGTTCAACTACCGCACGGCCAACCGCGTGACGGCCAAGACGACGGTGACCGTCACCGCAGGCCAGGTCACCACCATCACCGTGCCGGTCAACACCACCCTTGAAGTCACCCTCACGTGGACCGGTGGCGCCGATGACACCGACATCGACCTTGCTGTATACGAACCATACCTTGAGGACTGGACTTCGGCCTCGAGCCCGGGCATCTGGGGTGAATGGTCGAGCGACGCCTCCGGTGCCAGCGGCACTGAGACCTACAGGCTTTACGCGCCCGGCGAGGGGCCGGGCGGGCACGGCGGCGACGCGTTCTACCCGTTGGCCGTGGTGTTCAACGGAGGAACCCCAGCCACAGTTACGGTGACCGTCACCCAAAACGGCGTCACGGAGACCTACACCTTCGCTCTCACTTCACCGGGTTGGTACTACGCCTACAATCCTGGTCCGCCGGTCGTCCGCTGGCCGGGTTGGTGGAACAACTACCCCGGGCCGTACGTGTTCTAAGCCACCGGGTTGAGAAAAAAGGGGCCGGGAAAACCGGCCCCTTTTCTTTTACCCAACGCGCTCCACAGCAAACCCTTCCAGCCCTCCGCGACGCTTCTCCCCTGTGCCCCACCGAGAAACCGTCGCCCGCCTCACCGTGTAAATCAACAGCTCCCTCCTTTGTCGGGGGAGGAACCACGGGGCGGAACCCTGCTCCGCCCCTGCGGACAAGGAGGTGCACGATGAAAGCAGTGGGTTTGGCATGGGTCGTCATGAGCTTTTTGGCCGTAAGCGGCTGGGCGGTTTCCCAACTCACCGTGACCCCCTCCCCCAACGTCTACGGGTGGAACAACACACCGGTCACGGTGACCATTACCGGCGTCCCCCCCATCGAGTGGCGGGTCAACGGCGGCCCGGTGAACTCCTCGCCCTCACCAGTTTCGTTCGCCCTTTCCGCAGAGGGGATCCACCTCATCGACTACAAGGACAGCACCGAGTCCGAGTTCAAGCGGGCCACGGTGCGGATTGACCGCACACCTCCCGAGGGCGCGATCCGCGTGCCCGAGCCGGGCGGAGTTTACATCCTTGGCCAGCCCCTTGCCGCGGATTGGTCGGTGTGGGACAACCTCTCTGGTGTGGCCAAAGTTGAGGCCACGGCCGGCCGCGGTGAGCCCGTGGACACGCGGTTTCCCGGACAACAGACCTTCAAGCTGCGAATTGAAGACCGGGCCGGGAACGAGGCGGAGGTTGTGGCCGTCTACTTTGTGCGCGGCATCCTTAAAACCGTGTTCCCCAGCAACTTTTACCTCGACCGGGTGTTGCCGCCCGAGGAGCAGGTGAAGGTGGGGCGCCGTCTCGTTCAGGCCCGCTACACCGTGGGCGAAGGCCCCCAGTTGGGGTTCCTCATGGTGGACTACTTCGGCTGTCCCTACACCCGGGCTTGGCCTGAGATCACCGTGGTGCGCGTGGTGTGGGAAGAGGACGAGGAGAAGTACCCCGTGGCCGGGTGGTTCCGGGTGCCGTTTGATTCCGCCCGTGGCCACTACTTCCTCGCCCTCCCGGCGGAGAAGTTCAGCGCCGGAATCTATGAGCTTTGGGTGCTGTTTGGCGATGGCCAGTTCGAGCGGATTCGGATTGATTTCCAACCGAAACCGTGAGGGCCCCCATCGTTGGAGTGGAAAAGCGTTGCCAAGCGCCGCATGCGCAGTTTCCCTCAGCTAAAAATGGGATGGAACTTGGGACTGTGCGCGAATCCATGGCCATTTGGCGTGGACTTAGGTGTGGATAGGAAACATGTCCTCTTGACAGCCGCCCCCATTTCGCCTTATGATGCAATTAACTTTAAACCTCTGGAGGTGGAGGACCATGAAGAAGTGGAACGGCGGCATGGAACTGGGGACTGTGGTGTTGTTCAAGGTGCTGGGGGCCAAGCGGGCAGCGTACATCCTGGGCTTGCTGGGCGCCTTGGCGCTCCTGGCTGCGGCTACCCATAAGTGGGTTGGATAACGATGGGAGGTAGAGGAATATGAAAAAGTGGAATGGCGGTTCGGAATTGGGCACGGTGGTCCTATTCAAGGTCTTTGGGGCCAAGCGGGTGGCGTACATCCTGGGCTTGCTAAGCGCGCTGGTATTGCTGGCCTCAGCCACCCATAAGTGGACCGGATAACAGCTTTAGGGCTTGCCCAAGCATGATCCGGTGGGTTCTGCCCTTGCTTAGAGTATTGTGCTGTCTAAGCAGTCCTAAGTGAGGAGGCTACTCTAGGCTCTCTGAGGCCGAGGGAGAAAACGGGTTGCGCCTGAAGTTACGCAACCCGTTAAACTTTTGGACTTGCTCTTTCCCCAGTGAGCGCCCCTTTCTCAGGGCGCGGGAGTCTTGAACTGGACGTAGAAACAGGAAGCACAAGATGGACGTGTCCCGGTTGGCGCACGTGTACATCGGGGGGGTCAGTGCAGGGGGGCTGCTGGTGCTGGCCTGGGCCTCCTTCCACGTACAATCGTTCATGATGAGCCTTCCCATTTTTATGTTCTTCTGTATTCTGTCGTTCCTCGCCCAACTGTATGAAGTGGAGCTGCCAGAGCGCCATGCTCTCTCCGGGAATATCGCCATCGATGTGGCAGTCCTCTTGGCTTTGGGTGGGCCGTGGGCGCTGTGGATGGCGTTCCTGTCCACCGTGCTGGCTGAAACTCTGCTGCGCACCAGGCACAGGGGGCAGCGGAACTGGACGCGAGTTTTGCAGGTCGTGCTGTTCAACACCGGTCAGCACCTGCTCGCTGTAGCCGCGGGGTGGGGGGTGTTTCAACTGCTGGGCGGCCGTCTTCCCCCCTGGAATTCGCCAGCGGACTACCTGATCGCGGTTCTGGTTTTCGCCACCTGCTATTTGGTGAACGTGGCCCTGGTGTCGGGAATTGTGTCCCTCACTGCGCGCCTGAGCTTTCTGTACCAGCTCACCTACGACCTCCGCTACCTGCCCGTGCAATTCCTCGCCTTAGGCACTTTGGCCATCCTTATGGCCGTGCTGTACACCCTGTCCCCTTGGTACATGCTGCTTTTGGCGATCCCTTTGGCGCTGGTGTACGCCTCGTTGCGGGGCTACACCCGCCTGCGCACAGCCACGGTGGATGCCTTGGAGCGCCTGATGAAAAGCCTGGAAAGGCGGGATCCCTACACGGGAACGCACTCCGAGGCCGTGGCCCAGCTCGCCGAAAAAATGGCCCGCAAACTCAAACTTGGCGAGGAACAAATCGAGCTGATCAAGACCAGCGCTCGCCTGCACGACATCGGCAAGGTGGGCATCCCCGACGCCATCCTCCTCAAGAAAGGGCCGCTCACCGAAGAGGAGTGGGCGATCATGAAGCAACATCCAGTGATGGGGTACGAAATTCTGCAGGACCTGGAAATGTACCGCGAGGTGGCGCGCATCATCCGCCACGAGCACGAGCGGTGGGACGGGAGCGGTTACCCCGACGGCCTGCGGGGCCCGCTAATCCCCCTGGAATCGCGGATCATCGCTGTGGCCGACGTGTGGGAAGCCCTCATCTCGGATCGACCGTACCGCAAGGCGTACCCCGAGGCCCAGGCGCGCAAGCTCATGCTGGAGATGCGGGGCAAGAAGCTGGATCCGCAACTGGTGGACGTGCTGTTTGAGGTGTTGGACGAGGCCAAGCAGGGTTGAAATGCTGTTGGTGTGGGCCATTCCTTTGGGCGTGATGGTGGGGTACGCTGTGGGCGGACGCCTGCATCGGCTGGGCAAGTTGCGCCTGCGGTGGACCGGGCTCCTTTGGGCGGCTTTGCTCATCCAGTTGCTCATCTTTCCGTTGGGAGCAAGGCCGCCACTGGTTTCGGTGGGCACCGAGGCCTTGCACCTGCTTTCCTATGGGCTCCTTTGGGTGTTTGTGGGCCGCAACCTGCGGTTTTGGCCGTTGGCCTTGGTGGCCTTGGGCCTGGGGGCCAATCTGTTGGTCGTAGCCCTGAACGGCGGCCGGATGCCCGCTGCACCCGCGGCGTTGCGGCAGGCTGGATTGGAGGGGGTGGCCGAGCAGCTGGTGGCCCATGGCCAGGCCGGCAACCTCGTGCTGTGCACAGAAGAAACAAGGCTGGGTTTCCTGGGGGATATCCTGGCTTTGCCATCGTGGGTTCCCCTTGCCTCAGCCTTTAGCGTGGGGGACTTGCTGTTGGGCCTGGGTTTGGTCCTGTCGATCGCTGTGGGCATGCGCCGGACCTAGCCCTTCAATGGGGGACGTTTGCAACATGCGGTCTGTGGCCTGCTGTGCCTCGACTTTCCGCAAGTTGGCCCTGCCCGCGATAAAATCGTATAATCTAGGGGTTCGCGGTACATCAGGGGGGCAGACCCCGAGACCCCAAGGAGGCAAAACGCATGCAGGTGACGATTTACCTCAACGAGGAGGACAAGTACCTCCTGGATTTGGTGGACCAGGAGGCCCTGCGCACGCGGCGGTCGCGGTCCGCGGTCATCATGTCCATTTTGGAAAGCCACTTTATGCGCGGGAAAAAGCTGGGCGAGATCTTGGTGGCCATGCAGGCCCTCAGTCCCCAAGATCTGGAGAGCGTGCTCGCTGAACAGGGGAAGAAGGCAAGCGGCAAGCTGTTGGGGGAGATCCTGGTGGAAAAGGGCTTGGTGGCCTCGGAAGTGGTGCACAAGGCGCTGCTTGTGCAGGAGCGGTTGGGCCACAAAGGGCGGTCTCCTGCACCGACCTCGCGTCCCAAGCCGCAAGCCCCCCGCCGCAAAGGCTAAAGCTCCCGAGCACTTCACTGCAGCCTATTGTTGTGTCCGCCCGAAGTTCGTGGGATGAGAGGTGGATGCGCGGCCCAGTATTGGAGCTGTGTGGGGAAGTTGCAGGTAGAAGGGGGCATGGTTACCATTTATTTTGGACTCCCCGGTAGCTCAGTTGGCAGAGCAGCCGGCTGTTAACCGGCGGGCCGGAGGTTCGAATCCTCCCCGGGGAGCCAGGGTCTGTAGCTCAGGTGGTTAGAGCGCACGCCTGATAAGCGTGAGGTCCCTGGTTCGACTCCAGGCAGGCCCATTTTTATTGGGCAGGAAGCGGGTCCACCCCTTGCAGGTCCTCCACAATCGCGTCCGCAAACGGCGCCAAATCGCTTTCCGTTCCCAACCCTGTGAGGACCCCCACGGTCCAACCGCACCCCGCGGCCCGGCCGGCCTGAAGGTCGATGGGCAAATCCCCCACCATGGCCGCTCGGGCCGGAGGCACCCCCAAGGATGCGCAGGCCTGGAGCACCGGCTCGGCAGCAGGCTTGCGCATCGCACAAACATCCAGGCCCACCACCACGTCCACAAGCTCCCTCCACCCCAGCGCCCGCACGTGCCGCCAAGCCGCTTCCGCCGTGTCGTGGGTCACAATCCCCACCCTTCCTCCCACCTGACGAATGCGCCGCAGCAGCTCCGCTGCCCCCGGCGTGGGCTGAAGGTGCTGTTCAAACGGAAAGTCCTGGTCCACTTCTTTGAACACCGATTGGACCAGGTCCTCCAGGGTGTGGGCAGGGGCCTGCACCAGCTTGGCCAAGTAGTCCACGGTGGCTTTTTCGGCATCGGGGCGGGGCAGATGGATGAGGCCCCACCCTTGGCCGTTGCCGTGGAGGAAGGTGGCCAGCTCCTCGGCCTGCCTTGTGGGTAGGCCCAACCGAAGGGCCAAGCGGCGGGCGCGCTCGACCATCACCCGCTGCCAGTGATCGTAGGTGAGCAACGTTCCATCTTTGTCAAACAGGAACGCCTGCGCCCGCACAATGAGGGGCCTTCTTCCCTTCCATGCCATGGCCGAATCTTACTGCACCAACGCCAGAAGGTTCGTCGGCTTTGGGAACTCCGTCCCTGGGGATGCGGCTGGGGAGCGTTAGGCTTGTGGGCATGCGGCCCTGGTTGGTATTGGCCTTGGTGGCCCTTTTTGTTTGCCTCCTGGCTGTAGTGGGGAATACGCCTCAACCACAAGCGATGATAGCGCCTCTTTCCCCTGTTCCTTCCGCGAACGCTTCCCCAGCTCCTGTACATGGCCGAAAGGGCGTGTACCTCACAGCGTACGCCGCGGCCAAGCCCGGGTTGTTCGACGAAACGCTGGTCAAGCTTCGCCAGGTGGGCCTTAATGCGGTGGTGGTGGACGTGAAAAACAACCACGGCGAGGTGTGTTACGCCACGGGCGTTGAGCAAGCGCACCGCCTGGGGGCGGTCAAACCCATCCTGGACCTACCCGCTCTTGTGGAGAAAGCCCATCGGGCTGGGGTTTACCTCATCGCCCGCCAAGTCGTGTTCTACGACCCCTTCCTGGCCAAGTACTTGGGTTCCGCGGCTGATCCTTGGGTCTGGCCCACCGTGGAGGCCGCCTGCGCCTACAACCTGGACCTGGCTGCGGAAGTGGAGCGGCTGGGGGTGGACGAGATCCAGTTCGACTACATCCGTTTCCCCGACGATGGCCCCATTGGCCCTGACTACACCGAGCGGTGTCGGGCTGTGACGGAGTTCGTGCGCCGCGCCCGCGCACGCCTGTCCATCCCTGTATCGGTGGACGTGTACGGGCGGGTCATGTTCCCGTGGAACGCCCGGCGGATCGATCCCATCGGCCAATGCCTCGAGGACTTGGCTCCGCACGTGGACGCGGTTTCTCCTATGCTGTACCCCTCGCACTACGTGGAGGCCCGCTACAAAAACGACCCGTATGGGACGGTGCGCGAAGCCCTGGAGCACGGACAAGCCCGCGTGGATGTGCCGTTGAGGCCGTACCTCCAGGCCTTCGCCATGGCCATCCCCCCGGGCCTGAGCTTGGAGGACTACATCCTGGCCCAAGTGCGGGCGGCCGAGGAAAGGCACGCCGACGGCTACTTGTTTTGGAACCCCACCAGCGACTACGCGGCCCTGTGGCAGGCGTTGGCCCGCCGAATGTAACAACGTGCACTTGTCGAGCGCGCCCTGGTGGGCCTAGAATGGTGGCCAGAGGAGGGGGGATGATGAAAAGTGCGGCGTTGGCCACGTGTTTGTGCGCCCTGGCCGCGGTGGGCCTGGGCCAGGTCCTCCAGGCCGACAGTTTCGTCTGCGATGGCGACCTTCGCGGCGGGATCTGCTGGCTTTCCGATGGGCGGCTGAGGTATTCGGCCACCTGGGTGTTCCGCAACGTTCCAGTGGGCGCTGCCCTGCCCCTCACGCTGGAAGGCGTGGCGTGGGACGTTTGTTTGACCTGTGAGGTGGGACGGGACGTGCTCGTCCGCCTGTACTACAGATCCGATGGGGACCAGTACTGGCAGCGCACGGATTTGTGGTTGAAAAACGTGACCCTTGAGGCTGGGTGCTTGTTGGGTTACACCGTGCGGGGGCAGACGCGCATCTTTCCCACAGGCCCCAACCTTGTGGTGATTGTCCAGCGCGTGCTGGAGTGCGATCCCCACGTGGGGTTTAGCTGGGCAAGCTTGACTCTGGGGGCCGAACCTGTGGTTCTTCCCCCAGCTCCACCGCCTGCGCCTCCTTCGCCCACGCCGACTCCCCCTCCGCCTCCCCCGCCTCCTGAGCAGGAAGTCTGCGAGGTTCCCTTGGTGTTTGAGTGCGCCCTGGGCGAGCCCCCGGCAGAGTGCCTCGCCCCGGGCTTGGACCTGGCCACGGTGGAGCGGCAAACCCTTCCCGAAAGCTTTGGTCCGGAGGAAAGTGCCGTGGTGTTGGGCTACGGCCACTACCAAGGTACGCTCGGCGAGGACGATTTCCAGGACTGGTACAGGATTAAGCTGCCCTTCGGCTCGGCCAAGATCGTGTGGATCGACCCTGGAGACCTGGTGCTGGACGTGTTCATCATCCACGACCCTTGCGGGGATGTGTTGGGTTCGTGCTTGGAGGTGCGGGAGCCGCGCACCCTAAGCGTCCCTTGCCGCGCGGACATGGAGTGCGCGTTCAACGACTCGGGCTTTTGCTTCACAGGCCCGCAGTGCAGCTACTTCATTCGCATCGCCCGCCGTGCCGGCTCGGGCCCGTACAAGCTGTCCATCCTCCCGGCCACGACGGTGGCCCCCTAGAACCTTGCGAGCATGAAGTTTGTGGGTTTGGACCTGGCCTGGTCCACCCGCAATCTTTCCGGCGCTGTTGTCCTTGGGTGGGATGGACGAGGGGCTTGGGTGGAGGCCGAGGCGTGGCTTGGTCCGGATGAAGAAATCGTGGCGTTCGTGGAGCAAAGAGTGGGGCCGAGTCCGGCGTTGGTGGCCGTGGACGCACCGTTGGTGGTGCCCAACGTTCAAGGCAGCCGGCCGTGCGACCGCGAACTTTCCCGGCACTACCGCGCCCAGCGGGCTGGGGCCTACCCGGCCAACCGCGAAAAGTTCGGAGGCCGGGTGCGGGGGGAGGAATTGGTACGCCAACTGGCGCGCTTGGGCTTCGCCCTTTCCCCGCGCGTGGGGCGACAAGAGGCCGTACGCCAGGTGGTGGAGGTCTATCCTCACCCGGCGACGATCGAGCTTTTCGGTTTGTCCAGGATTTTGCCGTACAAGGCGCGGCCAGATCGGAGTTATGAACAGCGTTGGGCCGCACTGCGCCAGTTGAGGGAGCACCTGGCCCAGCTCGCGCAGGCGGAGCCCAGCTTGGAAGCCCGCCGTTGGCTTCGCAAACACGATCCGTTCGGCCTGCGCGGCCGACGCCTCAAACGGGTGGAGGACCTCTTCGACGCCCTGCTGTGCGCATACATCGGCCTCCACATGTGGTACTGGGGCCCCCGCGGGTACCGCCTCTTCGGCGACGCGGAGCACGGGCACATCCTCGTGCCGGTGCGGCCTAGCCCTGGTTGAGGTAGCTCCGCTGGGCAGGGGTGAGGGTGTCGATGCGGACGCCCCGGGTTTGCAGAAACAGGCGGGCTACCTGCTCGTCGACCTCCGGGGGCACGGGGTAGACCCAGGGCTCGAGTTTTCGGCCCTCGCGGGCCAGCCAGCGCAAGGAGAGGAGTTGCAGGGCAAACGAGAGGTCCATGATCTCGGCGGGGTGGCCGTCCCCGGCCACAAGGTTCACCAGCCGGCCCTTGGCCAACAGATAAACCTTTTTGCCATTGGGCAACGTGAACTCCTCCACGTGGTCCCGCACCGGGCGGCTTGACGCATGGGCTCGCAGGCCCCTCACGTCGATCTCCACGTCGAAGTGGCCGGCGTTGGCCAGGATGGCCCCGTCCTTGGCCTCCAGCAACAGCTCCCACGGCACCACGTCCGTGCAGCCCGTGGCCGTGACCACGAAGTCCGCGTGGGGCAAGGCCTCCCGCAGGGGAAGCACGGTGAACCCCTCCATGGCCGCCTCCGCAGCCCGCACGGGATCCACTTCGCTCACCACAACCTTTGCTCCCAGTCCCTTGGCCCGTAGGGCGATGCCCCGGCCACACCAGCCGTAGCCTGCCACCACCACGGTTTTCCCCGCCACGAGGAGGTTTGTCGTGCGCATGATGGCGTCCCACACCGACTGGCCCGTGCCGTAGCGGTTGTCGAACAGGTACTTCATATGGGCGTCGTTGACGGCCACAGCGGGGAAGCGGAGCTTTTGTTCCCGCTCCAGGCGTCGCAGGCGCCGTACGCCGGTGGTGGTCTCCTCGCACAGCCCGAGGACCTTGTCCGCCAAGTGCGCCTGTTCCCCGTGCAAAAGCAAGGCGAGGTCCCCACCGTCGTCCACCACCAACTGCGGTTCGATGGCCAGCACCGCCCGCAAAAACCGCAGGTATTCCTCTTCGCTGACGCCGGCGCGGGCGTGCACCTCCACCTCCTGGGCCAAGGCCAGGGCCACGTCGTCCTTGGCGGAGAGGGGGTTGGAGCTGGTCACCGCCACCTGGGCTCCCAACTCTTTGAGGGCCAAGGCCAGCCGGGCCGTCTTGGCCTCCAAGTGGATGCACACCGCCACCTTCAAGCCGTCAAACGGCTGCTCGGGCCTCAGCTGCTCCACCAAAAGCCCCACGATGGGCATGTGCGCCTGGGCCCACGCGATCTTTTCCCATCCCCGCGCCACCAGCTCTCGGTCGGTCATCGTTGTGTCCTCCTACAGACGAAGGGCGCGCCACGTGCGCAGAATCCCCACAAGCACGAGGACGATGCCCACACCTTGGACCACGCCAATGTTCTCTCCAAACAGGAGGTAGGCCCAGAGGGAAGCGCCCACCGGCTCGCCCAGGATGGCCACGGCCACCGCTGAGGCGGGCAGCCGCCGCAAAGCCCAGTTGATGCTCGTGTGCCCCACCACCTGCGGCCCCAAAGCCAAAAGGGCAACCCACAACCAATCCTTGCTGGAGGGCCAAAAAGCGCGCCCGGCCCCTGCAAACGCCAACAGCACCAGGGCCGCAGCCCCATAAGCCAGCCCCACGTAAGAAAGCAGCGGAACCTCTTCCCGTACCCGCCGGCCCAAAAGGAGGTACGTGGAGGCGGCCATGGCCCCACCCACGGCCAGGAGATCCCCCACCAAGGCCGGCCCGCCCACCGCGAAATCCCCCCAACCGATGAGGATGGCCCCGCCCACGGAAAGGGCAATCCCCTGCCAAAGCCGAGCCGAGGGGCGCTCGCCCAAAAGCCAGGAGAACAGCCCCACAAAGATGGGGTTGGTGGTCACCAAGGCCACCGAGCTGGCCACGGTGGTGAGCCTCAGCGAGCTCAGCCAGAGGAAGAAGTGGAGGGCGAGGACGGCGCCCGCGGCTGTCGCCCAGATCAGGCCGCGGCGGGACCACGGGGCGGTGGGAACCCAAGGAAGGAAACACAGGGCGGCTAAGGCCAACCGCCAGGCCGCCACCGCCAAAACAGGCGAAGATGTAAAGCGAAAGATCGGCGCGGCCCACGACAAAGCCAAAACCCCGACCGCAAGCAGGGCCACAGTGGTCAGCCGCACAGGCGCAGGATCTCCTTGAGCGCTTGCATCGCCGCGTTGTACCCCGCTTGTTCGCCCTCGCCGGCCTCGATGTAGTTGGGGGCCCGGTCGCCGAACTGCGGGCGCAGAAGCACCTCAGGCTTGTAAATTTCCACTTCCAGGTCGGCCAGGCGCTTTTGGAAGATCGTGGCCATTTGAAAAAGCACGCTGAAAACATCGGTGCGGTGAAGCTCTTTTTCGCTGGGGGCGACAAGGACGTCCACCGCGACCACCACCTCCGCCCCCAACCAACGCACCACGTCGATCGGCAGGGGGTGCACCACGCCGCCGTCGATGTACGTCCTCCCCGCGTGCTGGGCGGGCACCAAAAGCCCAGGCACGGAAATCGAGGCGCGGATGGCCTCGGCCAGGGGGCCGTGGGTGAACGCCACAGGTTGCCCAGTCTGCACGTCGCACGCCACCGCGGCAAAGGGAATGGGCAGGTGTTGAATTTCCCGGTCGCCCACAAGTTTTTGGATGGCGTGCATGAGCTCCTCGCCTTTGGTCCATCCCCGCCAGGGGAATGTGGGCAGGACCATGCGCGCGGTTTGGAAAAAACCCATGTCGGCCCATAGGCGGGCGATGGCCTGGAGGGGGACCCCGGCGGCGTACAGACCGCCCACATACGCCCCCACGCTTGTGCCGGCAATGGCGGCGATCGGGACCCCGGCTTCGCTCAAGGCCCGCAAGACGCCCACGTGAGCCAGGCCCCGCGGCCCCCCCGAGCTCAACGCCAATCCCAGTCGCTTCACGACAAAAAAGCGGGGACAGGACAACCTGCCCCCGCCCGCTCGTTACCGGCTAATCGCCCCTACCGGGCACTGGTCGATGGCCTCGTCCACGCAAGGGAGGTTTTCTTTGGCCCCCGGCTTCACGTGCGAATAACCGTCGTCCCTGAGTTCGAACACGTCCGGGCACACCTGCTCGCAAAGCCCGCATCCCGTGCACAGATCATGATCCACTTTCAACGCCATAAACCCTCCTTTTTAGGGCTGTAGGTGTGCGCCCACTATAGCACACGCTCCGCGCGCGGTCCACGTCGCGTTGTCCCGTGGGCAAACCTTCTGTATAGTACGCCCATCCTGACGCTTGGAGGTGGTTGGAAGTGCGGACCGTGGCTGTTCTTTTTCTTGGCGTGGCGCTCTGGGCGACCGGCATGGGAGCCCAGACGGCTCAAGAACTGACGGAGCAAGCCAACGCGTTGTTTTTTGAAGAGCTGTGGCTCACGCCGTACACCGTGAGCGCAGCCCCGGCTTTGCGGGCCCAGCTTGAGGCCATCATCCAACTCTACGAGCAAGCACTGGCCCTGGACCCCAACTACGTGCCGGCCCTCAACATGCTGGCCCGCTGCTATTACACCTTGGCCGACCTGTTCTTGCCCGAGAAGGAGAAAGGCGACGCCCACGCCAAAGGACAGGAGTACGCCGAGCGTTCCCTGCGCACCCAGGAGGAGTTCCTGCGCGTGGAGAAGGAGAAGGGGTTTGTGGAGGCGGTGAAGACCTCCACCGACATTGCGGCGTTGTTCTACACCTACGCCAACTGGGCGCGGAAGGTGGAGTTGGGCGGAGCCGTGGGGATTTTGGCCGCGGCCCTGCGGGGCGATGACCGCAAGCTGTTGGCTTTGCTCGAGCGGTGCTTGGAGGTGGACCGCACGTACATCAGCGGTGCCCCGCTTAGGGCGGCGGCCGGCTACTGGGCCAAGCACCCCTTCGCCCGCGACTTGGAGAAGGCCCGGGCTTACCTGGAGGAGGCGCTGGCCTCCTGGCCCGACTACTTGGAAAACCGCTTGTTCTTGGTGCAGTACTACCTCATCCCCCGCGAGGAGTGGGACCAGGCCCGCGCGGAGCTGCAGAAGATCTTTGACGCCCCCCTGGGCAACGACCCTCTGTACAACGGGCACATCAAGGTATTGGCGCTGGACGTGTACGACTCCATCCGGGGAAAGTAAGGGTGGTTGGGAGGCAAGGGATGAAGGGTATTTTGGTGATCATGGACGGTTTGGGCGGCCGGCCCACGGACTTGGACGGGGCGACGTGCCTGGAGCGGGCGGCCACGCCCCATCTGGACGAGCTGGCCGCCCAAGGGGCGTTGGGGCTGATGGACCCCATTGCCCCGGGTGTGCGGCCCGGGTCGGACACGGCCCACCTGTCCATCTTCGGGTACGACCCGTTGCGGGTCTACACCGGCCGCGGGGCGTTTGAGGTGATGGGGATCGGCTTGGACGTGCGGCCGGGGGACGTGTGCTTCCGGGCCAACTTCGCCACGGTGGAGGACCGTGGGGGGAAGCTGGTGGTGGTGGACCGGCGGGCCGGGCGGCTCAGCGAAGGCCATGCTTTCGAGCAGGCCCTCAACCAAATTCGCCTGCCTGACCTGGGGGTGGAGGTGATCTTCCGCGCCTCCACCGAGCACCGGGGCGCGGTGGTGCTCCGCGGCCCTGGCCTTTCCCCCGCAGTTTCCGACACCGATCCCCACGAGGTGGGGAAAGAGGTGTTGACCTGTGAGCCCCTGGAGGCCACGGAGGCTGCCCAGCGCACGGCGGCCGCGGTCAACGGTTTGATGCGCCAGGCCCACGAGATTTTGGAGCACCACCCGGTCAACCAGCGGCGCAGGGCCGAAGGTCAGCTCCCCGCCAACGCGCTCCTGTTGCGCGGGGCGGCCGTGCTTCCGCAGCTGAGGCCCATCACCGAGGAGTACGGGATTCGGGCGGCGTGCGTGGCCGGAGGGGCTCTGTACAAGGGCGTGGCCCGCTTGGCCGGTCTCGCCGTCCTCGACGTCCCTGGCGCCACCGGCGACCTCAAGACCGACCTGCGGGCCAAGGCCCGCGCTGCCCTCCACGCGCTCGGTGAATACGACTTCGTGTTTGTGCACATCAAGGGCCCGGACAACGCCGCCCATGACCGCAACGCCCGGGCGAAGATGGAGTTCATCGCCCGCGTGGACCGCGAGTTCTTTGGCACGTTGCTTTCCGGTCTTCCGGCCCCCGTGCATCTCGCCGTTTCAGGGGACCACACCACGCCGCCGGCGGTGGGCGAGCACACGGCCGATCCCGTGCCGGCCCTGTTTTGGGGGCCTGCGGTGCGGCCGGACCGCTGCCGCAGCTTCGACGAGCGGGTGGCCGGGGAAGGGGGCCTGGGCCGCTTCTCCGGTCGGCTGGTGCCGCAACTCTTGGGCTACTGCGACCTGGGGCCGAAGTTTGGAGCGTGAACGATGAAGCTTAAGCTGCGCCGGGTGGCCGAACTGGTGGAGGCCCAGTTTCTCTGCGGAGAAGACAGCGCGGAGCGGGAAGTGACCGGTGCTTCCGCCGCGGATCTCCTCTCCGACGTCTTGGCCACGGTGCGGGAAGAGGGGATCCTCCTCATCACGGGGATGGTCACCACGCAGGTGGTACGGGTGGCCGAGGTGATGAACATGGGGGCCGTGTTGTTTGTGCGGGGCAAGCGCCCGGCCGCGGCCACGGTGGCCTACGCCGCCGGCGCCGGCATCCCCCTTCTGGCCACCTCCCGCTCCATGTTCGAAACCTGTGGCCTTCTTTACGGCGCAGGCCTTCGCTCGCCCAAACGCAAAGCCCTGCCATTGGACCATGTCCCCCCGGACACCCCCGGTCTTTAAAAAGCACTGGGAGGTCCTGCCCCGCGATCTGGACCGCGCGGGATACGTTTCCGTCGAGGTGCGGCGGGCCCTGTTCACCCTGGGGGTGGAGCCCGAGGTCATCAAACGAGCGGGCATCGTGTGCTTCGAGGGCGAAATGAACATGGTGCTCTACTCGGAGGGCGGCCGCGTGGTGCTGGTGGTAAGCCCGGATCGGGTGGAACTGTTGTTCTCCGACCGGGGCCCCGGCATTGCCGACGTGGACTTGGTCCGCCAACCGGGCTATTCCACGGCCCCTGATTGGGCCCGCGAGCTGGGGTTTGGCTCCGGCTTGGGCATCCCCAACATGGAGCAGAACTCCGACGCGTTCAAAATCCACTCCCGCGTGGGGGAAGGCACGGTCATCCGTGCCACCATCTTAAGGAGGAAAAATGACCGTTGAGGAAGTGGCCAAGGAGCTGGGCCTGGAGGTGCTGGTGGAGGGCGACCTGAGCGTAGACGTCACCGGCGGGTATTGCGCCGATCTTCTGTCCGAGGTGTTGGCCCACGCCCGCCGAGGGGATCTTTGGATCACGCACCAAAAACACCTCAACGTGGTGGCGGTGGCGAAGATGCGGGAGGTGGCGGGGGTGGTGTTGGTGCGGGGGCTGCGCCCGGCCCAGGACGTACTGGAACGGGCCCGCGCTGAGGGGGTCAACGTGCTGGTGGCCCGGGAGCGGGCGTTTGAGGTCGCCGGCCGCCTGTACCGGCTCCTGTTCCCATGAAGTGGGTGCGGGCGGATCTCCACATCCACTCGGTCCTTTCCCCGTGTACGAGTTTGGCCATGTCCCCCCACAGGATCGTGGCCGAGGCCCGCGCCAGGGGGCTTGACGTCATCGCCTTATGCGATCACAACGCCGCGGCCAACGTCCCTTACGTGCGTCGGCTCGCCGCGGGCCGCCCCGCCGTCCTCTGCGGCTTGGAGATCCAAAGCGAAGAAGAGGTGGAAGTGCTGGCCTACTTCCCCGACGAAGAAAGCGCCCTCAAGCTCGCAGAAGAGCTTTACCCCCTCCTCCCCGACATCCCCTGCGACCCGGAAATCTTCGGCGACCAGGTGGTCGTCAACGAGCACGACGACATCGTGGGCCGGATGGACCGCTTGCTTCTCTCCCCTGTGCCCTTGCCCCTTGAAGAGGTGGTGCAGCGGGTGCACGAGCGTGGGGGGCTGGTTGTTCCCGCCCACGTGGACCGCGCTCCCGGGGGCCTTTTGGCCGTGCTGGGCTTCTTCCCTCCTGGGCCGTGGTCTGCGGTGGAGATCGCGCCCTGGACGGAATTGGCCGAGGCGGAAGAAGCCTGGCCGGAGCTGCGGGCCTTGGTTATCCTTCGCTCCTCCGATGCCCATATGCCCGAAGAAATTGGTCGGGCGTGGACCGAAATCGCTGTCCGCGAGATTTGCTTTGAAGAGCTGGTGCAAGCGTTGGGGGACCGCACCCGGGTGCGCCCCAGCCCCCCTGCGGTTCCCTTGCGGTGAGAAAGGAAAGGGATGATCAACGCGCGCGAGCGTCTGAAACGCATCTTGGAGCCGTACAGCGGGAAACCATCGGAACTGATTCAGGCCTTGCACCGCGTGCAGAGCCTGCTGGGCCACGTGCCCAAGTGGGCCCAGGTCGAGGTGGCCGAGGCCTTGGGCGTCCCCCTGGCCCAGGTGCACGGCGTGGTGACGTTCTACCACTTCTTCCGCGAGGAGCCGGTGGGCAAGCACACGGTGCGGGTCTGCCTGGGCACGGCCTGCCATGTGCGGGGTGGCGAGCGGGTGCTCAAGGCCGTGGAAGAGGAGGCTGGAGCTGCGGCGGGCAAGAGTTCGCCGGACGGCGTGTTCAGCGTGGAAGTGGTGCGGTGCTTGGGGGCATGCGGTCTGGCCCCGGTGATGATGGTGGACGAGGACGTGCACGGCCGCTTGGACCCCAGGAAGGCCCGCAAGATCATCGGGGAGCTGCGCGAGGGCTCGTGATCGCCGATTTGGCCATGCACCTGGCGGACTTGGTGGAGAACGCCCTCCGGGCCGGCGCGCGGGAAATCCGGGTCACCGTCCGCCGACAAGGGGACGACCTGCTGTTGGAGGTCGCCGACGATGGGGAAGGCATGGATCCCCAGGTCCTCGACCGGGCCTGCGACCCGTTTTTCTCCACCAAGCCCGGTGCCAAGGTGGGCTTAGGGCTGCCTCTGCTCCAACAAACGGCCGAGGAGCTGGGTGGGACGTGGGGCTTGGAATCACGGCCTGGCCAGGGAACGCGCGTGTGGGCCCGCTTGCCTTGGAACCACCCCGATCGACCGCCCCTTGGCGACCTGGGAGGGACGCTGCTACCGCTGATGGTCACCAGCCCGGGGGTTGAGTTCGTGCTCACACTCGGCGATGATCAGACGGCGTGGACGCTTTCCACCCGTGAAGTGCGCGGGCACATCGGGGACGTGCCGCTGACCCACCCCGAGGTGCTCGCCTTTTTGGGGCAAGCGTTGGAAGAGCAGTTGAAGGCTTTAGGACTGAAGGAGAGCGCATGAAGCTGGAGGAGCTGAGGAAGATTCGGGAGAAGGCCCAGGAGGAGCTGCGGCTGCGGGGAGGCCCTGCTCGGGTCAAGATCGTGGTGGGCATGGGTACTTCCGGCATCGCGGCCGGGGCCCGCCAGACCCTGCGCGCCCTCCTCGACGAGGTGACCCGCCGCAACCTCACCGACGTCCTCGTCACCCAAACCGGGGAAAAGGGCCTGGCGGCCAAGGAACCCATTGTGGAGGTGCATGAACCGGAGCGGATTACGGTGTACGGCGAGGTGGACGAGGCCGTGGCCCGCCGGATCGTGGCCGAGCACGTGGTCAACGGCCGGCCCCTGGCCGACCACGTGGTGGAGGTGCGGGAGGTGAAGGCGTGATCACGTTGCGCATCGACGGCCAGGAGGTGCAGGCCCAGCCGGGTCAGACAATTCTGGAGGCCGCGCAGAACGCCGGTATCCGCATCCCCAGCCTGTGTTACCTCAAGGGCCTGAGCCCCCGCGGCGCCTGCCGCATCTGCCTTGTGGAGGTCAAGAACTGGAACAGCCGGTTGGTCCCCTCGTGCGCCACCCCGGCCGAGCAGGGGATGGACATCGTGGCCCACTCGGAAAGGCTGAGGGAGCTTCGGCGCACGATCCTCGAGCTCTTGTTTGCCGAACGCAACCACATCTGCGCGTTCTGCGTTTCCAACGGACACTGCGAGTTGCAGAACCTGGCGGCAGAACATGGCATGGACCACGTGCGCTTCCCTTACCGCTTTCCTGCCCTGCCGCTGGACGCCAGCCACCCCCGCTACGGCATCGACCACAACCGCTGCGTGTTGTGCGGGCGGTGCGTGCGGGCGTGTGCGGAGGTGGAGGGGGCCATGACCTGGGGGTTCTCCGGCCGGGGCATTCACACCCTGGTGGAGGCGGATTTGGGCGATCCATGGGGGAAGTCCAAGACGTGCACGGGCTGTGGCAAATGCGTGCAGGCCTGCCCCACGGGGGCGCTGTTCGAACGCGGCAAGGCCACAAGCGAGCAGGTGAAAAAGGCCGAGCTGGTGGCCGAAGTGACGGAAAGGAGGCCCCGTGTCCAAGCTTAGGGTGGCCACGGCCTGGTTCTCGGGCTGTTCGGGCTGCCACATGTCCTTTTTGGACCTCGACGAACGGCTGTTGGAGTTCGCCGCCAAAGCGGATCTTGTGTTCTCGCCCATCGTGGACATCAAAGAGTTCCCCGAGGATGTGGACGTGACGCTCATCGAAGGCGCGGTGGGCAACACCGAGCAGCTGCACATGCTCAAGGAGATTCGGCAAAAGACGAAGGTGTTGGTGGCATTTGGGGACTGCGCGGCCACGGGCAACGTCCCCACCTTGCGCAACCCCTTGCCCCGGGAAGAGGTGCTCCACACCGTCTATGGCCGGGACAAGGTCCCGGGGCTGGAAGAGGGGGCGGTGCCCAAGCTGTTGCCCCAGGCCCTGCCCTTGCACGCCTACGTGAAGGTGGACCATTTCTTGCCGGGCTGTCCGCCGCCGGCGGACCGCATTTGGGCGTTTTTGCGCCAGGTTTTGAGCGGCCAAAAGCCCGAGCTGGCCGCTTCCATGCTCAAGTTCGGGTAAGGAGGCCACGGTGCGTGCGTACAAAATCCCCGTCACCCGGGTCGAAGGCCACGGCCTGATCACCGTCCACCTCGACGAAAACGGCCACGTGGCCCAGGCGCGGTTCCACGTCACCGAGGTGCGCGGGTTTGAACGATTCTGCCAGGGGCGCACGGTGTGGGAGATGCCGGGGATCACCGCCCGCATCTGCGGCATCTGCCCGGTCTCGCACCTTCTGGCCTCGGCCAAAGCCGGCGACGCCATCCTCGGCGTTCGCCCGCCCCGCCCGGCCGACAAGCTCCGCCGCCTCATGAACCTCGGCCAGTTCATCCAATCCCATGCCCTGTCCTTCTTCCACCTCTCCAGCCCGGACCTGTTGCTGGGTTGGGACGCCGATCCCGCTCAGCGCCACATCTTCGGGCTGGCCCAAAAGAACCCCCAACTGGCCCTCGATGGCATCCGCCTGCGCGCCTTCGGCCAGGAAATCATCGAAACCTTGGGCGGTCAACGTATCCACCCGGCGTGGGCCGTGCCCGGAGGGGTGAACACGCCGCTGAGCGCGGAGGGCCGGGATCGCTTGGCCGCCAAGCTCCCCGAGGCCCGACGCATCGCCCAAGACGCCATCGAACTCTACGAAAAAAGCATCCCCGCCTGGGCCGAAGAAATTGAAACGTTTGGCAACTTCCCCAGCTTGTTCCTCTCCTTGGTCACCCCAGAGGGAGGTTGGGAACACCACGACGGCGTGGTGCGCGTGGTGGATAGCAACCGCCGCATCGTGGCCGACGGCCTTTTGCCCGCGCGGTACCAGGAATACATCGGCGAGGCCGTGGAGGAGTGGTCGTACCTCAAGTTCCCCTACTACAAGCCGTGGGGCTACCCTGAGGGCTTATACCGGGTGGGGCCGCTGGCCCGGCTCAACTGCTGCGACCGCATCGGCACCCCGTTGGCCGACGAGGCCCTCCGCCGCTTCCGCGCCTTGGCCGATGGCAAGGCCGTCACCCGCTCCTTCCACTACCACTACGCCCGGCTCATCGAAATCCTCGCCGCGGTGGAACGCGCGGCGTTGTACCTGGAAGACGAGGAGATCTTGTCCACCCGCATCCGCGCGGAGGCAGGGATCAACGAATTGGAGGGCGTGGGCATCCACGAGGCGCCCCGCGGCACCCTCATCCACCACTACGCCGTCGACGAGTACGGGGTCATCCAGAAGGTGAACCTGATCGTGTCCACGGGGCACAACAACCTGGCCATGAACCGCACGGTGGCCCAGATCGCGGCCAAATACCTGCAGGGGCAGGCGAAGATCACCGAAGGGCTGCTCAACCGTCTGGAAGGGGGCATCCGCGCGTACGACCCGTGCTTGTCCTGTTCGGTGCACGCCGCCGGCCGCATGCCCCTGCGCGTGGTCTTGCTGGGTCCCCGCGGTGAGGTTTTGGACGAAAGGGTTTCCCGCGCATGATCCTGGTGATTGGCTTAGGTCATCCCCTGCGGCGGGACGATGCTGTGGGGTTGTGGGTGGCCAGCCGCTTGCCCTCTGCCGCCGGGCTTAAGGTGATCGGCGCTCAGGAGCTGACCCCGGAGCTGATCCCCCAGGTGGCGGTGGCCGACCTCGTCATCTTCGTGGACAGCCGGGTCGGCGCTGGCCCGGTGCGCTGGGAGCGGGTCCGCCCTGGTCCCCGCCCAGCGTTAACCCACGCGTTTACGCCCCAGGGCTTGCTGGCCTGGGCCGAGCACCTGTTCGGCCAAGCTCCTGAAGCGTGGCTGGTGACCATTCCCGCCAAGGACCTCTCCTTGGGCGAGGGGTTGTCGCCCCGCACGCGTCGGTTGGCGGAGGACCTGGTCCGCCGCTTGGCGCTGTACTTGGGTCGTGGGGAGGCCATGTGAGAAGGCTTGAAGTGCTGCTGTGCTCGGGCACGGCCTGCCAATCCTCCGGGGCCCTGGAGCTCAAAAAAGCGCTCCTTCAGGCCATGGCCGAGCACGGATTGAACGAGGAAGTCCAACTGGTGGAAACCGGGTGCATCGGGCCCTGTGAGCTGGGGCCGGTGATGGTCGTCTACCCCGAGGGGGCGTTTTATGTGCGCCTCAAGCCCCAGGACGCCGCAGAAATTGTCCAAGAGCACTTCCTGAAAGGCCGACCGGTGCGGCGCTTGCTGTGGGCGGAGAAGGCCCCGCCCCCCCAACAAATCCCGTTCTTCGCCCGCCAAAAGAAGGTCGTGCTCGCCAACTGTGGCACGATCAACCCGGAAAAAATCGAGGAATACATCGCCGTGGGCGGGTACGAAGCCCTGGGCAAGGCCCTGACCCAAATGACGCCAGAAGAAGTCATCGCAGAAGTCAAGAAGGCGGGCTTGCGCGGCCGTGGGGGCGCGGGGTTCCCCACGGGGAAAAAGTGGGAGGCCGTACGGGCGGCCACGGGGAGCCCGAAATACGTGATCTGCAACGCCGACGAGGGCGACCCGGGCGCGTTCATGGACCGCGCTGTCTTGGAAGGCGATCCGCACAGCGTCCTGGAGGGCATGGCCCTGGCTGCTTACGCCGTGGGCGCGGAGAAGGGGTTTGTGTACGTGCGGGCGGAATACCCGCTGGCCATCAAGCGCCTGGAGGTGGCCTTGGCCCAGGCCCGCAAGCTGGGCCTGTTGGGCCCTAACATTTTCGACACCGGCTTTTCTTTCGACGTGGAGATCCGCATCGGCGCAGGGGCGTTTGTGTGCGGGGAGGAGACCGCGCTCATCGCTTCCATTGAAGGGCGGCGGGGCGAGCCACGCCCGCGCCCTCCCTACCCCGCCACCCACGGCCTGTGGGGCCAACCCACGCTCATCAACAACGTGGAGACGTTGGCCAACGTGCCCTACATCATTCGCGAAGGCGGGGAGAAGTTCGCCGCTGTGGGCACGGACGGCAGCAAGGGGACCAAGGTGTTCGCCTTGGCCGGCAACGTGCGCAACACCGGCTTGGTGGAAGTTCCCATGGGCATTACCCTGCGGGAGTTGGTGTTCGACATCGGCGGTGGGGTGCCGGCCGGCCGGCAGTTCAAGGCCGTGCAGATCGGTGGCCCCTCGGGGGGATGCCTCCCCGCGTCTTTGCTCGACGTGCCCGTGGATTACGAGTCCCTCAAGCAGTACGGGGCCATCATGGGCTCGGGCGGGCTCATTGTGCTGGACGACTCCGCCTGCATGGTCAACGTGGCCAAGTTTTTCTTGGAGTTCACCTCCGACGAATCGTGCGGAAAATGCGTGCCCTGCCGTGTGGGCACACAGATGATGCTGGGGATCCTCCGCCGCATTGTGCGGGGCGAGGGCACGGAGGAGGACCTGGACGAGCTGGAGCGGATCGGGCAGATGGTGCGGGCGGCCTCGCTGTGCGGCTTGGGGCAAACAGCCCCCAACCCCGTGCTTTCCACCCTGCGCTACTTCCGCGACGAGTACCTGGCCCACGTGCGGGACAAGGCTTGTCCGGCTGGTGTTTGTCCGGATTTGGTGCATTACGTGGTGATGGCCGAGGCCTGCCGGGCGTGCGACGCCTGCCGGCGGGTGTGCCCCACGGGCGCGGCGCAAGGGACGCCCCGCCACCCCCCGTACACGATTGCCCAACAGCTGTGCATCAAGTGCGGGGCGTGTTTTGAGGCCTGCCCGTTTGAGGCCATTGCCAAGCGGCCGGGAAAGGAGGCCCGATGAGCCAACCCCGCGATCGGCTGTTGGCTTTCTTGCACGAGCGCCAAAAGGCCAATCCCCAAAATTACTTGACCGCGGAGGACCTTGCCCTGGCGGCGGAGCAGTTCCAGCTGCCCCTTTCCGCGGTGAGGGACGCCGTCACGTTCTACACCATGTTCAGCCTCAGGCCGCGGGGCCGGCACGTGTTGCGCCTGTGCGAGTCCCCCAACTGCCACCTCGCCGGCTCGTGGTCCGTGCTGGAGGAGCTGCGGCGGATCCTGGGCATCGACGTGGGGGAGACCACGCCTGACGGGTTGTTCACCCTGGAGCTCTCCAGTTGTCTGGGCGTGTGCGGGGTGGCGCCGGCGATGATGGTGGACGACGAGGTGGTGGGGAACCTCACGCCGGAGAAGGTGCGGGAAGTGATTCGGACCTACAAGGAGGGGCGATGAGGCCGGCGCGGGTGCACGTCGTCGTGGGCGTGGACGAAGAGGCCCAGCTGGCTGGGGTGGACAAGGTGTTGGCCGCGCTTCGCCAGGCCCTGGACGAGCTGGGCCTGAGCGAAGAGGTGCGCGTGGTGGAGACCGGCACGCTCGGGGTTTCGGGTCAGGGCGTGGTGCTGGCCGTTTACCCCGACGGCGTGTTCTACGGGCGGGTCACGCCGGAGGTGGTGCGGCGCATTGCCGAGGAGCACTTGCTCAAAGGGCGGCCGGTGGCGGAATGGCGGTTGCCCACTGCGGCGCCGGTGGCCCGGCCGGCCGAGGTGTTCGGCCGCCAGGTGCGCGTGGTCCTCGCCAACTGCGGGGTCATCGACCCGGAAAACATCGAGGAGTACATCGCCCGGGGTGGGTACGAAGCCCTGGAAAAAGCCCTTACCCACATGACCCCGGACCAGGTCATCGAGGAGATTCAGCGGTCGGGGCTGCGCGGCCGCGGGGGGGCGGGGTTCCCCACGGGGATCAAGTGGTCGGCGGTGCGCCGTGCACCGGGAACCGAAAAGTACGTGGTGTGCAACGCCGACGAGGGGGAACCCGGTACGTTCAAGGACCGCCTCATCCTGGAAGGGGATCCCCATAAACTTTTGGAGGGGATGATCCTCGCCGCCTACGCCGTGGGTGCGCGCTGGGGCGTGATCTACATCCGCGGCGAATACGTGCTCTCCATCGCCCGCGTGGAGAAGGCCATCGCCCAGGCCCGCCAATACGGGCTTTTGGGCCCGGACATCTTGGGCACGGGGTTTTCGTTCGACGTGGAGGTGCGACCTGGGGCCGGGGCGTACGTGTGCGGGGAGGAGACAGCCCTTTTGGAGTCGTTGGAGGGCAAGCGGGGCTGGCCGCGGATTCGGCCGCCGTACCCCGTCACCCGCGGCCTGTGGGGCAAACCCACCGTGGTCAACAACGTGGAAACCTTGGCCAACGTGCCGGAAATTGTGCGCCGGGGGGCGGCGTGGTTCCGCTCCTTGGGCACGCCCACGTGCCCGGGCACCAAGGTGTACACCATCCTCGGCCACGTGGTGTACCCCGGCTTGGTGGAAGTTCCCATGGGCACGACGCTGCGGGAGTTGGTGTACGAGCTGGGGGGCGGTGTGCGGGGGGGCCGGCCGCTCAAGGCGGTGCTCGTGGGCGGGGCGGCCGGAGCGTTCCTCACCCCGCGGGAGCTCGACGTGCGTCTGGACTTCGACTCCTTGGCCGAGCGGGCCGCCGTGTTGGGCTCCGGCGCCGTGCTGGTCATGGACGATTCCACCTGCATCGTGGACGTTTTGTACTCCGTGCTGCGCTTCTTCCGCCACGAATCTTGCGGGCAGTGCGTGCCGTGCCGCGCCGGCACGGAAACGCTTGTGCGGTTGGCCACTCGGCTGATGAGCGGTCAAGACGGCCGGGGAACCCTGGAGCAGATGGTGGAGGTTGTGGAGGCGATGAAAGCCACTTCGCTTTGCCCGCTGGGGCAGTCCGTGGCCCTGCCGGTGAGGTCGGCCCTCCAGGGCTTTCGGCCGGAGTTTGAGGCCCACGCCCGCGGACAACCTTGCCCGCACTGCCAACGCACCCTTGGCGCTTACGCATGAAACTCACGTTTGCCGGTGCTGCAGGAACGGTGACGGGGTCGTGTTTCCACCTCGAGGCGAACGGCCTGCGCCTCCTTGTGGACTGCGGGATGTTCCAAGGCCTGCCCGAGCTGGAGGCCCGCAACTACGCGCCGTTCCCTTTTGACCCGGCCAAGGTGGACTGGGCGCTGCTCACCCATGGACACCTCGACCACCTGGGTTTGTTGCCCCGCCTGGCCCGGGAGGGTTTCCGCGGCCGGGGGGTGTGCACGGTGCCCACCCGGGACATCGCGGAGGTCATGCTCATGGACGCCGCCCGCATCCAGGAAGAGGAGGGCGAAAACGGGCTGTACACCGTAGCCGACGCCATCAACGCCTTGGAGTCCTTGGACGTGGAGACCGAGTACGGCGAGGAATTGGACCTGGGCCGCGGCGTGCGGGTGAGCTTCTATGACGCCGGGCACATCCTCGGCGCGGCGTTCGTGCAAATTGAAGCCGAGGGGAAAAAGGTGCTCTTTTCTGGGGATTTGGGCAACCGGGGCAAGCCGCTGGTGGAGGACCCCTCCTATCCGCCGCCCACCGACGTCCTCGTCTTGGAGTCCACGTACGGCAACCGCACCCACCCCCCGCTGGAGGAATCGGTGGCCGAGCTGCGCCGCGCCATCGTAGAAACCTTGGACGGGGGTGGCAACGTGGTGATCCCCTCCTTTGCCCTCGAGCGCACCCAGGAGGTGCTGTACATCCTGTTCCGCTTGTGGCAGGAGAGAAAGATTCCCCCCTGCCGCATCTTTTTGGACTCGCCGCTGGCCACCCACGCCACGCGCATTTTTGAGCGGTACACCGAGCGGTTCCCTGCTCCGGCGCGGTCCCTCTTCCGCAAAAAGCGCAACCCGTTTGATTTCGAGCTTTTGGAGTACACGCTGACCAAGGCCGCGTCCAAACGCGTGGCCGAAGAGCCAGGGTCGATCATCATCGCTGGCTCGGGGATGTGCACCGGTGGGCGGATCCTGTACCACCTGCGGGATAACTTGCCCCGGCCGGAGTCATCGGTGGTGTTCGTGGGTTACCAAGCCGAGGGCACATTGGGCCGGGAAATCCTCGATGGGGCGTCCCGGGTGGAGATTTTGGGGTCCTTGGTGCCGGTGCGGGCCAAGATCTGGCGCATCGATGGTCTTTCCGCCCACGCCGACCAGACAATCCTTGTGGACTGGGCCCTGCGGGCCCAGCCCGAGCGGGTGTTCCTCGTGCACGGCGAACCTCCGGCCTTGGAGGCGCTGGCGGCTGAGTTGGCCCCCCACGTGGACGAAGTGGTGATCCCTGGATGGCACGAGACGGTGACCCTGTGAGGATCGCCGTTTTGGGCAGCATCAACGTCGACCTGGTGGCTGAGGTGGAGCGGCTACCTCGGCCGGGAGAAACCGTACGGGGGCAGGCGTTCGCCCGCTACCCGGGGGGCAAGGGTGCCAACCAAGCCATTGCCGCGGCCCGCTTGGGCGCAGAGGTCATCCTCCTGGGCAAGGTGGGCGATGACCCGTTCGGGGAAGAAATGTTGGCCGTGGCCCGCGCCGCGGGGGTCGACGTGTCCGCGGTGGAGAGGGTCCCCCAGATGCCCACCGGCACGGCGTTGATCCTTGTCGGGCCCCGTGGGGAGAACACGATCGCCTATGTCCCCGGCGCCAACGGGCTGGTGGACGCAGCGTACGTGGACCGCGTGCTTGCCCGCCTGGCGGAAGTGGACGTGGTGCTGTTGCAGCTGGAGGTGCCGTTGAGCGCCGTGGCGGCCGTGCTCCAGCGGCTTCCCCCCGAGCGCCCCTTGGTCGTTCTGAACCCAGCGCCAGCCCAGGACCTTTCCGCGCTGCCCCTCCACCGGGTGAACTACCTCACCCCCAACCGCGAGGAGTTCCTTGCTCTAACGGGATGGGTTCCGGAGGGGCCGGAGGAAGTAGCCCGCGCGGCCCAAGGTCTGCTGGGGCAAGGCGTGCGCCACATCGTCGTCACGGTGGGGGCCGAAGGGGCGTACTTGGTGGAGTGCGGGGGCGCCACGCGGTTCCCTGCTCCGGAGGTGCCGGTGGTGGACACCACCGGGGCTGGGGACGCGTTCAACGCCGCCCTGGCCGTGAAGCTCGCCGCGGGCAGTGGCCCCTACGAAGCCATTGGGTTTGCCAACGCTGTGGCCGCCCTCACCGTCACCAAGAAGGGCGCCGTGCCCTCCTTGCCCACCTTGGCCGACGTGCAGGCCTTCCTGGCCAGCCAAGCCCGCGGCCGCTTGCACGAGCGGTAAGCCCCGCAAGCGATCCGGGGAAAAAGGTCCGTTGACCATCCCCCGGCGGAAACGTGCCCTTCCCCACCCCTGATCCCGGGCTATAATCCTCGGCGTCGTATGCCCTTGGTTTGGAGGGTGAAGCCTTTGGGTCCCGCCAACGCCCCCTGCGGGGCGTAAACCTTTCCTTTTCCCTCGCGTAGAAGCGCTCAGCGGACTTTTCCGGTTTTAGTTGGACTCGCGATGTTGGAGGTGAGCTGTGCGTCAGCAAGCGGTGTTGCGTTTGACGAGCGAAGTTTTGGGGGCGGCGCGGGACTTTTTGGTCCAGGAGGGCTTTGTGGAGCTGTTGCCGGTCATCATGGCCCCGGTGACCGACCCCCTGCGAACGGTTCCCGATCGTGTGGTCATCACGGCCTATGGTCAAGAGTGGCACCTCACCCGCAGCATGATCTTCCACAAACAAGCCGCCGTGCGGGTTGTGCCCAAGATCTTTGTGTTCTCGCCCAACGTCCGCCTGGAGGGCGCGGAGCGTGCGCGCACGGGTCGGCACCTGTTTGAGTTTGTTCAGCTGGACCTGGAGGTGCGCGGGGCGACCCGGGAGGAGGTCATGGCCCTGGGCGAGCGGCTCCTCGTGCACGTGGTGGAGCAAGTCCAAGCGCGCTGCGCCGAAGAGCTGGGGCTTTTGGGCCGCCGGCTTCCGACTTTGCGCCCGCCGTTTCCCCGTGTGACGTGGTCCGCGGCCGTGCAACGCTACGGCGAGGATTTCGAAGCAGCCCTTTCCCACGAAAGCACCACGCCGGTTTGGGTGGTGGACTTCCCCCTGCACGCCCGCGAGTTTTACGACCGCGAGGATCCCCGCCGGCCGGGGTGGTTGGTGGACATGGACCTCCTGTACCCTGAGGGGTATGGGGAGGCCTTGTCCGGTGGGGAGCGGGAGTACCTGCGTCCTCGCCTTGAGGAGCGCATCCGCGCCCAGGGGTTGGATCCGGCGGGCTTTGCCCCTTACCTGGACTTGGCCGAAGAAGGGCTGTGCCCTTCCGCCGGGTTTGGGATCGGCGTGGAGCGGCTGGTGCGGTTTTTGGCGGGCTTGCCCCACGTGGCGGAGACGCGGCTTTTTCCCAGGGTTCCCGGTTGCCCAGCGCCACTGTAGCAGGGCCTTTTGACCCGCTGGGTCGGAGGGATTGGGCGCACGCATACGCCACAGCCGTGGAGCTTGTCTTCTCCCGCGCGGGGGAGGGCTTCTTCCTCCCTGTGGGGTGCCGTCCATCCCTTGTCCGCCCGTGATGTGCGATCTCAAGGTCGGCCTTTCCCCCGGGCCTGTCCTGTAATCTTTGTTCCCGATGCGATAGAAAGCCGCTCCTCCCTCCCCTGGCGGGAGGGAGTTGGGAGACAAATCCCTTTCCCCTTGACCCAGGGGGTCCAAAAGTGATATCCTGGGGTTGCCCGGTGGGGGAGGCCGGGCCAAGAAGAAGGCGGAAGCGGTTAAGGTCTGCAGCTTGTTGGTCGTTTTCCCCCCCTTAAGCCTCCTTTCGGACTAAGC
>FWWL01001439.1_pt1 | contig 56684 bp, 47 predicted proteins | sample 2228331 | NCBI WGS metagenome assembly FWWL01 (sample SAMEA103939775, study PRJEB20133) | metagenome
GCTGCTGACGGCGGAGCGCCTGCAGACCGGAGCGGAGCTGCTGCAAGGCATCCCGGCCATGAAGTCCATCGTGAATGCGATGTACGAGAAAGCCGAGCGACTACAGAGCAGCACGTTCACGATTGCACTGTTCGGAGCGTTCAGCGCTGGGAAGTCTTCCTTCGCCAATGCCTTAATGGGCGGTGGCATCTTGCCAGTATCACCGAACCCGACGACGGCTGCCATCAACAAGATCGTTCCGCCAACCTCTGAATGGCCTCATGGCTCCGTTAAGGTCCAGATGAAGTCAGCGGAAGCCATGCTAGAAGACGTACGATATTCCCTTCAGGTATTAGGTCAAGAAGTATCCGGGATCGACGAGGCGCTTGTTCAGATTGATCGCCTGAAACCGGAACAGGTTGCGCCAAGCGGCAAGCCTCATTACACGTTCCTTAAAGCGGTCCGAAGAGGCTGGGATTTCGCCGCCAGCCGCTTGGGCGAAGAGATTCGCGCGGATCTGGAGGAGTTCCGAGATTATGTAGCAGAAGAGAGCAAATCCTGTTATGTATCGGTGATTGAGCTCTATTATTCCTGTACGTTAACGAATCAAGGTATGGTCCTGGTGGATACCCCGGGAGCCGACTCCATTAATGCCCGCCACACTGGGGTAGCTTTTGACTATATCAAGAATGCAGATGCCATCCTTTTCGTTACTTATTATAATCATGCTTTCTCGCAAGCTGACCGAGAGTTCCTGTTACAGCTTGGCCGGGTCAAAGACACCTTTGAACTTGATAAAATGTTCTTCGTTGTAAATGCCGCTGACCTGGCGGCAACTCCGGACGAGCTTGAAGGGGTAGTAGGTCATGTAACCTCCAACCTGCTTCAATACGGCATCCGTCATCCTCGTATATATCCTGTGTCCAGTCTAGCGGCTCTGGACGGCAAGGTAGGAGGTGACAGTGTGCTGTTAGCGGAATCCGGTATTATCCCGTTCGAGAAGGATTTTATTCGATTCGCCTTTGAGGAGCTGGCCGATATTGCAATGCATGCTGCGGATCAGGAATTCGTCCGGGCGGCCGGGGTATTGCGTGAATGGATCGATAGCGCCAAGGAAGGTGAAGAGGAGCGCAAGCAACGGATCGAACGACTGCGTGAAGCCAAACAGCAGATCGAAACGATGCTTACATCCTATAGTCCATCTGAGGAGTTAATAGAGGCTAGCAAAGAAGGCCGGGAGCTGTTATTCCATGTCAAACAGCGGTTAATGTATCGCTTTGGAGAACTATTCACTTACGCGTTCAACCCGGCTTCATTGCGTGAAGACGCAGGTCCGATTCGCTCCCTGCTGCGGGCTGCATCGAGCGATCTGTTAAGACTGATCGCTTACGACCTGTCGCAGGAAATGTTAGCTACAACCTTACGCATGGAGCAAGTGCTTAATCGCCTTGCACGCAAAAGAGCAGAGAGAAACGTTGCAGGGATTCGTGAGCGTATTCCCACATACGAAGGCTCCACATATACCGCGGCTAAATTCATTACGCCATCGGTTGAGGAGAATCTCTCAGGAATTGCCTTTGAAGAGAAAGAGCTATTCAGCCTTTACAAGAATGGCAAACATTTCTTCGAAGGCAACGGACGTGCGCTGATGAAGGATACACTCGAGAAACGTCTGCAGGATCCAATCGCCAATTATATCGAGCGGCATACGATCCTGATCGAGCATACCTACGCATCCCAGTTCGAGCGGTTGATCTCAAAGCTTCACGATTTGCAGCTGCAATCCGTGAATGAGCATGTAGAGGGTCTTATGGACGCCCTTGAGATGAAGCATGACATCTCCGAGCTGCGGCGCCTGCAAGACCTCTTCACGGCCCTTTCTTCATCTCAGTCTTAATTGTTATTGTTCTTTAGAATTTAACATGAATTTCTCAAAGATCTCGACAGGGGAGAGATAAAGCACTTCATCTCCCTCCCTTTTGAAAAAAAGCGGGCCTTTGTTGTCCTTTAATGATGTGAAAACCGAAGCGTAGGGCGGAATAAGGAGCCGGAAAGTCCACGTGCTGCATTTGAAGTTATGTTCCAACCATTATTCTAATCAAGGAACACAACTTCAAGAGCGGCTGGAGGCCCTTATCCGTTCGCAGCGTCTAGGTTTTCATCTCATTTTAACACCAACAACAGCCCGCTTTTTTCAATTTTCATGAAAACGTATACATCAACGGGTATCCAGACGAAACGGGAGAAATGCATGGATTAGTTCATGTTTTTCTCTTTTTTCGTACAATTAAGCGTGTTTATGGGGGTTTCTCCCGTTTCGGATGATTGATGGATGTTAGGTATGGTGTTAAGATTCATAAAGCATTGTAAATGCTTACGTTTTTACGTCAAGCTTATGTTTTTAGGGGGGTCCTGATGAACGTTCTTAAGCAATTGAAAGAGTACTACTGGCAAGAAAAGCGGCTGTTGTTCGCATCAATATTTTTCCTGATGTGCTCCACGGCGCTAGGTTTGGTGTATCCAAACTTGCTTCGCTACCTGATTGATGATGTCATCAAGGCTGAAAATTACAACATGGTTCCTTACGTCGCACTTTCAGTAATAGGAGTCATAGCGGTTAAGGCCAGCTTTCAGTTTCTGCATGGGTTCACAGGTGGCAGACTAGGGAATACTTTGGCTTACAACTTACGAAACGCGCTTTACAAAAAACTGCAGTATTTATCGTTCCAGTATTATGATCGTGCGAAAACAGGGGATTTGATGTCGAGATTAACAGCCGATTTAGAAGCAATTCGGCAGTTTATCGGATTCGGCTTCGCACAAGTTTTGAACGTGTTTTTGATGTTTGGCTTCGGTTCCGCTATGATGTTCTCACTCAATTGGCAGCTAACTCTAGTCACTTTCGTATCGGTGCCGTTCATTGCCATTACAGCATTGCGTTTCGAGCGTACGGTTCACCCGGCCTTTCGTTCCGTTCGCAAATCAATGAGTGATTTAACAACAGCTGTCCAGGAGAATATTACAGGAGTACGTACCGTCAAATCATTTGCGCGGGAGCCTTACGAAGTAGATAAATTCTCGGTGCGCAGCGAAGATTACAAGTCCAATCACATCATTCTTGCCTTTGCTTGGGCTAAGTTCTTCCCGTTAATGGAGCTATTCTCCAACTTCTGTGTAGTCGTACTGCTAACAGTCGGCGGTTGGTTTGTCATTGAAGGCAAGATGACGATTGGGGAGCTCGTCGCTTTCTTCAGTCTAGTGTGGTACATTATCGCACCAATGCGAGATATCGGGTTGCATATCAATAACTTCACACAATCCAAGGCATCGGGTGAACGGGTGCTTGAAATTTTGAACCAATATATGCATGTAAAAGACAAGACTAATGCAATAGAGCTGAGCTCTGAGCAGGTAAAAGGTCATGTGAAATTTGATAAAGTGACATTCGCTTATACGGATAAAGAGCCTGCCTTAACGGATTTCAATCTGGATGCCCCAGCGGGATCGGTAATTGGATTGCTTGGACCTACCGGTGCAGGTAAATCCACCGTGATCCAGCTTCTGCTAAGAGCTTATAACATCCGAGAAGGTAAAATTACGGTCGATGGGATAGACACTCGAGATGTAACGATCAACAGCCTTCGTGAGAACATAGCTCTGGTCTTTCAGGAAACGTTCTTATTCTCTGCCTCCATCCGCAACAATATAGCGTATGCCAAACGGGATGTTAGTATGGAAGAGATCGTACAAGCTGCCAAGCTGGCCAAAGCCCATGATTTCATTATGGAGATGCCAGAAGGCTATGACACCGTCGTTGGAGAACGAGGCATGGGGCTGTCCGGAGGACAGAAACAACGGATCGCGATTGCGCGCGCCTTGCTCAAAAATCCGAAAATCCTTATTCTCGATGATGCTACGAGCGCGGTAGATATGGAAACGGAGCATGAAATCCAATCAGGATTCCGTGAGCTAATGAAAGGAAGAACCACTTTTATTATTGCTCACCGAATCTCTTCCCTTAAGCAAGCAGATGAGATTGTTGTGTTAGACGGCGGAAGAGTAGTCCAACGAGGAACACATGATCAACTGCTGCGGGAACCAGGTCGTTATTATGAAACGTACAAAATACAATATTCCGACCACCCTGCCCTTGTCAAAAAGCAAATGGAACGGAGGTTGGCCAAGTGAGCAGTACGCATACAAATTCCGCTGAAGAAGCTAAGAAAGCTAAACAGGCAGCGGAGACAAACGAGAAACAAAGATTCGTGTATCAAGATGATGAAGAGTTGGCCAAATCGTTTGATTGGTCACAGCTTCGCCGACTAGCCACCTATTTGAAGCCTTATCGCAAACAGCTTTTACCAGTCATTATTGTGGCTATGCTTCTTGGTACAGCAGCCAAGCTCACGATTCCTTTTTTGATCAGCCTTGCAATTGATGATGCCCTCTTGGATGGTAACGGCAAACTACTGATCATACTAGCTTCAAGCATGCTGGGGTTGTACATTGTGCAATGGTTCGTCAACAATTACAGAATTCGTTACTTGAATACTATAGGCCAGAACGTTATTTATGATTTGAGACATGATTTATTCAAACATATCCAGCAGCTTTCCTTCCGTTTTTTTGACAAGCGGCCTGCGGGATCGGTACTAGTAAGAATTACGAATGATGTGAACTCGCTGCAGGATTTATTTACGAATGGTGTAGTCAACCTGTTGATTGATACCATACAACTGATTGGAATTATCGCGATTCTGCTTACCTTGAATTTCAAGCTAGGGTTGGCCATCATTGTTACGGTTCCTCTCATGTTCTTTGTTTCTGGAAAACTGCGGACCACGATCCGGATCGCTTGGCAAGATGTGAGAATGAATACATCTAGAATTAACGCACATCTGGCAGAGAGCATTCAAGGGATCAAGGTAACACAAGCATTTACTCAGGAAAAAGAAAATATCAAGTATTTTCAGAATATGAATGAGAAGAACCGTCTGACTTGGAACAAAGCTTCTCAACTCAACCAAATGTTCGGGCCAATTATAGAAATAACGGCAGCAGTGGGAACTTGTATTTTGTTCTGGCTCGGTGCTCATCTCATTCAAACAGAGGCTTTGACTATCGGTCTGTTGGTTGCTTTCGCCAACTATATCGGTAACTTCTGGGAACCTATCAACCGGCTTGGCGCCATGTACCAGCAAATGCTGATCGCTATGTCGTCCTCGGAGCGTATATTCGAATTTATGGATGAAGAACCAACTGTTGGGGAGAAAAAAGATGCAAAGGTGCTGCCTCCGATTACCGGTGGAATTAAGCTTGAGAATATTGTATTCGAGTATGAAAAAGGACGCCCAGCCCTGCGAAATGTAAGTCTCGAAGCACGGGAGGGACAGTCGATTGCTCTTGTAGGTCATACTGGCTCCGGGAAAAGTACAATTATTAATCTGTTATGCCGATTCTATGATCCGGTTGGCGGAAGAGTGTTGATTGACGGTCAGGATATCCGTGATTTTACATTGCAAAGTCTTCGTTCCCAGATTGGCATCGTGCTGCAGGATACGTTCATTTTCTCAGGATCTATCCGGGACAATATTCGATTCGGTCGACTGGACGCTACGGACTCGGAAGTGGAAGCCGCAGCAAAAGCAGTGTATGCTCATGACTTTATTACATCCCTTCCAGATGGCTATGACACGCAAGTAGAAGAACGCGGCAACGTGCTATCCATGGGTCAGCGGCAGCTATTATCGTTTGCAAGAGCTTTGTTAGCCGATCCTCGTGTACTGATTCTTGATGAGGCTACAGCTAGCATCGACACAGAGACAGAGCTCAGAATTCAAGAAGCGCTCAAAGCCTTGCTAGTGGGCCGGACGTCATTTATTATTGCGCATAGATTGTCAACGATCCGTAATTGTGACAAAATCATAGTAATGGATCACGGAACGCTCATGGAAGAAGGCAGTCATGATGAACTAATGACCTTTAGAGGCATTTATTATGGCTTGGTACAAGCACAGTATAAATTTTTAGGAGATGCCGTTTAACTTAGAAAGGAAGAGTTAACACATGACGGAAGTCCCGCAATTATCTCAAAAATCGTTTTCGCCTTATAACACTTTTGCACGCCATGAATGGGCGAAATTGCGGGATGTTACTCCTTTGACATTGAAGGAACAGGATTTGGCGCAGCTTCAAGGTTTGCACGATAAGATCTCCATTGCTGAAGTGCAAGACATTTATTTGCCGCTATCGAGGCTGCTGAATTTGTATGTAGAGGCAACTCAGCGCTTATACAAGGCAACACAGACCTTTTTGAACGACCATACAGCCAAGGTTCCTTATATAATCGGGATTGCTGGCAGTGTGGCGGTAGGGAAGAGCACAACAGCGCGTGTGCTCCAGGCTTTGCTGTCCCATTGGCCGAATCATCCTAAGGTAGACTTGGTTACGACAGATGGGTTCTTGTATCCGAACCATGTGCTTGAAGAACGAGGATTGATGAAGCGCAAAGGGTTCCCAGAGAGCTATAATGCTCGGAAGTTGATTCGATTCCTGGCCGATATCAAATCAGGCCTACCCGAAGTGACTTGCCCGATCTATTCGCATCTCGCCTATGATATATTGCCGGATCACAAGCAGACAATCCGTCAGCCGGACATCCTGATCGTCGAGGGCATCAACGTGCTGCAGGCGCCATCCCCTAATATGCATAAGGGCAAGATGGTGCGTGAGGTTAATGTATCGGATTTCTTCGATTTCTCGATCTATGTGGATGCGAAGGAAGCGGATATCGCCGAATGGTATGTGGAACGGTTCAAGATGCTGAGAAGCACGGCGTTCGCCAATCCGAATTCTTACTTTCATCGTTACTCCAGCTTATCGGATTCTGAAGCGGTGGAGACGGCAACGTCGATCTGGCGTGAGATTAACCTCCTTAATCTGGAGGAGAACATTTTGCCGACCAGAGCTCGAGCCGATCTGATCCTGACCAAAGGCGCGAATCATGCAGCCGAGAAGGTAAAGCTTCGGAAGCTGTAAGGAATGAATAAATATTAGGCTCTGAAGGACTGTATGGATTGTTATCTCCATACGGTTCTTTTTTTTGCCCCAATTTTCACGGACATGCATTTTTCCCTGCGGATGGAATAGGCATAGAATCGAAGTCTTGCGCTCGATCTAAGCAGTCAAGGAAAGTATGTCATGTTAAAGGAGGGGACCATGTGCAGATTGTTACCGTGAATCCAGGGGATTCGTTATGGGCGATAGCGAAAAGGTTTGGAGTGAGGTTGGAAGAGCTGATGAGATTGAACGGGATGGAGAATAACACCAGGCTTGTGCCTGGTCAAGCCTTAGTCGTTCCTGTGAAAGAACGGGTCCACGTTGTTCAGCAAGGAGACAATCTATGGAGTCTGGCGAATACGTACGGGGTGTCTGTCGGAGCCCTTGCCAGTATGAACGGCATCGTGAACCCTGCTGAGGTATACCCGGGAACGCTATTGCGCATACCAGGGACCGTAGATGACCAACCCAAGATGACCATTGAAGTAAACGGGTATTTGCAGCCCCGCAATCCAGAGAATGATCGTAAGATCGTCAAGGAAACGGCGCGTGCGTTGACTTACTTTAGCATTTTTCAATATATCGTACAGCCGGATGGTTCGCTTGTCCCACCCAAGGCTGCAGCGGCGTTGGACGAAATTGCAAAGACGGATGCCGTCCCTATGATGGTCATTACAAACTTTAAAGAGGGTACATTCTCAGCCGAAGTGGCGCATGCGATATTTAGTGATGCGGTGGCTAGGGAGAAGTTACTCGTTAATATAGAAAATACGATGCAAGCTCAGTCCTATTTTGCCCTCAATGTTGATTTTGAGCATATTTTACCTAGTGAACGGGATATGTACACCGAATTCCTGAAGGAATTGACGGGACGCATCCATGCCATGGGCAAGCTGATCTCAACAGCGCTGGCTCCCAAGACAAGCGGGGAACAAGTTGGTCCATGGTATGAAGCCCATGATTATGGTGCTCATGGCGCTATTGTCGATTTTGTGATCCTGATGACTTATGAATGGGGATGGTCAGGAGGACCGCCGATGGCTGTCGCTCCGCTTCCGCAAGTACGCCGAGTCCTGGAGTATGCGATGAGTGTCATTCCGCGTGAGAAAATTATGTTAAGCGCTCCGTTATACGGCTATAATTGGACGCTTCCCTATAAACCAGGGGGCAAATTCGCTCCAACCCTAAGCCCTCAAGCGGCGGTCGATCTGGCGAGAGAAGTAGGAGCCTACATCCAATACGATCCCGTAGCGCAGTCCCCTCACTATCGATATTACGATCAGGAAGCGCGGGAGCATATTGTTTGGTTCGAAGATGCTCGCAGTATGCAGATGAAGTTCAATCTTATCAAACAGTATCAATTGAGAGGGATGAGCTATTGGGTGCTAGGCCAATCCTTTCCCCAAAACTGGGCTCTGCTTGAAGCTAACTTTAATATTAAGAAGTATAAGTGAATTTCCGCACCTAGCCTTTTCACGAGCCCTTCATGTGAGTATGAAGGGCTTCTTTGCGTTTTTCGTCCCCATAATCCTGTAGAAATTTGCAAATTAAAAACGGAACCTTTAATCTACAAGAGTAGAACTTCTTACTATTCCCATGTTAGATTTGCCCAGGAGGGGTACATATGAATGGAACTCGCTTCATTTGGAGAAGTGTAGGCTTAGCTGCAGTCATTACTACATTGCTGCTTCTCTTCGGATTGGTGTATGCGATTATGGATGTGCTGAATCCAAAGGCCGTCTCGTATATGGCAGAACCGGACAAACCGGAGGTTCAATCGCCGCTCGACCAAGACAGTATTCGTATAGTAGCTTTGGGTGATTCATTGACAAAAGGCACAGGTGACGTTAGTGGCAAAGGGTATGTGCTTAACGTGAAATCCAAGCTTGAGCAGTCGACGGGCAAGCAGGTGAACCTTATAGGCAATTATGCGGTAAACGGCTATCGCACCGAGCAGCTGCTTAAGGATTTGCAAGGTCAGCCAGGCGTTGCGTACGGAATTGAACAAGCCAATCTTATCCTGCTTACTATGGGCGGTAACGATTTATTCGAAATCTCGCAAAATGTACTGAACTCGCAGACCGACGAATTGGACCCGGATAAAGTGCGTCAGCGTATGCCGGAACCTCTTAAACGTTTGGAACAAATACTGACTAAGCTAGCCGAGCTCAATCCGAATGCAGCCATTGTGTACACTGGAATGTACAATCCTTTCTTCGATTTGCCGGAAATGCGTTCCGCCTCGGTTCATGTAGCGGAGTGGAATGATGCAGCGTTCCGCCTGTCCCTGAAGTACCCGAATATGGTGTACGTACCGACGTTTGACTTGTTCCAGCTTAATTTCTCGGATTACATGTACACCGATCACTTCCATCCTAACCAACAAGGATATGAGCGTATTGCTGAACGGATCGTTCAAGCTATTGAATAGGGTTTATGCTTGGTTATGCTTCGTAATGGATTAAGGAGGAGAACGGATGACGGATAGAAGCGCTGCTGTATTGACGGTCAAAAATCTCAAGAAGAAGATCGGCAACCGCCTCATTATCAAGGGGATATCGTTTGATGTTGGCAGGGGGGAAATATTCGGCTTTCTTGGCCCCAACGGATCAGGAAAAACGACTACGATTCGGATGCTGGTTGGTTTAATAAAACCTACTGAAGGCTTGATCCAAATATGCGGCTACGATATACATAAGGAGCACAATGATGCGTTAAGTCAAGTTGGCTGTATCGTGGAGAATCCGGAGCTTTACACTTACTTGACCGGGTGGGAGAATCTGGAGCATTTTGCCCGTATGCTGCATGGGGTAGATGAAGCCAGGATACATGAAGTTGTTGCCACTGTCGGGATGGATAAACGTATTCATGATAAGGTCCGGACGTATTCGCTTGGGATGCGCCAGCGACTTGGGATTGCTCAAGCATTGTTGGGGCGGCCTAGCTTGCTGATATTGGACGAGCCAACGAATGGTCTGGATCCGCAAGGGATCAAGGAAATGAGGGAGTTCATTCGACAATTGGCTGAGCAAGGTCTAAGTTTGTTCGTCTCCAGCCATCTGTTAAGTGAGATTCAGCAAATGTGCGATCGGGTTGCCATCATTAGTCACGGCGAGGTATTGGCAGTGGGCGGCGTGAATGAATTGCTTCTGCAAGCGGGAAGCCGCGTGATATGGGATCTGGAACCGATTGAACTGGCGATTCAAGTGTTTCAAGCTGATTCGGGCATTCAGCTTCTAAGCTCAGAAGGACCGATTACCACACAGCTTGATGATGCCAACCGAATACCGGACATTAATGCCAAATTAGTCGCTGCACAGGTTCAAGTATCTGGTATTCAAGTGAAAAACCCGACATTAGAAGAGTTATTCCTGAGGATGACGGAGGGCGAGAAAATTGACTAGTCCCCAAATCGGTCTATATCCATTAGTTCAGAATGAAACGATAAAGATCATGAAGAAACGACGATTTCTGGTCGTGTTGTTAATATTGGCTGCGCTTATTCCTATTTTCACATATGCCCAAATGAAAGTAGCTCAGAACAATCAGAAGCAATTCGGTAATCAGGATTGGCGCCTGGTGAATCAGCAGAAGATTAATGATTACACCAATCGTATTGGAAGCAACAGAGTTCCGGAAGAGTGGAAGAAGTTCATGCAAGTTCAGGTTCGGGTGCTGCAATACTACTTGGACAAAAATGTGAATCCGGAAACTCCCAATGGAGTCACGTTCACGGTAGGATTTTTGCGGAATGCTGTAGGGTTGTTCATCCCGCTTATGATTATGGTGATCGCCTCCGATCTAGTCTCTTCCGAGCATTCGACTGGAACCATTAAACTGTTGTTAACAAGGCCAGTGCGGCGATGGAAAGTTTTGCTCAGCAAATATATCGCTATGCTGTTCTATGTATCCCTTACCGTATTTGCAACCGCGGCGATGTGTTACCTCATTTCTGGGCTAGTGTTCGGATACGGAGGGTGGAATATACCGATTTTTAGCGGATTCAAGGTTATTGGCACTGAAGTGGATTTCAGCAAAGTTCATCCTGTACCGCAGTGGTTATTCCTCATTATGGAGATGGGACTGGTATGGGTATCGGCGCTTGTCGTTGGCTGTATGTCGCTAATGATCTCGGTGCTCGTGCGAAGTACAGCAGCAGGCATGGGCATTATGCTAGCGGTGCTCATTGCAGGAACAATCCTGAGCAATATGGCTTCCTCATGGGAGACAGCGAAGTACTTATTTATGGTCAATTTGCAGTTAACGGATTACCTAGCGGGGACGCTTCCACCGATTGAGGGGATGAATTTGGCCTTCTCTTTGAACGTCTTATTGGTGTGGACTGTGGCAGCAATAGCGGTCTCATTCTGGAGCTTCACGAAAAAAGACGTATTAAATTAATTGAAAACGATGATATAATGCATAATATGTTACAACTTTGCTGAATGGGGGCATAAGGATGGCCGAACAAATGGATTTGTTTTCCGGGCCGGTCGCGCAGGTTAACGCTCCTTCAGGCTACGATGCTGATGATATTCAAGTGCTTGAAGGCTTAACCGCAGTCCGCAAAAGACCGGGAATGTATATTGGCAGCACCAGTGCTTCCGGTTTGCATCATCTGGTATGGGAAATCGTAGATAACGCGGTTGATGAGCATCTGGCCAAGTTTTGCTCCAAGATCGACGTAATCATACATAGAGATCAATCGATTACCGTGAAGGATAATGGACGGGGGATCCCGACCGGCATGCACAAGACAGGTATACCAACACCGCAGGTCGTATTCACGATGCTGCATGCTGGAGGAAAGTTCGGCGGCAGCGGGTACAAGAAATCCGGCGGGCTGCATGGTGTCGGTGCTTCCGTAACGAATGCGCTCTCTGAATGGTTAGAGGTTGAGATTAATCGTGACGGTAAGGTTCATCGTCAACGGTTCGAATTTTGGATCGACACATCAGGTAAGGAGCATGTGGGTGAGCCTACTACAAGCTTGGAAGTGATCGGGAATACGAACCGGACTGGCACTAAGGTTACGTTCAAGCCGGACAAGCGGGTATTCCAGACAGGAACTGCAGTTAGCTACGATACGTTAGCTGAACGGCTGCAAGAGATTGCTTTCTTGAACTCGGGCCTGCAGGTGACGATCAAAGATGAGCGTTCCGACAAACAGGAGTCCTATCAGTATGATGGGGGCGCGAAGCAGTTCGTGCAATTCCTCAATGAAGATAAGACCGTCATGCATGAGGTCATTCATTTCGCAGCAGAAAAGGATGACATCGAGGTGGAGGTTGCTTTCCAATATAACGATGGATATACCGAGACTATTGCATCCTTCGTGAACTCAATACCGACACGCGGCGGCGGTACACATGAAACTGGTTTTAAGACGGCCTACACCAGGGTAATGAACGAGTATGCCCGCAAAGCAGCGCTCCTGAAGGAAAAGGACAAGAATCTGGAGGGTGTTGATCTCCGTGAAGGTATGATGGTCGTGATCAACATCAAGATGGGCGAAGTTGAATTCGTCGGTCAAACGAAGGATCAATTGGGAAGTGCATCAGCAAGAAGTGCTGTCGATGCTGTTGTATCGGAGCAGATGGATGTGTTTCTTGAAGAAAATCCACAGGTAGCCCAACAATTGTTGAAAAAAGCCGTTCAATCTGCAAAGGCTCGCGAGGCCGCTCGTAAAGCACGCGAAGAGGTGCGTAACGGGAAGAAGGGGAAAAGTGAGAGCTCGAACCTGAACGGAAAGCTTACACCAGCTCAATCCAAGGATCACGCTCGCAATGAACTATTCATCGTAGAAGGTGACTCTGCAGGCGGTTCAGCCAAGCAAGGACGCGATTCCCGTCATCAGGCTATTTTGCCGCTCAAGGGCAAGCCGATGAATCCAGAGAAAGCCAAGCTGATCGACATTCTCAAGAACGACGAATACAAAGCGATTATTGCTGCGATTGGCGCAGGGGTCGGCTCAGAATTCGAAGCAGAGGAGAGCAATTACGGGAAAATCATCATCATGACAGATGCCGATACGGACGGCGCACATATTCAAGTGCTGCTGCTCACCTTCTTCTACCGCTACATGAAGCCATTAATCGATAACGGCCTTGTCTACATCGCCCAACCACCGTTGTATAAGGTTACCAAGAAGGCTGGAAAGAACAGTATCATGCGATATGTATACTCGGATGAACAGCTGAATGAAGTGACCAAAGAGCTAGGTAAATCCATAGAGCTTCAACGTTACAAAGGACTTGGAGAGATGAACCCGGAGCAACTATGGGAGACGACGATGGATCCAGAGCTTCGCACTTTATTACAGGTGCAGATTGAGGATGCAGCCAAAGCCGAGCGTCGAGTTTCTACCCTGATGGGTGATAAGGTTGACCCGCGTAAGCGTTGGATTATCGAGAATGTAGATTTCACGGAGTATGTAGAGTAGGCCGCGGTAAAATTTTATGAGGTGATGAGAAAGAATGAGTTTATCGGAGAAGTTTTTACCTGCGTTTCTGGAAGAAATCGTTGGAGACCGATTCGGTCGCTATTCCAAATATATTATTCAAGACCGTGCTATACCAGATGTTCGAGACGGCCTTAAGCCTGTGCAACGGCGTATTCTGTACGCGATGTATGAATCCGGCAATACACCGGACAAGCCTTATCGCAAGTCGGCCAAAACCGTAGGCGACGTCATGGGGAACTACCATCCGCATGGCGATCAATCCATCTATGACGGCATGGTCCGTATGGCGCAACCATGGAAAATGTCCCATACCCTGATTGATGGTCATGGGAACTGGGGCTCGCTTGATGATGACCCGGCAGCTGCTATGCGTTATACAGAAGCGCGGTTATCCCCTATAGCTATGGAAATATTACGGGACATTGAGAAACGGACTGTCTTGTTCAAAGATAATTTCGACAATACGGCCAAAGAGCCTGTTGTACTACCTTCTCGTTATCCGAATTTGCTGGTAAATGGGGTTAGCGGGATCAGCTCCGGTTTTGCAACAGAAATTCCTAGCCACAGCTTACGTGAAGTGATTGACACATGCGTGGCATTGATCGATAAGCCGGACATGCAGCTTGAGGAACTAATGACTACTCTGAAAGGTCCGGATTTCCCGACAGGCGGCATAATAATGGGCGAAGAGGGGATACGGGAAGCTTACAGCACTGGCAAGGGACGGATCTATGTCCGCTCCAAGACAGCGATAGAAGAAATGAAAGGTTCTCGCCAACAAATCGTCATTACTGAAATTCCATACCAAGTAGTGAAGTCTAAGCTTGTGACAGCTATGGAGAATATCAGGCTGGAGAAGAAAGTGGAAGGAATCGCTGAAGTACGCGACGAGAGCGGGCGTAACGGACTTCGCATCGTTGTGGAGCTGAAGAAAGATGCAGATGCCAACGGGATATTAGCTTATTTGTTGAAGAAGACCGATCTTCAGGTCACTTATAATTTCAACATGGTAGCCATCGTTAATAAGACCCCGATGCAGCTCGGCGTAAAGGCAATGCTTCAAGCTTATATCGAGCACCAGAAAGAAATCGTAACGCTGCGTTCCCAGTACGATCTGGACAAAGCGGAAGACCGAGCCCATATTCTGGAGGGACTTGCCAAAGCGCTTGATATCCTGGATGAGATCATTGCGACGATCAAAGCGTCGAAGAATCGTCAGGATGCTCAGAATAATCTCGTCGAACGTTTCGGCTTCACCGAAAGGCAGGCCGATGCGATTCTGGTCCTCCAATTGTATAGGTTGACGAACCTTGAGATTCATTCGATCGAGAAGGAATTGAAAGAAGTTCAGAAGACTATTGCTTATTTGCGCTCCATTCTGGAAAGCAATAAGAAGCTGATGGGTGTCATTAAACAAGAGATGAACGAGATCCGTGAGAAATTCGGGATCGATCGTCGTTCAGAGATACATGGCGAAGTAGAAGAGCTGAAGGTTAATCTGGAAGTCATGGTTACAGCTGAGGATGTTCTTGTCACGCTTACACAAGAGGGGTATTTAAAACGCACAAGTCTCTTGTCCTTTAATCGCTCTGGTGGAGAGTTGGAGACCATCGGTCTGAAGGACAAGGATTACGTCAAATATTGGCTTGAAGTAAATACGATAGAGAATTTAGTTATTTTCACGCAAAAAGGCTTGTCCTTCGTGCTCCCGGTTCATCAAGTACCGGAGTATAAGTGGAAGGAGAACGGCACCGCTATTGTGAATGTGTTGCCTATTGCCAAGGACGATCGGATTGTACAAGTCATCCCGCTTAAGGATTTCGACGATCCTGCCAAGTCATTCGTGTTCGTGACGAAGCGCGGACAGGTGAAACGTACGGAGATCAAGGAATATTATACGAACCGTTCCGGCGGTATCCTGGCCATTAAGCTTGGTGACCAGGATGAGGTATTGCAAGTCCGATTAAGCGATAACAGCAAGGATCTGTTACTTGTCACCAAGAACGGAATGAGTATACGCTTCCGTGAGATGGAAGTGAATCCGATGGGACGCTCAGCAGGCGGGGTTCGAGGGATTCAACTTAAGGATGATGATGAGATCGTTGCAGCTGAATGGGTGGAAGGTGAGGAGGGTGAGATTCTAGTTATATCCGAGATGGGATATGCCAAGAGCTCATTGCTGTTAGATTATCCCGTTCAGGGCAGGGGCGGCAAAGGAATGGTCACCTTTGAATTCAAGGAAGGCAAGCGGGTTCGTCCGAATGGGTCCCAGCTGGTGAAAGCTTTCTTCGTCAAACATGCACTTCAACTAAGTGCGATACTGAAGAGCGGGGAGCAGGTTACATTCTCTTCCGAGCAAGCTCCAATTGAGGAACGCAAATCACCAGGTAAAGCAATCGTTACCGTTGGCAAAACAGATCAGGTCGCAGTCGTATTGAAGAGAGGCATCCTTACCAAGATCGAGTAGAGGGAAATGTATAAGTTTGACCTATCAATCGTATGATTCGTAAGGCGGGTCCAGCTTTTCAATCAAATTCAGGAACAATTCCATAACAGCCCACACTGGCATAGGCTCATCCAGCTTATTCAACCATTGTGGGTCTTTTATTATGCCCTCGGTCAGCGCCTTCTTTACGATCTCGAGTTTTTGTGCTTGATCCATACGAATCCACTCCTCGCCTTAATTGTTTTGTTGCCGATAAGACATGCTCATTCGTCAAATTATTTGTATATCTTCTGCAATATATGTAAAAGCCTAGCGAAAGGTTATTCATCGGCTCGATTTATGCAATAAAATATTAACGGGATTAACCTTTTATCCGACAAGCAGTGTTGGTATAATGGATATATAAGAACGAATCTGAACGGGAGGGAATTAGGATGCATTCATCTGAATTTGCAAGATTATGGAGTAAGATCAGTAAGGATTTGAAGCTGCATATGGAAACGGAGCTTGCTCCGGGGCTAACTGAAGGTCAGCTGCATGTGCTGGAGGTGTTGCAGGAGGCTGAGAGGCAGGGTACAGGCCGTATGAAACCATCTGATCTACTGGAGCATCTGCACACGACTCCTGCGGCGATAACAACACTCCTCGATCGGATGGAGAAGAATGAGTTGATCGTTCGTCAGAGGGATGAGAAAGACAGGCGTATTGTATGGATTATTCCTACAGAGCGCGGATTGTCGGAGCATGAGCGAGGCCTGTTGGTCCGTAATTCCTTTATTGACGCGCAGTTGGATCGAATCTCCTCACACAACCAGCAGATGCTTGTATTTTTGTTGGGTAAGGTGGCTAATTAGTGATTCCAAGTTTAACAGTCAATAATGATGCATACAAAAATACCTAGCGAGATATTCCAATCTCGACTAGGTATTTGTCATTATGATCTTATTTAGTTGGCTTCCCAACGTCCTAATATCCCAGCTGGCATAATCATCTTGGAGGCGGTGATCGGAAGCCCGATCTCTCCGCAAGTAATCTGCCCGCCGAATTTGTTACCTAACGACATACTTAACAGATTATGAAGAACAGTAGGGGATAGGCCCGTTGTATAAGAGTTAATTAAGAGGAACAACGGATTATCAGACAAGATCTTCGTGCAGAACTGTACGAAAGGAAACAAATCATCCTCCAGCTTCCATGTTTCTCCGTTAGGGCCTCTTCCGTATGAGGGAGGGTCCATTATAATAGCATCATATTTGTTGCCTCTGCGTTCTTCCCGCTGCACAAACTTGAATACATCATCTGTTATAAACCGAACAGGCTTGTCCCCGAGACCAGACAGCTGCAAATTCTCTTTGGCCCATTGCACAACACCCTTTGATGCGTCAACATGGCATACTTCAGCTCCGGCGGAAGCACAGGCTACCGAAGCTCCGCCTGTATAAGCGAACAAATTCAACACCTTAATGGGCCTGTTCCCTTTGCGGATTTTGTCCATCATCCAGCTCCAGTTCGCGGCCTGCTCCGGAAATAATCCGGTATGCTTGAAACTGGTTGGCTTAATGTAAAAGGACAATTTATCGTAGGATACGACCCATCGGTCCGGCAATTGACGTTTCATATCCCATTGTCCGCCGCCTGAACTGCTTCTGTGATAATGCGCATCGGCTTGCTGCCATATGGGAGTTTCCTTGGCCAACGGCCAAATGATGAGAGGATCAGGTCGGCGTAATACGACATCTCCCCAGCGCTCAAGCTTCTCCCCGCTCCCTGTATCAAGAAGCTCATATTGTTTCCAATCGTTTGCTACAAACATGGACGAACCTTCCTTCAATTATTATCTTTTCTATTCTACAACATCCCGGTAACCAATATCCAGTAATCGCAAGTATAGTCCTGCATAGATATCGAATATGACTGCTAGCTTGACTGAAAATATGGTACGATAATCTGTGATTCGAGTGAGCGACGGGATAATGCATCGCGAATAATAGGGGGATCGTAATGGATCAGAGAAGAAGACTGAGAGTATGGCTCGTTTTTGCTATTTTGTTATTTATTTTCGTTGGGTTTGTGGTTTAGCTTGGCAGCTCCGGTCCAGGTCCAATAGGGATCGATCAGAACGTGCAAGACTGGATGCAATCGATTCGTACCGATATGAGGACGGAATGGATGCTTGGAGTAACACAGTTAGGCTCTACAACTGTTTTCGCTGCTGTACTTCTGATTGTTGGCGGGGTGCTGGCCTTTGCACGCAGATGGATAGACGTAATCATGTTGGTTGCTCAATTGTCAGTTGCTTTTGTCTTGTACAAAGGATCTAAATTATTATTTGATCGTCCGCGTCCTGAGATTGAGCATTTGGTGGAAGCGACCGGCAGCAGCTTTCCTAGCGGTAATGCACTGATGGCTGCCGCATTCTATGGGTTTGCCGGGTTGCTGCTTGCTCGATTGGCTAATCAAAAGAAAGGCATGTCTGCTTTAATACTCGTTGTTACGTTTGCAGTTATTATTATGGCTGGCTTCAGCCGTGTTTATATGGGCGTGCATTATATGACAGACATAATAGCTGGTTATGCTGCAGGCGGTGCATTATTGTGCATAGCTGTTATGCTGTGGCATCGGATCTCGAGAAGCAATAAGTAAAATCGCATAATCCGCGCATACTAGAGGTATCTCTAATTTTTGGAGGCCTCATGCGCGGACGTGTCTTATTAATTGAAGATGAAGATAGAATTGCCAGGGTGTTGGAGCTGGAGCTCCAGCACGAAAAATATGAAACTGTTCGAGCAGCGGACGGTCAAGCAGGTCTCGAGCTTGCTCTCGCGGAAACATGGGACATTATTCTTCTGGACATTATGCTTCCTAAGCAGGATGGTCTAGAAGTATTGCGTAACATAAGAGAACAGAATTGTACAGTGCCTGTTATTCTTTTGACTGCAAGGGATGATATTAAGGATAAAGTGATTGGACTTGATCTAGGGGCTAATGACTATGTCACCAAACCTTTTGCCATTGAAGAATTGTTAGCCCGAATGCGGCGTCTACTTCGTGTGAGTCAAGTAAAGTCTCAGTGCGAGGAAAGCTACGAGCTCGACGGGCTTAGCCTGGACTGCAAATCGAGACGTGTAACAAGAGACCAACAGCTTATTGAGTTAACTCCGACGGAGTACGATTTGTTGTTATACCTGCTTAGAAATGCGGGAATCGTCATGACTCGTGAGCAAATTTTGTCCGAGGTATGGGGATACGAATTTGCAGGCGATACGAACCTGGTCGATGTTTATATTCGTTACTTGAGGCAAAAGGTGGATAAGGGGTTCAAAACCAAGTTGATACATACTAGCCGGGGCGTAGGTTATTTCGTCCGCGAGCCAGACTGAGCGGCAGACTATGAGCTTAAAGGTTCGTCTTATGGTGCTCTCGTCGGTTTGGCTTGTGTTGATCCTGGTTTTGTTCAATGTGTTCATTTATTTCTTCGTTGTTAACATTACTACCAAAAGTGAAAAGGAGCTCATGCTGAACAAAGCTAATGCCATCCTCGAAAGGAAGGATTTGCTGGATCCCGTTTTGTGGAGTGATCCTTCTCTCCTTGAGGAATTCCTCGTAACGAATGAAATGATCCGAATTATTGGTCGAATGGGAGCTATTCAGATACAAGTGTATACCGATCGCAAATTAATGGAGAAACCAGTAGAATGGCGCACTTCCTACCATACTAAGATTGTCCATATAGACAAAAAGCGGTATTTATATGTCCAGGTTCCCATGCTCGCGGGAAACGAACAAGTAGGGATGCTGGAAATTGGTCGCACGATGCGGTTGTGGAATGAGTATATGGACGTCCTTCTATCGGCTTTGACTATTACCTCACTTGGAGCCGTAGTCTTGTCCATTATCGGAGCCTTATTCTACTCCAGGTTTATATTCAAACCGATCTCCCATTTACTCACGACGATGCAAATCATTCAAGAGAGCGGCACTTTCCGTAAGCTGAATCTGGATTACACGTCACGTGAGGATGAATTGGGTAAGCTAAGTATTACGTTCAACGGGATGATCGACAAGCTGGAAGATCATTTTCAGCGGCAACAACAGTTTATTGCAGATGCTTCCCATGAACTGCGAACTCCTTTAACAATCATTGAAAGTTATGCGAATATGTTGAACCGCTGGGCTAGCAAGGATCCAGAACTGCGACAGGAAGCATTGGATGCTATTATTGGCGAGTCTAAGCGTCTAAAAGGACTTGTCCAGTCACTTATGCAGTTGGTTAATCCCGATCTCCAAGAAACGGTCCATATGTATGCGTTAAATATCGTAGTCTTGATCCAGAATGTGGCTTCTTCAATGGAGCGTTCTTTTGATCGCGAGGTCTCGGTGCAAAGTGATGCCCGGAGTTATTATGTGTCTGGCGATTCTGAGAAATTGCGGCAGCTGCTTATTATCCTGTTAGACAATGCGATTAAGTATAGCTCTAAGCCAATATCGGTATCGATCCGAAACAAGGAAGGATTCGTAAGTATCCAGATCGCAGACCGAGGCATCGGGATTGAGTCCCAAGAAATTCCTCATATCTTCGATCGGTTCTATCGTGTAGATAAAGCAAGAACACGCCAGTCGGGCGGCGTCGGTCTTGGCTTGGCCATCGCCAAACGAATCGTACAGCTTCATAATGGGCGAATCGAAATTGAGAGCGAATGGGGATTAGGTACGACGATTACGGTTCTGTTTATGGAGGTGCGAGCTTGACCAGAGAAGTGAGCAAGAGGCCTGTTCAAATTGAATAGGCCTCAAGGGTTTCATGTGGAAGATCCATATTATTATAGTACGCGTCTAGCTGTAATGTAATGCGATTTCCAATAAGAGGAGTTCAGCTTGGAAGTAGTAACGCCAATTCCTTTTTTGTAAGTGTGAAGAAATTTACCATTCCCCATATACACGCCGACGTGAGCTATTTTACCTCTTGAACCACTTGTGGAGAAGAAGACAAGATCACCTTTTTTCAAATTGCTCTTGGATACGAAGTGACCGACTGTTGCTTGGTTCTTCGAGGTTCTTGGTAAAGAGATACCTTGCTTTTTAAATAAATATTGCATGAAAGAAGAGCAATCGAAGGCGCTGGTTATCCCGCTTTTTGCGCCGAATCTATAAGGAGTCCCCCAAAATTTCAATCCCATTGAGACAATGCGGTCTGCTCTGCTAGAAGCATCTACTTCTACTGTTGCAGCTTGTGCTGATTGTGAAGCGAACGCCAGGTTACCTGATAAGGCAATTGTAAGGACAAGTGCTGTGCTCACTACAGGTTTCATCCAACGCTTAAACGATGTATGCATAAATACCTCCAAGATAGATTCTAGTTGTGAAGGAATAATTCCTTAGGCGGCCACCTGAAAGTAGTATAACAGAACTATTTTCACCACCATTTACCACCGATTCAACTAGGTCTAGAGCCCCAAGGAATGAAAGCGTATTATTAAAATACAATGAGAATTTGTTGCCTGAATATGATTGACAACCCTTACAAAAAATGATATAAAGCTCAGAATGAGAGAATGTGAAGTGTTCAAACGAAAGGAAATACAGGTGAGGAGTATAGCCGATGAAAACCTATACATTCGAAGCAAAACTTCTTAAAGATGAGCAGATGGATGCAGCCTACATAACGTTTCCTTACAATGTAGAGAAGGAATTCGGAACCAAGGGACAAGTAAAAGTGAAGGCTGTATTCGATGAAAAAGCAGAGTATCGAGGATCTTTAGTAAATATGGGGTTAGCCCAACATTGTCTGGGTGTCACACAACAAATAAGAAAACTAATAGGAAAAGCTCCAGGCGATATTGTTTGCGTGTCGTTATTTGTCGACAACGAAGCGAGGGTTGTGGATATTCCAGCAGATCTGCAAGAGGGGATTCATACCAGGGGTCTGAATGAAGCTTTTCAGAAATTATCTTATAGTAAACAACGCAAGATCGTAGATCCCATTCTCAATGCCAAGAAAGCAGAAACAAGAGCTAGAAGAATACAAGAAGCGCTCGATACACTCAAAACCGATTAAAGACTTGCTTTTGCATGAACATCGATGCAAGAGCAAGTCTCTATACTAGCTGCATTTTAACCGATCTCAATCAACTCATAACCTAAGTCATATCCTTCTGGTGCTTGAGCTTCTATTTCTACGCCTCTAGGAGCTTCTACACGAAGAATCATACTTTGGTTTGCCTCATCTACACGCCAAGAAACGTCGATGCGGCCCTCTCCAGGGAGTGGAACAGAACCGCGCGCCCAGGTAAGTCCAACGGGCTGAGGAGCGATAGTTACTTTCGTCCATCCTGGTGTCAAGCCGCGCACACCCAATACATATGCCCCGAGAAAGTAAGCTGGTCCAGCGGACCAAGCATGACAATGGCTGCGAGTGAGCATCTTCGGATTCTTGTTGTAACCGCTGCTCGGATACATTTCCCAGCAAGTGGTTGCATCATTCTCGATCATAACTCCATATTGCTTACGCATGTCCTCTATAAGCACATCGTATTTGCCCAGCTTGACTAGTGTCTCGTAGTAGAAGAAGGACATGAAAGGACTGCCGATCTGTACGAATGATTCGGGCGGATCCATTGTGTAACGCTCAAGCAATTGTGCCTTAACGCCCTGAGGAATACCGCACAAGATTGCTGTTACTTGAGTCTGCATGCTAGTAGTTGCGGACAATCGACCGTCTGGATATACACAGTCCACGTAGGCTTGCCTGCTTTCGTCCCACAAATACTGATCAATTGCTTCTCGGAGTTTATCGGCACTGGCCATGTATGCTGTGCATTCCGTATGATTTCCAGTAATGGCGGCAAGCGCGGCGGCATCTCTTAGCGCTTGGACCATAAACATATTTTGCGGAGTAACGACTCCATCTCCCGGTTGTTCGAAAGGCGCCCAATCCAGCAGGTTCCAACCCTTCATGTAGAATAAACCCCGGTCGTTCACCTTTAATAAGAAATGATCAAGGGTATGCTTCACATGCGGCCATATGGATGAAGCAAAATTTGCATCACCGGTGAATAAATAATACTCATAACAAGCTTTCACCCAGAAAAAGGTCCAATTGGGGATCACGCTATTCCAACCGCTGGGAACTTGATCCGCATACAGCGGCGTTTGGAAGGAGGAGCCCGGCACAAGCTTCAAGCAGCGTTCCACGATTTCTTTGGACCCGAATAAGTAGTAATTGACCAACGCTTCATTACGAGCATCTCCGACCCAATAAGCCTGTTCGAAGGTTGGACAATCTACGAAAGTATCCTCCATACACATCACAGTCGTATTCCGGCTAATCTCCCATATGTCATTCAATAACGGATCGGAGCAATGGAATTTTCCTACTTCAGCTACTGGATAGTTACTCTGTGCCATAGACACTTCATAGATCTTGACAGGTCTTGATGCCCCGCGAATGGTGACCGTTAAATATCGAAGCCCTCTCCGTACAAAAGAAGTATAAATCTGCCTGCCTTCCTTGCATAAATATCGCAACGTATTGTCAACCTGATACGTATTCTGCCTCCATCCGTCCCTCATGTACTCGAATCCGTACCAATCGATAATTGCACCAACAGGGGCATCAATCTCAAAGCTGATGTAACCGGACAATTCCCGACCGAAATCAATGACTAGCTCCGTGTCCAAATTACCATATACAGGAATCGTTGCTGCATTAGGACCAGCTATTACCGCATTCTGGATGGAATGGGGAACAGGTTTCGTATGGCTTTCTGTTTTCCATACACAGACTCCAAACACATCCTGAAGATTAATGAACGGTTGGTTGAGAGGTCTAACCCAATGCTCTACCTGTAATAAGTCGTCGGCTCTAGACAATTGCTTGGTCCGTTCGAAGTCAGGATGGTCGGTTCGAGGTGTTCTCTCTTCCTGATGATCGATCAATTCGACTGTATCAAAAGGTCCAATCGAGACGAATGGGGAAGAGGCAGAATTCGTGACTGTATCAAGAGTCCTATTACCAAGGCGCTCAAGCGGATTAAACACTTCGAATGGCTCTGTACAATCCAATCCGATATGGAAGCCATGACCATGACTGTATCCGCTGACATTCATTAGGATGAAATTATCCCCTTGCTGCAGCTCGCATGTAAGGAATCGTTCCGGGATTTCACCCGTGAATTCACTATAGTCGAACCAATTGCCATTAACACTAATTGTATTGGGAATACGCCCATCATCTACCATTCCGATTGTGCATTTGGCATGTTTCTTAACCTGTATAACGGTTGCGATATAACCCGAAAAAAATACATTGTTAGCATGATTCGCGCTCTCTGGAACGAAATGATTGCGCAAATCGATAACGGCAGCCCAAGGAACCGGTTTTACTGCGCTTAAGCTTTCTACACGTGCAGGATATAAAGTTTCCTCTGTCAAATAAGGAATATCTCTCTCAACCAGCTTCACCCAGGGCTCCATACCAGCGGGACCTATAACAGCAGCTTGGTCCCAATCGCAATCTTTGAATTGGGATTGGGTCCAACCAGCATCCCATGCTCTTGCATCATTAATTTCGGTGAATGGAAGCTGGCAGGATATACGCGAGGAATGAACGTCGTGTCCTTTATGAATAGAAGTTAGCCAAGATTCGTCCGTTATTAACGGGGTATCTTCTTCGTTCAGCCTAATTTGTGCAAGTAACCCGCCGCGACCGCGCAGGTATTGGAATGTCGGGACTCCATAATGCATAACTAACACCGCTATCACATTACATGCCCCGGGAATAAGAAGATGAGAAATCTCGTATTCGTCATAGGCCAATTCGAATGGCCATGAACGTACAGGACCGCGTCCAACTTGATTGCCATTCACGTACAAAACATAACGAGAATCAGCCGTCAGACGAATGGTTGCCGATTCCGAGCCATGTTCAGGCGCAACAAATGATTTGCGGAAGCAGCGCCATTCATTTCTTGGGCTCTCAGGACCCTCTCCCCAGATCCACTTTGCTTGCCATTCAGTATCCTCTGATATTACTGTCTTGCTTGAATTAGCCATCGAACTTTTCAACCTCCCAATGTCACCCTCGTTTGTACCAACTTTACAAAATACTAGCTTTATTATAAGGTGAGGAGAATACGAACATGCCTGTCGTTTCGGACAATTATTAGGGTCAAATCGGTCGCATAAGTAATATTGAGGAGCAATAGAGGATGAAGAATAATCGGATCACCACTACGAGCAGCAGCATGTATTTGACTCCAGAGTCACCTGTGTTTGTGAATCGGGTATCAGAATCTTTTATTCTGGGTCAACACAAGCATGAGTTCATTGAGATGAACTATGTAGTCGAAGGGAGCGGGTACCAATATATCGAGGGGAAGACGATTCCTGTTCATCGTGGAGATGTATTCTTTTTGCCATTAGGAGTATCCCATGTATTCCGCCCTACGACACCTATGTCTGGACGTGATCCATTAATTGTGTACAATTGTTTGTTCAGTCCCTCGTGGGCAGCAGGACTCAGCAAGGAGTATCTGATAGGTGACGGTATTCGTCAGCTGCTCATGTCTTCGCTTCCGGAACAGAATTGGCTGCATGTGCGAGATCGGGAAGGTGTTCTATATCGAGCGTTCAATTCCATGTACGAGGAGTTCTTGAGGAAAGAGGAGCATTATATCGCGCTCATTCAAGCAGAGATCGTACGTGTTCTTGTAATTATGAGTCGGATGCAGAACGCTCACTGCTCTCAGCATAATAATTCTGAACATGGCATCGAACAGGTGCAAGTTCGGAAACGACATACGGATGAAGCTATTGATGCTTGTGCAGAACAGATTCGCAAGCAGATGGACTGCAAGTTGTATTTGTCAGTCTTATCTGAGCGTGCGGGACTTAGCGAACGGCAATTTCGAAGACGATTTACGGAGCGGATCGGCATGTCCTATATTAGTTATGTACATAAGTGCAGAATCGAAGCGAGCTGTGATTTGCTGCTGACGACAGAACATAAGATAACTACAATTGCGCAACAGGTCGGATACCAGGACATCAAATTTTTTAACCGGCTGTTCAAGAAAAAAACCGGCGTGACTCCAAACCAATTTAGGAGAAATAACGATTAGATGATGATTATCTCGGGTACCAGAATTTGGAGTATACACAGATGAAGAGGGTTTTGTCGAATTTCGTCGAATACATGTTCATTGCAGTTTTTGCTCGGTTAAAAGGGGGTTACACATGACGGTACTGCGAGAGATGAAATCCAACCAAAGGAATAAGTTTAGTCTTGCTACTCTTCTTACTGGACTGGTTTCCCTTACTGTTCTTCTCACATTATCCATTCTTATAATTGCATCCTATCAGTCTAATAAACAAGCTCTTTACGACACTACGCTTACTTTGAACTATTCCTCGGCTACGAAGATGAGTCAGACGATGGATTCTTTATTCAAATCCATGCGGAGCAGCTTGAAATACACAGCGGCAACTTTATCGAACAGCAGTCATCTTTCGAGTGAAGATATGCTGCAGCATTTGGAATTAGCCCGGAACAATAGCAACTATTTCAACTCCCTTGTTGCTGTTGATGAGAATGGGATCGTCCGCAGTGTATCGCCTCAATCTGCCGGCAGTATTGAAAGAACAGTAACAACAGAGGCTGCCAAGGAAGCGCTTGCCCTCAGGAAATCCTATTTATCTAAAGCATACTATTCAGCAAATGGACGACTAATCGTGTTTATGAGCGAACCTGTATTCGATAGAAGCGGGACCTATCGCGGGTTTCTTGGAGGAACCATTTATTTGCAGCAGGATAATATTCTGAATATGATTTTCGGGAGCAATAATACGGAAGAGACCGGTTCCTATATGTATGTAGTGGGATCAGATGGTTATTTATTATTCCATCCCGACAAAAGTCGGTTAGGTGAAGATGTGAACGCCAATACAGTGGTCCGGAAGCTCGTACAAGGTAAAAGCGGATATGGACCGGTAATCAATTTAAAAGGGGTGCATCTTCTGGCAGGATACTCTAGCGTTCCAGAGAATGGCTGGGGGATTGCCGTGGTTTCTCCTTTAAGTGCGGTGCAGGAACAGTTAAATCTTCAAATTAGAACTATATTACTTTACACATTGCCAGCGTTTATATTGCTATTACTGGCGGTTATATGGTTTGCGCGCAGATTGGCCAGTCCATTCGTATCTCTTGCTAACCTTGTGAGTAGGATGGGGCGGGGGCGAGTCAATCCTCCTGAAGTCAAGCATCACTGGAACAGGGAAGCTGATTTGTTGGCAAAGACCATTAGCCTTGCTCTGACGTATATTAATAAACAAACCGATCAATTAACTCGAGATGCCATGACAGACCCTTTAACCGGTCTTCATAACCGTCGAACGCTTGAGAAATTAATGAACAATTGGACAGTAAACCAAATCCCCTACTCTCTGGTGATGATTGATATAGACAAATTCAAAACGATAAACGATACCTACGGTCATCTAGTTGGAGATGAGGTATTAAAGCATCTGGCCCAGATTATCTCTTTAACGATCCGTTCTAGTGATGAATGCTGCCGATACGGCGGGGAAGAATTCGTAGTATTACTGGCCCGCCATTCCGTGGAAGAAGCCTATATCGTGGCTGAACGAATTAGGATCGCAGTCGAGAATAGTGACGCAGGAATCGGCAAGCCTGTTACCATTTCATTAGGTATTGCTCATTATCCGTCCCAGACGGATTCTATCGAGACCTTATTCACTCTTGCTGATCAAGCTTTGTACAAAGCCAAGGGCAGCGGGAGGAACAGAACGATTATTGCAGAATAGTTTGGAGTGCAGCTTGACTATTCCAGATCTATACCATAAAATGCAGTTGGATATTTCCCGAGGATCACTCTTTCATTGACTTGCCGAAAGCCCTGATTCGCATAAAAGGCGCATAAGCTCTTTCTATCCGCGGCACAATCGAGCTTCAAATATTTTTTGCCGCATTCCCGGGCATATGCTTTGGCCGATTGTATCATTTGCGAAGACACCCGAGTCCGTGCATACTTTCTTTTGACACAAAGCTTATGTAAATACATGGAGTCCTTATTCTTATCTTCTGGCCATAAGGAAATGATCAGACTCTTGAAGAATCATAACCGCGGCTGGTTCATCATCAACATAACCCATATACAGATCGCGTATTGAATTGTTTGTCTGGAGCTTTTCTGCTGTTAATTGCTGCGGGTCCCACATCTCCATACCTTTCTCAACTAACCATTGAGCTCCTTCGAGAAGGATGGAGGAAAAGACCTGTAATTCATCAATGGAGATGTTTCTGATTTTTATTTCCATTGTGCACGAACACTTCCTTTCCTGGTTTATGTCAACATTTATTGTACATGAAGACTTTCTGTTGTGTCTTGAACATTTTCTAATGAAGACTAACTTACTGGGAGGAATTGACATGCCGAAAGGTTTAAAAGATCGCACTTACTGGATCGAGACCATGAGCACAATTGCAGAGCCTGTGCTTCACCATCTATCCAATCGGACACTTAAGCAATCCATGCCTATTGAACGCAAGCTCGAGGACCGACATATGTACACTCACCTAGAGGCACTTGGAAGATTGCTTACCGGCATGGCGCCATGGTTGGAGTCCGGTGAACGGGACGGGGAGGAAGGCATGAAGCGTGAACGATATGCTGAATTGGCGCGTCAAGCGATCGATGCAGGAACGGACCCTTCGTCACCGGACTTTATGAATTTCTCGGAAGGGATGCAGCCAATCGTAGATGCCGCATTCCTCGCTCATGCTATCATTCGGGCACCTCAGCAATTGTGGGACAAGCTTGAACATAATGTTCAGAATCAAGTGATTCATGCCTTGAAGGCCACACGAACACGCAAGCCCCACTTCAGCAACTGGCTGTTATTCGCGGCAATGATTGAAACGATGTTGTACCGTGCTGGTACGGATTGGGATCGGATGCGTGTGGACTTTGCGCTTAAGCAGCATGAACAGTGGTATAAAGGCGATGGCATCTATGGAGACGGACCTGATTATCATGCAGATTACTACAATAGCTTCGTCATTCAGCCCATGTTGGTAGATATTCTGGAAACATTGGGCCATGAAGACCCTGAGTGGGCTAAGATGAAAGAAAAGATTGCAAAGCGCGCCCAGCGACATGCTTCGCAACAAGAACGTCTGATTTCCCCGGAAGGAACATTCCCGGCTGTCGGTCGTTCATTAGCTTATCGTTTTGGGGCATTCCAGCTGTTGAGCCAGATGGCATTGCAGCATCAACTGGATGCGGCCATAGATCCGGCACAAGTTCGTAATGCTTTGACGGCGGTGATTCGACGCGTTATGGCTGCACCAGGAACCTTCGATGAGAACGGTTGGTTAACTATCGGTTTCTGCGGTCATCAACCGGAGATCGGGGAAACCTATATTTCGACTGGGAGCTTGTATTTATGTACGGCTGTATTCTTGCCGCTCGGCTTACCTGCCGAAGATCGCTTCTGGCAGGGCGATGCGGATTGGACGGCCAAGAAAGCCTGGAGCGGGCAACCGTTCCCGATCGACAAAGCATTGTACTAATCGAATTGCTAATATCAGAATTCAACATTAAGAACCTCTGGCGTAATATCTCCAGAGGTTCTTTTTATTTTATACATAAGGTGATCCAACTGTCTATAGAAATTAATGTACGGGTAAATTTGGAATGGGGGGATAAGTTAATGAATAATTATTACATTCAGACCAAATCCGATCTAATTGAAATATTACACGAGTGCATAAATCAAGGAAAATGGAATGCGGCGATTACAATCATAACGACCATTCAGTCTATGGAGGAACAAAAAAATGACAAGATCATCGTGCCCATAACAGATGAGTAATTTCTCGATAAGTGATAAGTATCCTTGCTAAGTTCACGATTAAATTAATAAATAATGTTTCTCTTTCGGTGAAAATGGGTTACTTAAACTACAGTTACTTACACTCATAGTCGCTGAAGGAGGATGACACATCTATGTTCAAACGTATGGACGAAATACTAATTGAAATTCCAGAGGTGAACAAACCGGATCCGAACGCAGCCGCAGCCGTACAAGAGTTATTAGGCGGGAAATTTGGTGAGATGTCGACACTGAATAACTACTTATATCAATCCTTTAATTTCCGTTCGAAGAAGAAGCTAAAGCCTTTCTATGACCTGGTGATGAGCATCACGGCAGAAGAGCTTGGCCATGTCGAACTGGTGTCACATGCCATTAACAGCTGTCTGCGAGGATCAACCTCCTATAAAGAACCTGACAAGACACCGCTTGGCTCCATAAAGGACATGAGATTATCCTATCACTTTCTGGCTGGGGCTCAAGGGGCTATGCCTTTTGACTCTATGGGCAATCCATGGACGGGTGCGAATGTATTTAACAGCGGGAACCTGGTTGAGGATCTGCTACATAATTTTTTCCTCGAATGCGGCGCCAGAACGCACAAGATGAAGGTATACGAGACAACGGATCATCCAGCTGCAAGGGAAGTTGTCGGTTTCCTGCTTGTACGCGGAGGGGTACATGTTGTGGCCTATGCCAAAGCATTAGAAATAGCGACAGGTGTCGATGTGACCAAATTGATTCCTATTCCATCCCTTAACAATAAAGCTTTCAAAGAAGCTGCCAAATATGAAGAGAAGGGTGTGCATACTAAATTATATACTTGGAGTGAGAATGACTTCACCGCCATTGATCAAATCTGGAAAGGGACTCATCCAGAGGATGGGCTTCCTCTTGAGGTGTTGAAGGGTACACCGGAAGGATTCCCAATTCCAGAAGCGCCTGCAGTGGAAGAGGAATTTGCACCGGGCATATCAGCTGAGGATTTCAAAGAAATTACGAAACGTCTGAAGATGTCGGGGAACATCAAAGATTAAAGTAGATAATAAAATCATCTTATCCTGCGAAGGATAAGATGATTTTATTATGTCAGTCTCGGTTGTGCTGGGTTGCAATGAGGCGGTTGGATGTCTCCAGATTGAGCCAGTTTCATTAAGTAATAGCATTCTTCCCGATACATATGATCAGGTACTAAGGGATTAAGTCGACTGAGAAGCTCATGACTAAGCTCCAAAGCTTCAACTTCTTTTAGAAAAGCCATGAATATTGCCATCTCAACGTTTACATCTTTATGAAATTTTCCTATAGCCGGAAATTGTTTATTTAACTTTTGCATGTAGCCAGTTAGTTCAATAGCTTTTAAATAAAAATCGGTAAAATGCTTTTCGAACACTTCACTTTTCTGTATCAACCTTTTCTCCACAGCATCTAACTCCATAGCTATGGCAGCAGCATGCCCGGCAGCGTCAAGGAGCCATATCAGATCATAATGAAGTGAATTATAGCGTGGGACTGGATGGTTTTGAAGAAGTTCATCAAGAATACTAACATATTCATTAAGTTCATTCACCATGTGATTAATGAAGGTAGGAGTCAGACCAAGAACAACCTTTCCCACCAATAATCGTTCTAATAAGTTCAGTTTAAAGGAGCGAAGGTTGATAGTGATTTGCTTGGCCTCTTTATTCAATTCCATTAACTGTGATTGGTCCAGGTTATGTCGAGCTTTGTCGAGCAATTGATCGTAATAAACCATATATTGCTTTGCAACCTCAGCATCCTTCTGTTCAACGGGAGATAATGCATTGTAAATAAACCTTGCATGATCACCCAGTATTTGTAACCAGAATCGGTGTTCAAATAAGGCATCTTGACTCATAGGAATACCCCTTTCATAAACGTACTTCATTTCAAACAGTATGAGGAATATAACCGTTTTATGTTCAGTTAATGCTCGCGATTTAAAGACGCTTGGTGCATGGTTATGTTTCAAATACAATCATTCGAGCTTAAAAATTAATAGGCTTACTTAAGGAGGGAACCATTATGCCATGGAACAAAGGGGACTACCCGCCATCTATGAAAAATATGGAAGTGAGGACCCGCAATAAAGCAATAGAGATCGCCAACGCCTTGCTAGAAGATGGATATGAAGAAGGCAGCGCTATTGCTATTGCAACGGCTCAAGCCAAAGAATGGAGCAGCAACCATCCGGATCATACCGATGATCATGATTCTAACCGTAATCAACCTCGAGCCAATATTCACGTCGTCCCCAGGGACGAGCAGTGGGAAGTGAAAGAAGAAGGGAAGGATCAGCCTCTTTATCATTCAGACACGAAAGCAGAGGCAGTAGAGAAAGCGCAAGAGCTCGCTTCCAACAGCAATATAAGCGCCATCATCCATCGCAAGGATGGAACGGTCGAGCATTCGTATAATTACAGGTAAAACCTTCGATAATAAAACGTAAGCTATCGGACCAAAGGAGATGATTTCAAGATGAGTAGTAACAACACACAAACGCAAACCTTTCCTCCGCAGCATCAGAATCATATGCCCGGTGTAGAAACTGAAATGACTCCGAGACCTGTATCGGATGATAAGACCTATAAAGGATCAGGCAAGCTGACAGGCAAAGTAGCCATAATAACGGGCGGGGATAGCGGGATAGGCAAATCGGTGGCAATCTTTTATGCCAAAGAAGGCGCTGATGTTGTTATCGTGTATTTGAACGAAAATGAGGATGCACAAGCAACCAAGCGGTTAGTTGAAGCGGAGGGCAGCAAGTGCTTATTAATCGCAGGGGATATTGGTCAAGAACCCTTTTGCCAGAATGTCATCAAGCAGACGGTCGATACGTTTGGCAAGTTGGACATTGTTGTGAATAATGCAGCCGAGCAGCACCCCCAACAAGACATTACAGCCATAACGCAGGAGCAGTTGGAGAAAACGTTCCGCACCAATATCTTCTCCTTTTTTTACTTAACCAAAGCGGCGATGCCTCATCTGCATTCTGGCAGTGCAATAATTAACACGGCTTCTATAACAGCCTATAAGGGAAGCCCGCAATTACTGGACTATTCTTCAACGAAAGGCGCCATTGTATCCTTTACACGTTCATTGGCCATGAATCTTGCGGATAAAGGGATTCGCGTTAACGCTGTTGCTCCAGGCCCTATATGGACTCCGCTTATCCCTTCAACATTTGATGAACAAAAGGTTGCAACTTTCGGATCAGATACACCAATGAAGCGAGCAGGCCAGCCGGAAGAATTGGCACCGTCTTTCGTATTTCTGGCTTCGGATGATTCTTCCTATATGTCAGGCCAAGTTCTTCATGTGAATGGCGGAGAGATCGTCAACGGTTAACTATATTACACACATAAAAACCTTTTTCGTCAGGGGCGAAAAAGGTTTTTATGTGTGCGGCTATATTTGGATTATGATAGGAAGAATCATCGGCCTTCTTTTGGTCTGAGTGTATATATATTTACCGATTGCTTCTTTGATCGTTTGTTTGTAAGTCCCCCAGGGACTAGCATTGGATTCCAGCAATGTACTGACCGTTGCTAACGTGATTCGATTTAGCTCAACCATGAGATCCTCTGACTCGCGAACATAGACAAAGCCTCGGGATATGATGTCAGGTCCTGACAAAACCTTGCTTTCCGTCTTACTGAGTGTGATTACGACAATGAGAATCCCGTCCTCAGACAAATGCTTGCGATCTCGCAGAACGATATTGCCAACATCACCGATGCCCAATCCATCTACCAGAATATTCCCCGTTGGTACTTTCCGAGTCTGAAGCGCAACCTGATTCTCAATGTCAACAACATCACCGTTATTAATTATAAAAATGTTATCTTTGTCGACTCCTACCGATTCCGCTAATAACGCATGCATATGGAGCATTCGATATTCACCGTGAATCGGAATGAAATATTTGGGCTTCATTAAGGTTAGCATTAACTTCAGCTCATCCTGGCTGGCATGACCGGATACGTGCATGCCGGTAAGCGTGCCGGAGCCATATATAACTTTGGCTTTCAATTGAAAAAGATTATCCACGATGCGGGCCACATTTCGTTCATTGCCTGGGATAGGCGTTGCGGCAATAATAACCGTGTCTCCCGGCAGCACTTCTATTTGCCTATGGTTAGAGCTTGCGAGACGAGATAGCGCCGCCATCGGTTCACCTTGACTCCCTGTACATAGAATAACAACCGATTCTGGTGTATAACGGTTCACTTCATTAGCATCGATCAGCATGCCTTCAGGGATGTTCAGGTACCCTAAGTCCAATGCAATAGTTACCACATTCACCATACTGCGGCCTAAGAGGGCGATTTTGCGGTTCGTCTTCCCAGCAGCGTCTATCACTTGTTGGAGTCGATGAACATTAGAAGCGAATGTTGAGATGAATATTTTCTGCCGGGCTTTGATAAAAGCTTCTTCTATATGCTCACCCACTAGACGCTCAGATGGGGTAAAACCAGGTCGTTCCGCATTCGTGCTTTCCGATAACAAGGCCAGGACCCCGCTTTTACCTATGTCAGCCATTTTATGTATATCCGGATATTGTTCATTCACTGGGGTTAGATCGAATTTGAAATCGCCAGTATGCACAACCGTTCCCTCAGGCGTGTGAAAGGCTATGCCAAGGCAATCGGGGATACTGTGATTCGTACTGAAAAAGCTTAGCGAAATGGTACCTAGCGTAATTCGGGTGTCTGAGTTGATTTGGTTCAATTCAGTCTGCCTAAGCAGTCCGTGTTCCTGTAACTTATTCTCGATTAAACCAAGGGTTAAGCGTGTTGCATACACCGGGATATTCAACTGCTTCAGAATATAGGGAATGCCCCCGATGTGATCTTCATGTCCGTGTGTAACAATCATTGCTCTAACCTTACTCGCGTTCTCCAGTAAGTAGGATATATCGGGGATAATCAAATCGATTCCAAGTAAATTCTCATCAGGAAATTTAGAACCGCAATCCACGACAATGATATCATCCTTATATTGAATCACATACATATTTTTGCCGATTTCATTTACCCCGCCCAGAGCGAGAATAGCTAGTGCACTTGCTGATGCGCTCATTCTAAAAACCTCCTTGTTGATAATTGTGTACCGTGAGAAGATGCGATCAGGTAGATAATAAACAACAAAACGCCCGCTAAGTAAGCAGACGTTTTGTGGGAGAGGGGAGGGGCCTTTTCAAAAAACCATTCCCGTCCCATGTACATATTTGTGGCTGCTAGCTATGTGCGTTCACGATCACGATTCTTACCTCTTAAACCCGTTAGTCCAATCAAACCTAACAGACCAACCCAACCCCAATCAAAATCATTGCCATCATTTGCTGCATAGGTTCTGAGATTGTTCCCATTGTTATTATTCATCCCAAACCCGTTATTACCCATATCGCGATTCCCATCGGTCAATAGAGCACCATCTTGCGGAACAGAATGATCTGTGGCAGCACTGTGATTAGCTCCTGTAGTTGTAACTTCTGCAGCAGCACTGAAGCAGAACAACATGGAGATACAGGCTAAAATTAAGTAAACGGAAATCATTTTTCTCATTCCAATACCCCTCGCTTTCGACTAGTAGATTTAGACAACATTGTTTTCCCCTTACTTTAAGGGAATTATTCATCCTGAATGAAAAAATCACAAAAAAAACACCAAACCTAAATCCTGCTTAGGTTTGGTGCTCTCCTGATCCCTTATTTAAACCAACCTTTTTCCTTGAATCGTACGATAGCTTCAATCCTGTTGCTCACATTCAATTTATCCAAGATGACCGAAATGTAATTTCGAACGGTTCCAGTTGTAATATATAGTTCACCGGCTATTTCCTTCGTGTTTTTACCATCGGCGATCAAACCGAGAACTTCCTGTTCTCTTTCGGTCAACGGATTCTCTTCACCATAAGCATCATCCACAAGCTCGGAGGCGAAAATTCGCCGTCCCATCATAACACTTCGAATAGAATCAGCAAGCTCTTCGATTGGGCTGTCTTTTAACAAATATCCGCGCACACCGCCTTTGAGTGCTCTCTCGAAATAACCGGTTCTTGCGAATGTTGTAAGAATAATGACTTTACAATCGAGTTTTTTTAGCTCCTCTGCTGCTTCGAGACCGCTTTTAACCGGCATTTCGATATCCATCAGGCAAATATCAGGTTTGAGACGATGAACAAGCTCAATGGCTTCCTCGCCGTTTGCCGCTTTTCCTACGATCTCCATATCCGGTTCCAGATTAAGCAGGGAGGCAAGAGCGCCAAGCAACATCCGTTGATCCTCGGCAATGACGATACGTATCATATTTTGGCCTCCTCCAAGGGCTGTTTGACAGCATTCGGTACTTTCATGACGATGGTGAAACCGTTCTCCGAACTAATTTCCATGCTTCCATTAACGAACTCGAGCCTTTCTTTCATGCCTCGCAATCCATTTCCTCTTACATATCCGTTAGCCTTATTCATTCCCACACCGTTATCAGTCACGGTTACGACCACATCGGCACGGTTGGATTCTATGTTAACGGAGCAAATAGAAGCACCGCTATGTTTTACGACATTCGTTACTGCTTCCTTCAGGCACATCCCTAACACGTTATCGTTCAGCAAGGAAATATCTGTCAGCTTAGGATCGCCTTCTAGAATAAATTCAATTTGCGCAGCCTTCAAGATTTGTTGAATTCGGAACATCTCATCCTCGAGCCGCATTCCCCGCATGTGGGTCACCATCTCCCGGACCTCTTTTAACGCAGTTCTTGCCGTTTGACGTAATTCATCGAGCTCTACCAGCGCCTTGTCCGGCTGTAGCTTCATTAGCTTTCTCGCCAAATCCGTCTTTAACCCAATGAGGGAAAGCTTCTGTCCAAGGGTATCATGCAAATCGCGAGCAATCCGCTGACGTTCCTCGAGCTTCACCAAGTCAGATATCCGCTTGTTCGCATCCTCAAGCTGTCCCTGCAGTTCCTCGCGTCTGTTGCGATTGAAAGTATTAAGCGGAAGCAGTATCACTGCGATTAAGCTAATAAGCACGAATGGGAATTGCGTGACCAATAAGGTGTTTTTGGTGACGAAGCCGTAATTGATCGTTGCAATAGAGCTGACTAATTGAATGGTATATAGTGTGTAAAAGCCTGGCCGACTTCGGATATTACCAATAAAAAAAGCTAGAAACAGCGAAAAATACACGTAGCCGAAAACGACTGTCATAGCTAATGAAATCCCGATCTGCATGCTGGTCCAGAAATACACCTGCCAGCCTCTGGAGATGAAGGACAGCACATAACAAATGAAGAAAACAAGAATCATTGATATGCCGATCACGACTTGCTGCATCGATGAGGAACGGAATATAAAATAAAAAGGAAGGATACAAAAGACGACCCATACATACGGGCTGAGTCCCGTATTCTTATGAAATGTCTGATACCATTTTTGGATGGCTGTTCCCTCCTTGCTATGTCATTGCTCTATATTCTATTGTATCACAATTGCTGGATATGAACTTATTTGCTGTCCATTGCAGGACGGATAGACGGTTTCGATTTCTCTTGCTGCTCCTTAAGTTTGCGAAGGGTTTGCTTAATTTCCCGGAAGCTGACAAACTTTTTGTTCTCTTCATCCCATAGGCGGAAGTTAAGGGATTTCAGGCTCGTGCGAATGTCGATCGTTGTTGCCATCTGTAAGGGAGGAGTTGCGTTATGGGCCTTTTCGAGATGATAGTTCGGCACTCTCGGATTCAAGTGATGCACGTGATGAAATCCAATATTACCGGTGATCCATTGCAGCACCTTTGGAAGCTTGTAGTAGGAGCTGCCGTCGACTGCTGCTTTTACATAGCTCCATTCTTCTTGGTTCTCGAAGTACGAATCCTCGAATTGATGTTGTACATAGAACAACCAGATGCCTGCTAACCCGGAAAAGAAAAATACAGTGCCTTGAACCAGTAGAAAAGATTGCCAGCCAATCGCCCAACAGAGCAATGTGTACAATCCAACTAGCGAAACGTTTGTAATATAAGTATTGATGCGTTCCCGGCGTCTTACGTCTCTGCGGTTGAAACGGTAATCAATCAAGAATATAAAGATCGGTCCGATCCCGAACATGACTAACGGATTGCGATAGAAACGATAAGCGATTCGGCGCCAGATCGAAGCGGAAGTGTATTCATTGACCGTCATAATCCACATATCGCCAATGCCTCGTTTGTCGAGATTGCTGCTGGAGGCATGATGGATGGAGTGAGTAGCTCTCCACTGATGATAAGGCACCAACGTCAATACACCTGTTATGGTCCCAATAATTTCGTTAGCAAGTTTACTTTTGAAAAAGGATTGGTGGCAGCAATCATGGAAGATGATGAAGGTCCGGATCACAAATCCGGCTGTTACTACCGCGATCGGCAGTGTAAGCCAATAAGATACAGACAAACTATAGTAAGCTGCCATCCAGAGCAGTACCAATGGTAACAGCGTGTTGATTAGCTGTTTGACACTCGTGCTTACATTCTGTTTCTCGAAGGGGGCTACGTCCTTTTTCAGTTGCATTTCTTTGGCTTTCGACATGATTTGGGTTCCTCCTCAGATGAGACGCCGGAATATTGAATCCGATCGTCATAGAGCTTGTATGTTACCTCTATTGTAGGGCACTCGTTGGATAGCAGGTAGTCATAAACGTATGAACCTGTATATGACAAATGTCATGTATGGGTAGTTGAGCAGCCGCAAAAAAAGGCATACCGTCAAGCTGGATGCTTGATAGTATGCCTTAATTTGGGAAAAATATTTACGGTTGGCTGGAGAGGATCTGTTAACTCATCAACTGCTTTGCTTCCATATATAGGACTTGAATGAACTTTTTTGTGTTTAACCGAACACCGGATTGTTTGGGGTCGATGTCTTTTTCTATTTCAATCATTTTTTTACGGACTTCTGTGAAATCGAAAAATTTGGGGGCGTAATTTTCAAATTTGGCATTGGAATAATCGGTCAACCCGAGTGAAGCCAAATGGTTCAATGCTTGATAAATAACTCGGCGCACCCTTTGTTCCGATGCTTTTATTTCTTTTTTTAATATTTCCTGAGAGGTTCCCTCTCCTAATTTCCTTACGGCTATCAGCTCAAAAAGAAGCTGGAGGGAAGGGAAGCCTTGTTTCAAGGCGCTCTCTTTTTCTTGTGCGTCTAATTCCTCCAACATGTCTATCAGGTCTTTGCAGCCAGCCTCGCCTATCATACCCAGCTCGGATAATAGAAAATTGCCCGGAGTACGAATGTTTTTTACAGCAGCTGGATGGTTGACAGTTTCTCTTCCTTGACCAAAGCCTAATACCGCTAACGATCGTTGGATCTCTTGAATCGAGTTTTGCAGCTTCATCCGTTCGATGACCTTCTGAATCACTCCGATCACTTCCAATCGGTTGATTGGCTTCGTAATATAATATTCAATACCGAGTGAGTAGGCGCTCCCAACCATGTCCTTAGATTCAACTTGCGAGATCATAATGATCTTACCAAGGAATGTCTCAGCAATGAGGCGAACCGTTTCGATGCCATCCCGAAGGGGCATTAACAAATCGATAAGCAGAATATCCACTTCTTTGGTTGCCAACAAGGGGCTGTTCACATAATATCCGTCCACTGCTTCGCCTGCAATTTCGCCCAAATCCTCATCTTCAATGATTTGTGCCAACATCGAACGAATCGCCGGATCGTCGTCCGTTATAAAAAAACGCATATGATGTCATCCTTTGTTATTGCTGATTAGATTGTAAATCGGAAGTCGAAGGGTGAAGGTCGTCCCGGTTTCCCCGGTACTGCAACTGCGAAAGCTTATCTCACCATGCAGACGTTCCGCCAATTCTTTTACATAATATAACCCTATGCCAGTTGACGGATTCCCCGACACATCATATTTCGTTGTAAATCCGGGCTCGAACAGAGCTTTATGAATCTTTGGAGGTATCCCCGGACCGTTATCATGAACCTCGAACAGGAGGAAGTCTTCCGTACGATGAGCGGAGATTGTAATGGTACCCCTGGTAGTGATTGATTCTACCGCATTGACGACCAAATTATTTAGAAGCGACAGTATGGTATTAACAGGATATAAAGGATGCGTTCCGTTGATAGATAACTGGAAATCAATCGACTTGCCCAACATTTGGGCATATTTCTGGTTCGTTTTTACCACTACTTCACCTAGCTCATGGATAGGCATGACATCGGTTACGCTCTCACTGGAAATTATGTTAGAAATACCAGCATAGATGCGTTGGTGATCCTTCTTGATTTCATGAATTTGCCCAGCAATTTGCAGCGCGCTTCTGGCCAACTGTTCGCCATCTGTCAAAGACGATTCATCTATTAATCGTTGGTATAAAGCATAGCTGTCTCTTGTAATCCGCTCCGCATCTTGCTGTGTTTTTTTTAATTGAATCGATTCCTCGTACAGGTGGGAAATGAGGACGAGCATTTGTTCATACTGCTGTTTCTGCTGCTGCTCCGCCAATTGTTGTTCTCGATGCTTCAGAAGGGTGAACAAGCCAACGACACAAAAACTGCGAAATATCGCGATCAATACGACTCCGTTAATTTCAGATGCTGTAATAGCATCAACGTAAGCTGGATGACGCAACTGCAATTCCACGAGATTGGCTGCGATTTCGGATATCACCGCCAGTAAGCCCATTATGATCGGACGATGCTGGAATCGATTAATTCGTAACCAATAAAAGAGTAAAGTGTACGTCAAATAGTAGAAAAAAGCGGAATAATGGATTTGAAATGCCTGGAAGAAATGAGTCTGATCGTGAATGATCACGTATGCAATGATGCGAAAAATTACTACCGAAATTGCTGTAATCGTTCCGAATAGCAAGGTATGAACATGACGATTCCACAGCAAAAAAAAGAAAAATGCCGAAGTAGCCAAACTAAATCGAAAATTACTGTAGAACGGGTAAAACTTGAATTCTCCTGCAAAAGATACCACGACTACCATAAGAAGCAAGATCATTATCTTTTTTTTCAATGAACAGTCCGTCCCTTGTTTTTTGGTTACTATAACGCATTTTATAAAAATGTATACGTTTTTGGATGTATTTTCGGAAAAAAGTGTAGGATTTTATAGATTTTGATAGGTGGCATTATAAGATCTGTTTACAGCGTGGTCAATCTTAAGAAAGCGCTTTAAAAAGGGGCGAGGTGAAAATATGAAAAAATTCGGCTTGGCTATACAAGTTTTAATCGGTTTAACGCTTGGGATCATTATTGGAGCTATTTTTTACGGAAACCCTTTGATTGCTGCCTATTTGCAACCGTTCGGTGATGTATTTATTCGGTTAATTAAAATGATCGTTGTACCCATTGTGATTTCATCGCTGATTGTCGGTGTAGCAGGTGTGGGCGATATTAAGAAGCTCGGGAGGCTTGGCGGCAAAACTCTGCTATATTTTGAAATCATTACTTCTATCGCGATCATTGTTGGATTGCTTATGGCAAATATATTTCAGCCAGGTGCAGGACTTGACCAGGAGCAGCTCGTCAAAACTGACATCACCAAGTACGTCAATACGGCGGAAACTGTAAGCAGCCATGGGTTTGCTGATACATTCGTCCATATTGTTCCGAGCAATATCTTTGAATCATTGGCAAGCGGAAATATGCTGGCAATCATCTTTTTTTCCATTATGTTCGCTTTGGGCGTGGCAGCGATTGGAGAAAAGGGGAAGCCGGTCATCGATTTCTTCCAAGGTGTTTCGGATTCGATGTTCTGGGTCACCAATCAAATTATGAAATTCGCTCCAATTGGCGTATTTGCGTTAATCGGTGTAACAGTATCGAAGTTCGGGATTTCCTCGCTCATACCGCTTGGAAAATTAATTTTGACGGTATACGGAGCCATGTTTATCTTTGTTTTCGTTGTGTTCGCTCTTATTGCGAAGATGGCAGGAACTAGTATTATCACGATGATCCGAATATTGAAGGATGAGCTTGTTCTAGCGTATTCTACTGCGAGTTCAGAAACGGTGCTGCCGAAGCTGATGCAAAAGATGGAGAAATTCGGTTGCCCGAAAGCAATTACCTCCTTCGTCATTCCGACAGGATATTCGTTTAATCTGGACGGTTCAACGTTGTATCAAGCCATTGCTGCACTATTCATTGCACAAATGTATGGAATTGATTTATCGATCATGACGCAAATCACACTCGTGCTCGTGTTGATGGTAACGTCCAAGGGTATCGCAGGCGTACCTGGCGTTTCCTTCGTTGTCCTGCTTGCTACGCTTGGTTCCGTTGGTATTCCAGTTGAAGGGCTTGCAATTATTGCCGGTATTGACCGCATTCTCGATATGGCCCGTACGGTAGTGAACGTGCTCGGCAATGGATTAGCTGCAATCGTCATGTCCAAGATGGAAGGTCAATATGATAAAGACCGAGCGAAACAATATTTGAAAACCATTGATGAATTGAAAAATGCGGCATGATGACGTTTCTTGTATCTGTTGAAATAGAAAATTTGGTTGTTCTAAGGAGAAAAATAATTCCATGTCAATAGCTAGCGGTGCAAGCACGTATATGATTTATAGGTTGGAGATTGAGAAGGAACAAGTCTTGTTTGGCAATATCGCCATGATTATTGAAAGCGGTGGGGGAGATATTGTAGGGATTGATATTATTTCATCCAACCGCTCGCATACGGTACGAGACATTACCGTGAACGTGAGTGATCAGATTAATAGCGATCGGATCAATGAGGCTTTGCAGAGATTGGAAGGCGTCAATGTCATTCATGTGTCGGATCGCACGTTTCTCGTTCATCTGGGCGGGAAGATTGAAATCCAGTCCAAGATTCCTGTAAAAAATCGAGATGATTTGTCACGGGTTTATACACCAGGCGTTGCCCGAGTCTGTATGGCGATTGCCGAGAAGCCGGACAACGCTTACACCCTAACGATCAAGCGCAATATGGTTGCTGTTATTTCCGACGGTACAGCCGTACTCGGACTTGGAGATATTGGCCCAGAGGCTGCCATGCCGGTTATGGAAGGTAAGGCAATGCTATTTAAAGAATTTGCCGGTGTGGATGCATTCCCGTTATGCCTGAATACAAAAGACCCGGAAGAGATTATTCGCATCGTAAAAGCGATCGCTCCGGCTTTTGGCGGAATTAACCTGGAGGATATTTCATCGCCGCGCTGTTTTGAGATTGAAGAGCGCTTGAAGCAGGAGTTAGATATTCCCGTATTTCATGACGATCAGCACGGGACTGCTGTTGTCCTGCTAGCAGGCTTGTTGAACGCGCTCAAAATTACGGGGAAGCGGCTGGAGGAATGTAAAGTCGTAATTAGTGGCATTGGTGCCGCAGGTATCGCCTGCAGCAAAATTCTGCTTTCCGCTGGCGTCGGTAATGTAATCGGGGTTGATCGGCAGGGCGCGATTCACCGGAATAAGGTTTATGACAATCCGCATTGGAATGCTTACGCTCAAATGACGAATCCAGATGGCATCAGCGGCACTCTTTCGGATGTTATCGAGGGCGCCGATGTGTTTATCGGGGTATCGGCCCCGGGTATTTTGCAAGTGGACGATGTGCGCAAGATGGCTAAGGATCCAATCGTGTTTGCCATGGCCAACCCGGTTCCAGAAATCGATCCAGAGCTTGCCAAGCCGTTTGTCAGGATCATGGCGACGGGCAGGTCAGACAAGCCTAATCAAATTAACAACGTACTCTGCTTTCCAGGTATGTTCCGTGGTGCTCTGGATTGCCGGGCGCGCGAGATCAACGAGGCCATGAAGTTAGCAGCTGCTCATGCGATTGCGTCAGTCGTTCGTGATGATGAATTATCAGAAACGTATATTATTCCAAGCGTGTTCAACAATAAAGTCGTCGAAAAAGTAAGAGAAGCGGTCATTCAGGCAGCATATCGGACTGGTGTCGCAAGGAAAAACATGCGGGAGTTCCAATCGGAAGATATAGACCCGACATAAGGAGAACTAGACAGCTTGGAACACCTAGCTTGGCTAGAAAACAGTTTGTTCGGCAAGGAAAAAGACCGCGCTCAGCGCGGTCTTTTTTCAGGTGGAATGAAAGGTTATAATGATAGGAACGAGAGAGGAAGAGTACATCATTGTGCCTACTCAAAAGAACGTCTTGCCGGCCAGGAGCCTTGCAGCTTGCGGATTTGAACAATTTGACCGGTATGGAACGCATCATGCAGGATGATGCTGTTCACACGATACCCCAAGGGATGATTACGGATGAGAAAGCTCATGTCTTCGTCCGTTTTGGAAGATAACTCATCCCCGATCTTCTGGTGAACGGATTCCAATTCGGCTAAGGTGTTATGCCAATCCTGTTCGGTGCCGTGTGTGATTTGCGTTTGGAACGTATCGTCGTTACTGCTCGTGGAGTGATCGGGCTCAGCCCCAATCAGTAGTTCCAAAAGACGTTTTTTGTAATAGATCAAGTGGTTCACATTTTCCCAGATCGTATTGGCGGCTTCACCGGTGGGACGCCAGCCGGCTTGGGCCGCAGTCAGGCCATTCAAAGCATCTTTTAAAGGCGGGTACCAGTCTTCCTTGTCGTAAGCGTGTGCCCAACCCCGCAGCAGCAAATCCATACTTTTCATCATGTTTCCTCCTTGTAGCTCGAATGATATAATATTCGATGTAACCATTATTTATTGGAATGGTGGTTACAAAGCGATTTTACCACGGTTCGTTTATAGAATTCAATCCTATTTTGGAGGTAGTTTTTTTTGGAGTCGTTAGCTTTGCAATTTATGAATAGCGAGTGGAGCGATTGGCGGGGGTCGGGCCGCAAGGAAGACCGCTTGGATCGTCCCGGCTGGTTGGAAGCGTTCCTCGCGGAGTGGAAGCTGGAAGCCCCAATCCCTCTGGAACCGGAACACCGTATGGCCCTAGGCGAAATGCGCAGCCGGCTGCGTTCCATTACGGAAATGTTAAGAGAAGGCCGCCTTCCTGTGCAAGCAGACATGGATTATTTGAATGAAGCGATGGAGCAGATCCCGGCCTATCCCCAATTGTCGGAGGGAGTTAACGGCTACCGCCTGGATAGGATAGTCTCTGCCGGAGGATGGCCTTCCATCCTTGGGTTAATCGCTCATTCTTTCGCAGAGCTTCTTGTCCATAAGGATTATCGGCGGATCAAAATATGCGAAAATACCGATTGCAGATGGGTGTATTTTGACGGGAGCCGCAGCCGTACGGCACGTTGGTGCAGCGATACGGAGTGCGGCAACCTCATGAAGGTGCGCAACTTCCGCAAGCGGAAAAAAGATTTAGAATTGAATTGAACGGGCCGAAAACATACAATGAATTAGTAACAGGAAACTAATCTAATTCGTCATCCTCGGAGGTTCGTTAATGAGCAAGCGCAATTTTTCTATGGCCCGATACTGGGAAAACCAAGTTGTAAACCGGCTGGATCGCCCCGCGTCCATTGCTCTTGGAGATGGGGATTTATGACGAGTGCTTTTATATTCGGGACATGCTTAATGGGTACGAAGGCGTGAAGAAAATTTATCGGGCTGCAGGAGCGGAGGACAATCTGCATGCGGATATTCATCCAGGGAAGCATGCTTTTGCGGGGAATAAAGCATTTGATTTCTTCAAAGCGAACCTTTGAGAAATAAGCAAATTGAATAAGTTGACCCAAAAAAGCGCAAACCGGAAACATCACGGTATGTGCTTTTTTGGTTTGTACTATTATTTAATTTTCAGAACCAACTATTGCCCTTACCTTCATTTACTTGTGCACATATATTAATCTAGGGAAGATGTAGGAGGTAGATTAAGTGAAAAAGGTTAAGTACAAGATGGGTAAATTAGGAAAATATAATTTCATGAAACGATTTAATGCTATAAACGCTTTCCTTCCTGATACTCGAAAAGCCACTAAATCCAATATAAAAACAATGATAGGCTTATATGAATCACTTTACTTAAAACCGGATGAGGGAACAGGAGGAAAAGGGATCTATAAATTAACAAAAACCAAAAACGGATATTCGTTAAGAAGCGGGACTGCCTCTAAATTTTTCAATTCAATTGACGCTTTATACAGTTCGTTTCATGTATTATTCACTAAAAATAAGTATGTAGTTCAAAAAGGTATTGATTTGTTAAAACATAACAATCGAACATTTGATATCAGAGTTATGGTACAAAAGAACAAAAATAAAATATTGATCCCGACAGGTATTATTGGTAGGTTAGCGAAGCCTAAAAAAATAGTAACAAATTATCATTCTGGAGGCACTCCTTTACCCGTAGAAATGTTACTTAAATCACGTCTTAAAGGAGACATAAGGAGAAAATATATTCAAAGAATTGAGATATTAGGGAAAGAAGCAAGCAAAGTCCTTGGTAGAAGTTATAGAAGTAGGCGAGCTTTCGGTGTTGATATAGCGATTGACTCTACAATGAAGCCATGGATTCTAGAGATTAATACTCAACCTGATAGGAGTATTTTTAATACTCTGAAGAATAAAACGATGTACAAAAGGATTCTGACATACTCAAAAATAAAAGGATGAGCGGGTCAAGAAATAACCACATTATCATCGATAGAATTGTTCGCAGAAATACAAATCAGAAGCAGGGCATCCATCTCATGTACGAGCAGGATGCTCTGCTTTTTTGGTCGCCTAAAAAGACATTACCGCATAATAACAGTGAGAGAAACTAGGTCTTATTAACTTATTCATGATCGGATATGGAAATCAAATACAATTTTGAGACTTTTGTAGGATTTTACTTGCTGAGAAGTACATATCAAAATGAAGCATGTATAATCGGTTCATGTGGACTCTTAATTTATTCAACGTGTTGAAGGAGGGACAATGAACACAATCATTCAGTATCGCAATACAATTCGGAATTGGCTGGAGGACATTTACGATAAGGGAAATAACTTGATTAAGAAGCATCCTTACCTTGTCAAAGCATATATCCTGTTGTTGTGGGCAGCGCTGCTGTGGTTTGTCATTAGCCTTTTGTTTTTCGAGGGATCGCGCAAAATGCTGGTCCAGTCATTGTGGACGTTTTATTTACTCATTCAATTTTGGCTGCTGTCCAGGAGCAAGACACTGACTTGGAAACGGTTTATGGTTTTCTTTTTTTGCGGTGCCTATGTGGTCATTCCGCTAACAAACATTTCGATTGAACTGCTTCATTGGATATTTGGAGGCCGAACCAGCGATACGTGGAGTATGGCTGTAGCAACGCCGATCGTCGAGGAAATTTTGAAGCTGCTTCCGCTCTTGGGCTACTTGTTCTTTTCCCGAAGAGCCAGTACGCTTAGTTTAACCGACTATATGTTGATTGGGGCAGCCTCAGGAGCCGGGTTTCAGTTTATGGAGGAAATGGTTCGACGCTGGACTTCAGGCAGAAGCCTTCCATACGGGCACACGATGTTCGGACAAACGATTCATTGGGAATTTTTCGATTTATTTCCAGGGTACTTTGAAGAGGAATTCTTTAAAGGGCTGATGATGACCGGTCATGCTGTTTTTACGGCTGTGGTTGCTCTAGGCTTGGGAATCGCTGTAAGATGCCTGGGTAAGTACATGAAAGGTTACAGTTATGCATTTCCAGCTTTTTTGCTCCTGTGGGCTATTCTCTCTCATGCCGTATGGAATGGGGGAGGCAAACTGCCTGATTGGATGGATACCGTTAACGATTGGTTGGGTAGCGGGTATTGGGCGGAGCCACTTCTCTTAGCCATGTTATTGTTCGCTACCATACATGACTATTGGACCATCAACAAAGTAAGAGGGCAGCTTCCCATTCGCAAGGGTGAGAGATGGCTTCAGCCGTTTTCGGAGCTTGAGGCGATTGTCAGGGCTTTACTGTCAGACAGAGGTCGATTCGGTAGTTACATGGCTTTCTTTCGCAAACGAAGAGAGACTGGATTTACGCTCCTGTATGGAAACGCAGAAGCGGCAGAACGACTGCCCCAGATCCGGGAACGGTTAGCGCAGTATGCCAAACCGTTAGCTCTAGGACTTCTCTTCGTCATTTTTGTGGCTGGTATGGTTGATGCAGCATTTATTACGGGAGCACAGGAAGCGTGCTTCGCTTGCCAGTTTGATCAGTTGCAGAGCTGGTGGGACCGATTGGAATGGTACGAGCAGGGAGCTCTGATTTTGGGAGCTATTGCGATTGCCATGCTCTTTGTTCAGTTCATGCCGGCTGTAGGATTCGGCCTCACGCTCTCGGGGATTGCGGCAAGCGGCCATGAGATTGCCGGAACCATCCGTAATCCATCCAGACTGCTATCGCCGTCAACAGCTATCTCGCTTGGGACGGAGCTCTTGCTGAACCGTATTCCTTTTGGCAGATTACTGAAATTAAAGAAGCCTGTGATGACCCACCCGGGAGGTACACCGGATGCCCGTGGAGATACCGGTGGGATCGGAAGCGGAGGTTCGAGCAGCAGAGATCATGCAGACGACTTCGACGGAGGTACATCCGGTAGAGGTGAAAGCAGCAGTGCCGATAGCGGCAGCAGAGGGGATGGAAGTAATGCCGGAGCTGACGGATCAAGCGGCAATTCCGGTAAGAACGGCAACGGCAATGGCAATGGCAATGGCAATGGCAATGGCAATGGCAATGGCAATGGCAATGACGGTAACGACGGAAGCAACAACGGCAATGACGGTAACGATGATGACAGCGGTAATCATAACGATGGAAAAGACAATGGTGACAGTGGGAATAAAGATGGAGAAGAAGACAATGCTTCTAATAGCGAACAACAGAATGTAGCCGATCCTGAGTTGAAGCAGCAGATGCTGGATTCGCCTTCCAGCGAGAAGTGGGGGACGCTTCCGGACGGGACGAATCAGGGGATTAAGCATTTTGCAGATTACTGGAGAGATAACCCTAAGCGAATTCCTTCCCTGGCCCAAAGACTTGGCGTGGCTCCTGAGGACTTCGAGCTAACGGTACAAGGCTTTGAAAAATTTACGAATCAGGTAGAAAGAGTCATTCAACAAGGCATCCACCGCAATGTCGACGGTAAGGATATCTATTTCATTGAAGGGGCACAAAAGGCTAAAAAGGGAGTCGTCGTCATCGTCAGAGACGGGAAGTTTCAGTCCATGATGCCAAGCGATCCTAATTCCTTCAACAAGCTGCAGTAATGAAACGAGAAAAGGCAGGAGGTAATACAGGTGATACAGATGGAGCTCTTACATTTAATAACAGATGGTTATGAAAGAACCGCCCAATTCGCAGCTCTCGACAATAAAACGATCTGGTGCCATTTCCTGCAGCATGATGAGTATTTGAACTCGGGAGAGGAGTCGCAAAAACTTCGTACGGGAGCAAGGGTCCACGGCCAGCTTTCGATACAATGGGTGACGGATTGTAAGAAAGCAAACGATGAATCACAACCCGGCTATCGTCAGCCGTTGGTGAATTCCTCTCATATTGAAGCTGTAGGACGGGTGATCGAGGTCGAGGATGACTATGAATGTATTTGTGATTTCGGTCCTTTAGGTAAAGCTATTAGCGTGGAATTTGAAGTGCCTGTCGATGTAAAGGAAGGGGATCTGATTCGAATTGAGGGTAGCCTGGAGTGGGAACCGCATGAGGAAGAATAATCGGATTCATTCATTATTAATACGGAAAATACCGTATCCATCGAATTCGCCTTTCAGTTGTTGGAACAATTTTAATCAGGTATAGCTACTAGTCAAATTCCTAACTTGTTTATAAAAAGCCGCTTAATAAGCTCTTAATAACTTATTACGCGTTGGCTTTTTGTTACTCAGTGAGTATGGTGATGCCCCATGACAACGGACAACAATTCAAATAGATTAATCTCCTAGAGATCACTATACTTACTTCAACATGCTTATATATCTTTTTCGGCTCCATAAATAAACGAAGTCCGACTGAATGGTCGGGCTTTTTGCGCTTTACTGATCGCCAAAGGGAACTTTAACATTGCTTCTAATTCCTGTAAAATAAAGAACTATGACAACAATTAACTTTATCGTTATGCCGCCTCCCCAGGCTTTAAGCCAGGATATCGAATGCCTGCGAATCGCGACACACACAGGAAATCAGCCACTCGAGGTTAAGGTGTGTCCGAGCGGTTACCCGGGCATCGTGTTTCAACTTGCTGCTGATGAAACTGCCGCGATTGAAAGTATTGCAATCCGTTCTGCACAAACATCAAATATTCCTATTTTGTTTCTTCATGGACAAGGGTCTGAACCAAGCATCATGCGCTTTAGAGGCACACCATATACTACGATTCAGGTGGTGTTTAAGCCCCACGCTCTGTATAGTGTGTTTGGTTGGGACGCGTCTGTTCTTAACCAAGGCCTATTGGTTTCTGATCAATTTGGCGCGGTGGAGCTGGAGCAACAACTCCTGTCTGTGAACTCGATTGAAGAATGGGTTTCTTTGATCAATTACTTCTTAATGGAGAAAATGAAACAAACAAATAAGCGGGACGAGCTCATTGAGTTGACGCTGGATTATATTCGTGATCATATCGCGAGTATCTCAGTAAAGGAGTTGTTAGCTGTTGTTCATCTTTCTGAGCGGCAACTCCAGAAGAGTTTCGCCCGTGTCGTTGGTATGCCGACAAACTTATTCATAAGGGTAAGACGCGTAAATGAAGCATTGCGGATGATGCATTCAGGGCAGTACGAAAAATTGTCCGATATCGCCTATGCGCTGAACTATTACGATCAGTCTCATTTTATACGCGATATGAAGTTGTTCTCTTGGGTAAGCCCGAAACATATAGCAATGAAGGTCAGTGAATTTCATAGTGACCTGGCCGGGTCTTCATATTTATAGAAAAGGACGGTTTCGTCCAATTTTTATGTCAACCATTTCGGGTAAGATCAGGTTATTCCACTAGGAAATAACACTTACCAAGGAGTGATTTGGCATGAGCAAAATAAAAATGTTGAACCGGATATCGATTGATGGTTACTTTGCTAGCCCGAATGAAGCAAATTTTGGTATGGATTGGTTTATCCATGACTCGGAGGTTGACAAGGCAACGCATGTGATCGGCGGCTCTATGGACACGCTTATCCTGGGAGGCACGACTTATCGAGGTTTTGAACGTTACTGGGTGCCCATTCTGAATAATCCCAATGCGCCCAAGGAGATGAAGGCTATAGCGGAAGAGTTAACCGATATGACCAAGGTCGTGTTCTCAAGGGAATTATATGCATCAGATTGGAGCAATACCAAAATTTATAATGCTAATTTGATAGAAGTCGTTCAACAATTAAAACAAGACAGCAGTCCTGATATTCTTCTGCTTGGTAGTGGCTCCATCGTACAGCAGCTTGCTGGAAAAGGTTTAATTGATGAGTATATCTTCATTGTCACTCCCGTTGTAGCAGGCGAAGGCAAGCCATTATTTCAGCATGTCAAGCAGGTTGAGCTTACTCTGTTACAGGCCATAACGTTCGACTCCGGAAACGTCGTGCTTCATTACGAGCTTACGAAGTAGGAATGTTTCTCGGCTTACCAAGACAGTTCTGTTCAACAGCATATTATTTTGGTATTTGGATAGTGAAACAAACCAATACGGGAGAGCGCATGGCTTGCCAAATCTAACCCACACTGAGTGCAACCCGGTAAGCATAACAGGTCAGGAATGGCAATTTGCCATTCCTGACCTGTTGGCATTTCCAAGGTTAAAGAAGTAAGCTTTTCCTTTGTGATCTAAAGACCCAGCTGCAAAGACAGATACAGCAGAAAATATATTCATCATGGCGTAAAGGAAGTCGACGATTTAAAGACGATCAATTTCTCAGGATTTCTAATGGGTTTTTGATTTTATTGTAGGGTATGCTAAGCTCAATTTATCGGCAAAAATATCCGAAAAAACAAGAAGGTGATGCCCCATGACAACGAATAATAAACCCAATAGATTAGCCAAGGAAAAGTCACCTTACTTGTTACAACATTCTTATAACCCAGTAGAATGGTTTCCTTGGTCAGAAAAAGCTTTTAACAAAGCTAAGCAGGAAAACTAACCTATTTTCTTATCTATCGGTTATAGCACCTGTCATTGGTGAGATGTTCGTGTGAATCATTAATTATTTGTTTACTTAACGAAGGATCGGGTGAAGAAGTTGGTTGAAAGGATTAATTACATTCGGGAAGATAATAGTATTGAATTGTCTGTCATTTACAAGTAATAAATTATTATAAAACAAAATAGTTTTTGAGACTGGTTTTTAAGACCAATTTAGTTCGAAGCTCCTGAATTTTAGGAGCTTATTGTATTTTAATAGAGGAAATAGTCTTATTATGTTGAATGGTTTATATGGGATTTATTGGTGATTGCAGGTCAACATAAACATAATCGTTAAATCGATTTGCTTAGACTTGATGTCTATTTTAAAGGTAGTTTGGGAATTAGGTAATAACAATTACAACTTTAGGTAACCAGAATTGGAGCGGGAATTATGAAAATTACAAAAATAAAAATTGAAAACTTCAGGTTGTTAAAATCCTTTGAACTAGATTTAGAGCAAGAATTGTCTTTAGTAATTGGTAAAAACAACTGCGGTAAAACTTCGTTACTTTCAATACTTGATAAATTTATTGGATCGAAGGCAAATACAAATGCATTCGCTCTCGATGATTTTAATATTGAATTTCAAAAGGAACTAATAAGTAAAATTGAATCAGAAGAAGAACAACCCTACACTTATTTTGGAATATCCTTAAAGTTGTTTATTGAATATAATGGATCAGATAATTTATCAAACATTAGTAAACTTATGCTGGATTTAGATCCTAATAATAGAACTATTATTTTAAAATTTGAATATAAGTTATTGGAAGAAGATTTAAGAAAAATGAAAATTGACTACAAAGAATTTAAAATCAAACAACTCAAAAGCAACAAAGTAGAGTCAATAGAGAGTAAGTTGGAGTCTAGCAAAGCTATTAATGACTTTTTGAAGAATAATCATAAAAAGTATTTTAAGCAATTTAAAAAATCAATTGGTTATGATGTTTTGACATCGACTGAAATTGAAAGTGAATACATTGATTTATTGAAGGAAAAAATATCAATCGATAAAATAATAAATTTCAAAATGATGAGTGCTAAAAGGAATGTATCAAATATTGATTCCGATAAAACGTTATCAATATTATCTTCAAATTACTATAAGAAAAAAGAAGAAAAGGAACAAGAATCAGATAAAATACAAGAATTTAAAGATGCTCTTAGTAAAACAGATTTGCATTTGAATGAAATATACAGTGGTTTATTTGAAAAAGTAATTGAAAAAGTAGGGCGGTTTGGTGGAATTAATAATGGTGATTCCATTATAAAAATCGTATCTACATTACAACATAAAGAACTGCTAAAGGATAATACAACAGTAATGTATGACCATAATGGAGAACATTCATTGCCCGAAAATTATAATGGTCTAGGATATTTAAATTTAATAAGTATGATATTTGAAATCGAATTACTCTTGAGTGATTTTAGAATTGAGAATAAACCGAATGAAGATCCAGCAGATATAAATTTACTTTTTATTGAAGAGCCAGAAGCACATACTCATCCACAAATGCAATACATATTTATTAAAAATATAAAAGACATATTAAATAGAGCCAGCAAAGGCGAAGATGGTAAAGCTTTTATTTTACAAACAATTATTACAACTCATTCTTGTCACATAACTTCAGAAAGTGAATTCGACGATATTAAATACTTTTATAAAACTGATAATAACCAAGTCATTGCTAAAAACCTAAAGGATTTGCAGAAAGAATATGAGAAAGATGGAGAATTAAATAGTTTTAAATTTTTAAAACAATATCTAACTCTACATCGTGCAGAATTATTCTTCGCGGATAAAGCTATTTTTATAGAGGGTGATACTGAACGATTATTGTTACCTGCAATGATGAAAAAAATTGATCAAGAAGAAAATGAAAATCCTTTGCTTTCTCAAAACATATCCATTGTAGAAGTAGGTGCATACTCTCATATTTTTGAAAAATTCATTGCATTTATTGGTGTTAAATCATTAATTATTACTGATATAGACTCTGCCAAAAAGGAAAATAAAATAAATGCAAATGGAAAAGAGATAAGTTCAAATATTAAGTGTAAAGTATCTGATATCGAAGCATATACAACTACAAATGCTTCATTAAAATATTTTATTAATTTTTCTACGTATCATCAATCTTTCGAAGCAGAAGTGGCTGCGACAAGTGAACTAACTATTGAGTCAAGTAGTGAAATGAATGTACTAGAATTTTATAAAAAATTGACTTTAGAAGAAAAGATACTTCAAAAAAGCCATGAATCTAAGCAATGGGTACAAAGTAATAATGGAAATGTACTAGTCATTTATCAAATATCTGAAAAAAACTCTAATGCAGTAGATTATCATGCAAGAAGCTTTGAGGATTCTTTTTTTCATTTAAACAAGCAATTTATTAAAGATAATAAAGATAACTTCAGAAGTTTGAAAAACATCAAATATTTTGATGATGATAAAAATGATTCCTATTTTTTAGCTGAAGAATGTGTAGATAAGAAGCCATCTTTTGCAATGGAAATTTTACTACATAGTCTAGAAGAAAATAATAAAAAATATTGTAATTGGGAGATACCAGGTTACATTAAGGAAGGATTATTATGGCTGAAGAACAACTAGAAATTGAAGTTAAGCAGATTTTTGAGCTTATCAAGAATGAAGATAACTTCCTATTAAGCGGAGGTGCTGGCAGTGGTAAAACATATTCCTTAGTACAGGTAATCAAGAAAACAATAGAAAATAATCCAACATCAAAAGTTGCATGTATAACATACACAAATGCTGCTGTAAAAGAAATAAAGGAAAGGGTAAATCATGATAATTTATTTGTATCCACTATACATGAATTTCTCTGGAATAATATTAAGTCTTTTCAAAGAGATCTGAAAAAAGGGTTAGTAATCCTTATTAATGATGAACATTCAAAAATAATAAGTCCTGATGGTATTGTTGATGAAGGATACTTCAACACTTTAGAATTTGGTATTCAATACAAAGAATATACTCGAATTAAAGAAGGAATTATTTCTCATGATGAAGTACTTGAATTAGCAAACTTTATGTACAGAAATTACTCTTTGCTCTGTGATATTTTGAAGGATAAGTACAAATTTATCTTCATTGATGAATATCAAGATATTAGTCTTTTAGTTATTGAAATATTTTTAGAGCATTTAATACAGAGTAAAAAGAAAAATATCATAGGTTTTTTTGGAGATGCTATGCAATCAATCTATGATGAAGGTATTGGTGATTTAAAAAAATACATTGATTCTCAGGATATAAAGGAAGTTAGGAAAAAACAAAATAGAAGAAATCCAAGATTAGTCATTGAGTTAGCCAATAAATTAAGATATGATGGTTTGGCTCAGGAACCTTCTCTAGATAACAAAGCCCCTAATATGTTTAATGGTTATGTAAAAGAAGGTAACATTAAATTTTTGTACTCTTCAAACTACAATCTCGATGAAATTAGGAGTTCAGGGTACTTTAATGGTTGGAGCTTTGATGATTCTAAACAAACTAAAGAATTGTACCTTACACATAATCTTATAGCACCTAAAGCGGGTTTCTCTGAATTAATGGAGATCTATGATAAAGACCCGATAATTGACTTGAAAAATAAGATTAGGGCCAAAATCAAAGATGATAATATTGAAATTAAAGAAGATTATACATTTGATCAAGTAGTTGATTTAATTGCATTAAAAAACAGGAATCAACTAAGAAAAGATATAATTACTCAAAATCCAATTAACAATGCTCTTTACGAGCAATTAAAAGATCTTCCATTCTCAATTGTTAAAAGAATATATTTGACCAAAGATTTACTTATTGATGATAAAAAACAAGATGAAGACGATGAAAACAAAGAAGGTTCGAAAAGAGATTCTTTAATAAAACATCTATTTAAGATCCAATCTATCGTTCAACTCTACAGGGAGAAGTTATACAATGACTTCATCAGAAGAACAGAATTTCAAGTAACTTCAATATTAAATAAGAAAGAAATCATTGATATCGTTTCTACTATTGAAAAAATGTCTGATTTTACTATCGAGGAAGTAATTAACTATGCAGACGAAAAAAAGATTTGTCGAAAAGATGATAGTTTTAATAATTTCGTCAATGAGAATGAATATGTTTTCAATAGGGTAAAAAAGGTGAAATTTCAAGAGTTTCAAAATTTGTTTTCATATTTAGAAGGATATACACCATTTTCAACGCAACATAAAATTAAAGGCGCTGAATTTGATAATGTACTTGTCATTTTAGACAATGGGGGCTGGAACAACTTTAATTTTGATTATTTATTTTGTGCAAGAGTAGATAAAGAATCAGTCTTATTAAGAACTCAGAAAATGTTTTATGTCTGTTGTACAAGGGCAAAGGAAAACTTAATTGTTTTTTATCATAATCCAAGTGAAGGTGTAATTGAGCAAGCAAGAGTTTGGTTTGGAGCAGAGAATGTACAAAAAATATAATTATACACTGACATTAAAAGCAATTGCTAAGGAGAAACACAGGAAATGATAGAAGAGCTTTTGAATTAATATAAGCGTAATATATAATAACTTTGGAGTTGAGAATATGTGGCCTTTAGGTGAATATGATAGATTAGTTCATGAAATTAAAACAAGAGAAAATACTGATATACCAGTAACGTTTGGACTGCTTATTGCTGATTATCGTCAACAATTAAATAAAGAATACATTCTCAATTATATTGATAGGTT
>FWWL01001440.1_pt1 | contig 56678 bp, 59 predicted proteins | sample 2228331 | NCBI WGS metagenome assembly FWWL01 (sample SAMEA103939775, study PRJEB20133) | metagenome
CGCGCGATGCGTCGGGCGCGGCGATCGCAGGCGGCGGGGCCGGCTGCTGCGCCACATAGGCTGGCGTCGCGCCGCGCAGGCCGCGCGCCTGCTGCCCCTGCGCCGCGAGAGGCGCAAGGCTCACCAGGGCGACGCCCGAAAGCAGCAGGAGAATGGCGCGGCGGGACAAACGGAGACGACGCTCCCGAGACGAGGATTCAGGCGCACCGGGATGGCGCGCATGGTTAACGGAGTTAGAACGAAGACGGTTAACGGGCCGTCAATGCGCAGGACCGCGTCCGGGTCGCGAGAGTGGAAACCCCGACCCTCGCCGTGCTAGAGCCCGTGCCATGACAGCCGACACCCGCGCCTCCGCGCTTCGTACCATCGCCACCGAGCGCGCCGGCCTCGACACGCTCCATTCAGCCCTCGCAAATGGCCTCGGCGAACCCTTCGCAGCAGCCGTCGGGCTGATCCGCGCCGCGAGCGGCCGCGTCGTCGTCACCGGCATGGGCAAATCCGGCCATGTCGCGCGCAAGATCGCCGCGACCTTGGCCTCGACCGGCACGCCGGCGCATTTCGTCCATCCGGCAGAGGCGAGCCATGGCGATCTCGGCATGGTCCAGCCCGAGGATGTGGTGATCGCTCTGTCATGGTCCGGCGAGACGGCGGAGCTTGCCGCCATCGTCGCCCATACGCGGCGCTTCCGGGTCGGGCTGATCGGCCTGACCTCGAATGCCGACAGCGCGCTCGGCCGCGAGGCCGATGTCGCGCTCGTGGTGCCCAAGGCGGAGGAAGCCTGCCCCAACGGCCTGGCGCCCACCACCTCGACCACGATGCAGATGGCGCTCGGCGACGCGCTGGCTGTCGCGCTGCTGGAGGCGCGCGGCTTCTCTCCGCAGGATTTCTTCGTCTACCACCCTGGCGGCAAGCTCGGCGCGCAGCTCAAGACCGTCGAGAGCATCATGCATCGCGACGCCGATCTGCCGCTGGTTGGCGAGACGGCCGCCCTGCCCGACGTGGTCGCGATGATCTCGGCCAAGGGTTTTGGCTGCGCCATCGTGATCGACCCCGACGGCAGGCTGGCCGGCGTCATCACCGATGGCGACCTGCGGCGCAAGCTGACCGCCGGCAACGTCACGGCACGGCTGGCGCGCGACGTGATGTCGCCACACCCGCGCCGCGTCGCGCCCGATGCGCTCGCCGTCGAGGCGCTGGAATTGGTCAACCGCCTGCGCATCACGGCGCTGATCGTGGCTGACGCGGACGACCGCCCGGTCGGGCTGGTGCATGTCCACGATCTGCTGACGCTGGGCGTGGCGTAGGCCGTTTGCCTCAGCCGGCCTTCGCCTCGATCAGCCCGGCCAATTCGGAGAAGGCCTCCTTGGTCGGATGCAGTTCATCATGCCAGCGACCGTTCACGCGCTTTCGGAAATCGATATAGACGACCGAGGGATGGCGCTTCGCGAACGCCTTCAACTCATCATTGAACGCGTCCAGCATCACCTTCACGATCGCGCGCTGGAGATCGATCTTGAGATGGTCGATGCCGACGAAATCCATCGGCTCGCCGACCCAGCCCAGCCTCATCGGCTCGACGTAATCATAGCCATGGACGATGACCTTGACGGTCTTCAACTGCTTGTCGGCGGCGATGGACTTCATGATCCGTTCGTAGTCGAGAATGACCTGCCGGACAGTCTGGTAGTACAGGTCGAGGACGTAGTCCTTGACCGGCCGCTCGGCGATATAGAGGCGCAGATAGTTCTTCATTTTGCCGTCGCCGAGCAGATCGTTTCCGCCACCGCCGAGCAGAAGCAGTTGCGCGCCGGTCTTGCGAAGGACCTTGAGGTAGTCTCCGGCATTCGCGATGGCGGCGATCGTGTCGCCCCAATAGGCGATGTTGTGGACAACATGGCCGCGATCGGCGAGCGCACGGGACAGATCGTAGTTCGCGCCTCCAACGATCGGCAGCGACTTCAGACCGAAATCGGGAAGGTGCTCCCAGGAATCGCCTTCGACCACGAATTCGAGCTTGGTCGCGGCCGTCTTCTTGGACGACGACTTCTTGGCCAGGGTCTTCTTGGCCAGCGTCTTCTTGGCCGATGGTTTGGGGAGTTTTGCCATAGCGAACCTGCCGCCGAGCTCATCTGGCCGCATCGATGCGCGACCTTACGCTACGATAGGTTGCATTCTTCCATCAACTGCGCAAGCGGAAGGACTGTCACCCCCGCTCGTAGAGCAGCCGCGCCCTGATGGTCCCCTCGAGCTGGCGGATCTCTTCCAGGATTTCCCGCGCCACTTCGCCGATCGGGTCGGCCTCCATCACGACATACCCGACCTCGCCGTCGGTCTGGTAGTTCTGCGCCGCGATGTTGAGGTTGCGGCTGGCGAAGACGTCGTTCAGCCGCCGCAGCATGCCCGGCACGTTGCGCTGGACATGGATGAAGCGCGTGCCGCTCGGCCGCGCCGCGAGCTGGACCTGCGGGAAATTGACAGCCCCGATGGTCGAACCGACATCGGAGTACTCGACGATCTTGCGCGCCACCTCCGCGCCGATGCGCTCCTGCGCCTCCTCGGTCGAGCCGCCGACATGCGGCGTCAGGATGACGTTGGGCAGGCCCTGCAGCGGGGAGACGAAGCGCTCGGTGTTTGAGGCAGGCTCGACCGGGAAGACATCGACCGCGGCGCCCGCGATATGGCCGGAGCGGATGGCGCCGGCCAGCGCATCGAGATCGACCACCGTGCCGCGCGAATTGTTGATCAGGTAGGAGCCCGGCCGCATCATCGCGAGTTGCGCCGCGCCGATCATGCCCGCCGTCGCCGGCGTCTCCGGCACATGCAGCGAGACCACGTCGCTCCAGCCGAGCAGATCGTCGAGGCTCGCGACCGAATCCGTGTTGCCGTGGCGCAATTTGTCGGTCTGGTCGTAATAGATCACCCGCATGCCCATCGCCTCGGCCAGCGTCGAGAGCTGGCTGCCGATGCTGCCATAGCCGACGATGCCGAGGATCTTTCCGCGGACCTCGAAGGAGCCGTTAGCCGACTTGTCCCAGCCGCCGGCATGAGCGGAGGCCGAACGGTCGGTGATCTTGCGCAGCAGCATGACGATCTCGCCGATCGTCAGCTCGGCCACGCTGCGGGTGTTGGAGAAGGGCGCGTTGAAGACGGGGATGCCGCGCGCCGCAGCCGCGCGCAGATCGACCTGGTTGGTGCCGACCGAGAAGCAGCCGACCGCGAAAAGCCGGTTAGCCCTGGCGAACACGGCCTCCGTCAACTGCGTGCGCGAGCGGATGCCGAGGATATGCGTCTTCTCGACGGCGGCCAGCAATTCGGCCTCGTCCAGCGCCTTGGGCAGCCGCACCATGTTGGTGTAGCCGGCGGCCAGCATGAGGTTGGCGGCGGAATCGTTGATGCCTTCCAGCAGCAGGACGCGGATGCGGTCCTTGGGAAAGGACAGGCGGTCGATTTCAGGGATCATGGATCGTCGAACCGGACACGGGAGCTCTCGCTATAGCCCCGCATGCGCCGGGCACAACCGCTTTCTGCTCACGCCTTCTCGACCACCAGCGTCGCGCCATCGACGCGCACGACCCTGACCTCGGCTCCGGCCAGAAGCTCGGGGCCTGTGATGCGCCAGGACGAATCGCCGACGCGGATGCGGCCCTCGCCGCCCAGCATCGTCGCCTCCAGCCGAAAAACCTTGCCGACGAGTTGTCGGCCGCGATCGTTCAGCCCCGTTGCGGCGTCGGGCTCGTCGGCCTTGCGCCGCGTCAGCCCGCGCCCGGCCAGAACGCTGACCACGCAGAGCGCCGCAAACACCAGTGCCGCGCCCTGCCAGGCCATGCCCGTGGCCCCGACGACGACGCCGGTGACCAGCGCGGCCAGGCCGAGCCAGACCAGAAACGCGCCCGGCGCGAGCATCTCGCCGCCGATCAGCACGAGGCCAAGCACGACCCAGCTCCAGCCGCCGAAGGACGCGATCCAGCCCAGCATCGCTGTCAGCTTCCGCTGCGGCCGGACGACGGCACCGAACCGCGCCGCGCCTCGACCGCGTCCTCGCCGAACACGGCCTTGGTCAGTTGCGCGATGCCGCCGACTGTGCCCGCCAGCGCGGCGGCCTCGATCGGCACGATCACCACCTTGCTGTTGTGGCTCGTCGCGATCGCCTTGATCGCATCGGTGTAGCGCTCGGCGACGAGGAAGTTCGCGGCCTGGATGTCGCCCTTGCTGATCGCGTCCGAGACCATCGCGGTCGCCGCCGCTTCGGCCTGCGCCGAGCGCTCGCGCGCCTCGGCGTCGCGGAAGGCGGCCTCCTTGCGGCCTTCCGCCGCCAGAATCTGCGACTGCTTCTGGCCTTCCGCCTTCAGGATCTCGGCCTGCCGAAGCCCTTCGGCCTCCAGCACGGCGGCGCGCTTCTCGCGCTCGGCCTTCATCTGCCGGTTCATCGCGCCGGCGATGTCGGCCGGCGGCAGGATGTCCCTGATCTCAATGCGGGTGATCTTAACGCCCCAGGGCGAGGCGGCGGCGTCCATGACGCGCAGCAGCCGCTCGTTGATCTCGTCGCGATGCGAGAGCAACTGGTCGAGATCCATCGAGCCGACCACGGTGCGGATATTGGTCATGGTCAGCGTCATCAATGCCTGGTCGAGGTTCGACACCTCGTAGCGCGCCTTGGCGGCGTCGAGCACCTGGTAGAACGCCGCCGCGTCGATGCGAACGCCGGCATTGTCCTTGGTGATCGCCTCCTGCGAGGGAACGTCGAGCACCTGCTCCATCACGTTCACCTTGTGGCCGATGCGCTCGATATAGGGGATGATCAGCCCAAGGCCCGCACCGAGCGTGCGCGAATAGCGCCCGAAGCGCTCGACGGTGTAGTTGTAGCCCTGCGGGATGGTGCGCACGCCGAGCGCGATGGTGAGGACGACCAGCGCGACCACCGCCACCACGACCACATCGAAACCGCCGAACTGCATGGTGCTGGTCCTTCGATATTTCGCTACGCGACGCGCTTTGGAAGACGAAAGCGCGGGGAACCCCTCTCCCGGAGGGAGAGGGGCAGGGGTGAGGGGTCGGCCCGTCAACCAGCCAAGTGCGATGCTATCCGCACTTCCGTTTAGGCCAATCCCGAAACGTCCGTCACCTCACCCCTGCCCCTCTCCTTACAGGAGAGGGGTTCTTCCAGCGCTTCATCCTGCGACTGCCAACGCCTCACACATACTGCCCATGACAGTGCTTGTACTTCTTCCCCGAGCCGCAGGGGCAGGGCTCGTTGCGCCCGACCTTGCCCCAGGTCTCCGGGTCGGCCGGATTGCGGTCGAGCACCGCCACGTCCGCGTCGCTCGCGGCATATTGGAGCCCCGATCCGCCGTAATCGCCAAAGGCCGGCGGCGGCAGGCTGTCCTGCGGCGGCTGGCCTCCGTCCTCTGGCGCGTCGAAGCGCACCTCGATCCGCATCAGATTGCCGGTGACCTGCTCGCGCAGGCGGCCGATCAGCCCGTCGAACAGCTCGAAAGCCTCCTGCTTGTATTCGTTGAGCGGGTCGCGCTGGGCGTAGCCGCGCCAGCCGATGACCTGGCGCAGATGGTCGAGCGTGACGAGATGCTCGCGCCAAAGATGGTCGAGCGTCTGCAGCAGCACCTGCTTCTCGACATAGGTCATCACCTCCTCGGTGTTGCGCACGATGCGGGCGGCATAGTCCTCGTCGGCGATCTTGCGGATGCGCTCGCGCAGCTCCGCGTCGGCGATGCCCTCCTCCTTGGCCCACTCCTCAATCGGCAGGTCGAGATTGAGGAACTGCAGCACGCCTTCCTTCAACGCCGCGGTATCCCACTGCTCGGGATAGGCCTCCTCGGGGATGTGGCGGGCGACCTGGTCCTCGCAGACGCCGTGGCGCATGTCGTCGATCGTCTCGCGCACGCTCGTCTGGCGCATGAAGTCGCGGCGCTGCTCGAACACGACCTTGCGCTGGTCGTTCATGACGTCGTCGTATTTGAGGATGTTCTTGCGGATGTCGAAATTGCGCGCCTCGACCTTGCCTTGCGCCTTCTCGACCGCCTTGTTGATCCAGGGATGGACGATCGCCTCGTCCTCCTTCAGGCCGAGCGTCTTCAGCATGCCGTCCATCCGGTCGGAGCCGAAGATGCGCATCAGATCGTCCTGTAGGGACAGGAAGAATTTCGAGCGGCCCGGGTCGCCCTGGCGGCCGGCGCGGCCGCGAAGCTGGTTGTCGATGCGCCGGCTCTCGTGACGCTCGGTGCCGACGATATAGAGCCCGCCCGCCTTGATGACGCGCTGCTTGAAGTCGGCGACCTCGGCGCGGATCTCGGCCTCGCGGCGCGTGCGCTCCTCGCCCTGCGGCATGTCGCCAAGATCATGCCTAATGCGCATCTCGGCATTGCCGCCGAGCTGGATATCGGTGCCGCGGCCGGCCATGTTGGTGGCGATGGTGATCGCGCCCGGCGCGCCGGCCTGCGCCACGATATAGGCCTCCTGCTCATGGAAGCGGGCGTTCAGCACGGCGAAATAGTTCGAGGGCTTGCCCTGCCGGGCAGCCTCGTAGATCGGCTCCAGAGCGTTGGGCGAAGCGAAGTCGATCTGCTGGAAGCCGTCCTTGGCCAGCATCTCGGCGACGAGTTCCGAGCGCTCGATCGAGGTCGTGCCGACCAGCATCGGCTGCCCGAGCTTCTGGGCTTCCTTGATCTCGCGGATGACGCCGCGGACCTTCTCCTCGAAGGTGCGGTAGACCTCGTCATCCTCGTCCTTCCGCGCGACGGGGACATTGGTCGGGATCTCGACCACTTCGAGCTTGTAGATCTGGAAGAACTCGTCGGCCTCGGTCGCGGCGGTGCCGGTCATGCCTGCGAGCTTGCCGTAGAGCCGGAAATAATTCTGGAAGGTGATCGAGGCCAGCGTCGCATTCTCGGGCTGGACGGTGACGCCTTCCTTGGCCTCCAGCGCCTGGTGCAGGCCCTCCGAATAGCGCCGGCCCGGCATCATGCGGCCGGTGAACTCGTCGATGATCACGACCTCGTCATTGCGGACGATATAGTCCTTGTCACGCGTGAACAGCGAATGCGCCCGCAGCGCCTGGTTGACGTGGTGGACCAGCGTGACGTTGTGGGCGTCGTAGAGATCGCCCTCCTTGAGCAGGCCCGCCGCCCGCAGCAGCTCCTCGATATGCTCGTTGCCGGCTTCCGTCAGAGAGACGGCGCGCTGCTTCTCGTCGACCTCGTAATCGCCCTTGACGAGACCCGGCAGCACCTTGTCGATCTGGACATAGAGCTCGGATTTGTCGTCGAGCGGGCCGGAGATGATCAAGGGCGTGCGCGCCTCATCGACCAGGATCGAGTCGACCTCGTCGACGATCGCGAAGTGGTGGCCGCGCTGGGCCATCTGCGCGACCTCGTATTTCATGTTGTCGCGCAGATAGTCGAAGCCGAACTCGTTGTTGGTGCCGTAGGTGATGTCGCAGGCATAGGCGCGCTGGCGCTCCTCGTCCTCGATGCCGTGGACGATGATGCCGACGCTGAGGCCCAGGAAGTTGTAGAGCTTCGCCATCCATTCGGCGTCGCGCCGCGCGAGATAGTCGTTGACCGTGACGACGTGGACGCCCTTGCCCTCGAGCGCGTTGAGATAGGTCGGCAGAGTGGCGACCAGCGTCTTGCCCTCGCCGGTCTTCATCTCGGCGATTGCGCCCTCGTGCAGCACCATGCCGCCGACGAGCTGGACGTCGTAGGGGCGCTGGCCGAGCACGCGTTTGGCCGCCTCGCGCACCGTGGCAAAGGCCGGCACGAGCAGGTCGTCGAGCTTTGCGCCGGCCGCGATCTGCTCGCGGAACTGCACGGTGCGGGCCTGAAGCGCCTCGTCGCTGAGCGCGGAGACCTCTTTCTCCAGAGCGTTGATCGCAGCGACGCGGGGAGCGTAGCCCTTGACGCGCCGGTCGTTCGACGAGCCGAAGAGTTTCTTTGCGAGCGCGCCGAGCATGGTGGGCCTTTCGGATGGTGCGCCTTGGGCGCCGCGCCGGGCGAAGCCCGATCAGCGGCGCGAAGACTGAATTTCGAATGCGACCGCGTGTTTAGACGCGCGCGATGGCGGGGTCCAGCGTCGCATGGAGCCGACGCTGCGGTTAAATCACGGCAGATGTGGGGTTTTCGCAGCCTGCTTCCAAGCCCCCGCGCCGACGCTGCCACGCCTGTGGCGGAACGGGCGCGCAAAGCTGCGTGAAGATGCTGCTTAAGTGGCTCAGCCGCCTTGCCTTTGCCGCGTTCAACTGGCAGGGAGCCGGCATGATCGTCTGAGACCATGTCACTGCGAAAGGCTCATATCATGCAGCTTACCCGCCTCGCCGCCCTGTCCCTCGGTTTCGTGCTGCTCGCCGCGCAGCCGGGCTTCGCGCAGGCCGACAAGATCGTCGCGCGGGTGAACGGGTTGCCGATCACCGAACGCGAGATCGGCTTGGCGACCGAGGACCTCGGCGAGCGCCTCGCCCAGATTCCCGAGGCACGCAAGCGCGACGAAGTGATCAACTACCTCGTCGACCTGAAGCTCGGCGCGAAGGCCGCCGCCGACGCCAAGGTCGGCGACGGGCCTGATTTCGCAGCCCGCCTCGCCTATAATCGCGACAAGGTTCTGCTCGACGCCTATCTGGCCAATGAGGCCAGGAAGGCCGCCACCCCGGAAGCCGCCAGGAAGCTCTTCGACGACACCGTCAAGTCGCTGACGCCGGAAGAGGAGGTCAACGCCCGCCACATCCTCGTCGAGGAAGAGGCGCAGGCCAAGGCCGTGGTCGAGCGGCTGAAGAAGGGCGAGGATTTCGCCAAGGTCGCGGGCGAAATCTCGAAGGACCCCGGCTCGGGCAAGGAAGGCGGCTCGCTCGGCTGGTTCTCCAAGGACCGCATGGTGCCGGAATTCGCAGAGGCCGCCTTCAAGCTGACAAAGGGCCAGCTCTCCGAGCCGGTGAAGAGCCAGTTCGGCTGGCATGTGATCAAGCTGGAGGACCGGCGCACCAAGCCGGCGCCGGACTTTGCCGCCGTGAAGCCGCAGATCGACCAGTATCTCGAGCGCAAGGCCCAGCAGGACATCATCGTGGCGCTGCGCGACAACGCCAAGGTCGAGCGGCTCGACCAGCCGGCGACGCCGGCGGCTCCTGCCCCGGCCGAACCGAAGAAGCCCTGATCGGACGTCAGCCGGCCTTCTTCAGCGCCTCGTTGATCCGCGTCTGCCAGCCGCGCCCGGTGGCGCGGTAGCGCTCGACGATGTCGCGGTCGAGCCTAAGCGTGACCTGAACCTTGGTTGGCGCGACCTGCGGGCCGCGCGGCGTGTTGGGGAAGGCGGCAAGGATTTCGGGCGGGAGTGTCCAGCCCGGCTTGGCGGTGCGGAAATCCTCTTCCGTCCATTCGGGGTTGTCGTCGTCGACGACGACTTCAGGTTCGCGGGACATGACGTCTCATCTCCTTGTCGTGGGCGCGACGCAGACTGATCGCGCGCAGCCGGCCTTCGCTGCGTGTGAAGGCCAGGCAATAGGTCGCTCCGTCGATCAGTCCCCAGGCGCGGTAGCGGGTCTCACCATAGTCGAGCCGGCGATCTTCCTGGAACGCGAGAACATCGAGCTCGACTGCTTTGCCGAGCGAAATGCCATGCTTGGCGAGATTGGTCGCCTCCTTCGCCGGGTCGAACTCGATCTCCATGGCGTAATGTAACTACGATTTGCCTATAGGCAAATCACGTTTGCCCGACGCGTCGCACAGCGTGCCCTGGGCCCAGTCGCCAAATCTCATGCCTTCTTGTTTTCGTCGCCCGGCTGCGGCACACCGGCCTCCCGCACAGGAGGCGCGTCAGATGGCCGGCAAGGATGTTCCCGTTTCCCCGCTCGCGCCCAAGCGCCAGCCCAAGGTGCCAGCCGTTCCCGGCGTGCGCTTCGCCACCGCCGAGGCCGGCATCCGCTACAAGGGCCGCACCGACGTCGTGCTGATGCTGCTCGACGAGGGCACGCAAGCGGCGGGGGTCTTCACCCGCTCGAAATGCCGCTCCGCGCCGGTCGACTGGTGCCGCGAGAATTTGAAGCACGGTGTCGCCCGCGCCGTTGTCGTCAACTCCGGCAACTCCAACGCCTTCACCGGCATGAAGGGGCGCGACGCCGTCAAGCTGACGGCGGACATCGCCGCCACGGCGGCGGGCTGCAAGCCCGAGCAGGTCTTCATCGCCTCGACGGGCGTGATCGGCGAGCCGCTCGACGCCACGAAATTCGAGGGCGTGCTGCAGGATTGCGCCAAGCGCGCCGCCGATGGCCCCTGGATCGACGCCGCCAAGGCGATCATGACGACCGACACCTTCCCGAAGGCGCTCTCGCGGAAAGCCAAGATCGACGGCCATGAGGTCGTGCTCGCCGGCATCGCCAAGGGCGCGGGCATGATCGCGCCCGACATGGCGACGATGCTCTCCTTCGTCTTCACCGATGCGCCGATCGCCGCGCCCGTCCTGCAGGCTCTCCTGTCGAAGGGCGTCAAAGGCTCGTTCAACGCTGTCACCATCGACAGCGACACCTCGACCTCCGACACGCTGATGCTTTTCGCCACCGGCAAGGCCAAGGACCGGGGTGTCCCGGCGATCACCAAGCTCGACGATCCCCGACTGTCCGGCTTCAAGCGCGCGCTCAATGCGCTGCTGCTCGAACTCGCCCATCTCGTCTGCAAGGACGGCGAGGGCGCGCGCAAATTCGTCGAGGTCCGGGTCGCAGGCGCCGCCTCCTCGCGCTCGGCCAAGCGCGTCGCGCTCTCGATCGCGAACTCGCCACTGGTCAAGACCGCCATCGCCGGCGAGGACGCCAATTGGGGCCGCGTCGTCATGGCGGTCGGCAAGGCGGGCGAACCCGCCGACCGCGACAGGCTCGACATCTCCTTCGGCGAGATCATGGTGGCGAAGCAGGGCGCGCGCGCGCCGTCCTACGACGAGGCCGCCGTTTCCGCCTACATGAAAGGCGAGCACATCGTCATCACCGCCGATCTCGGCCTGGGTCGCGGCAAGTCGGTCGTCTGGACCTGCGATCTGACCAAGGCCTATGTCGAGATCAATGGCGATTACAGGTCGTAGAATGACCCCATCCCGTCATTGCGAGCGTAGCGAAGCAATCCAGTCGTTTGCGCGATCCCTCTGGATTGCTTCGCTGCGCTCGCAATGACGGGTAACGACACGGCCGCCGGCCCCAGCCGCGCCTTCGTCATCGGCCACCTGCTCGCCTGCTCGCTGTTCTGGGGCTGCAGCTTCCTGTTCATCAAGCTGATGAACGGCGAAATCTCGCCGTTGGCCATCGCGGCCGGGCGCGGATTGCTCGGGGCGGCGGCGCTCGCGGCCTATGTCGTCTGGCTCGGCCAAAACCCGATCCCGCGCCGCGATGAGATCCGGCACTGGCTCGTGCTCGGCACAACCAATGGCTGGGTGCCCAATGTGCTCGTCGCCTATGCGCTAGTGCAACTCGCCAGCGGCCCCGCCGCGATGATCCAGGCGGCCGGGCCTCTGGTGACGGCCATCTTCGCGCATTTTCTCTTCGCCGAGGAGCGCATGGGCTTGGCGCGGCTCACAGGCATCCTGCTCGGCATGGTCGGCGTCGCGCTGCTGATCGGCCCGCGTCTGATCGAAGGCGGCGGCACGGCGCTCGGCGTGCTCGCCATGGTCGGCGTGACGCTGGGCTACAGCGTCGGTAATCTCTATGCCCGGGCGGTGCCGGCCACAGCCGGCGATCCGGCCCGGCTCGCGCTCGGCCAGCAGGTCGTCTCCGGCATCGTCGCGCTGATCCTGACGCTCGCCTTCGCCGGCCCGTCCGCCTTCGCGGCCATAACGGGCCATATCCCGGCCGTGCTGGCGCTGGGCCTGCTCTCGACCGCGATCCCGATGGCGATCTTCATGCGCCTGATCCGGGCGGCGGGCCCGACGCGCGCGGCGATGACCGGCTATCTGGTGCCCACGGTCGCCACGATCATGGGCATCGTGGTCCTGAATGAGACGCTGGAGTTGCGGCAGATAATCGGAGGTTGCATCATCCTCGCCGGCGTCTTCCTTGTCACGACGTCGGGGCGGTTGGCGAGGGCGGCATGAGGCTGGTTCTGGGAGTGTGTATCGCTACGATGCTGGCTGGATGCGTTGATCGCCAGCCGACGGTGGCGCAGTTCTCGGTCGAAGAGGCAGCCTTCATCAAGAAGCCCGGCAAGGGCGTCGTCGTCGGCCACGCCTTCCTGACCAAATCGACCGGCGTCGTGGTCAACGCGGCTGGCCAAGTCGTACGTCTGATCCCGGAGACGCCCTTCTCGCGGGAGCGCTTCGCACAGCTCTACGGCAAGGGCAAATACGTGCCTCATTCCGCCTATCCGCGCGACGACAATCCCGATCCGCGCTACGCCGAATACAGCCGCACCACCAAGGCCGAGGCCAATGGCAAATTCGCGTTCGAAAACGTGCCGCCGGGGGAGTATTTCATCACCACGCAGGTGATCTGGGGCGACGAGGACGCGCTGTTCCGCGAGGGCGGCTCGGTCTATGACACGGTCACGCTGACCGGCAAGGAAACCCAGCCGGTCAGCGTCGTGCTGTCGAGATACTGAGAGATCGCTTGAAACTCCTCCTCGTCGTCGCCTGCGCACTGATCGATGCCGATAACCGCGTCCTCGTCGCGCAGCGCCCTCAGGGCAAGGCGCTGGCCGGCCTGTGGGAATTCCCCGGCGGCAAGCTGGAAGCCGGCGAACGCCCCGAGCCCGCGCTGATCCGCGAACTCGCGGAAGAGCTCGGCATCGCGGTGAAGGAGGACTGCCTCGCGCCGCTGACCTTTGCCAGCTTCGCCTACCCCGAATTCCATCTGCTGATGCCGCTCTATATCTGCCGGCGCTGGGAGGGGCAGGTCTTCTCCCGCGAGGGCCAGCCGCTGAAATGGGTCCGCCCCGGCAAGCTCAGGGAGCTGGCGATGCCGCCGGCCGACGAGCCGCTAATCCCGCATCTGGTGGATCTGCTGGGGGTGTGAGCGCCTCCACGTCGTCGCGGCCGAGCTGAAACCGCTCGAACCGCGCAAGCTCCGCCTCGATCAGCGCCTTCGTCTCCGCCCTCTCGCAGCCCTCGATCCATGTCCATTGCTGGATCAACAGCTTACCTGCCGCGCGATCCGTCTTCAGGTCGAGCACCGCGACGATGCGGTCCCCGACCAGCACCGGCAAGGCGAAATAGCCGAAGACGCGCTTTTCCTTCGTCACATAGGCCTCGAAGACATGGCCGTAGCCGAAGATGGCTTTCGTCCGCTTGCGCTGGATGATCAGCGGATCGAAGGGCGAGAGGATATGGACGAGGCCGGCGTCCGGCTCCGGAGTCGAGCTATCGAGCAGGTCGCGCGGCATCCAGTGCGGCGTCTTCTCCGCGCCCTCGATCCTGATCGGTGCAAGCTCCCGGCGCTTGACCCGCGCGTCGATCAGCTCGGCCACGGCCTTCTTGCGCGGCGCGTCGAGATGGCAGATCGAGTCGAGGCTGACGACGCCCTGCGCCCGCAGGGCCCGGTCGAGCACATAGGCCGTCACCTGCCGCTCGCTGGCCGGCGTCGGGCGCTTCTCGAACGCGAAATGCCGGTCCATCAGCTCATAGGTCTTGAGCATGCCGGCGCGGGCCGAGACCACCAGCTCGCCATCGTAGAAGGCGCGCTCCAGCAGGCCCTTTGACGGTTTCTTGCTCGCCCAGAGATGCGCCTTCTCGACCAGCACGTCGGTGTCGATGTCCCGGATCGTCAGCGCGCCCTGCTTGCGGATGCGGGCGAGCAATTTCCGACTCTCCTCGCGAGAGCCTACCGCCGACCAGCGCTTCGGCTCCTCGCGATGTGCCTTCATCGCCGGCAGGAAGAAGCGCAGGTCGGATGTCGCGACATAGGACAGCGCATGCGTCCAATACTCGAACACGCTCTTCTCGGCCGACTGCGCCACGGCCAGATCGGCGCGCTGGTAGGACGGGATGCGGCTGTAGAGGATATGGTGGTGGCAGCGTTCGATCACGTTGATCGTATCGATCTGGACATAACCGAGATGCGCGACGGCCGCCGCCACGGCCTGCTGGCCGGAACCGAATGGCTCCCGCGTGTCGAGCCGCTGTGCGCGCAACCAGATGGCGCGGGCCTGCGCCGTGGTCAGGGTCAGCGGCGGTTTGATGCGGGGCGGCATGGGAGCGGTCTCGCCTGTCTCTCTGCGGTGCCCGAGCATAGCCCCGCTGCTGACCGGCGTTGTCACCAGCCTGTTCTGTTCCACAGGGAACAGCGACGGGGCCGACCGCAGCCTAGGCTTTCTCCATCAACGGGACAGACCCGTCTTACGAGAAAGTGCCGGCCATGGTCCGCAAACCCCTGATCGCCATTCTGGCCCTGCTGGTCGCCGGCGGAACCGCTTTCGCCAGGCCGCGCGCGGTCCAGCCGGTCCCGGCCGTCTCCGCCGAACTCAAACTCTCGGAGAAAATCAAGGCGGCCCGCTTCCGCGTCTCACGCCCCGTCATGGTGCGCAACCCGGAGCTGATCGCCTCGGCGCGGCAGCAGACCTCCCGCACGGTCGTCGCAGCCTAACCCTCAGCCTTGGCCTGCCAGCACCGCGGCCAGTGTCTCGCGCGTCAGCTCCGCCATTGCCGTCTGCGCCTTGAACGCTTTCGTCTTCTCGCCCGGGTTCATCACCAGGATAACGGTTTCCGTGCCCGGACAGGCTGGGTCGGCGCAGATGATTTCGTTGACGGCGATGGCGGCCGCCTCGGGCAGCCCGAGCAGGCCCCGGACGTCGGCCTTGATGCGCGCGGCGTGCCCGGCGTCCTTCGCCTTGTCGGCCGCGCTCTTGCCAAAGAGGCCCAGGCGCATCGCGGATCAGGCCGATGGCAGCGTCAGCACGCCGGCCGCGCCGTCTTCCGTCCCGAAGGCCAGCCGCTTGCCGGGCTTGTCCCAGGCGAAGGCGGTGATCCCGCTGCCCTTCAGCGCCGGGCGGACCAGCAATTCGGACGCGTCGGTCAGGCGGATCATGAGGATGCAGCCGTCATCATAGCCGACGGCGAGCACCAGCGCGCGCGGATGGAAGGCGACGCGGGTGACTTTGGCGTGCCGCGCGCCGCACTCGCGCGGGGCCTTGCCTTGGGGCCCGTCGCCCTGGAACGGCCAGATGATCGCGGCGTCCGCGCCGCTGGAGGCGAGCCAGAGACCGTCATGCGACCAGGACAGCGAGCGCGGTTTTGCGGGATAGCCGGTCATCCGCATATGGCTGGGCTTTTCGCCGAGCCGCCAGCCATGCAGAGCGTTCTCCTGCATGGCCGAGACGACGAAGCGCCCATCCGGGGACCAGGTGACGTCGAGATGCGAGCCCTTCCATTCGAGAAAGTCCGGCTTCGTCTCGGTGTTTGGATACCAGAGCGAGACACCGTTCATCTGCGCGATGGCCAGCCGATAGCCCTTTGGCGCAAAGACCAGCCCCTGCGGCGTCGAGGCGACGTCGAGCGATTTGACCCGGCCCTTGTCATCGCGCGCATGGACGCCGCGTCCGGCGTTCCAGGCGAGGCTGCCGCTGGCCGACAGCGTCACGGAATCGATCCAGCGCCGCTTCTCGTCGCGCGCCAGCTCGGTCGCCGGCCCCTCCGATGTGAGCGCGACGACGCGTCCATCATCGCCACCGGTGATCAGCCGCTCGCCATCGCAGCAGGCGCTGAGCACGCCGCCGGCATGAGCTTCGACCGTCTCGGCTTCGCCGTCACGCCAGCGCAGCACACGCCCGTCGGCGAGCGCCAGAGCGAGTGTGCTCTTCAGCCAATGTGCGGCGACGACATGCGCGCCGACCTCTACGGGAACGACATGCTCGCGCAGCGAGACGGGTTTGGCGATCGTGTCCATGAGAGACGCTTTAGCTCTGGGCGAGGATTTCGCAAACCACTGTCAATCCGGGGCGGCTTTGCCGCGCCCCGGAATGACAGGAAGGGCTACGCCGCGCAGGCCAGAAAGCCCTTGCGCAGCTCGGCCTCGTCGAGGTCGCGGCCGATGAAGACGAGGCGGGAGTTGCGCGTCTCGCCGCTCTTCCAGTCGCGCTGCAGATCGCCGTCGAGGATCATGTGGACGCCCTGAAAGACGAAGCGGCGCGGCTCGTCCTTGAAGGCGAGAATGCCCTTGGAGCGCAGGATGTTGGGGCCTTGCGCCTGGCTGAGATCGTTGATCCAGGGCATGAACTTTTCGGGATCGACATCGCCGGGGATCGTGAAGGAAAGCGAGCGGACCTCATCGGAATGGTGGTGATGATGCCCGGCCTCGAGGAAATCCGGCTCGATGTCGAGGATACGGTCGAGATCGAAGGCGTTGCGGTCCAGCAACTGGTCGATCGGCAGGTCGCAGCGCGTGGTCCTGTGCAGCTTCGCATAGGGGTTGATTGCCCGGATATTGGCCTCGACCTCGGCCAGTTCCTCCGCCGAGACGAGATCGACCTTGTTGAGGATGATCACGTCGGCGAAGGCGATCTGGTTCTTGGCTTCGGGCGCGTCCTTCAGCCGCTGCGTCAGCCATTTCGCGTCGGTGACGGTCACGACAGCATCAAGCTTCGTGGCGTCGCCGACATCCTGGTCGACGAAGAAGGTCTGGGCGACCGGGGCGGGATCGGCGAGCCCCGTTGTCTCGACGATGATCGCGTCGAACTTGCCCTTGCGCTTCATCAGCCCGTCGAGGATGCGGATGAGGTCGCCGCGCACCGTGCAGCAGATGCAGCCATTGTTCATCTCGAAGACTTCTTCATCCGCGCCGACCACGAGGTCGCCATCGATGCCGGTCTCGCCGAACTCGTTGACGATCACGGCGAATTTCTTGCCGTGGTCCTCGGTCAGGATGCGGTTGAGGAGCGTGGTCTTGCCGGCGCCCAGATAGCCTGTGAGCACCGTGACGGGGATTTTTTCGGGCATGGGTCTGACCTGATAGGTGGCTGACGCAGACGGGGTCGGCGCTCAGGCCGGGCCGGCGCCGAGCGCCTTCTCGATCTGGCTTATATTGTGTTTCATCATCGCGATGTAAGTCCCGGCGGGACCGTCCTGTGCCGACAGCGCGTCGGAAAACAGCCGCCCGCCGATCTTCGCCCCCGTCTCGCGGGCGATCTGCTCGATCAGGCGCGGATTGGTGACGTTTTCGAGGAAGACGGCCGGAATCTTCTCCGCCTTGATCTGCCGGATGATGCGGGCGACATCCCTTGCCGAGGCCTCGGCTTCGGTCGAGACGCCCTGCGGCGCGATGAACTGGATGCCATAGGCCTTGATGAAATAGCCGAAGGCGTCGTGCGAGGTAATTGCCTTGCGCCGGTCGGCGGGGATGCGCGCCACGGCCGCCCTGATCTCGGCCTCGACCCCATCGAGCTGCGCGAGATAGGCCGCCGCATTGGCGTCATAGACCGCCTTGCCGGCCGGATCGGCAGCACTCAGCGCGTCGCGGATGTTGGCAACGTAGATCTTGGCGTTCGGAACGCTCTGCCAGGCATGAGGGTCGGCTTCGCCGGCATGGCTGTGGCCATGCTTGTCCTTCCTGCCATGGCCGTGGTCGTCGCCCGCCGCCTGCAATAGCGCAATGCCGCTTGTCGCGGTCGCGATCGTACCCTTTGCACCCGAGGACTTGATCAACCGCGTCATCCAGCCCTCGAATTTCAAACCGTTGACGACGATCAGCTTCGCCGCCGCGAGCGTCTTCGCATCGGCCGGCGTCGGCGAGTAGACATGGGCGTCGCCATCGGGGCCGACCAGCGTCGTGACGCTGACTCGCTCGCCGCCGACCTGACGGACGAGATCGCCGAGGATCGAAAAACTCGCGACGACGGCCAGCTTCTCCTGCGCTAAAGCGGGCAGGCTCGCGAGAGTCAGGCCGGCGACGGCGCCCGCAATCAGGTCACGACGGTTCAGCATGACGCCCCCTCCGGCAGATAGTGAAACACTATAACATCACTAACGTTGGAGATGGGCGGCAGGCAAGAGGCGGCGCGCAAGCCCGCCCTGCGAGCCGAGCAGGAGCGAGCCGAGATAGAGCACGCCGGCCGCCAGGATGATCGCCGGCCCCGCGGGAAGATTGCTGCCGGCCGAATAGGAAACGACGAGCCCGGCATAGCCGGCGACCATGCCAAAGCCGCAGGCGAGCAGGATCAGTCGCGTGATATCGGCGGTCCAGAAGCGGGCGGCGGCGGCGGGCAGCATCATCAGCCCGACCGCGAGCAATGTGCCGAGCGCATGGAACCCGGCGACGAGATTGAGCACGACCAGCGCCAGAAACGTCAGATGCACCACTCCGCCGGAGCGGCTGACGGAGCGCAGAAAACCCGGATCGACGCATTCCATCACCAGCGGGCGGTAAAGCGCGGCCAGCGTCAGCAGGCTCAACGTCGCCACGCTCGCCAGCAGCACGAGCACGTCGTTGTCGAGCGCCAGCACATTGCCGAACAGGACATGGAAGAGATCGACCGCCGAACCGCGCAGCGAGACGATGGTGACGCCGAGCGCCAGCGAGATCAGGTAGAAAGCCGCGAGCGAAGCGTCCTCCTTCATCACGGTGAGGCGCGCCACCGCGCCGGCCGCCAAGGCGACCGCAAACCCCGCCGCAAGCCCGCCCAGCGTCATCGCCGGCAGCGAGAAGCCCGCGACAAGATAGCCGATCGCCGCGCCGGGCAGGATCGCATGCGCCATGGCGTCGCCCGTCAGGCTCATCCGGCGCAGCATCAGGAAGACGCCGATCGGCGCGCCCGAGACCGACAGCGCCATGATCCCGACGAGCGCCCGGCGCATGAAGTCGAATTCGGCGAAGGGGCCGATGAGGAGGTCGTAGAGCATCGGCCCGGCTGGGGTTGGCCTGAGATCAGGCGGCAGCGCGCTGGCAGGGAGCGGCGTGGCTGTCGAAGGCCTCGACCATGCGGCGCGCCCTGAGCAGGTTCTCTGCCGTAAGCACCTGCGCGGTGTCGCCCCAGGCGACGGTCTCGCGCGCCAGCAGCAGCGTCTGCGGAAAGGCGCGGCGCACCGTCTCAATGTCGTGCAGCACGGCGACGACCGTGCGGTTCTCGCCATGCCAGCGCTGCACCAACGCCAGCAGGTCGGCCGTGGTGCGGGCGTCGATCGCGGTGAAGGGCTCGTCGAGCAGGATGATGTCGGCGTCCTGAAGCAGCAACCGCGCAAACAGCGCCCGCTGCATCTGGCCGCCCGAAAGCGCACCGATCGGACGGCGCTCGAAGCCGGTCAGGCCGACAGCCGCGATGGCCGCCTCGACCTTGCTCTTGGCGCCGAGCCCGATCCGCCCGAAAATGCCAGCCTGGCTCCACAAACCCATGGCGACGAGATCGTAGACATGGATCGGAAAGGAGCGGTCGAGATCGGCCGATTGCGGCAGATAGGCGAGCCGCTTGCCCTTCGACAGCGTCAGCCCCCCGTCGAGCGGCGCGAGCGCCCCGGCAATGCCCTTGAGCAGCGTCGACTTGCCGGCGCCGTTGGGGCCGACGATGGCGGTCAGGCTGCCCTGCGCGATCTCGCCCGACAGATGGTGCACCGCCGGATGGCGGTCATAGCCGAGCGTCAGATCGTCGAGGCGAATGGCGGGCACGGTCACTCTCGTCACAGGATCACGGCGAGCGTCGCCGCCCAGACCAGGGCGATCACGCCGAAGGCGATGCTGAGCCGCTGCCCAGCCGATAGCCGCAGCAGCGACCAGCCCGGATTCTCGGAAACGGCGCGATGGGCATGGGCGTGCGAATGGCTCATATGGAATGATATAATATTACGTGGCCGCTGAGGCAAGCCGACGCGGAAAACTGTCCCCGGCCATCGCCCGGTCAAAACGGGAGATACTGATAGAGCCAGGTCTCGGTAAGCACCTGATCGCCGCCGCGCAGGAAGCAGCGCATCTCGATCGGGTCGTTGCCCTCCGCCGTGAGGTCGAACTGGGCGCGCCAGTGGCCGGGCACGTCGTTGGGAACCGCTTCTGCGAAGACGTAGGAGAACGCGCCCCGCGAGGCCGAGAGCACGACCTCCGGCTTGACGCCGAAGGGGATCGTCTCCAGCGAAGGCCCCTTGAACTCGACCATGAATTTGCGCACGCCCTTGGGCCGTGTCGTGCCGGGCTGGCCGCCATTGCCGAGCCGGGTCGCGACGACGCGCCCGAGCGGCGATGGAAACGGCTCGTCGGCAAGCCAGTGCAGCTTGTATTTGAACGCATAGGACGCGCCGGCCCGCGCCGGCCCGTCCGGCACCCACATCGCCACGATGTTGTCGTGGATCTCGTCGTCGGTCGGGATTTCGATGAGCTGGACCGCACCCTTGCCCCAGTCGCCTTGCGTCTCGACCCACAGGCTCGGCCGGCGCTCGTAGAACACGCCGTCGAGATAGTTCCCGATCTCGCGGTCGCGCTGCATCAGGCCGAAGCCGCGCGGCGCGTTGTCGGAGAAGGAGGAGGCGATGGTGCGGCCCGGATTGTTCAGCGGCCGCCAGGCGCGCTCGCCCGCGCCGGTCCAGAGCGCGAGCCCGTCCGAATCATGCACCTCCGGCCGCCAGTCGACGGCGGTCGCCTTTGCGGTTTCGGAATACCAGAACATCGAGGTCAGCGGCGCGATGCCGAGCCGTTCGACGTCGCGGCGCAGCCAGAGCGCCTTCTCGATCTCCATGGTGACGCCCTTGCCGCGATGCATGCGAAAACGGAAGGCCCCGGCGACCGACGGCCCCGACAGGAGCGCATAGACCACGACATGCTCGGACGCCTCCTTGGGCGTCTCCAGCCAGACATGGGTGAAATCGGGGAACTCTTCCGCCTTGCCACCGACGGCCGGGTCGATCGCCAGACCGCGCGCTGAAAGCCCGTACTGGTAGAGTTCGCCGATGGCCCGGAAATAGGAGGCTCCGAGAAACGCGACCCAGTCGTTCTTCTTCCAGTCGAGCTTCTCGCCCTTGCGGCCGGGATGGCCCGAACGGCTTTCCTGGAAGCGGAAGCCGGCGAAGCCCGCACCCTGCGGCAGTTCATGCGCCGGCGAATCTGCCGGCATGTCGAAATAGCGCTCGTTGTAGACGATCTCGCGGGCCTGGCCGTTGTCGAGCACATGCATGCGCGCCGGCTTCTGGAAATAGCGCCCGAGATGGAAGAAGGTCACCGGCCAGGGCGACGGCCCATCGGCCCAGAGCGCCATCTCCGGCTTGAAGCGGATCTTGCCATGGGCGTCGTAGTCGATCCGCTCCAGAACGTCCGGGCGCGGGCTCGGCGGGGCCTGATAGGGCCTGGCGGCCAGATCGCGCGCCCGCTCCTTGAGCCCGTCGAAGCTGAACGCCTCGGCGCTCCCCAGCGTCAGGCCCTGCTGCGCGAGCGCGGCCGGCGAAAAGCCGAGCGCCGCCAGAGCGGCGGTCGCGCCAGCACTGGCGAGCAGGGTGCGGCGGTCGGGGCGGGGCGGCGTGGCGCGCAGGGTCATGTCGGGCTTGAGCTCGGCTTCTGGCGGGGGCTGACTGGGTGGAGATTGTCTCGGCTAACCCGTCCCTCTGGCAAGGGCAACCGGGATGCCGGCCGCCTCCCTGCACGCCAAAAATGGCGAAAGCGTCACGCGGGGCGGCCGATCGCTGGACGCCTGCATGCTTCTTGCGCTTTCCATTCCGGCACAGGCTGCTCTACAACAACGGCAAGCCCTTCATCGAATGCGGCGTTTTCTTTGTCTCGGGAGGTTACATGACCAGGTTTTCCAAGCGCAGCGGCACAATCGCAGGCCTCGCAACCGCAGCCCTGATCGCACTCAGCCCCGCCGCCGCCCGCGCCCAGGATTTCATCAACGTCCTGACCGGCGGCACCTCGGGCGTCTATTATCCGCTCGGCGTCGCGCTTTCCAAGATCTACGGCGAGAAGGTTCCCAACACGCGCCCGACCGTGCAGGCCACCAAGGCTTCGGTCGAAAACCTGCAATTGCTGCAGCAGGGCAAGGGCGAAATCGCCTTCACGCTGGGAGATTCGCTCGCCGCCGCCTGGAACGGCGACGAGGAAGCCGGCTTCAGGACACCGCTGAAGAAGCTGCGCGGCATCACCGCGATCTATCCCAACTACATCCAGATCGTCGCATCGAAGGATTCGGGCATCAAGACGCTGGCCGATCTCAAGGGCAAGCGGCTCTCGGTCGGCGCGCCGAAATCCGGCACCGAGCTCAACGCCCGCGCCATCCTCGCCGCGGCCGGCATGAGCTACAAGGATCTGTCCAAGGTCGAATATCTGCCCTTCGCGGAATCGGTCGAGCTGATGAAGAACCGCCAGCTCGACGCCACACTGCAATCGGCCGGGCTCGGCGTCGCCTCGCTGCGCGATCTCGCCACCTCGGTCGAGATCACCGTGGTCGAGGTGCCCGCTTCCGTGGTCGACAAGGCAGGCCCTCCTTTCGTCAAGGCGACGATCCCGGCCAACACCTATACCGGCCAGACCGCGCCGGTGCAGGCGGCCGCCGCGCTGAACTACCTCGTCACCCATGAGGGCATGAAGGAGGAGACGGTCTACCAGATGACCAAAGCCGTCTATGAGAGCCTGCCGGATCTCGTCGCCGCCCATGCCGCCGCCCGCGCGATCAAGCTCGAAGGCGCGCTCGAGGGCATGCCGCTGCCGCTGCATCCCGGCGCGGCGCGCTACTTCAAGGAAAAGGGCCTGAAGGTCGGCTCCTGAGCCCTCAGCGTCTCTCTTGAACGGAACACGGGCGAGGCCGGATCATCGGCCTCGCCCTTTTGCGTGACTGACGACAAACAAGACCGCCGGTCAGCGGGCGGCGACGAGGATTGCCAGATGAGCCAGGACAAGACGCGACCGCTCGCGGTTCCAGACATCGCCGGCGCGCCGGGCCCGGCCCCTGCCCCCCACGATCCCGAGCACGGCCTGCCCGCCACCTTCGGCGAGGGCTGGACCGGCCGGCTGCTGTTCTGGATCGCGGTCGGGTTCTCGGGCTTCCAGGTCGTCACCGCCTTCGGCATCCCGCTCGATGCGCGGCTCGTCGGCTCGGTGTCGTGGCTGACGCCGATCACCCTGATCCGCGTGGCTTTCGCGCTCTGGCTGGTCTGGATCGTGGTCGGGGCGGCGCGCGGCCGCGTCATGGGCGATGCCGTTCTCGCCTTCCTGATGCTGTTGGGGGCCTTCGAGCTGGTCGCTCTCTACACCGGCACGCTGCCCAACCAGATCGTCCGCACGCTCCATGTCGGCTTCCTGTGCCTCACCGCCTGCGGCCTGCTCGCCAATGCAGATGAAACCTCGCGTCCCGGCCGCTACTTTTGGTGGGCCGTCGGCGTCGCCGGCTTTCTCGTCGGCCTCTATCACTGGTGGAACTATGTCGAGCTGGTGAACCGCGCCGGCGAGGTCACCCCGGCCGACATGGTTGTGGGGCTGACCGCACTGGCCGTGCTGTTCCTGCTGGTCTGGCGCGCCATGGGCATCGCCCTGCCGCTCGTGGCCGGCACCTTCCTGGCCTATTGCTTCTTTGGCCAGTATCTGCCGGCGCCCTACAACCATCGCGGCTACGGCCTCGATCAGGTGCTGGAGCAGATGACCTTCGGCACCGAGGGCATCTACGCCACGCCGACGGCGGTCTCCGCGACCTTCATCTTCCTGTTCATCCTGTTCGGCGCGTTCATGGAGCGCGCCGGCGTGATCGATTTCTTCAACGACATCTCGATGGCGATGTTCGGCGGCAAGCAGGGCGGCCCGGGCAAGGTCTGCGTCGCCTCCTCGGGCCTGATGGGCATGGTCTCGGGCTCGGGTGTCGCCAATGTCGTGGCCTCGGGCCAGTTCACGATTCCGCTGATGAAGCGCTCCGGCTTCAGGGGCGCCTTCGCGGGCGGCGTCGAGGCGACCTCGTCGATGGGCGGGCAGATCATGCCGCCGGTGATGGGCGCGGTCGCCTTCATCATGGCCGAGACCATCGACGTGCCCTATTCCAAGATCGTCGAGGCCGCGATCATCCCGGCGCTGCTCTATTTCGCTGCCTGCTACTGGGCGGTGCATCTGGAGGCCGGCAAGCTCGGCCTGACCGGGCTGCCGAAATCCGAGCTGCCGAGCCTGCGCGCCGAACTGCGCAAGAACTGGTACCTGATCGCGCCGCTGCTGGTGCTGGTCTATCTCCTGTTCGCCGGCTTCACGCCGCTCTTCGCCGGCGCGGTGGGGCTGGCGCTCACCGTCGCGCTGATCCTCGGCCTCGCGATCTCGGCGGGGCTGGGGACCACGGCGCTGCGGGTCGTCTTCTGGATCGGCTTTGCGCTGCTCTCGGCCGCCTCGATGACGATCAGCATCGCGACCGTTCTGATGGTCGTGCTGGTTCTGGTGGTCTGGAACATGCTGCGCGGAGCCTCGGGCCGCGAGGTGCTCGCCTCCTGCGTCCAGGCGCTCGCCGACGGCGCGCGACAGGCGATTCCCGTCGGCCTCGCCTGCGCGCTGGTCGGCATCGTCATCGGCACGATGACGCTGACGGGCATCGGCACGATCTTCGGCTCCTGGCTGATCGGCGTCGGCAAGAACTCGATGTTCCTGGCGCTCGTTCTGACGATGGTCTTCAGCCTGATCCTCGGCATGGGCATCCCGACCATCCCGAACTACATCATCACCTCGTCGCTGGCAGCCCCGATCCTGCTGCAGCTCGACGTGCCGCTGATCGTCAGCCACATGTTCGTATTCTATTTCGGCATCATGGCCGACCTCACGCCGCCGGTGGCGCTGGCGGCATTCGCCGCAGCCCCGATGGCCAAGGAATCGGGCATGAAAATCGGCATGCAGGCGGTGAAGATCGCACTGCCGGGCTTCGTCATACCCTTCATGGCTGTCTACGATCCGACGCTGATGCTCCAGCCCGTGGCCGGACTAACGGGCGCGAGCTACTGGCTCGCCGTCGTCTACATCGTCGCCAAGGCGACGCTGGCGATGATCCTCTGGGGCGCGGCCTTCGTCGGGCAGTTGATGCGCCCGCTGGCGCTATGGGAGCGCATTCTGGCTGCCGTCGCGGCCGGTTTCCTCGTCGCCGCCGTGCCGGTCACCGACGAGATCGGCTTTGCGCTCGCCGCCCTTATGATCGGCCAGCATGTCTGGCGCGTCAGAGCCGCCAGAAGCGTGGCGGCGTAAGCGGCTTTTCATGAGCCTGTGCCTCGCCGCAGGTGCGCTCGTCGTTGCCCTTGGCAGCGACGAGATCGTGCTGGCCTGGCGGCATTCGGTTCAGAAGACGCGCTGGGAAGAGGTCTGGCGCGCGACCCTGGCCGGTATCGTCCTGGCCGAGGCACGGGTCGAAAGCTCGGGCGCTGGCATGGACCCGCCCGACGGCGCACGGTTGGAAAACGGCTTCTGGCGCTGGACCCCAGCTTTGCCGCCGCAGCGGGAGATCGTGATGCGGCGCTCGGGGGCGACGGCCGACTGGCAGGTCTGCGTCAGGTCGATCTGCCGGCCGATGGGCGAGCTGCTGCCAGCCGAGGCCGACCCGGTGACCCTGAGGCGCTGTTCCTGATCAGCCGTTCTGGCTCACGCGCTCGTAGCGGATGACGCGCCGCATCAGGTTCAGCATGGCGTAGGCGGCGAAGCCCGAGAACAGCGCCATCAGCACATAACCGACGATGGGACCAAGCTCGAACAGGCCAGCCAGCGCCCAACCCGCCGCCAGCGCGACGCCGAAGAGTTCGACCGCGATCAGGATGCCGAGCGACACGACCATGATCAGGTTGCCGCCGGTGGTGCGCCCTTGCGCCATTCGCTCGATCCCAGATTCCAGACTGCCAAGACACTTATGCGCGCAACGACCTAGCGGAGGCTGCGGCGGCATGCAACAAAATCGCGCCGCGGCTCGAACTCCGACGACGCCTGCGGCACATGGTTGTCCCCGCCCCGCTTGAAAAGACCCTGATGATCGAGACCCCCGTCTTTGCGTCGGCCGCAGTCGCCGCGCCACACTCCGCGGCTTCGCAGGCCGGCCGCGCCATTCTCGCCGAGGGCGGCAACGCCATCGAGGCCATGGTCGCGATGGCGGCGACCATCGCGGTGGTGTATCCGCATATGAACTCCATTGGCGGCGACGGCTTCTGGCTGGTGCATCAGCCCGGCGGCAAGGTCCATGCGATCGAGGCCTGCGGGCCGGCCGGATCACTGGCGACGATCGAGCGCTATCGCGAAAAGGGCCATGATACGCTGCCGGCGCGCGGCCCGGATGCGGCGATCACGGTGGCCGGCGCGGTCGCTGGCTGGGAGGCGGCGCTGGCGCTCTCGGCCTCGCTGGGCGGCCGCGTGCCGCTGAAGGATCTGCTGGCCGACGCCATCGCTCACTGCGACGCAGGCTACGACATTTCGGCCTCGGAGCTGCGGACCTGGCCGCAGGAGGTCGACGCCGCAAGACGCGCACCGGGCTTCGGCGATTTCTTCTGGCCGGGCGGCGAGCAACCCAAGGCCGGCGCGCGCCGCAGGCCAGAGGCGCTCGGCGCGACGCTGAAGCAACTCGCAGCCGCCGGGCTCGACGATTTCTACCGGGGCGACATCGGCCGCGAGATCGCAGCCGACCTCGCCGCGATGGGCGCGCCGATCACCCGCGCCGACGTCGAGGCTTACTCCGCCCGCATCGTCGAGCCTTTGTCGCTGAAACTCGACGAGCTGACCGTCTATAATTTTCCGCCGCCGACGCAGGGGCTTGCCTCGCTGCTGATCCTCGGCATCTTCGAGAAGCTCGGCGTGACGCGCGCTGAAGGCTTCGACCATCATCATGGGCTGGTCGAGGCGGTAAAGCGCGCCTTCGCGATCCGCGACCGCCACATCACCGACCCGGCGCATCTGACCGCCGATCCGGCGAGCTTCCTCACCGACGCCGTCTTCGCGCGCGAGGCCGCCGCTATCGACAGGAAGCGCGCCGCCCCCTGGCCGCCCAGGCCCGGCAACGGGGACACGATCTGGATGGGCGCAATCGACGGTTCCGGCATGGCCGTGTCCTATATCCAGTCGCTCTACTGGGAATACGGCTCGGGCTGCGTGCTGCCGAAGACCGGCATCCACTGGCAGAATCGCGGCGTCGCCTTCTCGCTCGACAGGAAGGCGGTCAACCCGCTGACGCCCGGCCGCAAGCCCTTCCACACGCTGAATCCGGCCTTCGCCCGCTTTTCGGACGGTCGCATCCTGTCCTATGGCGCGATGGGCGGAGACGGGCAGCCGCAGTTCCAGGCGCAGATCCTGTCGCGCTACCGCTTCGGGCAGAGCCTCGCTGGCGCCGTCGACGCGCCGCGCTGGCTGCTCGGCAAGACCTGGGGCGCGGGCTCGGTCTCGCTCAAGCTGGAAAGCCGCTTCGACCCGATGCTGCTGGCGCGGCTGACGGCCGCCGGCCACCCGGTCGAGGAATATTCCGAAGCCTATTCGGACCAGTTTGGCCATGCCGGCATGCTGCTAAAGCACCCGCGCGGTGAGGTCGAGGCCACGCACGATCCGCGCTCAGATGGCGACGCCCGAGGGATTTGACGCCTATGCCTATCGACGACCCGTTCCGCTGCTTCGTTCCCTATCCCGATGTCGCGGTGAAGAGCGCGGCGTCCGGCCCGCTCGCCGGTCTGACGCTGGCCGTCAAAGACCTGTTCGACGTTAAGGGCTACCCGACCGGGGCGGGCTCGCCGATCGTGCTGGCGCAGTCGGGCGTCAAGACCAAGAGCGCGCCGATCGTGAAAACGCTGCTCGACGCCGGCGCGCGCTTCGTCGGCAAGACGCATACAGACGAGTTCGCCTTTTCGCTCAACGGCAAGAACGCCCATTTCGGCTCGCCCATCAATCCCTCCGCGCCCGACCGCATTACCGGCGGCTCGTCATCGGGCTCGATGGCGGCCGTCGCCGGCCGGCTCGCCGATATCGGGCTCGGCTCCGACACCGGCGGCTCGGTGCGGGCGCCGGCCAGCTATGGCGGGCTCTTCGGCATCAGGCCGAGCCATGGCAGGCTCTCGCTGAAGCGCGCATGGCCGCTCTCGGAAAGCCTCGATACGCCGGGCTGGTTCTGCCGCGACGGCGAGACCTTCGCCCGCGTCGCGGACGCCGTCTTCGGCACCGACCGCATCGCGCTGCCGGAGAAGCCGCGTCTGCTACTGGCCGACGAGATGTTTGCACAAGCCGTGCCCGAGGCCGAGACCATCCTGCGCAATGTCGTGCAGCGCGCCGTCCCAGTGCTCGGGCAGCCCGAGACGGTGATGGTCGCGCGCGATCCCGACGCGCTCTACTGGGCGTTTCGCTGGGTCCAGGGCCGCGAGGCCTGGGTGTCGGACGGCGCGCTGATCGAGCGCTTCGCCCCGCCGCTCGGGCCGGGCGTAGCCGAGCGCTTCGCCTTCTCGAAATCCGTCAGTGACGCCGAACACGCCAAGGGCGAGACCGTCCGCAAGGGCTTTCGCGCCAAGCTCGCAAGGCTTCTCGGCTCCGACGGCGTGCTGATCCTGCCGACCGTGCCGGACATCGCGCCGCTGGTCAGCGCGCAGGAGCCCGAGCTCGACGATTTCCGCAACCGCGCGCTGCGCCTGCTCTGCCTCGGCGGACTGTCGGGGTTCCCGCAGGTGACGATGCCCGTGGCGCAGCGCGAGGGCGCACCGCTCGGCCTCTCGCTGATCGGACCCAAGGGCTCCGACAAGTCGCTCGTCGCCTTCGCGGTCCGATTCGAGCGGGCGGCGCGTATCCGTATCGCGTGAGGAGGACGCCATGAGCGCGCACCACGATCACGACCACGACAACCATCTCAGCCTCATAGAGGCGCGGGTGAAGGCGCTGGAGACGCTGCTGGTCGAGAAGGGCTATGTCGATCCCGCCGCGCTCGACGCCATCGTCGACACCTACGAGACGAAGATCGGCCCGCGCAACGGCGCGCGCGTCGTGGCGAAAGCCTGGACCGACCCGCACTTCGCCGCGCGGCTCAAGGCGGACGGCACGGCGGCGGTCGCCGAGCTTGGCTATGGCGGGCGTGGCGGCGAGCACATCGTCGCGGCTTTCAACACAGCCGAAGAGCACAACCTGATCTGCTGCACGCTCTGCTCCTGCTATCCCTGGCCGGTGCTCGGCCTGCCGCCGGTCTGGTACAAATCCCCGCCCTACCGCGCCAAGGCGGTGCTCGATCCGCGCGGGGTGCTCGCCGATTTCGGCGTGACCCTGCCCGAGGGCCAGACAATCCGCGTCTGGGATTCGACCGCCGAGACGCGCTTCATCGTGATCCCGATGCGCCCGGCCGGCACCGAGGGCTGGTCGGAGGAAAAGCTGGCCGCGATCGTCACGCGAGACTCGATGATCGGAACCGGCCTGCCGAGCGTGGGGGCAAGATCATGAATGGCGGGCAGGACCTCGGCGGGCAGATGGGCTTCGGCCCGGTCCTCCCGGAGCCGAACGAGCCGGTCTTCCATGGCGACTGGGAAAAGCGCGTGCTGGCGCTGAATGTCGCGGCGGGTGCGATGGGGCACTGGACGATCGACGAGATCCGCCATGCCCGCGAAAGCCTGCCTCCAGCGGATTATCTATCGTTCAGCTACTACCGGATCTGGCTGACGGCGCTGAACGCCACGCTGGTCCGGCACGGCTTCGTCAGCGAGGCGGAACTCGCGCAGGGGCGGGCGCTGACCCCGCCCAAGACACCCAAGCGCGTGCTCAAGGGCGAGGATGTAGCGGCCGTGCTGCGGCGCGGCTTTCCCTATCAGCGCGAGGCGCAGGCCCCGGCCCGCTTTTCCGTCGGCGACAGGGTCCGCACCATTGTGATGCATCCCGCCCACCACACCCGCCTACCCCGCTACGCGCGCGGCAAGCTGGGTACGGTGGAGCGCGTCAGCGGCTGCCATGTCTTCCCCGACACCGGTGCACATGGCGCACCGGAAACGGCGCAATGGCTCTACACCATCGTCTTTACAGGCCCTGAGCTCTGGGGCCGCGACGCCGACCCTGCCACCCGCGTCAGCATCGAGGCCTGGGAGAGCTATCTTGAGCCGGCCTGACGCCGAACTGGCGACGAGCCTCGCCGCCGGCACGCCGATCCCGCGCGACGCGGACGGGCCGGTCTTCGCCGAGCCCTGGCAGGCGCAGGCCTTCGCGCTCGTCGTGGCGCTGCAGGGCAAGGGCGTCTTCACCGCCGACGAATGGGCGCAGGCTCTGGGCGCGGAGATCGCCGAAGCCGTGGCGAATGGCGGCTGTCGCGACGGCTCGGACTATTACGAGCGCTGGTGCGAGGCGCTGGAGCATCTGCTCATCGCCAAGGGACTGGCCTCGCATGACGGCATTGACGCGCTTGCATCGTCCTGGGCGCGCGCGGCGGAGGCGACGCCGCATGGCAGCCCGATCCGGCTCGAAAACGATCCGAAGCGCCAAGCGGCGACCGGGTAAAGCGCCTCAGCGGCCCGTGAACACCGGCTCGCGCTTGCTCAGGAAGGCAGCGACGCCCTCCCGGAAGTCGCTGGTTGTCGTTGCGGTCAGGAAAGCCTTGCGCTCGGCCTCCAGCTGCTCGGCGAGCGCCGCGGCCGATGCATTGTCGATCAGCCGCTTGAACTGGCCATAGGCCTGCGTCGGGCCGGATGCGATCCGCAGCGCCAGCGCCTGCGCGCGGGCATCGAGTTCCGCCTGCGGCACGACCTCGCTGACGAGGCCCGCCTCGAGAGCCGCCTGCGCGTCGAGCGCCTCGCCGCGCAAAACCATCGCGAAAGCGCGCGTCCGCCCGAGCTTTCGGGCGAGAAACCACGTGCCGCCGCAATCGGGTGCGGCCCCGATCCGGTCATAGGCGATCACGAAACGCGCCTTGTCGGAGGCCAGAAGGTAGTCCGCGCCGAGCGCGATGCTCAGGCCGCCGCCGGCAGCCGCGCCCTGCACCACAGCCAGGACGGGGGCCGCGCAGGCCCGCAACGCCAGCAGCGGCGGATGCAACGCCTCGAGCAGCGCATCGACGATCTCTGCCGGCTCGTCGCCGAAGCTCGCGACGTCGCCGCCGGCGATGAAGGCGCGGCCCGCGCCGGCAAGCACGATGCAGCGCAGGCCTTCAAACCCGGTCACGGCCGCGACCGCCGCGCCGAAGGCCCGCGCCGTCGCGAGATCGATGGCGTTCAGGACGTCCGGCCGGTCGAAAGTGATGCGGGCGACGCCGGTCGCAACGTCGAAATCATGCGTGACGGGATCTTGCGGCATCGGGATCTCGTTCCGACCGGAGGGCAACGGCCTGCGAGGGGTAAAGCCTCACGCGCTTCCCGGCAATGCGCCGATCATGGCAGCCCGGCCCGGCGATCCCGCTCCGCTCACTCCTTCGCCTTCCCTGCCGTCCCCGGCTTGCTCGGCGCCTGCGCCGCCACCGGATCGCTCGCCGGAAACGTATCCTTCAGCGCGTCGGTCAGGGCCGCATCATCCGTCTTGCCCTTCGCGGTGCGCTTCTGCTCTGCCTGTTCCTGAAGCAGGCTCTCTTTGGCGGGATTGGCGGTGGCGGTCATGGTCGTCTCCTATGTCGCGAGCCGGCGTCGCCGGCCGTTCATCGAGGAAACGCTGGGGGTGGAGGGTCGTTCCGCGCCTCGGCTCTCAGAGCATCTGGATCGGCGAAAAAAACTGCTCGATCGCCGCCATCAGCGACGCGCCGACGATCCACGAGGTCTTGGGATTGGCCGGCGACGGTCGGTTGGCGATTTCGATGCGCATCGTGCCGAGCGCGCTCTTCGCCTCGACGATATGGGTGTTTCCGGCGGCCGCCGGATCGCAGACCACCGCCACCTCGACGCCGGAAAAGCCGGGACCCGCAAGCGCCAGCGCGGCGGCGACATTGAGGTTCTGCGGATAGGCCGCCGCCGCTGCGCGCGCATCGCCGGCAAACAATGTCACGGCGGAGTCCAGGTGCTCGGCATCATGGCCCAGGCGTTCCAGTTCGCCCTTCCAAGCAGCCGGAGGCTTGCGCGATTCGTAAGCCAGCGAGAGGCCGGCCGCGCCGCGCACGGCCCGCACATAGTCGAGCCCGCCAAGCGCGCCCGAGGGCAGCAGGATGCGCCCGCCGCCAAGCCGGGCAGCCTCGGTCAACTGCGCCAACAGCGTCTCGTCATGCAGCGCGCCGATCGACGAGACCAGCAGCGGCAGGCCGAGCCCGAGGCAGGCCGGCCCATGCGCGCGGATCGCGCCATGCCCCGCCGCCTCGACCACGAGATCGGGAGCGAAAGCCGCGACGCCCTCCATGTCGGACAGCAGCGCGCAGCCGGAGGGCACGCGCTCGCGCGACGGCGATGCCGCGCCGAGCAGGACCGCGAGATCGTAAGCCGGTTCGCGCGCCGCCAGCAGCCTCGCGGCGAGATCGCCGGCGATCGCGCCATAGCCGATCAGGACGATGCGACGGCGCTTCATCCCAGTTCGCCGATCCATTCGGCGACGGTCGCGGTGAAGGCGTCCGGCCGCGAGACCGGGAAGAAATGCCCGCCCGTATCGAGCATGGTCTTGCGCGAGCCCGGCAGCGCGGCGGCAAGCTCCTCCTGCAGGAAGCACGGCACGATCATGTCGTCGCGCGCGCCCAGGATCAGCACCGGCATGGCGAGCGCGGCAGCATGCGCCGAGCCGTCGAAGGACAGCAGCGCCTCGATCCGCTCGCGCACGACCGCACGGGCCTCGGGCGACACCGGCGCGCCCTTTTCCGCTCCTTCGAAGACTGGCCAGTTCGCTTCGAGCCAGGTCGGTGGATACGCCAATAGCGCGCCCGTCGCCGCATAGGCCACCGGATCGGCGTCGAGGATCGCCAGACGCGTGCGGAAGAGGCCCGCCATGTAGCGGCTCGGCTTGAGCCAGGTCGCGCTCAGGATCATCCCGTCGAGCCGTTCGGGCGCAAACCGGCCGAGTTCCTGACCGATGCAGCCGCCGGTCGAATGGCCGAGCAGAACGGCGCGGGCGATGCCGGCCGCGTCCAGCACGGCGGCGCAGTCCATCGCGAGCTGCGCGATGGTGCAAGGCGCGCTCCCGCGCGTGCTGGCGCCGATGCCGCGCTGGTCGAAGCGGATGACGCGGAAGGAGCGCGCCAGCGTCGCGGCGTTGTCGGCCCAGAACGCAGCCGTGCCGCCGAGCCCGCTGACCAGCAGCAGCGGCTGGCCGGACCCTTCGCTGAAAGCCTTGAGGACGGCGCCGTCGGCCGTCCTGACCTCGAAGCGCCCATCGGCGCCACCCTGCGCGGCGCTCATTGCAGCGGCGAGTAGGAGACGGGCGTAAGGATGCGCGTCTGCTGGATGTCAATCAGCCCGTCGACGCGGGCGAGATAATCCTGCCAGGCCGGATCGGCCAGCATCGCCTTGCGCCGCGCGGCGCGGTCGTCGAGGCTCTCATAACCCCACAGCGCCACGACATGGTTCAGTTCGCCGATCTCGGTGGTGAAATAGGATACGAAGGTACCGAGGTGCTTCTTCTGCAGGGGTAGGCCGAACTCGCCGTAGAGCTTGACGAACTGGGCGAGCTTGCCGGCCCGGATACGATAATCGCGCTCTTCGTAGATCATTCGAAACCCTCCCCGTTGAGCATGCTGCCTTGGCGGCCGGGCTTGGAGCCCATCGCAATGCGTCTGGCGCAAGATGGCGCAGTCGCGGGTCCGCCGCTATGCCTCTGGCGACGGGGGCGGGACGCAGGCGACGCAAGTCGGCCCCGGGAGGGCCGGTCGGCTCACCAGCGCCTCGGCCAGGCGATCACCGCCCGCAATCCGCCGCCGGGGCGCTCGGACAATGTCAGTTCGCCGCGATGGCCTTCGGCGATGGCGCGCACGATCGCGAGCCCTAGCCCGAAGCCGCTGCCTTCGCGCAACGTTCGCGCCAGATCGCTGCGATAGAACGGCTCGAACACCTTTTCGCGCTCCTCGGCAGCGATGCCGGGCCCGTCATCCTCGACCATGATTGCGATGCGCTCCGGATCGGCGTCGTCGAGCACGATCGCGGGCTTGCCGCCGAACTTGATGGCGTTGTCGATGAGATTGGTCACGGCGCGCATCATCTGGTCTGAATCGCACAGCGCCGAGGCCCGCATCGGCCCCTGATAGACGACGATATGACCGAGATCGCCGAAATCGTCGCAGATCGTCTGCAGCAGCGCCGGAATGTCGGTGGCGACCATGCTGCCAGAAGCGCGGCCCTCGCGCAGATAGGAAAGCGCGCCGCCGACCATGCGCTCCATCAGCGCCAGATCGGCGAGGATGGCCTTGCGATTGTCGTCCTCGGCGATGTCCTCGGCCCGGAGCCTCAGCCGCGTGATCGGCGTGCGCAGATCGTGGCTGACGGCCGCCAGCATCCGCGTGCGCTCGTCGACGAGCCGGCGAATGCGACCAGCCATGGCGCTGAAGGCCCCCGCCAGCCGCTTGACCTCGACCGGCCCGCGCTCGATCGCCACGACCTCGTCGCGGTCGGGGTCGAAGCGGTCTGCGGCCTCGGCCAGGCCGGTCAGCGGCGAGACCACGGCCCGCGTCGCCCAGAGCGAGAGAAGCCCGATCAACGTCGCCAACGAGGCCAGCATCGCGATCAGGAAGATGATGAAGGCGAGCCCGCGCGGCGGCGGCGTCATCGGCGGCGGGGCCATCACGAGGCCGCTGCCGTCCGGGAATCGCAGCCCGACCGGCGGCGGGGCGGGCAGCCCGCCCTGACGCTCGAGCTTGTCGAGGATGAGGGGCTCGGCGATGCCGGCAAGGTCCTCCCGCAGACGCTGCCGCATCTCGCGGTCGGGCTTCGGCAGCGAGCGCGTGGTCGCGTTTTCGCCCTCGGCGAGCCGCGACAGCCGGGGATTGGCGGCAAGCGCGGCGCTGAGAACCGTCTCGCGCTCCTGTGGGCTCCCCGTCGCCTGAAGCTGCCGCGCCACGGTGACGAGTTCGACGACATAGGGAAAACTCGGCAGCCGCCTGAATTCGCTCGGCAGCGTCGTCAGCAGCACGACGGCCGTGACGATGTTGGCGAGAATTAGCGAGCCGACGACGATGACCGCGATCTGCGCCGCCGCGCGCTCCGGCAGCAGCCGCAGGAACAGGCGCTTCATCCGGCCGCGATCTCCGGCGAGAACATATAGCCGCCCGAGCGGATGGTCTGGATCAGCTCCGGCTCGCGCGGATTGCGCTCCATCTTCTGGCGCAGCCGGCTGACCAGCACGTCGATCGAACGCTCGAACGGCGCGGCTGCGCGCCCTTGCGTGAGGTCGAGCAACTGGTCGCGCGAGAGCACGCGGCGCGGCCGCTCGCAGAAGGCGAGCAGCAGGTCGAGTTCCGCCCCTGTCAGCGCGACGCGCTCGCCAGCCGGGTTGAACAGCCGGCGCACCGCCTTGTCGAGCTTCCAGCCCTCGAAGCTGATCACCACGCTTTCGCCGATCTCGGGCTGGGCCTGCGCGGAGGCGCGCCGCAGCACGGCGCGGATGCGGGCGAGCAGTTCGCGCGGGTTGAACGGCTTCACGAGGTAGTCGTCGGCCCCCATCTCCAGCCCGAGGATGCGGTCGATCTCCTCGGCCTTGGCGGTCAGCATGATGATCGGCATGGCCCCGTCCGAGCGCAGCCGCCGGCACAGCGACAGCCCGTCCTCGCCCGGCAGCATCAGGTCGAGCACCACGAGATCGAAGCGGCCGTCGCGCAGGGCGACATCCATCTCGCGGCCGTTCGGCACGGCCTTGACCCGCATGTCGTGGTTGCGCAGGAAGCGCGAGACGAGGTTGGCGATCTCGCGATCGTCCTCGACCATCAGGATATGTGGGGTGCGGTTCATGCCCTGCCTCGGCTCCGGCGCGGCGCGATACAGCCGCGAACCGGCTCTACGCCCCGCTCCCGCGAGCGTCGCGCGTCGGATTGTTTCCAGATGTTTCTGTACACGCATTGGCAATCAGCCGACACCAGAAACCTCGTTCGCGCCGCGATCCGACGCAGAACGTCGGCGCAGGGACGCCATGACGCTGCGCTTTCGGCTCTGGAAACCGGTGGCGGCGGGTCCCATTGTAATGTGGGGCGCTACGACGCTTGCGCCTGAGACCAACGGAGCGACCATGGTTGCGATTTCGGTGCTGGACCTCGTGCCGGTCAACGAGGGCGAGAGCGCGGGCGACGCGCTGCGCAAGTCGATCGACCTCGCGCGCCATGCCGAGGGTCTCGGCTATACCCGCTACTGGGTGGCCGAGCACCACAACATGACCGGGATCGCCAGCGCCGCCACCGCCGTGGTGATCGGGCAGCTCGCCGCCGCCACCTCGACGATGCGGATCGGCGCCGGTGGCGTGATGCTGCCAAACCATGCGCCACTGATCATCGCCGAGCAGTTCGGCACGCTGGAATCGCTGTTTCCCGGCCGCATCGACCTCGGCCTCGGCCGCGCGCCGGGCACCGACCAGCTCACCATGCGGGCAATGCGGCGCGACCCGCATGCCGCCCACGACTTCCCGCGCGACGTCATGGAGGTGCAGGCCTATTTCGAGCCGGCCGAGCCCGGCCAGTCGATCCAGGCCGTGCCGGGCGCGGGGCTGAATGTGCCGCTCTGGATTCTCGGATCAAGCCTGTTCGGCGCACAGCTCGCCGCAGAGCTTGGCCTGCCCTACGCCTTCGCCTCGCATTTCGCACCGGAAGCGCTGATGCAGGCGCTCAGCGTCTATCGCGAGCGCTTCAGGCCATCGCAGCAGGCGAAGACGCCCCATGCCATGCCCGGCATTTCGGTGATAGCGGCCGACACCGATGCAGAGGCGCGCCGGCTCTTCACATCGCAGCAGCTGCGCTTCCTCGACATGATCCGGGGCACGCGCGGCAAGCTCAAGCCCCCCGTCGATGACATCGATCAGCACTGGGCTCCGCATGAGAAGATGCAGGCCTCGCAGATGCTGCGCTACGCCTTCGTCGGGTCGCCCGAGACGATCGCGCGCGAGTTGTCGGCCTTCATCACGGCGACACGCGCGAACGAGATCATGGCGACCGCGCCGATCTTCGACCATGCGGCGCGCAAGCGCTCCTTCGCCATCCTCGCCGAGGTAGCGCAGGGGCTGACGCCAGCCAGAGACGCAGCCTGACGCAGCTCGGGAACATCGGCGGCGGGGCGGCGTTGGCCAGTCTCACCACATGATGGTCCGGGGGAATTTGGATGAAACTCGATATCGAGGCTGCGTTGACCTATGGCTTCGGCAGCGCGACGCAGGTGATCGCAGCGATCGAGGCGGCGCGCTCGCCCGACCAGACGATCCTGTCCGAGAGCCTTGAAATCTCGCCGCCTGCCGACCTGATACGCGACGAGGACATGGCGACCGGCGAGCGGCGCTTCCGCGCGGCGCTGAGTGGCCAGGTCGAGATCCGCTACCGCGCCACGGTCGATAACGGCCTGCGCACGACGCTGCCGGCGGACGCCTTCCAGCACGATTGGTCGCAATTGCCGCGCGAGGTTTTGCCCTATGTGCTGCCGAGCCGGTTCTGTCCGTCCGACGAGTTCATGCGCTTCGCCCAGCGCGAATTCCGCAACGTCCCACTCGGCGGCGCGCGCGTGCTGGCGGTGCTCGACTGGCTTTACGGACATGTCGACTATGTCCATGGCGTCAGCAATGCGCTGACCACGGCCGAGCGGACCTTCATCGACCGCGCCGGCGTCTGCCGCGATTTCAGCCATCTCGGCATCACGCTGACACGGGCGCTGAACATTCCGGCGCGCGCCGTCAGCGCCTATGCGCTCGATCTCGACCCGCCGGATTTTCATGCCGTCTTCGAGGTCTATCTCGGCGACCGCTGGTGGCTGGTCGATCCGACACGGCTCGCCCCCGTCGAAGGCATGGTCCGCATCGGCAGCGGCCGCGACGCCGCCGACATCGCCTTCCTGACCAGCGAGTTCAACTGTCAATGCCTGAACCAGAGCATCACGGTCAGGCGTGCTCAGGACGATACGCAGGACGGCACGGCCCTGCGCGCGGCCTGATCCCCAGACAAAAAAAACGCTCCGACCATCGGCCGGAGCGCTGCCACGATCCTCTCGGGGCAGTCTCAATCGTCGTCGTCGTTACCGCCACGCTGACGCCGGCCGCCGCGGCCGCGACGCCTGCCGCCATTGTCGTCGTCATCTGCCTTGGCCGTGGTCGCGACGGTGAGTGTTGCGCCTGCGAGCGCGATGGCCGGCAAGGCGCTCAGCGCAGTGCGCAGCAGCGACCGGCGGGTCCTGTCGATATCTGTCATCGGTGTCTCCTGTTGCGCCGGCGCCGACGTCAGGGTCCGGGAGAGCCGGCCCGACGCCGGAGGTTGACTGCCCGGCATCAGGATAACGGGCGGGCCGCCGATCTATTCCCGCCCGAGAGAAACATTTTCGCGACGGCCCGATCGGCTCGGCTCCGGCCCTTCAGCGCCAGCCCTTTCAGCGCCAGCCCTTGGCGATCTGCTCGCGCACGGCCGCTGCATCGAGCGCATCGCCCGCCCTCGCGCCGTCCAGAAACGCGTCGATCGCAGCGCCCGAACCGCTCGCCGGCCGGAACGCGCCGTCCGCCATGCGCGGCTCGGCGACGACGACCTGCGCGCTCCACCCTGCGCCCTGCCGGCAGGCGAGCCCGCCCCAGCCCGCGTCCTTGCTCTCGCTGACCCCGAAGCTGCGGCAGAACCCGCGTTCGGTGCGAAAGCTCTGGCGCAACTCGATCTCGCCCGACTGGCCGGCCGCGCGCCAGGCGCGGCGTTCGCCATCGGGCGCGTTCGCCAGCGCCTGCGCCAAAGCGAGGTCGGCGGCGGCAAGCCCGGCCATCCCCGAAGCGCCGGCGCGCCCCTGCGGCGAGGTTGTGCCCGCCCAGTAGCCCAGCCCACCCGCGACGATGCCGGCCAGAGCCGCCGCCATCGGCAGGGCGATCCGGCGTCGCGGTGTCGGCGCGGCGGGGCTCGCGAGCGCAGGCCTTGCTCCCGCATCCGGCGCGCCGCCCATCACGAAGCGCGTCAGCCTGTCGGGCACCGCTTCGCGGACGACAGGGTCGAGTTCCGTCTTGAGGATCTGGCGCGTGGTGACGAACAGGTCGAGCCTTTGCGCCAGGGCCTCGTCGGTCTCGAGCGCCTGCGCGACGGCGTCGATCGTCGCCTCGTCGGCCTCGCCATCGGCGAAGGCGACCAGCATCTCGTCGGTGATCGCGGGCGCGTTCATGACATGCCTCCCAGGGCCGGCATCCCGCCGCCCTCGCCAAGTCCGAGCTGCCGCGCCAGCGCGAGGCGTCCGCGCGACAGGCGGCTCATCACGGTTCCCAGCGGTATCTCCAGAACCTCCGAGACCTCGCGGTAGCTGAGATCCTCGACGCAGACCAGCGTCACGACGCTGCGCTGCTCGTCGGGCAAGGCATCCAGCGCGCGCATCACCTCGGCCGCGGCCAGACGGGCCTCGGCGCTGCGGGCTCCCTCCTCGCCGACGAGATCGTGCCGGTCCTCGATCGCGATCTCGTCGCCATGGCTTTTGCGTTTGCGCATGTCGTCGATCCAGAGATTTTGCATGATGCGATAGAGCCAACTGTCCAGCCTTGTGCCGGGCTGCCAGCCGGCCTGCGCACGCAAGGCCCGCTCGCAGGTCGCCTGGACGAGATCGTCGGCAAGATCGCGATCGCGCGCCAGCGAGACGGCAAATCGCCGTAATCGCGGCAGCATCGTTACGAGCTGCAACCGGATATCGACGCCCATTCTGCACCCTGGTCTCGCCCGGCCGACGGGCCATCGGTTGCGACAACGCGCGGGACCGGGAATTATTCCAGCCGTCGCGCGTTTTTATCAGGCGCGTCAGGCGCGACGGAACAGGAAGAGTGTTTTGCCAGCCATGTCCGACCAGAACACCCGATGTTCCCGCCTCGACAGCGCCTGGCGCATGCGCGCGACCGCCCTGTGCCTGTCGCTGCTGACGGCGCTGCCGCTCGGCGTTGTCGCCACGCCGATGCTCGCGACAGTCGTCCTCGCCGATGACGACGACGATGACGACGATGGCGGGCGTGCCTATCGCCCGCGCTACCAGCGGCCCGCCCCGCGCGCGCAGCCCGTCAGGCAGCCCAGGCGCGAGACGAGGCCGGAATTCGTCGCGATGGTCGCAAACGGACAGGCGACGGAGGCGCTGACGGCCGCCGGCTTCGAGGTGCTGGCCCGGTCCCCGCTCGGCGCGATCGGCAACGATGTGCTCCGGCTGCGCTCGTCGCGCCGCGAGAGCACAGACGCCGCATTGCAGAGGCTGCGCGGGCTGCTGCCGAACACGCCGGTCGATCGCAACGATCTCTACCGTCCGAGCGCCCTGCCCTGCTCCTCGGCCGGCTGCCCGCCCTTCGCCATGGTCGGCTGGCCCGGCCCGCCGCGATCTTGCGGCGTCGAGACGACGATCGGCATGATCGACACCGCCGTCGTGGCGGGCCACCCGGCCTTCCGCATCGGCGCGGTCGAGACACTGACGATGACCGGCCCCGAGCGACGGGCCTCGTCGAACAGCCATGGCACCGCGATCGCGGCGCTGCTGGTCGGACAGGCTGACGGGCTCAATCCGGGCCTGCTGCCGAACGCCAGGCTCGTGGCGGTCGATGTCTTCCACCGGGCGGGTTCGGCCGACGCCGCCGACACCTTCGACCTCGTGCGCGGGCTCGATCTCCTGCTGTCCCGCAACATCGGGCTCGTCAATATGAGCCTGTCGGGAGCCGACAACCCGGTGCTGCGCGCGGCGGTGGAGGCAGCAGTGGCGCGCGGCACCATACTGGTCGCCGCGGCCGGCAATGACGGCCCGCGCGCCGCGCCGGTCTATCCGGCGGCCTATAACGGCGTCATCGCCGTGACCGCGATCGACAGCGCAGGAAAACTCTACCGCAGGGCCAATCGCGGCGATTATGTCGATTTCGCCGCGCCCGGCGTCGATCTCGGCACCGCCGCCGCGACCCAGACGCGCAGGGCGAGCCGCGGCCAGTCGGGCACCTCCTATGCCGCGCCTTTCGTGACGGCGGCGCTCGCCGTCGCGCTCAGCCGCGAGGGCGCGCAGGCGAAGACCGTCGAGGCGAGCCTGCGGACGAGCGCGAAGGATCTGGGCGAGCCGGGACGCGACCGCGAGTTCGGCTGGGGGCTGGTGACTTTGGCTCAGCCCTGCGGCTGAGACGCCAACCGCGCCGATCTCCGCAGACTCGCCGCCAGCGCGGCGACGAAGAAGCCCGCCTGCACCACGACGATGCAGGGGCCGGTCGCCGCGTCGATATGGAAGCTCAGGATCGTGCCGAGCACGCTCGACGTGACCGCAACGCTGACGGCGACCATGAGCATCCGGTCGAACTGCCGGGTCAGGAGATAGCCGATCGCGCCGGGCGCGATCAGCATCGCCACCACGAGGATGATGCCGACGGCCTTCAGCGCCGCGACGATGGTCAGGGCCAGCAGCGCCAGCAGGCCGAAATGCAGAAGCCGGACATTGAGCCCGATCGCGCGGGCATGCGCGGGGTCGAAGGCATGCAGCAGGAAATCGCGGCGCTTGGCCAGCATGATCGCGATGGTCGGCACGGCGATCAGCGCCGTCTCGGCGATGTCGGCCCAGCGCACGCCGAGCACATTGCCGAAGAGAATATGATTGAGATGCTGGTCCGTATCGACCTTGACGAAGAGCACGAGCCCGAGTGCGAACATGCCGGAGAAGACGATGCCCATCACCGTGTCCTCCTTCACTCGACTGTTCTCCTTGAGATAGCCGATGCCGAGCGCGCAGCCCAAACCTGCAGCAAAGGCCCCGACCGCCAGAGGCAGGCTGACGATATGGGCGAGCACGATGCCCGGCAGCACCGCATGCGAGACCGCGTCGCCCATCAGCGACCAGCCCTTGAGCACGAGGAAGCAGGACAGCACCGCGCAGACGGTCCCCACCAGCACCGCGACGACCAAGCCGCGCTGCATGAACTCATGGACGAAGGGTGCGAAGAGCCATGTTTCGATCAGGCTCATGTCGCCGGCTCCGCCTGTGCGCCGGCCGCACGCCGCGCCGCGAGCCTTCCATGCTTGGGCGCGAAGACGAAGGCGATCAGGAACAGCACGGTCTGCAGCACCACGATCATGCCCCCCGTCGAGCCGTCGAGGAAATAGCTCGCATAGGCCCCGACCGTGCTGGTGACGACGCCCATCGTTACAGCGATGACGATCAGCCGGCCGAAACGGTCGGTCAGGAGATAGGCGGTCGCGCCCGGCGTCACCACCATGGCGATGACGAGGCAGGCCCCGACCGTCTGCAGCGCCGCGACCGTGCAGGCCGAGAGCAGCACGAAGAACAGGATCTTCATCCGAGTCGGCGACAGGCCGACGGCGCGCGCCTGGTTCTCGTCGAAGAAGACCAGCATCATGTCCTTCCAGCGCGCGACCAGGATCACGAGCGAAACGGCCGCGATGATCGCGACCTGCACCACGTCCTCGTCGGAAATGCCGAGGATGTTGCCAAGCACGATCGACTGGACGTTCACGGATGTCGGATTGATCGAAACGATGAGCAGCCCGATGGCGAAGAAGGTGGTGAAGACGATGCCGATGACGGCGTCCTCTCGCAGCTTCGTCCGCACCCGAACCAGCGCCATGGCGAGCGCCGCCAGCAGCCCTGACAGGAACGCCCCGGCCGCATAGGGCAGCGCCAGGAGATAGGCGAGCGCGACGCCGGGCACGATCGCATGCGCCAGCGCGTCGCCCATCAGCGACCAGCCCTTGAGCATGAGATAGCAGGACAGGAAGGCGCAGACCCCGCCGACCAGCGCGGAGACCCAGATCGCCTTGACCATGTATTGGTAGCCGAAAGGCTCCAGCAGCAGCGCGATCATGACTGCCGCTCTGGTTTGGGATTGTCGCGCGCGATCCCCTCCTTGTCGCCGCCGGCCAGCTTTTCGCGGTCGCGTTCGCCATAGAGCACGAGCGGGCGCTCGTCATCGGTGATGACGGTGACGCGCCGGCCATCGGCGTCGTCGTGCAGGTCGGAGCCCCCGAGCCGGAAGTGCCGGAGCGCGCCGCCAAAGGCCTTCTGGAGATTGTCCTGCGTGAAGGTGGTTTCGGTCGGCCCCGCCGCCATCACGGTCTTGTTGATGATCACGACCTGATCGCAGAAATCCGGAATCGAGCCGAGATTATGCGTCGAGACCAGCATCAGCCGGCCCTCAGCGCGCAGATCGCGCATCAGGCCGACGATCGCGTCCTCGGTCTTGACGTCGACGCCGGTGAAGGGCTCGTCGAGCAGGATGACCTGACCTCCTTGGGCCAGCGCGCGCGCCAGAAACACGCGCTTGCGCTGGCCGCCACTCAGTTCGCCGATCTGGCGGCGACGGAACTCCAGCATGTTGACTCTGGCCAGCGCGTCGTCGACCGCGTCGCGATCGGCCTTGGCCGGGATGCGGAGAAAATTCATATGGCCGTAACGGCCCATCATCACGACATCGTCGACCAGCACCGGAAACGTCCAGTCGACTTCCTCGGCCTGCGGCACATAGGCGACGAGCCCGCGCCTCAGCGCATCGCGCACCTCCATGCCGGCGATCGACACCATGCCCTTCGCCGGCTTAAGGAAACCCATCAGTGTCTTGAAGATGGTCGATTTGCCCGAGCCGTTGATGCCCACCAGCGCGCAGATCGTACCCGGCCCGAGCGCGAAGGACGCGTCGTTGACGGCCGTGACGCCATTGGCGTAGCGCACCATGACGCCGCTGACGACGATCGAGGGCGTCGGCCCGGTCCCGCGAAGCTCGTTCGCCGAGGCGGGCTTCACTGGCCGAACCCCTTGGCGATTGTCTCGACCGTGACCTCGAGCAGCTTGAGATAGGTCGGCACGGCGCCATTCTCGGCCGACAGCGAGTCGACATAGAGCACGCCGCCATATTTCGCGCCGGTCTCGCGCGCGACCTGCCTCGCGGCCTTGTCGGAGATCGTGCTCTCGCTGAACACGGCGGGGATCTTGTTCTTCCGGACGAGGTCGATCAGGCGGCGCACCTGCTGCGGCGTGCCCTGCTCGTCGGCGTTGATCGGCCAGAGATAGGCCTCCTTCCAGCCGAGATCGCGCGTGAGATAGCTGAACGCGCCCTCGCTGGAGACCAGCCAGCGCTTGTCGGCCGGCACCTTGTCGAGCCGCGCGCGAAGCGGCGCATCGATCGCCTTCAGCTTCGCGCCGTAGTCGGCCGCGTTCTTGGCGTAGATCGCGGCATTGGCGGGGTCGGCCTCGGCCAGCGCCTTGCGGATGTTCTCGACATAGATCAGCGCGCTCGCCGTCGACATCCAGGCATGCGGGTTGGGCTTGCCCTCATAGGGGCCTTCCTTGATCCCGATAGGCGCGATGCCGTCCGTCACCACCGCACTTTTCACGTTCCTGACGTTCTCGAAGAAGCGCTCGAACCAGCGCTCGAGGTTCATCCCGTTCCAGAGCACGAGATCGGCCGATTGCGCCTTGACCACGTCGAGCGGGGTCGGCTGGTAGTCGTGGATCTCGGCGCCGGGCTTTGTGATCGATTCCACGATCGCCGCCGTGCCGGCGACGTTCTGCGCCATGTCCTGGATGATCGTGAAGGTGGTGACGACCCGCAGCGGCTTGGCCGGCGTGGCTTGCGCGAGACCCTGATGGGCGCCGAGCGAAATTCCGCCTGAGATGGCGAGAGCGGCCAGAGCCATGACGTGGCGACGCAAAAGCATGTTCTCTCCTACCGATCCGCGACGCCCATCACGCTATTGCAAACCAGTTGCATCTGTCAACGCTCCTGACAATGATTTGCAAGAAGCGCTCTTGGATTTGCAACAAGCTCTTTTTGCAAACGCCTCTCAGCATTGCTATGGCGTTGGGATGACGGGAATCGATCAGCGCGTGGCCGGTTTCGAGGGCCAGCTCCGGGATGCGGGCCTGCGCATGACGCAGCAACGCCGGTTGATCCTGCGCGTTCTCGCCGAAGCCGACGACCACCCCGACGCAAAGGGCATTTTCACGCGCGCCTTCGCGCAGGACCCGACGCTGTCGCTCTCGACCGTCTACCGCACGATGAAGCTTCTGGAGACGCAAGGCGCGATCGAGCGCCACGCCTTCGAGAACGGCGTCTCGCGCTACGAGCACGCCGACCAACAGCATCACGACCATCTGATCGATGTCGAAAGCGGGCAGGTGGTCGAGTTCTCCTCGCCCGAGATCGAGGCGCTGCAGGCCAAGATCGCGGCCGAACTCGGCTACGAGATCGTGCGCCACAGGCTGGAACTCTATGGCCGCAAGATTCCCGCTCCGGGCAAGCGGCGTGGCCTTCGGTGACCCTGTGAGTATGGGTTGACCCCGGCCGGATTTCGGAGAGCAATGCCGCCTCCGACGAAAATCGCGAATGGCCGCGCTTCCTATGACCCTGCACACCACGATCCCGATCGACTCCGCAAAACTCGACCGCCTCGCCGAGGTCGCCGTCAAGGTCGGCCTCAACCTGCAGGAGGGACAGGATCTGTTCCTGACCGCGCCGGTCGCGGCCCTGCCGCTGGTGCGCAGGATCGCCGAGCACGCCTACAGGGCCGGCGCCGGACTGGTCGTGCCGATGCTGTCGGACGAGGAGACGACGCTGGCGCGCTACAAATTCGCCAACGACGCCAGCTTCGACCGCGCCGCAGGCTGGCTTTACGAGGGCGTCGCCAAGGCGTTCTCCGCCAACACGGCGCGGCTGGCCATTGTCGGCGACGACCCGATGCTCCTGTCGGGTCAGGATCCGCAGAAGGTCGGCCGCGCCAGCAAGGCCAATTCGATTGCCTACAAGCCGGCGCTGGAGAAGATCGCCGGCTTCGACATCAACTGGAACATCCTGGCCTATCCGACGCTGTCATGGGCGCGGCAGGTGTTTCCGGGAGAGGCCGACGACATCGCCGTCGGCAAGCTGGCGGACGCGATCTTTGCGGCCTCCCGCGTCGACCGCGACGATGCGATCCCGGCCTGGGCTGCCCATAACGCGACGCTCGCGGAGCGGACCAAATGGCTGAACGGCCAGCGCTTCGCCTCGCTGCATTACACCGGCCCGGGCACGGATCTGACGATCGGGCTCGCCGACGGCCATGAATGGCAGGGCGGCGCCTCGACCGCGAAGAACGGCGTCACCTGCAACGCCAATATCCCGACCGAAGAGGTCTTCACCACGCCCCACGCCCTGCGCGTCGAGGGCCATGTCCGATCGACCAAGCCGCTCTCCTATCAGGGCACGCTGATCGACGAGATCGCCGTGCGCTTCGAGGCCGGCCGCATCGTCGAGGCCCATGCCACGCGAGGCGAGGCCGTGCTCGGCAAGGTGCTGGAGACCGACGACGGTGCGAGCCGGCTCGGCGAGGTTGCTCTGGTTCCGCACTCCTCGCCGATCTCGCAGAGCGGGCTCTTGTTCTTCAACACCCTGTTCGACGAGAACGCCGCCTGCCACATCGCGCTCGGCCAGTGCTACGCGAAATGCTTCCTCGATGGGGCCTCGCTGTCGCCTGAGCAGATCGCGGCCCAGGGCGGAAATTCCAGCCTGATCCATATCGACTGGATGATCGGCTCCAACGAGATCGACATTGATGGCATCCGCGAGGACGGGTCGCGCGTGCCGGTGTTCAGGCAGGGGGAGTGGGCATAGCGACCCGCGCTGCCGTCGGTCGCGCAGCGGCCCTTGCGCTGGGTCTAAGCCTCGACAGACGTCGCGGGCGCAGCGCTCGCCTGCCGTCACAGAGGCTGAACGCGATTTCGTGATCACCCGCCGTCGGGCGGAGGGCATCGACGGATCAACTGCCTGTGAATGCTCTGAAAATGGCGCTTCGCCTCGATGGAAAACGCTCGGATGTCGCGCGTTCTTGCCTGCTCACGACCTTGCCCCTCCGCAATCCGGCCCCTTTTATGAAGAGGATCACTGGCTAGCGAGTGGCCCCGCCTTGGCGCGTGGCATGAGCCGAAGAGACAGGTCAGCAGTCACCACCGCAAGCCGGAATAGGAGATAGCGCGTTGAGCAGAATTCCATCGACCCGACGCACCTTTCTTGCGGCCGGATCCGTCATGGCCGGCGCCACGCTGCTCAGCGGCACCTCTGGTCTGCTGCTTCCGGCGAGCGCCCAAGGCCTCGCGCCGACGCCGACGATGCGTGGCGGCGCCAACAATTACATTCCGGGCGCCCCGGTCGTCAGCAGGATCGGCGGCGGCGGTTTCTGGATGACGGGCACCGTGCGGCGTGCAGGCGACGGCGCGCCGCTGCCGGGCATACGCATCCAGATCTGGGCGCATACCACCGAGGGGCGCGAGGACGACCGACACAGCCACGGTGCTACGCTCACGGGACCGGACGGCGCGTTCCGGCTGGAAATGCCGCAGATCATCCCGGCCTTCGGCCAGGCCCATGGCCATCTCGCCTATGAAGGAGACGGCTTCAAGACCGTGTTCCTGCGACCCGTGATGGCGAGTTCGCGCGACACCCGCCTCAGCGCGCATTTCGTCCTTCAGCCGGCCTGAATGGCTTGACGCGGGTTCGGAGCGCCCTGATCTGGGCGACGCTTGCCCTCGTCGTGGCGGCGCCGATCGCCTTGGCCGCCACGAGCCCGCTGCTCGCCTGGCGTGACGGCATTTACGCCGCGTCCGGCTTCGCGGGGATGCTCGCGCTGGCCGTGCTGCTGGCCCAACCCCTCCTTGCCGGCGGCTATCTGCCGGGTCTGCCGACGCGGCGTGGCCGCAGGGTCCATCGCTGGCTTGGAATCGCGCTGGTGACGATGATCGTCATCCATGTCGCCGGGCTTTGGCTGACGAGCGCGCCTGACGTCATCGACGCGCTGCTGTTCGCGTCCCCGACGCCTTTTTCGGTGTGGGGAGTCGTCGCGATGTGGGCGGCGTTCGCAGCCGCCGCGCTGGCGGCGTTCCGGGCACGCCTGCGCATCCCGCCCAAGGTCTGGCGCATCGGCCACACCGCTCTTGCGGTCGTCATCGTCCTCGGCAGCGTGGTGCATGCCCTGCTGATCGAAGGGACGATGGAGCCGCTGTCGAAGGCGGCGTTCTGCATCCTCGTGGCTTTGGCCACAGTGAAGGTCGTCTTCGACCTTCGCGTCTGGGTTCTGCTCTCACGCAGCAGGCGTTTGTGAAGCGCAGGTGACTGCGCCTTGGTCGCGTCCTGAAGCCAGAACGCGACCGCTTGTCCGGATCAAGCCCGCGCTCAGGCCGACGTCCGCTTGTTCTGCCGGTTCGCGATCAGGTCGTCGACCACGGCCGGATCGGCCAAAGTCGAGGTGTCGCCGAGCGCGCCGAACTCGTCTTCGGCGATCTTGCGCAGGATGCGGCGCATGATCTTGCCCGAACGCGTCTTGGGCAGGCCGGGCGAGAACTGGATCAGGTCCGGCGAAGCGATCGGGCCGATCTCCTTGCGGACATGCGCGACCAGTTCCTTGCGCAGCGCGTCCGACGCCTTTTCGCCGGTCATCAGCGTGACATAGGCGTAGATGCCCTGCCCCTTGATGTCGTGCGGATAGCCGACGACGGCGGCCTCCGAGACCTTGGGATGCGCCACCAGCGCGCTCTCCACCTCGGCGGTGCCCATGCGGTGGCCCGAGACGTTGATCACGTCGTCGACGCGGCCGGTGATCCAGTAATAGCCGTCGGCGTCGCGCCGGCAGCCGTCGCCTGTGAAGTACTTGTTCGGATAGGTCGCAAAATAGGTTTCCTCGAAGCGCTTGTGGTCGCCATAGACCGTGCGCATCTGGCCGGGCCAGCTTTCGGCGATGACGAGGTTGCCCTCGCAGGCGCCGAGCAGCACCTTGCCCTCGGCGTCGACGATCTCGGGCTTGACGCCGAAGAAGGGCCGCGTCGCCGAGCCGGGTTTCAGCTTCGTCGCGCCCGGCAGCGGCGTGATCAGGATGCCGCCGGTCTCGGTCTGCCACCAGGTGTCGACGATCGGGCAGCGCCGGTCGCCGACGACGCGGTGATACCACTCCCAGGCTTCCGGATTGATCGGCTCGCCAACCGAGCCGAGCAGGCGCAGCGACTTGCGCTTCGTCTTCTTCACCGGCTCCTCGCCCGCGCCCATCAGCGAGCGGATCGCGGTGGGCGCGGTGTAGAAGGTGTTGACCTTGTGCTTGTCGACGACATCCCAGAAGCGCGAGATCGTCGGATAGGTCGGGATCCCCTCGAACATCAGCGTGGTCGCGCCGTTGGCGAGCGGGCCATAGACGATGTAGCTGTGGCCGGTGACCCAGCCGACATCGGCGGTACACCAGTAGATGTCGCCGTCGTGGTAGTCGAAGACGTATTTATGCGTCATCGAGGCGTAGACGAGATAGCCGCCGGTGGTGTGCAGCACGCCCTTGGGCTTACCCGTCGAGCCCGAGGTGTAGAGGATGAAGAGCGGATCCTCCGCCTTCATCTCGACCGGCGGGCAGTGACCCGAGACCTTGGCCGCCTCCTCGTGATACCAGACGTCGCGGCCGTCCTGCATCGCAACGTCGCCGCCGGTGCGCTTGACCACGATCACGGTTTTCACCGGGACCTTTTCGGCCGCCGCATCGACATTAACCTTGAGCGGCACTTTTCGCCCGCCGCGCAAACCCTCATCGGCGGTGATGACGACGTCCGAGGTCGCGCCCTCGATGCGCCCCGACAGCGAATCCGGTGAAAAACCGCCGAAGACGATCGAATGCACCGCGCCGATCCGCGCGCAGGCGAGCATGGCGTAGGCCGCCTCAGGGATCATCGGCATGTAGATCGTGACCCGGTCGCCCTTCTTGACGCCCTTGGCCTTGAGCACGTTCGCGAAGGTGCAGACCTCGGTGTAAAGCTGCCCGTAGCTGATCTTCTTCGACTCGGACGGGTCGTCGCCCTCCCAGATGATCGCGGTCTGCTTGGCGCGCGTGGCGAGATGCCGGTCGACGCAGTTGAACGCGACGTTGGTCGTGCCGTCTTCATACCATTTGATCGAGACCTTGCCGGGCTTGTAGCTGGCGTTGCGCACCTTGGTGTAGGGCTTGAACCAGTCGATCCGCTTGCCCTGCTCGCCCCAGAACCTGTCGGGATCCTTGATCGAGGCCGCATACATCTTCTTGTACTTGGCGTCGTTCAGATGGGCCTTCTTGGCCCATGCGGCCGGCACGTCATAGGTCGTCTCGGACATTATATGCGTCTCCCCCAGACTTGGGCCGTCTTCGATTTGGGCCGACCTGATTTTCGGCCGTGATTATCGCTCTGGAGCCGCGACCTGCGCGCTCCGTCCACTGCATGTAACCGGCCGCATCATAAGGTCCAGCGGCGTCGCGGCAAGCGCGCGGGCCTCGCACTTTCGGGCTAGAAACATCCCGGAGAACGACGCAATCCCCGGTTGCCGTGCGTCATGTTATGGTGGGTCCGCAGCGGGAGGCGACCATGGCCAAGACCATCGCATTCTTTTCCGACGGCACCGGCAACACCAAGGATTTTGGCCCCGACAGCAATGTCGAACTGCTGTTCGCGCGCGCGCTCGACGAATCCGGTCCGGGCGCTCGTCAGATGACGCGCTATGACGCCGGCGTCGGCATCGAATTCGGCGATCTCGTCGGCAAGGCCTTCGGCAAGGGCATCTCGCAAAACATCAAGGACGGCTACGATTTCCTGTCGGAAGTCTACGAGCCCGGCGACCGCATCTTCCTGTTCGGTTTCAGCCGCGGCGCCTACACCGCCCGCAGCATCGGCGGCATGCTCGGCCGCATCGGCCTGCCCTCGCGCCGCCAGAAGGACGGCAGCGATCTGCGCACCGACCATGCCGCGCGCAAGGCGCTGACCGACCGCGCCTACGCCATCTACAAGATCGCGGACGTGACCGCACGCCGGGACAGGGCGGCCGACTTCCGGCGCGATCATGGCTGGCCGGAACATCAGGACGAGGCCGCCCGTGCGCCCTGGCTCATCGGCGTCTGGGACACAGTGCGCTCGCTTGGCATCCCGCTCGGCTTCCGCGACTATGAGCTGTCCTTCGCCCCGCACCGCTTCCACGACCACGACCTCAACCCGCATGTCGCGCACGCCTATCACGCGCTCTCGATCGACGATGAGCGCCTGCAGTTCCTGCCGACGATCTGGAACGAGCCGACAGCCGCCGAGAAGCGCGCGAAGGAGACCGGCCAGCCTAACGAGCAGCGCTTCGAGCAGATCTGGTTTCCCGGCGTCCATTCCGATGTCGGCGGCGGCTACGCCAACCGCGAACTCGCCGACGTGACCTTGCGCTGGATGATCGAGCGCGCGGCGGCGGCAGGACTCCTGTTCGCCCCGCCCTTCGACGCCGACCCGGCGCAGGGTCTGGTCGCGTCCGCGCCAGAAGGCGAGGTCCATGATTCACGGCCGGACTGGAAGACGAGGTTCCTCTATCCGCGCCAGCCGCGCCAGATCGAGCGCGGCCATCAGGAGCCGGAGAGGAAGGAGATCACGCAGATCGTCGGCCCCGGCCGCCTGCACCGGAGCTGGCTTGGCCGGCTGCTGCGCTGGCACGGTACGGATGCCGCCTACGGGCCCGAGGCGCTGGCTCCACATCCGGATTACGTCACGGCGACGCGACAACTCGCGGCCGGGCAGAGGCCGCCGCCGGGGCCGTTTCCGAACACAGACGACTGATCAAACGTCATTGCGAGCGAAGCGAAGCAATCCAGCGTCTCGCGCAACCCTCTGGATTGCTTCGCTTCGCTCGCAATGACGGGGTCAGGCTACAGCCCGCCCATCCTGCAGACGAGTGCCCATTCGTCGTCCGTCACCGGCTGCACCGAAAGCCGGAACGAGGTCACCAGCGCCATTTTGGCGAGCTTGGGCTCGGCCTTGACCTGCGCCAGCGTCACCGGCTTCGGCAAGGGCTTCACCGCCTTGAAATCGACCAGGACCCAGGGCTCGCCGGGGATCCAGTTATAGGCTTCCCGGATCACCTCGACGATGCCGACGACCTCGAGCCCCTCATTGGAATGGTAGAAGAAGACCTGCTCGCCGAGCTTCATCGCCATCAGGTTGAGCTTGGCGGTGTGGTTCTTCACCCCGTCCCAATGCGTGCCCTTCGCGCCGGCCGCGACCTGCTCGTCCCAGGACCATTTCGACGGTTCGGATTTGATCAGCCAATGCGGCATGCGCGTTTCCTCAATCCTTCTCGGACTCGTCGGCCAGCGGCACGGGCGGCCGCGACGCCGCCTGCCCGTTCTCGTTCCAGAATCGCACCATCTCGCGCGTCAGCGCGGCATAGTCCTGCGGCGCGAGCTCGACCCTGACCTCGCCCTCGCCGAAGGGCAGGATCAGCACGAAGCGGTGCGCATCCTCCGCCCGCCTGCGCCGGAGCTGGATCACCGGCCCCGCCGGCACGCGGCCGGCCAGCGCCACGGGCAGGCTCTCGGCGACGAGTTCGGAACCCGTCGTCTTCTTCACCTCGGCGAGGCCGCGCGCCACGCGCTTCTTCAGGTCGGACCAGTCGCCAGCCATATGCGTCTCCTCACAATTCCGCGCGGATCGGCCGGGACAGCAGCCCCGCCACCGCCTCGCGCACGCCACCGCGCCCGGCGATGATATCCGCGATCGCCCGCGCGATCGGCATCTCGACGCCGCGCGCCTGCGCCATCTCGGCGAGCGCGCCGGCCGTGAACGCGCCCTCGGCCAGGTTGCCGCCCGACGCCTCCGCCAGCGCCCGCCCCTGCCCGAGCGCGAGCCCGAACGAGAAATTGCGCGACTGCGCCGACGAACAGCTCAGCACGAGATCGCCCAGGCCCGAAAGCCCCATCAGCGTCTCGGGGCTCGCACCGTAGGCCGCCCCGAACCGCCGCAATTCGGCGAAGCCGCGCGCCACCAGTGCGGCGCGCGCGCTCTCGCCATAGCCCAGGCCGACCGCGACGCCGGCCGCGATGGCCAGCACGTTCTTGGCAGCCCCGCCGATCTCGACGCCGCGCGGATCGGCGCTGTGATAGATCCGGAAGGCCGCCGAACTGAGCGCCTCGGCGAGCGCCTGCGCCAGATAGGGGTCGACCGCCGCCAGCGTCACCGCGGTCGGCAGACCGCGCCCGACATCCGCCGCGAAGCTCGGCCCCGACAGGATGGCAGGGACCGAGCCGGGAAAAGCGTCGGCGATGATGTCGGTGGTGAACAGGTCGCTGCCCTGCTCGATCCCCTTGGCCGCGGAAATCGCGGGCAAACCCGCGGGCACGGCGAGCGCGAGACCCTCGCAGACCTGCCGCAAGGCTTGGGTCGGCACGGCCAGCACGAGCGCGCGGGCCTGCGCCAGATCGGCCAACGATGCGGTGGCGCGCACGCTGCCGGGCAAGGTCACGCTTGGTAGGCGCGGCGCTTCCCGGGTCGCGCGGATCGCGGCCACGGTGTCTTCGTCGCGCGCCCAGAGCACGACCTCGCGACCGGCGCGGGCCGCTGCCAGCGCCAGCGCCGCCCCCCAGGAGCCCGCGCCGACGACGCCGATCGTCTGGAACAGCGTCGCCCCGCTCATGGTTGCGCACGCTTCATGGCTTTGGGCGCAATTCGTCCAGCGGCCAGCGCGGCCGCGCCAGCGCGCCCATGTCATCGACCATGCCGAGCTTCAGCCGCTCCAGCCCCGCCCAGGCGATCATCGCGCCATTGTCGCCGCACAGCGACAGCGGCGGCGCGATCATCGGCAGGCCGGCCTCGGTGGCGAGACGGGTCAGGCCGCGACGGATCGGCTGATTGGCCGAAACGCCGCCGGCGACGACGAGCGCGCCCGGCATGACGCCGGCCTCGCGGCAGGCGCGCAGGCCGGCGCGCGCGCGATCGACCAGGAGATCGACCACGGCCGCCTGAAACGAGGCGCACAGATCGGCGACATCGCGGTCCGACAAAGGCGCGATCCTCTCGGCCACGAGCCTGACCGCCGTCTTGAGGCCCGAGAGCGAGAAGTCGGGCTTGGGCCGGCCGCTCATCGGACGCGGGAAATCGAAACGCTCGGGATCGCCGGCCTCGGCCTCGCGCTCGACCGAGGGGCCGCCGGGATAGGCCAGCCCCAGCATCTTGGCGATCTTGTCGAAGGCCTCGCCGACCGCGTCGTCGATCGTGCCGCCGAGCTTGAGATAATCGCCGACGCCGCGCACGACGAGCAACTGCGTATGCCCGCCCGACACCAGCAGCAGGAGATAGGGAAAGGCGAGGTTGTCCGTCAGCCGCGCCGTCAGCGCATGGGCCTCCAGATGATTGACCGCGATGAAGGGCTTTCCGGTCACGAGCGCAATCGCCTTTGCGGTCGTGAGCCCGACCATGACGCCCCCGACGAGGCCGGGACCTGCGGCGGCCGCGACGGCGTCGATCTGATGCGGTTCGAGATCGGCCTCCGCGAAGGCGCGCGCGACGATGCGGTCGAGCGCCTCGACATGGGCGCGCGCTGCGATCTCGGGCACGACGCCGCCATAGGCCGCATGCGCCGCGATCTGGCTCAGCACCGCATTCGACAGGATCTCGGGCTTGCCGGCTGGCGACAATCCGACGATCGCGGCCGCAGTCTCGTCGCAAGTCGTCTCTATGCCCAGAACACGCATGGTCGTCGATCGGGTCTCGCGGAGAGCTGAAAGGATGCTGCGACAGCCTGATGGTTTGCCGCCGGGAATTCCCTCGTATAGTGCGCGGGCGACCATAAGGCCAAGGGGCTGCGGCGCAGGCTCGCGATCCATCCGGATCGGGCCCTGCGCCGGAAGGCTCGATAGTCGGGGGAAGACGTAAGGCGCATGACCGAGACCGTTGCTTCTCTCCAGACCAGGCCCGCCGGCCGATTCGTCATCGGTACGCGCGGCAGCCCGCTCGCGCTCGCCCAGGCCCATGAATTCGCAGGCCGCCTCGCGCAGGCCCATGGCTGGGACGCCAGTGAGCTACCGCTCGACATCATCAAGGTGACCGGCGACGCGATCCAGGACCGCTCGCTGGCCGAGGCCGGCGGCAAGGGCCTCTTCACCAAGGAAATCGACACAGCCCAGCTCGGCCGGCGCATCGATTTCGCGATTCATTCCGCCAAGGATCTGCCGACAGCCCTGCCCGACGGCCTCGTCATCGCCGGCTACCTGCCGCGCGAGGATGCGCGCGACGCGCTGATCGCCCGCGATGCCAGCCGGATCATCGACCTGCCCCGGGGCGCGATCGTCGGCTCGGCCTCGCTGCGCCGGCAGGCGATGCTGCGGCGGCTGCGGCCCGACCTCGACATCATCCTGTTGCGCGGCAATGTCGGCACGCGGCTCTCCAAGGTAGCGAGCGGCGAGATCGGCGCGACGCTGCTCGCGCTCGCCGGGCTGAAGCGGCTGGGCCTGGCGGACAGGGTCTCCGGCGTCCTGCCGGTCGACGAGTTCCTTCCCGCCGTCGGCCAGGGCGCGATCGCGGTCGTGATCCGTGCCGGCGACGAGGCGGCGGCAGACGCGCTCGGACCCATCCTGTGCCGCGATACGGGCGTCGCCCTGGCGGCCGAGCGCGCCTTCCTGACCGAACTCGACGGCTCCTGCCGCACGCCGATCGCCGGCCACGCCACCGTCGCGGACGGCAAGGTCCATCTGCGCGGTCTCCTGCTTTCGCCCGATGGAACGGCGAGCGCCGGCGACGAGCAGACCGCATCCGTCGGCGACGCCGCCGCGATGGGCGCCGAACTTGGGCGCGCCCTGCGTGTTTTGGCTCCGCACGGTATCTATGGCTGACGTCGTGGCGAGACTGTAAGGACACCTCATGCGCATCTTCGTCTTCCGCCCCGAAAGCGACGCCCAGCGCAGCGCGCAGGCCATCCGCGCGCGCGGCCACGAGCCGGTGCTGACGCCGCTATTCACGATCGTCCGGCTGCCGGACGAAAGCCCTGAGGGCGAATTCGCCGCGATCGTCCTGACCAGCGGGAACGCCGTGGCGGCGCTCAGCGAGGGCCCGGCGGCATGGCGCGACCTGCCGGTCTTCAGCGTCGGGGCCCGCACGGCGGAAGCCGTCCGCGCGGCCGGATTCGGCGATGCCCGCAGCGCCGGCGGCGACCGCCACGACCTGTTCGACCTCATCGGCAGCAACCTGCCGGCCGGCGCGCGCCTGCTGCTGATCACCGGCCGCGATCGTCATGACGATCTGCCCGACATGCTGGCGAAGGCCGGCTTCACCGTCGATATCTGGACGGCCTATGCGGCCGAGGCCGTCGCCATGCTGCCCGAGGAGGCCGCCAAGGCGATCGTCGAGGGCCGGGTCGATGCGGCTCTGCACTATTCTCCGCGTGGAGCGGACACCTTCGTCAGGCTGGCCAGGGCCGTCCATCTGGGCGACGAGGCCATGGCGCTGACCCATGTCGCGCTCTCGGCCGAGGTCGCGGCACCGCTGATCGCTGCGGGAGCCGACACGGTTCTCGTCGCCGAGCACCCCGAGGAGGCGGCGCTTCTGGCCGCGCTCGACCAGGTATCGGCTCGCAATCGCAGGATGGCGGGAGCTAAGGATATCCCCGCTGAGACGGCCGGCGTCGAGACCGACAAGGACGCGATGGCTGAGACCGAGACCTCGGCACAAAGGCGTCCGCGCTCCCGCCGCACGCCGCCGACGCTGGAGGCCAGGGCGCAGGACGTGACCGAAGCTGCCACCGACGCGAAGGCGCAGGCCCTGGCGGCATCCTCCGCTTCAGTCCTGCCCACGGAGGCCCTGCCCGAGGAATTCTCGGCTCCGCCTGTCGCGGAGCCTGCGCCTGACTCCGAATCCGAGGCGAAGCCGAGCACCTCAGCCGCGGCGCCCGCCGCCGCCCGTCCCGAGCCGGTCCCGCAGCCGCGCCGCTCGCTCCTGCCCGCCATGGCGCTGGCAGGCATCGTCGGCGGCGTCATCGGCGCGGGGCTCGTCATGCTGGCGATAAGCCGGGCCACGCCCGTGGTCAGGCTCGTCATGCTGGCGATAAGCCGGGCCACGCCCGTGGTCAG